>Ga0209550_10002238_pt1 | contig 18602 bp, 14 predicted proteins | sample LauGreSuBDMM15SN_2_FD_187567 | JGI IMG/M metagenome (GOLD analysis project Ga0209550, IMG submission 187567) | Freshwater lake microbial communities from Lake Michigan, USA - Su13.BD.MM15.SN (SPAdes) (version 5) | ecosystem: Environmental > Aquatic > Freshwater > Lake | place: Lake Michigan...
CACGCTGCAAGACGATATTAAAAAGCTGCAACGTGATCGCGATGTCTATTGCTTGTTTGCACCAGATGAGCGCGAGCTTTACCCCGAACCGCAAAACTACCGTGTGCAGCCCCCTCAAGAGTTGGGTGATATTCTTGAGGGCGAACACCGCCCCGGATTTTTTGGTGGCGTGAGTACGGTGGTGTTAAAACTTTTTTCTTGCGTTCAGCCAGGCGTGGCGGTATTCGGTAAAAAGGATTACCAGCAACTCATGGTGATACGCAATATGTGTCGCCAGTTTCAGCTACCCGTTGAAATTTTGGCGCACGAAACAGTGCGGGCTGAAGATGGTTTGGCCCTGTCGTCGCGTAATGTCTATTTGCAGCCGCACGAGCGTGCTGAGGCACCGCAGCTCTATGCTGCTTTGCAGCTCGTGCAACAGAGGCTGAGGGCGGGTGAACTCGATACCAACAAGCTTGGGAACGAAGCTGCCAATGCACTGCAGAGCCGCGGTTGGCAAGTTGACTATATTGCGATTCGTCGGCAGCGCGATCTCAGTAAGCCGACGCCGCAAGACCTTGCGGCGGCTGAGCCGTTAGTCGTGTTGGCTGCGGCTAAATTAGGCGTAACCCGCTTGATCGATAATCTCGAACTCTGAGCGTTGCTGTCACGACCTAGGGTTAATCCGCCTGTCAGATTTGACAGCTATTCGTATTCGGTCACTCATGACAGACTGCGCTTCGTGTTGACACGGAGGCGGTATGAAATTTTCAGAAAACAGGGCAGACATTGGCTGGAAAGCGCTGACGGCGCGAGAGCGCGATGTCATTCATCCTGTCGCCGAGGGCAAGTCTAACAAGTTGATCGCAAGCGAACTGGGCATCTCAATGCGCACTGTTGAGGCGCACCGTGCTCGTATCTTTCACAAAATGGGGGTACGCAACGCCGTGCAGCTAGCTCGCACAGTTTGCATTAGTCCCGAGCCGCCCAACTCGCCCGAGCCGGGTTTCGGTCAAACGAATGACCTTGGCTGGATTCCAGATAAGATCGATTAGGCCTCGCTGCTGCGCCAGCCGGTTGTTGCACTGGCCAGAGCTTACGGGCAGTTTGCTGCTAGCTTACCTTTCAATTCATCGATTGGGTCAAGATCAGGCTGACGCGAAAGATTGTAGGTGAGGTTCGCTGTGCCGCCGTTCATTGAAATAAGTCGCAGCATATTGCCCGAGGTCATTGCAAGCTCGGCACGCACATTACCTTGATTGTTTAGCAGAACTACGCGGGGTACGGCTTGCGCCGAAGCTCGCCAGCAGCCCTGATCGGTTTGCACGGTACTGTTGTTCTTGTTGTTTTGCTCGAGGTAGGTTGCGCGTGCGCGCCAGCGGCCATTGGGCGCCAATGTGATGGTCACGCGCTGCGCTGAACATTTCATTTCGGGATGAAAACAAGGCAAGGTGCCGGCAAAGCTTTGAGGTTCGGGGATCAGGGTGGCTTGCAGGCTTTCGGACGGTGCTGCAGCGGCGCTCGAGGCTGAAGTAGCGGTTGAACCTGCGTTTGAAGGTGGCGCGTCAACAGGGGCATTGGCGCTGTCATAGGTTGCGGCAGTGGCAGGCGCACCTGAGGTCACGTTGGTACCCGCGACTTGCCCGGGCGCCGCTGGTCGCGGATTTGTTGCGACAGTGCTTGGGGCCATAGTTGATGTTGCCGCGGTTCGGGGCGCGGTGCCAGGCTGCTGCAGACCAATTTGGATCTGGCTTGGTGCGCGTAACGTTTGGTTGTTATAGATGCCATCGCCTTGGGCGATCGCGTCAGTGGTTGTGCTGGCTGGAGGAGGGTTGTAGTAGCCCGCCTGCTGCATTTGTGCACAACCCGTTAGCCCGACCGCTAACAAAGCGAGCAGGTAAGGCCGAAATTTTAATACGTGAGGGGCGAGGCGCCCTGTGCTTCGAAACATAATCGAGACTTCCTAATTCAAAAGACTTCAAGGATTCTATGCATTCTACGCATTTGGCACAGTCCATGCACAGTAACTTTGCATCAAACCGCTATGTTTGAAAGAATGCTGAGCGCTTTGGTGGTTGGATTGCCTCTGGGGGGGCTCAGTGCGTTGATTTTGGTGCCCTTGGCGCGCGAGTTGTCTTGGCGCTTGATGGTGCAGTGTGTGGCGACCGATTCGCCAACAGCAAGCTTGAGCGCGCATCGGCAGGGTGCAAAAAATTACTTAGACGGGTTGCTAATCGGAGGTCTGTGCCTTTGTTCTGTGCTCGCAGTGCTGAACTGGGGTGTCAGTTGGCAGGCCTGGATGGCGGCGAGTTACTGCGCAACCCTACAGGTATTGGCGCGGATCGATGCGCAGACCCGCCTTTTACCCGACATGCTGACTCTTCCACTACTTTGGGCGGGCTTGTTATTTCACTGGTCAGGCGGGTGGGTCGAGCTAGACGATGCCGTGGCGGGTGCCGCGGCGGGTTATGGACTGCTATGGTTAACTTGGGCGGCATTTCGGGGTTGTAGTGGCCGCGATGGCATCGGCTTTGGGGATTTAAAACTCGCTGCTGCAAACGGCGCCTGGCTAGGTGTCGAGGCCCTGCCCTGGGCGTTATTGGCGGCATCGCTGGCAGCCTGCGTGGTCGCGTTGGTTGGGCGTGCGACCGGGCGCCTAAAACGGTTCGGGGCTGTGGCGTTTGGGCCTTATCTGGCAATGGGCGGTATCCTCGTGCTATTTTGTACGCAAAATAGCTTGTCATGTCTTTCATTTGAGGCCCTGACAAGCCTGCTCACAAGGTAAATATGCAGACTTCGAAGTTTAAATTGGGCCTGACCGGAGGCATTGGTTCTGGCAAGACGCAGGTGGCCAACTTACTTGCCGGATGGGGCGCGTCGGTGATCGATACGGATCTGATTGCCCACAGCCTGACGGCCCCAGCCGGGTTAGCCATCGACCCGATTCGACAAGCCTTTGGTGCCGAAGTGATTGAGCCCTCTGGCGCCCTGAACCGAGCCCGCATGCGAGAGCTAGTGTTCGCTGACCCAACGCGGCGGGCTGAGCTTGAGGCGATTTTGCACCCGTTGATTGGCCAGACTGTGCGCCAAGAGGCGGAGCTTGCGCAGGGGCTTTATCTGGTATTTGTGGTGCCTTTGCTGGTGGAGTCGGGTCGCTGGCGTCAGCAAATTGATCGCCTGTGCGTGGTGGATTGCGATCAGGCAACTCAGATTCAGCGAGTGCAGGCCCGTAGCGGTATCGAACTTGCGACCATCTACAATATTCTGGCGGCGCAGGCAACACGCGAGCAGCGATTGGCGGTGGCCGACGACGTGGTTGACAATTCAAAGGCAGTCTCGATGGCCGCCCTAGAAAAACAAGTATTGGTGTTGCACCAAGGCTGGTGTAACCTTGCACTACTTGCGTCAAATCGCGCATCCTAACCTGCCGGGTACTTAGCTAAGTACATGCAAATATTGTGATTTTGTTCGAATATCCTTTCAATGAACGTGTTCGGGCGCTGCTGCGCCTTGAGTCGTTGTTTGACCGAATGTTGTTTTTTGCTGGATTAACCGATGCCCTTCAACATCAGGTTGCGCTCTCTGCCTTGTTTGACCTGCTGGATGCCACCGAGCGCACCGACATTAAAGGTAGCGTTATACAAGACCTCGAGCGCCAACGGATGGTACTCGTTGGCTTAAAGGATCACCCTGGCGTCGATACAAAAACTCTGAAAAGTATGTTGGCAGAAATTGAGAAAGCTACCGCTAATCTCAATGCGAGTGGCCGTACTGGGCAGTCGCTGCGCGAAAATGAATGGCTCACTAGTTTGCGCGGGCGTTTGGTTGTGCCCGGAGGGGGCACTCAGGTAGACATGCCTTCATTTCATGCGTGGCAAAGCTTGCCTGATGCCCAACGTCAGGCTGATTTGCGACGCTGGATTTCAAGCTTGATGCCCGTACACATCGGCATTGCGATCGTCTTACGACTGTTGCGCGACTCGGGTGAGGCAGTGAAAGCTGTCGCACCTCATGGGGCCTATCAGCAAATGTTGGCGGGTAAAACCTATCAGCTTCTGCGTGTCTGGGTCGATGACTCTGCTGGTGTGTTTCCTGAAATCAGTGCCAATAAGTATATGGTCTGGATTCGTTATTCGGCGCAGCAAGGTGATCAGCGACCGCAAGCTGTGGCGCAGGATGTTACCTTCAAAATGACCCTTTGCGCCCTGTAGGGTCGCCTGGAAACGCTAATGGTAGAACGTTCGTCAACGCACTCTTTCGTGCGATCGCCGCTTGTATGGATCGTCAGTGTAGTGTTGGTGGCGCTCGCGGTTTGGTGGTTTATGCCTAGCGCGCCGACCCCTGCAAAGAAGGGGCCGCCAGCTGGGTTTGTGCCGTCTGTTCCGGTCAAGGTAGACGTTGCTCGCGTGCAAGACTTGGATATATTTTTACGTGGTCTTGGTACCGTCACGGCCTTTAACACGGTCATGGTGCGCAGCCGCGTGCAAGGTGAATTAATCGAAGTCTTGTTCAAAGAAGGCGAGCAGGTCAAAGACAATCAGTTGCTCGCCAGAATCGACCCTCGCTCGTTTGAGGTAGCCCTCGAGCAGGCACTTGGTCAGCAACAACAAAACGAATCTCAATACCAAAACGCCAAGCGTGATTTACAACGCTATCAAACCTTGCGAAAACAAGATTCGATTGCACCCCAGATGCTCGATACTCAGCTGGCGTTGGTGAGCAAGTTTGAAGGACAGCTCAAAAGCGACCAGGCTGCGGTGAATAGTGCACGACTGCAGCTTGATTACACCCGCATCACCGCACCGATTGCGGGTCGCCTTGGACTGCGGCGTGTCGATGCGGGCAATCTGATCAACGCCAATGATCCGCTGGGTTTGGTGGTGATCACGCAGACACAGCCGATTACCGTGTTGTTTACTCTTGCCGAAAACGATTTGCCTGCCGTGCGTGGGCCCTTACTGGCCGGGCAAACTCTGACAGTCCAAGCCTACGATCGCTCAGATCAGGTGCAACTGGCCCAGGGCGAGTTAATGACGATTGATAACCAAATCGATGTGACAACCGGCACAGTCAAGCTCAAGGCGCGCTTTAGCAACGAAGCGGATGCGTTGTTTCCAAATCAGTTTGTGAATGTGCGCATGAGGGTCAACACTGTGAAAGACGCGTTAACCATTCCGTCGGGGGCATTGCAGCAGGGCAACCAAGGTGCTTTTGTGTATGTGATTTTGCCAGACGATACTGTCGCGGTCAGACCGGTAAAAACAGGTGCGCGTAGTGGCGATCGTGTGGCGATTCTTGAGGGTGTTCAGGTCGGTGAGCGAGTCGTGCTTGAAGGCACAGATCGTTTGCGCGCGGGCGCAAAGGCACGCGTCATTGGTGGCTCAGAGGCTGCGGGTGGCCGTGCGCCTGGCGCGGGCGGGCGCGCTCCAGCGGGCGCTCCAGCAGCTCAACCTGCTGGCCAGCCCGGCACCCCCGCGGCGCCGCCTCGGCCGTGAACCTGTCTCGGCCGTTTATCGTTCGGCCCGTTGCCACAACACTGGCGATGGTGGCGTTGTTTCTGTCTGGGCTGATTGCCTATCGTTGGTTGCCAGTCTCGTCACTCCCCGAAGTCGACTATCCCACCATTCAAACGACCGCTTACTATCCAGGAGCTAGCCCCGATGTGATGGCTGCGCTCGTGACCTCGCCGCTTGAGCGGCAGTTTGGACAGATGCCAGGCTTGCGGCAGATGTCGTCCAGTAGTGCCGCTGGCACCTCAGTCATTACGCTGCAGTTTGCGTTGTCGTTACCACTTGATGTGGCCGAACAGCAGGTGCAGGCTGCGATCAACGCTGCAAGCAGCTTATTGCCGCGTGATTTGCCGGCACCGCCTGTCTACAACAAGGTCAACCCCGCAGATGCCGCAGTATTGACGCTAGCGGTGACGTCTCCCACGGTTCCTTTACCTCAAATACGGGATTTAGTTGATACCCGTATGGCGCAGAAGATTTCTCAGGTGGCGGGCGTTGGTTTGGTGACTGTGGCGGGTGGGCAGAGGCCCTCCATGCGCATCCAGGCAAACCCTCAGGCGCTGGCCGCCTACGGTTTGACGCTTGCTGATGTGCGAACGGCGGTTGTCGGCGCCAACGTGAATCAGCCTAAAGGTACGCTTGACGGCGCGGTGCGCTCGACCACGATCAACGCCAATGACCAGCTCAAAACACAACTCGAGTATATGAACTTGGTGGTGTCTTATAACAATGGCGCACCGTTGCGACTCTCGGATGTTGCCACTGCTGTATACGAGGCTGAAGATGCACGTCTTGCAGCTTGGGCCGATACCGAGCCCGCAATCTTACTCAACGTGCAGCGCCAGCCCGGCGCAAATGTGATTGAGGTGGTTGATCGCATACAAAAACTCTTGCCGCAATTACGCGTGGCGTTGCCGGCTAACCTTGATGTTAAGGTCATGTCGGATCGAACCCAGACGATTCGCGAATCCGTGCGTGACGTGCAGACTGAGCTTTTGCTTGCGATTGGCTTGGTGGTTTTGGTGACCTTTGTGTTTTTGCGTACCTTGACCGCCACCTTAATCCCCAGCATCGTGGTGCCGCTGTCGTTGGTGGGTACGTTTGGTGTCATGTACTTGATTGGTTTTAGCATCAATAACCTGACCTTAATGGCCTTGACGATTGCAACTGGTTTTGTGGTTGATGATGCGATTGTGATGATCGAAAATATCGCCCGCTACCTCGAACGCGGCGAAACGCCGATGCAAGCTGCGCTAAAAGGTGCCTCGCAAATTGGTTTTACGCTTGTGTCCTTGACGGTGTCTTTGATTGCGGTGCTGATACCTTTGCTCTTCATGACTGAGGTGGTGGGGCGACTCTTCAGAGAGTTTGCTGTCACGCTTGCGGTGGCCATTTTGCTGTCACTCCTCATCTCGCTGACCCTCACGCCGATGATGTGCGCGCGCCTGTTGCGCGTCGGAGATCATCAAAGTGGCGGCCCTTTAGCGCGTTATCTCAGTCAGAAAATTGACCAATTGATTGCAGGCTATGGTCGCTTGTTGCAGATCGTGCTCAATCATCAGACGCTCACGTTGTTTGTTGCACTTGGCACGTTTTTATTGACGGCGCTTCTGTACCTGGCAATCCCAAAAGGTTTTTTCCCGGCGCAGGATACTGGGTTGATCCAAATCGTGACGCAAGCGCCACAAAATCTTGCGTTTACGACAATGGCGCAGCGCCAGCAAGAGGCAGTCAAAGTGATCCTAGAAGACCCTGATGTCGCAACAGTGGCGTCATTTGTGGGTGTTGATGCGGTGAATGAAACGGTGAATACAGGTCGGTTGCAAGTGGCTTTGCGTGCACATAATCTGAGAAATGATCGGGCATCTGTGATCATTCAGCGCTTGCAAGACCGCTTGAGCGTCGTCAATGGCTTGCAGTTTTATCTGCAGCCGATACAGGACTTAACCGTCGAAGATCGCGTCAGTCGTACCCAATATCAACTGACCCTTGAAAGTGCTGACCCAGCTTTGCTCGCGCAGTGGGTGCCCTTACTCGTCGAGAACCTGCGTCAGCGTGAGCCACTAGTCGATGTTATTGATGATATGCAGAACGAGGGGCTCAACACCTTTATTCTGATTGATCGCGACGCGGCGGCGCGTGTGGGTGTGTCGACGGCGGCGATCGATGACGCGCTATACGATGCGTTTGGACAGCGCCAAATTTCGACGATTTTTACCCAGTCAAACCAGTACCGTGTCGTGCTCGAGACGGCACCGCAGTTTCGTCGCGATCCTTCAGCGTTTGGATCAATTTATGTCAAAACAGCCGACGGCAAACCTATCGCGTTGACTAATTTAGTCACCGTGACCGAAGGTCGTTCTGCGCTGGTGTTAAATCGGCTCGATCAGTTTCCGTCGGTGACAGTCTCTTTTAATTTGGCGCCTGGCGCCTCGTTGTCCGACGCAGTGGCCGCAGTCGCTCAGTCTCAACAGGCGATTGGGATGCCTTTGGGTATTCAGGCCCGGTTTCAGGGGGCTGCGCGCGCGTTTGAGGCCTCGCTCTCGAGTACGCTTTTTTTGATTTTGGCTGCTGTGATCACGATGTATATCGTGCTCGGTGTGTTGTACGAAAGCTTTATTCATCCGATTACGATTCTGTCGACCTTGCCGTCGGCTGCGATTGGTGCGTTGTTGGCGTTGACGCTCACTGGGCGCGATCTGGATATGATTGGAATTATCGGCATCATTCTGTTGATCGGGATTGTGAAAAAAAATGCCATCATGATGATCGACTTTGCACTTGAAGCCGAGCGCAAGCACAAGATGCCAGCTCGCGAGGCGATTGAACAGGCGGCCCTCTTGCGGTTTCGCCCAATTTTGATGACAACGCTTGCGGCCTTATTTGGTGCCGTGCCCTTAATGCTCTCAACCGGGACGGGCGCCGAACTTCGGCAGCCGCTTGGCTTGGTGATGGTGGGCGGTTTGCTCGTGAGTCAAGTGCTGACCTTGTTTACGACACCAGTGATTTATTTATTCTTTGATCGAATGTTTGCGGGCCGTCGCACCACGACAAGCACAAGCGATCCTGTGTCATGAGTCTGTCTGGCCCCTTTATCGTCCGCCCAGTTGCCACGATATTGATTTGGCTGGGTGTGGTGTTGGCAGGTTGGCTCGCGCACAGTCTGCTGCCGATTGCACCGTTACCGCAGATCGAGTTTCCGGTGATTGGTGTGCGAGCGCAAATGCCTGGTGCAAACCCTGAAGTGATGGCAGCGACAGTGGCAACGCCGCTAGAGCGCTCGCTCGGTACGATTGCGGGCGTGTCTGAAATGACATCGCGCAGCACCACGGGCCAAACTCGCATCACGTTACAGTTTGATTTGAGTCGCGATATCAATAGTGCGGCTACGGATGTGCAGGGCGCAATCAATGCGGCCCGAGCAATGATGCCTAGCGGCTTGCGTAGCAATCCGTCTTACAACAAAGCCAACCCCTCGTCTGCACCGATTATCACGCTTGCCTTGACGTCTGACTCTTTGTCTCAGGGGCAGTTGTATGACATTGCCTCGACAATCGTGCAACAAAAGTTGTCTCAGGTCGAGGGTGTGGGCGAGGTTCAGATTGGCGGAAGTTCTTTGCCGGCAGTGCGTATCGACCTCGACCCCGACGCGTTGGCGCAGGCTGGTGTGTCGCTTGAAGCTGTTCGAATTGCCATCGCTGCAGCAAACTCTACCCGACCCAAAGGGGCGCTTGAAAACGACAGGTATCGTTGGCAGATTATGGCCAACGATCAACTCTGGAAGGCGGCAGATTACCGCCCGCTGATCGTCGCTTGGCGCAATGGTGCGCCAGTGCGTTTATCAGACATTGCTCGAGTCGAAGATTCGGTTGAGGATACATTCAATATTGGCTATTTCAATACCAAGCAGGCCATCTTGGTGCCGGTGCGAAGTCAGGCTAAAGCCAATATTATCAAGACGGTTGATCAGATTCGGGCAGATTTGCCGGTGTTGCGAGCCATGCTGCCCGCAGATGTGACTGTGTCGGTCGCGCAAGACCGCACTCCCAGTATTCGGGCTTCTGTGCACGAGGCCGAAAAGACACTAGTCATTGCCATTGGTTTAGTGATGATGGTGGTGCTGGTGTTCTTACGCAATTGGCGCGCCGCCTTTATCCCAACGATTGCAGTGCCTGTGTCTTTGATCGGCACATTTGGCGTGATGTACTTATGTGGCTACTCTTTAAATACGATGTCGCTCATGGCGTTGATTGTGGCTACGGGGTTTGTGGTAGACGACGCGATCGTTGTCGTTGAAAACATTATGCGTCACGTTGAACGTGGTGAGTCGATCCAGCGGGCTGCGTTACGCGGTACCCGTGAAGTTGGCTTTACCGTGTTGTCGATGAGCATCTCGCTCATTGCGGTGTTTATTCCGATCTTGCTGATGGGCGGGTTGCCTGGCCGCTTATTTCGTGAGTTTGCGGTGACCTTGTCGGCTGCAATATTAATTTCAATGTTGGTGTCGCTGACGCTGACGCCGATGATGGCAGCACACTTGCTCAAACGCCCCGTCAAAGATCGAGTCGCAACCGGTCGGCCCAATATTTTTTCGCGCGGTTTTCAAGCGATTGTTGACGCGATCGTGAATGGTTATGGGCGGTCATTAAATTGGGCCTTGCGTCACGGTCGTTTGATGATGTTGCTGTTAGCGGTGACGGTTGGCTTGAATTTTTATTTGTACGGCGTCGTGCCAAAAGGTTTTTTTCCACAACAAGATACCGGAATGATGCTGGGGTTTTTTTCAACAGATGACGGTACCTCGTTTGACTCGATGAAGCCTAAGCTTGATCGCTTTAGACAGGTGCTCTTGCGCGACCCAGCAATCAGTACTGTGACGGCTTACGCCAGTGGGCGAGGCGGCAGCAATACTAGCTTTTTAGCCGTGCAGCTTAAGCCCTTCGCCGAGCGAAAAATTTCAGTCAGAGAGGTGATCACACGGCTGCGACCTCAGCTCGCGGGGATTCCGGGCGCGCGTTTATTTTTGATGGCACAACAGGACATCAGAATTGGCGGTCGACAAAGCAGTTCAGCGTTTCAATACACGCTCATGGCCAACGAACTTGAGGACTTGAAAGAATGGATGCCAAAGGTGCAACGAGCGCTTGCAGGCTTGCCCGAGTTAGTCGATGTGGATACAGATGTCGAAGACCGCGGTCGACAAGTCTCGTTACAGATTGATCGTGATGCTGCGCAGCGCCTGGGCGTGCCGATGGCGAGTATTTCTGCCGTGTTGAACAATTCTTTCAGTCAGAGGCAAATTTCGGTGATGTACGGTGAGCGCAATCAGTACCGGGTTGTGATGGGGGTAGGCCCGCGTCACGCTCAAGATCCAGAGTCATTGCGTGATGTGTATGTATTGAGTCAAACAGGCCAGCGTGTCCCCTTGATGGCGGTGGCAAAATTTGAGGTGAACAACGCCCCGCTAAGTGTCCGACACCAAGGCTTGTCGGCGGCCGATACGATTTCGTTTGATGTAGCGCCAGGAGTCTCGCTGGGACAAGCCAATGCCGCGATTGATCAGGCGATTGCGGGCATTAATCTGCCAAGCGACAAAATTCAAGCAGGTTTTCAAGGGACGGCAAAGGCCTTGCAGAGTGCGCTGGCGAATCAACCTTGGCTGATTCTTGGGGCATTGGTCACCATGTACATCGTGTTGGGCATTCTCTACGAGAGCACGATTCATCCGCTGACGATTTTGTCGACGCTACCCTCGGCCGGGATTGGCGCCTTATTGGCGTTATTGTTGATGAAAACCGAGTTCACCTTGATTGCCTTGATTGGTGTTTTTTTGCTGATTGGGATTGTGAAAAAGAACGCGATCATGATGGTGGATTTTGCCCTTGAGGCGCAGCGTAAACTAGGCTTGTCGCCCAAAGAGGCGATTTATCAAGCCTGTATGACACGCTTTAGACCAATTATGATGACCACGTGCGCGGCAATTTTTGGTGCCATGCCCTTGGTATTTGCTTCGGGCGCTGGGGTTGAAATGCGCCAGCCCCTCGGGATCACGATTTTAGGGGGTCTGTTGGTGAGTCAGTTGCTGACGCTGTACACCACGCCTGTGGTTTACTTGTATCTTGATCGCTTTCGGCTATGGCTGTTGACCAAGCCATGGCCCGGTTCAAAACCTGTAGTGTTGCCTAATGGCGCTGAAACATGATTGACTGCTCTGGTATTGTCGGGTTTAAGTATGTGGTGCGCAGCGTGCGCGTCGCGTTACTGCTTGGCGCGCTGAGCCTTCTCACGTCGTGCATGATGGGCCCGGATTATTTGCGACCCAAGATTGACGTTGGGGTGCAATTTAAAGAAACGCCGGGCTGGAAGCCGGCCCAGCCACAGCTTGCCGAGGTGCCCAGCGGCGCCTGGTGGCTGATGTATAAAGACCTCACGCTCAATCAATTGATGCAAGAACTCAATCTCGCCAATCAGAATATCGCCCAGGCTGAGGCGCGGTTTAGGCAGGCGGTGGCCTTAACGCAGGGGTCGCGCGCGTCGCTGCTGCCCACCGTATCGGCGACCGGTTTAGCCACCCGCGCCGGAGGGTCTGCCACAGGCCCCGGCGGCGTGGTGAACAGCACTTCGATCAGCACCTTTAACGCTAATGCGTTGGCGAGCTGGCAAATTGATATCTGGGGAAGCGTGCGTCGTAATATTGAATCGACCGACGCAACAAAGCTTGCGCTCGCGGCAGAGGTCACAGGCGCCCGGTTGACCGCGCAAACTGCGATGGGCCTTAGCTATCTGCAGGTACGAGTGTTAGACGAGCAAAAGCGGTTGTTGCAAGCTACGGTCACGTCTTACGAGCGCGCGTTGAAGCTCACTCAAAATCGTTACAACGCAGGCATTTCAGGTCAGGCTGACGTAGCGGTCGCGCGCACTCAACTTGAGAGTACGCGCGCACAGCTGATAGACCTTGAGCAGCAGCGGGCAATCGCTGAAAATGCCGTGGCAGTGTTGCTGGGGCGTGCACCCTCAACATTTTCGGTTGCGGCGCAACCGCTGGCGCTTGTGCCGCCTAAGGTTCCGGTTGGTTTGCCTTCTGAATTGCTTGAACGGCGCCCCGATATTTCGGCAGCCGAGCGGCGCGCCGCCTCGGCCAACGCTTTGATCGGGGTTGCCACTGCAGCGTGGTTTCCAAGTTTGACCTTAAATGCTAACACGGGCTATCGCAGCAATGACTTGACGCAATGGTTTAGCGCGCCGGCTCAGTTTTGGTCGCTGGGCCCTCAACTCGCCGCTTTAATTTTTGACGGTGGTGCGCGACAAGCGCAGATTTCGCAGGCGCGGGCGCAGTTTGACTTGCAGACAGCCGTCTACCGCCAAACTGTCTTGAACGCTTTGCAAGAAGTTGAAAATGCCATGATTCAGATGCGCGTGTTTGAACAAGAAGAAGCGGTACAGCGTCTGGCTGTCGAAGCCGCTCGCTTGTCGCTTAGACTGGCCCGCAACCAATACGATCAAGGGTTAATTGATTATTTGAGCGTTGCGGTGCTTGAAGCGACTGCGTTGAACAATGAACGGACTTACATCACTCTGGTTGGAAATCGCTTTGCCGCCAGCCTGCGTCTCATTGCGGCGCTTGGTGGCGGTTGGTCGGCGGAAGAACTCAGACGGGTAGACGACTCAGGCAATCCAAGCGCGAATCCCAGCAAAACCGTGCCCACCAACCGAGCGGACTAGGGCGAGGGTTGAGGCTGATTGACCGCCTAGTGCGTAGACCGGCAACCCAGCTTGCGCATTGAGCTCGGCAAACCCTGCCCACCCCATGCCGAGTACGCCCGGATGAGATGGTGTGGGTAAAACGGGGCCCAACACAGCAAAATCAGCACTGAGCGCTCGTGCTTGCGCGAGCTCAGCCAGGTTATGGGTCGACACCCCAAGAAGTGCGCCTTCAGCAAGATTGGGACGCGTCGATAGGTGCGCGGCGTCTGTCGAGCGCAGATGCACCCCATCAGCCTGCGCCCACCATCCGGACGGGTGAATGCTGTTGACCAGCACACGAGCCCCCGTAGCGTGGCAGCGAGCGATCACCGAGACGAGTGCCTCATGCAAGTCAGGCGCTGAGACCCCGCTGGGCCAGTTGGGTTCGCGCCACTGCAATAAACGCAAGCCTGCGGCTAAATTTTTGTCTAAGCGTTGTAAAAAATCTGGAAGATGTTCAGGTGCCCCAACCGCAGAAATTGCATAGACCTCAGGCAACTGCAGCCAGCGTAGCGGCGGATAGGTTGCTGGAAGTAATTGCGGTACCTCGTGGGCATGGCGTAAATCGACCCAACGCAATTCTTGTCCTTCTAACCCCTTGGGCTCGCCGAGCCAACCGGTTACCCGACAGAAGGCGAGTCGCACGGTTGTGGTGGGGTACTCGTGCACGTAGGTGACCCAGGGCGCCGAGATGGTGACCTCGATCCCGAGCTCTTCATGAAGTTCGCGCGCCAGCGCCTGTAAGACGGTTTCACCTGGCTCGAGCTTGCCGCCAGGGAGCTCCCACCAACCGGGCCAAGGCTTGTCTGCAGGCCGATTGCCTAAGAGCACGGTGCCATCGGGGCGTAGCAGCACCCCGACAGCGACATCAATGATTTTGTCAGGCATAGCGCGCCGACCAGTCGCGCGCAAAATGCCAAGCGACTCGCCCAGAGCGTGAGCCGCGTTCAAGCGCCCACTGCAAGGCTTCGGTACGGGCTTCGGCGATGTTGGCTTCTGAGCAGCCTAAAGTGCGTAACCAGTGGGAGACGATATCCAGATAATCGTCTTGTTTGAAGGGATAGAACGACAACCAAAGGCCAAAGCGCTCAGACAGAGAAATTTTTTCTTCAACAGTTTCGCCCGGGTGGACTTCGCCGTCGGCTTGGTGCTTAGCCTGTAAGTTCTCGCTCATGTACTCGGGCATCAGGTGGCGGCGGTTTGAGGTGGCATAGATCAGCACATTGGTACCGGCCGAGGCGGCTGAGCCATCGAGTACCGACTTCAACGCCTTGTAACCCGACTCACCCTCTTCAAACGATAAGTCATCGCAGAAAACAATAAACTTTTCAGGCCGCTCGGCAACCAGATCGACGATGTCTGCTAAATCGGCTAGGTCGCTTTTGTCGACTTCGATCAGTCGCAGGCCTTTTGCGCCATAGCCGGCGAGCATGGCTTTGACCAGCGAGCTTTTGCCTGTGCCACGGGCACCCGTCATCAGTACGTTATTGGCGGGCTTACCTTCGATAAAGTGACGCGTATTGCGATCAATAATGTCGCGTTGTCTTTCAATGTGTTGCAGATCGCTGGTGTTGATCAGTGACACGTGAGCGATGGCATCTAGCCAGCCATGCGAGGCGCCACGCTTGCGCCAACGAAAGGCCAGTGCTTTCCAGTCGGTGGGGGGTGGTGTTGGCGGTAGCCACGCTTCAAGCTGCGCCAATACGCGTAGAGCGCGCGCCAATAATTCTGCCGAGTCGGGCCCGTTGGATAAATTAGTGTTGCTCATTAGGATCTGTAATCTGCGTTGATGCTGACGTACTCGTGTGAGAAGTCGCAGGTGTAAACGGTTTGCGCGACAGTACCGCGGCCCAGTGCGATACGTACCAAAATTTCGGGTTCTTTCATGACACGTTGGCCGTCGGCCTCTTGGTAGTTAGGATTGCGTTCACCTTTGTCAGCAACTAGCACATCGCCCAGCCATAACTTGACGCCACGTACATCAAGGTCAGTGATCCCGGCATAACCAATCGCAGCCAGAATCCGCCCCAAGTTCGGGTCGCTTGCAAAGAAGGCAGTTTTTACCAAGGGCGAATGCGCGACCGCGTAGGCCACCAATAAGGCCTCAGCGACTGTTTTGGCTTGTTCGACTTGGATCGTCATGAATTTGGTGGCGCCTTCAGCGTCGCGTACGATTTTTTGTGCCAAATCGATTGCTGCAACGGCCAAGGCAGCTTTCAGCGCGGCATAGTGCGGGTGTGTCACGCTGTCGACGAGCAGGCCGCTTTTTCCGGTTGCCATGACAATGAATGAATCATTCGTCGAGGTATCACCATCGACTGTGATCCGGTTAAATGAGACATCGGCCAGTTCGCGCGCCAGTTGAGTCATGAGCGGTTGCGCAATCCCGGCGTCGGTCGCCAGATAGCTCAGCATGGTGGCCATGTTGGGCCGAATCATGCCCGCGCCTTTACTGATACCCGTAATTGTGATGATGTTGTCGCCGAGTTTGATGCGTTGCGAATGAATTTTTGGCAACGTATCAGTGGTCATGATGCCGTGCGCGGCTGACACCCAATTGCTTGCTGCTAAATTTTTTATCGCGCCAGGCAAGCCGGCCTTGAGGCGATCAACGGGTAAGGGTTCAAGAATCACGCCTGTTGAAAAGGGCAAAATCTGAGCGCTCTGCAAGCCCAGTAAACCGGCGAGCGCGTCGCAGGTCTCGTTGGCGGCTTTCAGGCCGGGTTCGCCGGTGCCCGCATTGGCGTTGCCTGTGTTGATGACGAGGGCGCGAATGCCTTGTTTGCCGCCTAGGTGCTCTTGACAGACCAAGACCGGCGCGGCACAGAAGCGATTGCGGGTGAACACACCAGCCACGCTCGTGCCCTCGGCCAGCCGAAATACGGTCAGGTCGCGGCGATCGGCTTTGCGAATGCCGGCTTCGGTGACGCCGATTTCAACACCGGCAACAGGGTAAACAGCGTCGTCAGTCGGGATATACAGGTTAACGGCCATGGCGGATTAGGGATAAAAAGGTGAATGATGCGTGATTATCGCTTTTTTTGAAGATGGGCAGCGGCCGCCTGAGTTGCCTGCTGTATCTAGATCGAGCACGTTATCTGGGCGGACCGCCTAAATCTAGCAAGCGCAACAATTTTTGCACCAACGGGCTGTCAGGCTGATTCAAGTGAAGCACCAAGTCAAAGTGATTGGTGTCGGGCATATCGACATATTCGCCTTTAAATCCTTTGGTTTTCCAGGCAGTGAGAAAATCTTGCGATTGTTGCTTGAAGGTCATGGTTTCGTTGCTGCCGTAGCTCACGATGAGCGGCGGGCCGTTGTTGGGCAATTCAAAGAGAGGACTGTTGCGTCGAGCGTCTTCGGGGCTCAGTCGCATCCATTCGTTAATGTGGGTATTCACCAGCGGGGTGATGTCAAACAGGCCACTGAGCAGCACAGCGCCGGCGAGCCCCTGCGCGTCAAAGCCGTAGGACGCTTGCCAGCCGTGAGCGAGCACCATACCGCCAAGATGCCCGCCGGCCGAACTGCCGGAAATGATCAGTTTTTGACCATCGCCGTGGTAGTGTCCGATATTGTTTTGCACCCAAGCCATCGCCCGACGCGTCTGATCCACGATCCGATCCAAGCTGACAGCCGGCGCCAAAGAGTAGTTGACTGCAACGACCGTCATTCCTGCGGCAGTCAGGGCCGGTGCCATAAAACTCGAGTCGTCTTTAGAGAGCAGGCGCCAGTAGCCGCCATGCAGGTAGATAAAAACTGGGGCTCGTGCATTGCCCTGCGCAAAAAAAATATCTAAGGTCTCGTCTGGGTGCTCGCCGTAGGAAACGTTCAGTGCGCAGGGCAGGGTTGATCGCGCCTGAGCGCTCAGCGTGGCGTAAGCGCGCAACATAGGCGCAATATCAGGCACGGTTGCCCGCGCGTTGTATTGCAGATCTAATTCTGTCTGCGCGGGCGTTGGTGTTGCATCATTTATTGTGGTCATTTTTTGCACTTAGCCCTAAAAAAGGCACCAAAGCGCGTATTTTGAGGGTAAAAGTTTGTCGTGGCAAAACAATTATCACCTGCTACTATTTGACGCTAATCATTATCGTGCCCAGGAGGCCTCTCATGCGTCTGTTTAAAAACCTCGTTGCAGCGGCTTTATTCTTGCCAGCCATTGCACTTGCTCAAACCCCGATCAAGGTCGGTATTGCCAACGATTTGTCAGGTCCGTTCGCGGCACTTGGTGCCGAAGCGCGTGACGGCTTTAATCTGGCGATCAAGCAGCTTGGCAACAAGCTGGGCGGGCAACCGGCTGAGTTTATCCAGACTGACATGGGTGGTAACCCAGATCAGGCGCGCCAGTTGGTCACCCGTTATATCCAGCGCGACAAGATCGATTTCTTCACAGGCCCAATCGGTTCGAACGTGGCGTTGGCGGTTGGCCCAGCGTTATTCGCGGCCAAAGTCCCTTACCTGTCAAATAACCCGGGCCCGAGCCAGTTTGCCGGCGCGCAATGCAACGACTACTGGTTTGGCGTGTCATACCAAAACGATGCCTTTCATGAGGCTGCAGGTAAAGTTGCCGCCGACCGTGGTTTCAAAAAAATGGTCATCATTGCCCCTGATTATCCAGCCGGCAAAGATGCGTTAAATGGTTTTAAGCGTGGTTACAAACTTGCGCCAAACCAAGAGGTGTATACCAAACTTGGGCAGATTGATTACGCTGCTGAGTTGGCGCAGATTCGCGATGCCAAGCCCGATGCGATCTACATCTTCTTGCCAGGTGGGATGGGCATCAATTTTGTGAAACAGTTTGTCTCGGCCGGCTTGAATAAAAGCGTGAAGCTTGTTGGCCCTGGGTTTTCAGCAGATGAAGACGTGATTCAGGCCGTGGGTGAGCCCTTGATCGGGATGTTTAACACCGCTCAGTGGGCACACGACTTAGATAATGCGCAGAACAAAAAATTTGTCGAGGCGTTTCGTAAAGAATACAACAATCGCTACCCCGCTGTGTATGCCGCTCAAGCCTATGACACCATCATGGCGATCGACGCTGCAGTCAAGGCTACGGGTGGCAAAGTTGCTGACCGCGAAGCTGTGATTGCTGCCTTGAAAAAAGCTGATTTTTCATCGGTACGCGGCTCGTTCAAGTATGGCGTCAATAACTTTCCGATTCAGGCCCTGTATGTTCGCGTGGTCGAGAAAGGCGCTGATGGCCGTATCACCAATAAGTTAGTCGGCAAAGTGTTTGATTCGTACCAAGATGTTTACGTGGGCGAATGCAAAAAGTAAGTCTCTTGGCTCGGCAAAAGGCAACTCGATGAGCGGCACACTGATTGCCGAGCAATTGCTCAATGGCTTACAGTTTGGCTTGATGCTGTTTTTGAT
>Ga0209550_10002239_pt1 | contig 18602 bp, 23 predicted proteins | sample LauGreSuBDMM15SN_2_FD_187567 | JGI IMG/M metagenome (GOLD analysis project Ga0209550, IMG submission 187567) | Freshwater lake microbial communities from Lake Michigan, USA - Su13.BD.MM15.SN (SPAdes) (version 5) | ecosystem: Environmental > Aquatic > Freshwater > Lake | place: Lake Michigan...
GGTGCAGATATTGCAATTGTTGATACCGCAGGCCGTTTGCAGAACAAGCAGGGTTTGATGGATGAGCTGGGCAAGATTCGCAGAGTCATCGAGAAGCAGACTCCGATCAGTGAAGTATTACTAGTACTGGATGCAACCACTGGGCAGAATGCTCTAACTCAAGCCAAAGCTTTTGCTGAGGTGGCTCAGGTAACAGGTATCGTTCTTACCAAGCTTGATGGCACTGCCAAGGGTGGAATTGTCTACGCTATCCAGGAGCAACTGAACCTACCGATCAAACTGGTTGGTGTTGGTGAGGGTATTGATGACTTTGCTTTCTTTGACCCACAGGAATTCGCTACTGGCCTAGTTGGCTAGGCTTAGATTCGACCTAGGAGTTTTTACGTGTTTGGCAATCTATCTGATCGTTTAGTTGAAACGTTCAAGAATCTACGCAGCAAGGGCAAGCTCTCTGCTGCCGACATTGACTCCACCCTTCGCGAAATAAGAAGAGCACTTCTAGAAGCAGACGTAGCACTTGAGGTTGTTAAGAACTTCATTGCCGCAGTTCGTGAACGAGCACTTGGTGATGAAGTTTCCAAAGCTTTGAACCCAGCTCAGCAGGTAGTCCAGATTGTTAACGAAGAACTAGTTCAGATTTTAGGTGGCGAGCAGAAGCGTCTAACCTTTGCCAAGAACCCACCGACAGTAATCATGCTTGCTGGTCTTCAAGGTTCAGGTAAAACTACCTTGGCTGGAAAATTAGCTAAGTGGCTAAAAGACCAAGGTCAGACACCAATACTTGTTGCCTGTGACTTGCAGCGACCAAACGCAGTTAACCAACTTCAAGTACTCGGAGATTCAGTTGGTGTTCCGGTTTTCGCACCAGAGGCAGGTAATGGTTCTGGTAATCCGGTAACTGTTGCTAAGGATGCAATCAAGCATGCAAAGCATAAGCAGTACTCAGTTGTAATTGTTGACACCGCAGGTCGTCTAGGTATCGATGAAGAGCTAATGGCTCAGGCAAGAGATATTCGTAAGGCAACTGATCCTGATGAAGTTCTCTTTGTTATTGACTCAATGATTGGTCAAGATGCTGTCAACGTAGCCAAGGCTTTCGAAGATGGTGTTGGCATTACCGGTGTCGTTCTTACCAAGCTAGATGGTGATTCAAGAGGTGGTGCTGCTCTTTCTGTTGCACAGGTCACCGGTAAGCCAATTGTCTTTGCTTCAACGGGTGAATCACTTGATGCCTTTGAACCGTTCTATCCAGATCGCATGGCATCTCGTATTTTGGATATGGGTGACATCCTTACCCTTATTGAGCAAGCTCAGAAATCATTTGATGAAGAACAAGCCATGGAGATGGCACAGAAACTTGCCAAGGACACCTTCACCCTTGAAGACTTCATGGACCAGATGCAGCAGCTCAAGAAGATGGGCTCAATTAAGAACATGCTGGCCATGATGCCAGGAGCTGGAAAGCTTCGTTCTCAGTTAGATAACATCGACGAAAAAGAGATTGACCGCACCGAAGCCATCATTCGTTCCATGACACCTAAGGAACGTAAGGATCCAAAGATTCTCAACGGTTCTAGAAGACTTCGAATTGCTAAGGGTTCTGGTATGACTGTTACCGATGTGAACTCACTGGTGAACCGTTTTGAGCAGGCTGCCAAGATGATGAAGACCATGGCTAAGGGTGGAAACCCAGGCATTCCTGGAATGCCTCAGGGGATGCCAGCTTTTGGTGGAGCAGGTTCACAGGCTAATAAGAACAAGAAGGCTAAGGCTAAAAAGGGTGGCAAGTCAGGTAACCCGGCTAAGCGTGCAGCCGAAGCTGCTGGTTCGCCAACGCAGAACCCAACAGAACCTGGTGCAGGTTCCGCTTTTGGTCTCAAATAACCCGTAGTTGGTTGCTCGAGCGCAGTATTTCTGGCACAATAGACAAGTTGCCTGCAGTTTGACCCTCTAACCAAACTGAAGAGGCAACCCCATAGAGCTTGAATACCGAGTGTGCCCCCACGCTCACGGTTGATCGTTCGCCCCAATTCATAAAAACAGGAGCATTGTGGCTGTAAAAATCCGCCTAAAGCGTCTCGGGAAACTGAAGTCGCCTCACTACCGTATCGTCGTTGCAGATTCACGCACCAAGCGTGATGGTCGCGCAATCGAGGAGATCGGTCGTTACGTACCAACCAACGATCCATCAATCATTGAAATCAACTCTGAGCGCGCTCAGTACTGGCTTTCAGTTGGCGCACAGCCAACCGAGCAGGTAGCAGCTTTGTTGAAGCTAACCGGTGACTTCCAGAAGTCAAAGGGTGACGCATCAGCTAAGAACACTGTTAAGCCTCAGGTTGCTAAGGAAGTTTTCGTAGCAGACACCAAGAAGAAGCCAGTTCTTAAGCCTCGTGAAGAGATCGTTCTTAAGAAGGAAGCTGACAAGGCTGCAGAAGACGTAGTCGAAGCAGTTGTCGAAGCTGCTGTTGTTGAAGGCGCACTAGAGGACGTAGTTGAAGCTGCTGCCGAAGTTGTTGCTGAAGAAGCAGTTGCTGAAGTAGTTGAAGAGGCAGCAGCAGAAGCTGTTGTTGAAGAAGCTGCTGCAGAAGTTGTCGAAGAAGTAGCAGCAGAAGCTGCACCTGCAGAGGAAGCAGCTGAAGCTGCTGAACCTGCTAAATCAGAAGAGGCTTAGTCGTGCTTGCCGCTGCGCTCGAACACCTGGTTAAAGGAATTGTGGATCATCCTGAGGATGCCACCGTCACTGAACGCTCTACCAATCGTGGAGATTTGCTAGAGATTCACGTTCACCCTGACGATCTTGGCCGCGTAATCGGGCGCAACGGACGCACCGCTAAAGCACTGCGCACCATCATTAACGCTCTTGCCGATGGCAAGAAGGTGCGCGTAGACGTAGTAGATAACGATTTCTAGTAAGACTAGCCTTCGGGTCGGTCGGTTACTTAAGGCCCACGGCCTAAAAGGTGCTATCAAGCTGGAGCTATACACAGATGCTCCGAATGAACGTTTCGTTCCTGGTGCAACCTTTGAACTTCAAGTTCCAGATTCCTCACCTTGGTTTGGTAAGACCGTTACGGTTACCGAACTACGTTGGTATAACGCTCAACCAGTTTTATTCCTTGAGGGTGTGACAGATCGCACTCAAGCTGAATCTCTAATCAAAGCAATCCTTCTTGTTGAACAAGATCTCACCGAAGTTCCTACCGAACCAGAAGCTTGGTATCAACAGCAACTAGTTGGACTAAAGGTTCTCCGTGATGGTGTTCAAGTTGGAACAGTGCTTCGTGTTGAGGATTACCCTTCACAGGACATGCTGATCATCAAAACTACAGATGAGCGTGAAGTGATGGTTCCATTTGTGAAGGCTATTGTTCCTGAGGTAAACATCCAGGAGCAATACATCTCAGTTACCCCACCTGCAGGTTTGTTTGAAGAACTAGAGGAATCAGGGGAGTAATCATGCGTATCGATGCGATCACCATTTTTCCTGAATACTTTGCAGCCCTAGACATTTCCCTCCTAGGTAAAGCCCAAGAGAACAAGGTCATTGACTTCAAAGCAGTTGATCTTCGGAATTACACCCACGATAAACACAAGACCGTAGACGACTCTCCTTACGGTGGTGGCGCTGGCATGCTTATGAAGCCAGAACCTTGGGGTGAAGCTCTCGATGAGTTACTAAACGCTGATGGGTCTACTGTTTTGATTGTTCCTTCTCCTGCCGGTGAGCTCTTCAAGCAGGCAACCGCTTACGAATTAGCTCAAAAGGAGCACCTAGTCTTTGCCTGTGGTCGTTACGAAGGTATTGACCAGAGAGTCTTTGACTGGGCTAAGGACAAGGCTGAAGTGAGACTTATCAGCCTCGGCGACTATGTCCTAAATGGTGGGGAAGTTGCATCCCTTGCCATGATTGAAGCCATTGCAAGGCTTATTCCAGGGGTAATCGGCAATGCCGAGAGCCTGGTTGAAGAGTCTCACAGTGATGGTTTGCTTGAGTATCCGAGCTATACCAAGCCTGCCGTTTGGCGAGATTTAGAAGTTCCGGAGGTGCTTAGAGGCGGTAATCACGCTGAAATCGCTAAGTGGAGGCACGAGCAGTCAGTATCCAGAACCAAGGCTGTTAGACCAGATCTTCTGCCCTGACATTGCCCTCAGGCTTTATCTATGGCAAGATAGAGAAGTTGCCTAAAACAAGCTCTGCCGCAGGGGAGCACAGCAACATAAGACACTAAATTACCCGTTATTGACCTGCGCGCAAGAACAGAAGGCAGATACAAAATGCAGATCCTAGATTCAGTTGATGCAGGAAACCTAAAGTCAGACATTCCTGAGTTCCGCGTTGGTGACAACGTGAAGGTCCACGTAAACATTATTGAAGGTAACCGTAGCCGTGTTCAGGTTTTTCAGGGCGTAGTTATTCGTCGCTCAGGTGCCGGTGTCCGCGAGAGCTTCACCGTTCGTAAGGTTTCTTTCCAGGTTGGTGTTGAGAGAACTTTCCCAGTTCACTCACCAGTTATCGAAAAGATTGAACTAGTCAGCCGTGGTGCTGTTCGTCGTGCGAAGCTTTACTACCTACGCGACCTACGCGGTAAGAAGGCGAAGATTCGCGAGAAGCGCGACAACCAGGCTCAGGCTTAGTAATTCAGCCGGCCCACAGCCAAAACGCTTAGCCTATTGTCATGGCAAGAACTGAGAGAGCACCTAGAGGCCCATTCAAGGCTTTTAGGTTGAGACTGAGAAAACTAAAAAGCAAAAACGTCTTTCTAGCTTTCTTTCTCGACACAATCATCATTATTGCCTCAGCATTACTGATCTCTTTCTTGATTAAGACATACCTGCTGCGCTCTTTCTATATCCCATCAGGTTCAATGTTTGACACTCTTCAAATCAATGACCGCATTGTGGTTAATGAATTAGTCCCAAATGTTGTTCCACTAGAACGCGGCGATGTCGTTGTCTTTAAAGACCCGGGTGGTTGGCTATCTTTCCAACCTCAAAAGAAACCAACCACAACTCTCGGTCAAGTTAGCGAATGGTTGCTATCTGTTACTGGGCTATCCTCACCAGATAACAATCAGCACCTTGTAAAGCGTGTAATTGGTAAGGGTGGCGATCACGTTGTCTGTTGTGATGCAAAAGATCGAATCACAATCAACGGTGCTCCTATCGCAGAACCATATCTCGCAGAGGGATCTGAAGCATCAAGAACACCTTTCGACGTTGTAGTTCCTAAAGGTTCTTTCTGGGTTATGGGAGATAACCGTGGTAACAGCGAAGACTCTCGCTATCACGAGGACACTCCTGGTAAAGGTTTTGTAGCTTCAAAGTATGTTGTTGGTCGAGCGTTCATAATCTCTTGGCCGTTCTCACATTTCACCTGGCTGGATAATTACGCAGATGTCTTCAAAAACGTTCCAGCTCCCAAGCCTTAGCTTCGAGCAAACTTTCTTTGACTCCGGCATCAGATTCGTTATCGGAGTTGACGAGGTTGGGCGTGGATCAATTGCAGGCCCAGTCGCTGTTGGCGTTGCACTACTAGATGTTCAAATCAACTCTTCTGGCTGGCCAGAGAAACTTAGAGACAGCAAACTAATCAGCGAAAAGACTAGAGAGACCATATTCCAAGATGTTTCCGATTGGGTAAGGGGTTGGGCAGTCGGTATGTCCAGCGCGCAGGAGATTGAAGAACATGGAATTGTTCACGCTCTAGCTCTAGCTGGATCAAGAGCCTTAGAGGAATTACTAGAAGAGTCTTCACTTAGATCAGAACTTGCCGAAAGTGGTGTTCAACTAATTCTCGATGGGTCACACAACTGGCTAGGCCCTAAAGCAATGGGCATACCTGTTTCCACTAAGACCAAGGCAGACCGAGACTGTGTGAGTGTGGCAGCGGCTTCTGTACTTGCCAAGGTAACCAGAGACAGGCTCATGGTTGAACTAGAACAAGCTCACCCAGGCTACGGATTGGCTTCAAATAAGGGTTACGCATCAGCAACTCATATCTCAGGGCTCAAAGAACTAGGGGTATCCCCAATTCACCGCACAAGTTGGCTTTCAAAGATTATCTAGGGTTAGACTTTTAGGCACATGGACGAGAACGAATTTGACGATTACGACCGCGAGGCTGAATTAGCCCTATTCCGCGAATACCGCTCAGTTGTAGACACCTTCCGATTTGTTATTGAAACAGAACGCAGACTTTATCTAGCGAACGAAGTTGAGTTCAAGAGAATCGATACAGACACAGATTTTTACTTTGAGCTAGTAATGACAGATGTCTGGGTCTGGGATATCTACCGCACAGACCGTTTCGTGAAGAACGTTAGAGTTCTAACCTTCAAGGATGTCAACATCGAAGAGCTAACCGGTAAGGCATTCGATATCCCTAAAGAACTAACAGTTGGCGAATAAAGCCACCTCTCCACAGCAACAAAACAAACTCACCAAAAACTCTCCTAACCCTAAATACTTCTTTGGGTGAATCACTCCAACTACGAGAAACTCAAAGTCACCGAAGAGCAACTTCAGCTAGCTTTCAGAGGTATCACTAACTCGAAGAACTACTTATTCGATTTCGCCTGCGCATCTTGGTCTCTAATCTGTGAGCCAGGAGACATGATTGCTGGATTGCTCAGAGCAGAGCTCGGCCCGATTGAACCATTAGTTCTTGTCATCAATGACTCAGATGCTGAGTCAATAGTCAAACAACTTTCCAATGATCAATCGCCCCACCTCACTAAAACTCTCACTGAGTGTTTAGAGACTTGGCGAAGGAGAGTGCGACAAGCGGATGTCTTCAGGTCTTTAGAAATACTTCGAAGTATTGGTGGAAATCTCGTCTCATCACAGTCCTCATATTGGCCGGAGCAATTGAATGACTTGCAACATGGAGCACCAGCTGCACTTTGGTTGCTAGGAGATGGGAAGCATTTGCTTGAGCTGAGTGAATCGGTTGCAGTGGTAGGTTCGAGGATAGTCAGTGATTACGGCAAGGTTGTCACCAAGGATGTTGTGAACACACTGGTCAAAGACGGAAAGCCAATAGTTTCAGGTGGAGCAATCGGGATAGATGCAGTGGCACATCAACGAACTCTAGAGCTAAAAGGTTTGACGGTTGCTGTTATGGCTGGAGGAATCGATCGACTTTATCCAGCGCAGAATCTAGACCTATTCAAGCAAATAGCAAAAACCGGATTGATAATTTCTGAGGTTGCGCCAGGCGTTTCTCCAACTAAGTGGCGTTTCTTGCAACGAAATCGTTTGATTGCTGCTCTGTCTCAGGCAACAGTAGTTATCGAAGCAGGGTTTCGATCTGGAACCATCAACACAGCAGGTCATGCCAATGAACTAGGTAGACCAGTCGGTGCAGTTCCGGGGCCTATCAACTCAGTTAGATCTGCCGGCTGCCACCAACTAATCAAGGACGGAAAGGCACAGCTGATTTCAGTTCCAAGTGATCTAAAGGATCTCTGTGGTGAGAGTGATTACTTTGAGAAGGACTTCACTTCTCTTGGTCACTGGGAACTGCGTGCACTAGATAGTCTCGGCGATCAAGAGCGAAGCATTGCTGAGATATCTAAAGTCTCTGGACTTACAAGCTTTGAAGCAAAAACAGGGCTGAATCGTTTAGCCAAGTTGGGTTTGGCAACTCCAACCTCCAACGGATGGATGAAGTGCTGAAATACGCTTTGAAGTATGCAGAGTGAAATCGTCAGCCAAGCACATCGGTTCGCAGAAACCCTTGTCGCTGGTCGCGGTTACTCCAAAAACACAGTCAAGGCATATCTCACTGACGTTCTAGATTTAGCTGACTATTTGGAATCACAAAAAGTAACTCAGGTACAAGACATTACTCTAGAACTACTGCGCGAGTGGTTGTGGGCTGTTAGCCAACGCGATTCTGCGAAGAGCACTCTTGCTCGCAAGAGCGCAGCCATTAGATCTTTCACTGCGTGGCTAGCTGCCGAGAAGTTAGTCAACGCAGATCCAGGTCAAAGACTCAAATCTCCTAAGGCCGAAAGACACCTTCCTAAAGTTGTTGCCAAAGACTCTTTAGAAGAAGTGTTTAGTCACCTCAAGGTCTTAGTTGAAACCGGGGATGCGAATGCGATTAGAGATCGGCTGGTCTTTGAGATGCTATACGCAACTGGCTGCCGTGTCAGTGAACTCTGTTCATTAGACCTGCTTTCTGTTGATCTAGGTAGAAACATCATCAGGGTTATGGGTAAGGGTTCCAAAGAGAGGGTTGTTCCTTTTGGTTTGCCAGCTAGAGATGCATTAGATAACTGGCTAAATGTTCGAGCATCCCTGACACCTGCGACCGGTGAACAAGCATTATTGATTAATTCAAAAGGTAAGAGACTTGGCGTCAGGGCTGTCTATCAACTAGTTGCAAGTCTTCTGGTGAATACACCGACTGGTGTTGCAGGCCCTCACACTCTGCGTCACACTGCAGCAACCCACTTGCTTGACGGTGGTGCGGATCTTCGAGCTGTTCAAGAACTCCTTGGACACGCAAGTCTTAGTACCACTCAGATATACACTCACGTGTCCGTTGAGCGGCTTAGAGATGGATACAAGAACGCTCACCCAAGAGCTTGATCGCCTAACGGGACCAACCGGCTAGGTGCTAGAACACCGAGTAAAGCGAGGGGAGAGAAGTATCCGGACTCGGTTCTGGTTCCAAAGTGCAAACAGGCGAACTCGCAGTGCCACTGATAAGAGATATCTGGTTCACACACGGTCCCAATAGCCTCTCCAGCCAAAACTAGGGTTCCTTCAATCAACTCTGAGCAGACTGGCTCAAGTGAAGCTCTGAAACTATTGCCGAACAGGATTGTGATGGATTCTCGATAGCCAACCTGTCCCGAGAAGCTAATCTCACCTGAAACTGGGGCAATGACCTGTGTCCCGATGGGTGCTTCAAGGTCTATCCCTCGATGACCTGCCCCATACTCAGTCAGAGGGGCTTCATATTGGTTAATCACATCTAGGTGGCTAGCGCCAGAAATGGGCATAACTAGCGGTTCTGAGGCGACACTGGCTGGGTTTACTGAGGAAAGGAGGGTGAGCAAGAGGAAAAAGGTAAGTTTCATGAGTCAAGATTGGTGCCTTTGTTTACTTCAGGGTTAAGCCTTGTTGAAGGGGTGGAAAACCTCCCCGTTCCGCTGGTATGCTGGTAACTAGCGGTTAGCCGCAAAAATCCAAGACCTAAAAGCCTCAAGTTTTTGCTGTTTTCCGACTTCGCGTGTCGAAAAACACACCGGTTTATCAGTCCCATAAGTTTCGCGGGTGAATCGGGTGCGACACCAGGAGCAGTAGACAACCGTTTATTGCTATTAACTGATCGACGCATTACTGCGTCATAAAGGAGATACTGCCATGGCAGTAGTAACCGTTCGCCAGCTGCTAGACAGCGGCGTTCACTTTGGTCACCAGACCAGACGATGGAACCCAAAGATGAAGCGTTTTATCTTAACTGACCGCGCCGGCATCTACATCATTGACTTACAGAAGTCACTAACCCACATCGATAAGGCATACGAGTTCACTAAGGACCTAGTTGCTAATGGTGGAACCATCTTGTTCGTAGGAACCAAGAAGCAGGCTCAGGAAGCAATTGCAACTGAAGCTCTTCGTGTTGGTATGCCATACATCAACGAACGTTGGTTGGGTGGTCTTCTAACTAACTTCCAGACTGTGTCAAAGCGTCTTGCTCGTCTAAAGGAACTTGAGGTCATGGACTTCAAGGACACCAAGAAGTCTGGATACACCAAGAAGGAACTTTTGATTCTTTCTCGCGAGAAGGTAAAGCTAGAGAAGACTCTTGGTGGTGTTCGTAACGTAACCAAGACTCCATCAGCGATCTGGGTTGTTGACACAATCAAGGAGCACCTAGCAATTACTGAAGCTAAGAAGCTTGGTATTCCTGTAATTGGAATTCTTGACACCAACTGTGACCCAGATGAGGTCACCATTGGTATCCCTGGAAACGACGATGCTATTCGTTCAGTTCACCTGCTAACCCGCGTTATCGCAGATGCAGTTGCTGAAGGTCTAAAGCAGAAGCACTCTAAGCCAGAGCAGGTTCAGCCTCTAGCTGACTGGGAGCAGGAGCTACTAGCCAGCGCTGCAGCTCAGGCTGAAGTTGCACCAGCTGTTGAAGCAGTAGTTGAAGCAACTCCTGCTGTTGAAGAAGTAGCAGTAGTTGAAGAGACTCCTGCTGTTGAAGAAGTAGCAGTAGTTGAAGAGACTCCTGCTGTTGAAGAAGTAGCAGTAGTTGAAGAGACTCCTGCTGTTGAAACCGTAACTGAGAAGGAAGCTGAATAAGCATGGCAAACTACACTGCTGCAGATGTAAAGACTCTGCGTGAGCGCTCAGGCGCAGGAATGATGGACTGCAAGTCAGCTCTTGATGAAGCAAACGGTGACATCGACAAGGCGATGGAAGTTCTTCGCCTCAAAGGTCTAAAGGGTGTTACCAAGCGTGAAGGCCGCACCACAAGCAACGGAATCATCATTGCTCGTGTTGCAGGCAACAAGGGTTACCTAATCGAACTTGCTTGTGAAACTGACTTCGTAGCTAAGGCTGAGAAGTTTGTTGCTCTTGGTGATCTAATTGCTGATGCAATTGCTGCTGCCGGTGCTGAGACTGTTGAAGCTGGTCTAGCTGCATCTGTTTCAGGTAAGACTGTTGGCGATGCAATCACTGACGAAGCTGCAATCATGGGCGAGAAGGTCGAACTTCGTAAGGTGTTTGTAGTTTCAGATGACAACATCGACGCTTACCTACACCGCACATCAAAGGACCTACCTCCACAGGTTGGTGTTTTGCTAGCGTTCAAGGGAACAGATGTTGAGACAGCTCACGATGTTGCAGTTCACATTGCAGCATTCAGCCCAACTTACTTGACTGTCGCTGATGTTCCTCAGGACATCGTTGACACCGAGCGTCGCATTGCAACAGAGACCGCTCGTAACGAAGGTAAGCCAGAAGCTGCACTGGAGAAGATCGTTGAAGGTCGCGTAAAGGGATTCTTCAAGGAAAACTGCCTACTGGAGCAGGACTTCGCTAAGGACAACAAGCTAAGCGTTGCTCAGGTCCTAGAGCAGCACGGCCTAACCGTATCTTCATTCGTGAGACTACGCGTCGGCGCATAACTAAAAGCTTTAAAGTGAATTGGCTCGGTCGAAAGACCGAGCCTTTTTACTTACCGAGCCTAAACTAGGAGAGAATCAAAGTCTTTGAGAGGGATAGCCATGCCATCAACCCCACGTCGTGTCTTACTGAAACTATCTGGTGAAGCTTTTGGTGGTGGCAATCTAGGTGTCAACCCGGACATCGTTTCAGGTATTGCTAAAGAAATCGCAGAAGCAGCCAAGAAGGTTGAAATTGCTGTAGTGGTCGGTGGCGGTAACTTCTTTAGAGGTGCAGAACTATCTCAGCGCGGCATGGATCGTGCACGTGCCGACTACATGGGTATGTTGGGAACCGTCATGAATGCTCTTGCCCTTCAGGACTTCCTAGAACAAGCAGGTTGTGACACCCGCGTTCAGTCAGCAATTTCAATGGCACAGGTCACTGAGCCATACATTCCTCTTCGTGCCATCAGACACATGCAAAAGGGTAGAGTAGTTATTTTTGGCGCTGGTGCCGGTCTTCCTTATTTCTCAACTGACACTGTTGCTGCTCAAAGAGCACTTGAGATTCACGCTGAAGAAGTTCTTGTTGCTAAGAACGGTGTTGACGGAGTTTACTCAGCAGATCCGAAGAAGGATCCAAAGGCTAAGAAGCTTGAAGCTTTGACCTACCAGGAAGCTCTTGTGCAGGGTCTAAAGGTTGTTGACTCAACTGCGTTTAGCCTTTGCATGGACAACAACATTCCGATGGTGGTTTTCGGTATGCAGCCTGAGGGTAACATCACCAAGGCCCTACTAGGTAAGAAGCTTGGAACTCGCGTAAGCTCGTAAGTTTTTAGAACAAGGAGAAGGAAATGATTTCAGATATTCTGGCAACAGCTGGAGACAAGATGAACAAGGCTGTTGAGTCAGCTAAGGAAGACTTTGCCACGATTAGATCAGGTAGAGCTAACCCTGCAATGTTCCAGAGACTAATGATTGATTACTACGGCACACCAACTGCTCTTTCATCCCTTGGCGCTATTGCTAACCCTGAGGCTAGAACGATCGTTGTGACTCCTTACGACAAGGGTGCACTTGCTGCAATTGAAAAGGCAATTAGAGATATGCCTAACCTTGGTGCTAACCCCACTAACGATGGAAACCTAGTTCGTGTCAGCCTTCCAGAGCTAACTGAAGAGCGTCGCAAAGATTACGTGAAGATCGTAAAGACTAAAGCTGAAGATCACAGAGTGGCCGTTAGAAACATTAGACGTAAGGCCAAGGACGATCTTGATGCTCTCAAGAAAGACGGTCTTGCTGGTGATGATGATCTAGCCCGTGCTGAAAAAGAACTTGAAGCTGTTACTAAATCTCACGTTGACGCTATTGATGAAGCTCTAAAGCGTAAAGAGACTGAACTTCTAGAGGTTTAGTTTGAGTACCGCTGAAACCAAAACCTCTAGAAGTCTCTCCCAATCTGTAATCTTTGGGTTGATTCTTGGCTTTACGTTTCTGGGTTCAGTGCTCTTTATCAAAGAACTGTTTGTTGCACTCATCGCTCTTGCCTGTGCTGCTGGAGCTTGGGAGCTCTCAACCGCTCTAAGACAAAAGAACTGGTACGTTCCTCGAATACCGGTAACTGCTGGATCGGCACTAGTGATGCCACTTGCATACATCGGTGGAGAACTCTGGCAGTGGCTAGGAGTGCTAGCTATTGTTGCTGCACTGATGCTCTGGCGTGGAGTTCAACTAGTTCTCAGCCACGCATCTTTCAAGAGATCTTTTTCTGAAATCATTCGAGACTTCAGTGCTGCAGCTTTTGTGGTCATCTACCTTCCATTGACCATGAGCTTCGCTGCTTTGTTGATTCGTGAGCCAGCCCACGATGAGGTCGTTGACGGTAAGTTTTGGATCATCACGGTCGTGGTCAGCGTAATCCTGATTGACAGCAGTGCTTACCTGTTCGGAAGAAAGCTGGGTAAGCACCCAATGCTTCCTAAGGTCAGCCCTAAGAAGTCTTGGGAAGGCTTTGGGGTTTCAGTTCTGTTTGCCTTGGCATCTGCGATTGGACTTACAGTCTGGTTGCTAGAACTACCTTGGTGGTTTGGTGCTCTAATTGCAGGGGTTGTCCTGCTCTCTGCTGTTCTAGGCGATTTTGCTGAATCACTAATCAAGCGTGACCTAGGGGTCAAGGACATGTCTTCTTGGATTCCAGGTCACGGTGGAGTGATGGATCGCCTTGACTCTATGCTGCCATCAGCACTGAGCGGGTATCTATTAATGATGCTTGCGAGCCGACTCTTCTAAATAGACTGCGACAATAGAGACGTGAGTTACGAATTCAGTAGAGCTGGTAAGCGCAAGCGCGGTTACGACCTGACACAGGTCAATGAGTTTTTGGTATTTGCCAGAGAGCAGTTCACCAACCCTGAGAGCACAATACTTTCTGCCGATTCAATACGATCTGTCCGCTTCAAACTGGTCAAAGACGGATACAGCATCTCAGCTGTTGATGCTGCCATGGAGAAACTTGAGGATGTATTTGCAGCTCGTGAGCTTGAGCAGAGCATCAGAGTAGTTGGCTTAGAAGAGTTCAAAGTGCTCTTTGCTGAAGGCAAAGAGCTATTGCTTAACCGATTGGCTAACCGGAGGCGAAGGAAGTTTAAACGTCGCGGGTTCCCTTACCGTGGCTATAACCGCAGACAGGTTGATAAGTTCTGTTCCCTTGTTGCAACGCACCTAGCTAATGACACAGAATTAACGGTGAAACAGGTAAGACTTATTGCATTCAAGACCCAAAGGGGAGGTTATGCCGAATACCAGGTTGACGCCTTCATTGAGAAGGTCGTTGAAGTCTTACAGAGGGAAAGCATCCTTGAGAAAGCAAATAGCTAAAGCTCTATTTGCTTCAGTTCTGCTGGCCACCCTCGTTGGCCCTTTTGAATCTTCTAATGCTGCAACAGTTCCTAAGGCAACTCAGATTCTTGCCAAGTTGGCTACTAAGGGTAGAGCCCCACAAACTGGCTATGACAGAGATCTCTTCAGTGATGGCTGGGGAGACATTGGTGAATGTGATGCTAGAAACTACATTCTCAAAAGAGACCTAACGAACATCACCTTCAGATCTTCACCTCGCTGCACCGTTGGAACAGGAACCCTAAAAGACCCATACACCGGTCAGGTAATCAAATTTGTTAGAGGTGTTGGCACTTCCTCGGAAGTTCAGATTGACCACGTTGTTGCAGTTAGCGATGCCTGGCAAAAGGGTGCTCAGAAGCTATCCAGCTCTAAAAGATACTCCTTCTACAACGACCCACTGAACCTACTGGCGGTTGATGGCCCTACCAACCAGCAGAAGAGCGATAGTGATGCTGCCTCCTGGTTACCGCCTAGAAGGGCTTACTGGTGCCCTTACGTGGCTAGACAGATTGCAGTGAAATACAAATACAACCTCTGGGTAACAAGCGCTGAGCGTGCCAGCATGGTTCGAGTCCTCAAGACCTGCCCAAACCAAGTAATTCCTAAGGGTTAGCCCCGAAAACCCCTGAAAAGTGGGGTCTACGGTAAACTTGAGGTTGGTCTTGAAGGCGGTGAAGCAATGGGTAGATACGAACTAGTTCGTCCTCCGCTACGCCAACGTCTCGCACAGAAACTTCTTGGGAATACCCGTTTCGGCAAGATCCTTCACCTAGATCTAGGTAAGAAACTTCGTAACTTTGCGATGGCCCTGCTAGCTTTTGCCTTTGCCGGAAGTTATGTCTTGGTGACAGTAGTGGATCCCTACGGTGGTTCAGGCTCAAGCGCTTACGCATACTTTGAAACCTCTGACGAAGAGGCTCAGTTCTTCCAATACACGACCAGCCAAACCATTAGCTATGCACGTGGTGGCTGGGAGATTGTTACAGGTGATGAGGCTGTCCACATCGCTAACGCGGAGACCCCTCCGATTGGAACCATCCAGCAATTCGCATATGACCTGCTGGCTACAAGTGGCTGGGGTCGAGATCAATACTCTTGTCTAGTAGCTCTTTGGAACAGGGAGTCCAATTGGAGAGTGAATGCCTATAACTCATCCTCTGGTGCATATGGAATCCCGCAGGCTCTGCCTGGAGCGAAGATGGCCTCAATGGGTGCAGACTGGCAAACCAACCCAGAGACTCAGATTCGCTGGGGTGTGAACTACATCAAGAACCGTTACCAATCTCCCTGTGGTGCTTTCGCACATTCCAACAAGTTCAACTGGTACTAGTCATGGGTAGGAACAATAAACCCAAAGGTTTCAGTCGTGGTGATGATGAAGAGCCGATGGATATTGCAAGGCTGAGAGACGGCATCAAGAAGACTGTCTTCAAAAACGGAATTGAGTTTTCTGTTCAGACGACTTCAGGTAAGACGGCAGATGGTGACAAAATCTGGAAATGTCCAGGCTGTCACCTCAGTTTCGGGCCAGGGATCTCACACGTAGTGGTCTGGGAGAGTGCACTAGATGTTTCAACTAGAAGACATTTTCACAATGTTTGTTGGCAGAAGTATCAAGGAAGACTACTTTGAGCCAGATAGAGATACGTTCTTCAGTTGAACTACCAAGTAAGAGAGAACTCTTCCAACTACATACCGAAGATGGTCTAAAGCTAATTGCAGAACTTGCTCTACCGATTGGTAAAGCACCGGTAGCAACACTGATTACTCTTCATCCACTACCAACAGCAGGTGGGTTCATGGATTCACACATCTACCGTAAAGCTGCTAACCGATTACCTCAGCTAGCAGATCTTGCAGTACTTAGATTCAACACCAGAGGGACTAGCTCACCGCATGGAACTAGTGAAGGTGAGTTTGATGGTGGTCGAGCAGAAGCTTTTGACGTTCGTGCTGCAGTGAAGTTTGTAACTGAGGCGGGACTACCTAACCCATGGCTAGTTGGTTGGTCTTTTGGAACTGAACTGGCATTGAAGTATGGGCCTGATCATGAAGTGCTTGGAGCAATCTTGCTCTCACCCCCATTACACAGAACATCGGATGAAGAACTAGATCGTTGGAACACTGTAGATAAGAAACTCGTTGCACTAATCCCTGAACATGATGATTATCTAAAGCCTCATGAAGCTGCAGAGCGATTCAGCATCATTAACGAGATTGAATTAGTAAATGTTGCTGATGCTAAACATCTCTGGGTAGGGGAAAATGCAACGAAGCGAGTGCTAGATGAAATAACTAGAATCGTCAATCCGGCAGCTTATCCGCTACCAGCTTTCATTGCCCTCTAGAAACTACTTGAGCTCCTGGTGAGGAATCCAGACCTCACGCATAATCAGCAACAGCGCCGCAGCAACTGGAATAGCAAGTAGTGAACCTAGAACTCCAGCCAGGGAACCACCAGCTAAGGCAGCCACCACAATCAAAGAACCCGGCACGTTGACTGTCTTAGTCATGATCTTTGGGCCAATAATGTATGCCTCGACCTGGAGGTAGACGGCTAGGAATATAGCAACAATGACGGCTGTCTGAACTGAAGAGCTAGCTAGTGTGACTAGAACTACCAGAGTCCAACCGGCCATTGCACCCACGATTGGGATTAGGACCAGCAGGAAGTCAACGAAGGCTAGAACAACAGCAAACTCAACTCCTGCGATCAGCATGGTTGTGAACACGACAGAGGCGTTAATGGATGCGATAACTACCTGACCCATCACATACTTACCAATAGATGAAATAACCTGGTCAACTAGCCCTGCGACTCGAGTTCGCTTGCTCTTAGCAACCAGGTTGATGCTCACACGCTTGATGCTTGGTAGTGCTGCCATGAAATACAGAGTCAAGATGAATACGGTAAGAGCACCGATTACTCCGTTGAAGAGAGTAATACCAACTTGAACAACACCGCCAAGAAGGTTAGGCCAGTTCTTGCTGTCAACTAGATACTCGGTTGTTGAACTAAGTGCTGAGCTAATTGTTCCACCTAGGTTCGCATCCGCACTTTGCACTAGAGGTAAGGAGAGGAAGTCTCTAAGTAATTGTGGAAGCTGGACAATAAAGGAACTTGTTTGAGAAATCAGTGGAGGCAAGATAACCAAGATCACAGTTGTTATTAGGGCAAGTAGACCAAAAACCACAATTGTGATTGCGTATGAACGCTTCTTGACTCGCTTTTGAAGAGCCTGGATAAGTGGTTCAAGACCTAGGGTAATGAATAGTGCAGTGATGATTGAGGTAATGATTCCGGCAAGTGAAATTGCGGCATTGCCTAAGGCAATCGCAGTCAGCACACCTATTCCGCCTAGCAAACCAAACTGAAATGCGTGTTGAATTCTGAAGTTGGTTGGTGCTGACATTCCCCGCTCCTAAGCTATGTCTTTGTTAACCTGGTCGATTACTTGCTTCAAGTTGTTCAGGTAAGTGAGAATACCTTCTTTTTCCAAAGCAAGCTTTCTCTCTTCGGTATCAAGTGTATGCAGGCGTTCAGCAACCTTAGCTTGAGCATCGGCTAGAACAGATCTAGCTTCGATCTCAGCTGCAGAGATAATTGCCTCTGCCTTCTCTCGAGCATCGTCAATTGCCTGCTTGTTGATTGACCTTGCCCCGACCTCAAGGGTCTCTGCTTCAAGTCTTGCTGTTGCAACTCTGGTTAGTGCAGTTGAAAGCTGGGCATTGGCATCATCCAAATACTTCTGAGTCTGAGCGACCGCCTCTTGATACTTACGCTGGTATTCCTTTTCAGCTTCAGCTCTTCTAGCCGATAGTTCTAGGTCTAGATCGATACGAGCTTGCTCTGAAAGCAAAGCTTCTGCAAGCTGCTCCTTGATTGGCTCAACCATGTTGCGCTCAAGAATAAGTCTGCGTTCGGCGAGGACTCGATCTGATTCGGTTGCCTTGACTTCAATATCTCTCTTGGCAGTGGCACGCATTCTTGCTACCTCTGTTGAGATAGCTCCTCTAATGCTTCCGGCTTCGCGCATGGCTTCATCGATTAGACGTTGAGCCTGGATGTTGGCTTTAGCCATGGTTTCGTCGTAGTCAGTCTTTGCAGAGTTGATAATTCTGTCTGCACGTCGCTGGGCTTCAGCCACCAATTCGTCGTAGTAAGCCTGGCCATCGGCTCGGCGCTGTTCAATATCAGTCTCGATACCAGCCAGAATCGCTACCCGCTCAGCCTCAGCGTCTGCAATTACTCGGTTACCTAGATCTTCGGCAGTACTGAGGATTTGGGCTGCTTTAGCACCGACTCCGGCATAGCTTGGGGCTGTGTTCTCGGCTAACTGCTTATCAAGGTCAATTAGGCGATTTTGGGCCTCTCGGAGCTCCAGAGAGAGCTGGTTATTGAGACCGGTAAGGTTCAATAGCTCTTTGCGATAGTCCTTGATAGCGTCGTCTACGGCTCCACGCTCGTATCCGCGCACAGCGATAGGAAACTCGGTTTCGTCGGCTGCCAAAGGTGCTCTCCTAGGGCTTCGGTAGAATAGTACGGGCTGCCCCGCACCCCCC
>Ga0209550_10002241_pt1 | contig 18596 bp, 10 predicted proteins | sample LauGreSuBDMM15SN_2_FD_187567 | JGI IMG/M metagenome (GOLD analysis project Ga0209550, IMG submission 187567) | Freshwater lake microbial communities from Lake Michigan, USA - Su13.BD.MM15.SN (SPAdes) (version 5) | ecosystem: Environmental > Aquatic > Freshwater > Lake | place: Lake Michigan...
CCCGTCGCCAGCACTGGCGGCGTTGAGCACGTCGCGCCCCGCTCCGCAGCCGCCGCACCCGCCGCAGCCGCCGCAGCCGCCGCAGCCGCCGCAGCCGCCGCAGCCGCCGCAGCCGCCGCAGCCACCCGCGAGCACCGCGATGGCCAACGGGGCCGTCGCCTCGAACGCCGTCGCGGCGGCTCCGGCGGCACCCCCACCAGGGGCGGCACCCGCGTCAGGGGCGGCACCCGCGTCAGGGGCGGCACCCGCGCGACCGACGCCGGTAGCAACGGCCGGATCGTTGCGGCTGGATTGGAAGACGGCGGTGGTGCGTCCGTCCAAACGGGACCATGAGCGGCGGGATGGCAGCAATGGCTGTGGCACGCACACAGGCACACTGGCGGCATGCTCCGCGTCGGCGTCCTCTACCACCTCCGCCACGTCCATCGCCACGGCTGCCGCAGCCTCGACGGGGGCGCTTCCGACCGCGAACTCTTCCGTGGCAGCAGCTTCCACCGCTAGTGCCCCGCAGGTCACCGCCACCACTGCCTCGGCCATCTGCGCCTCGTCCGCGGATGCAGGCTCGCCGAACCCCGCTATCAAGGCGGTCTGGGTGACCAAGAGCGCGCGCGACGTCGTCCGGTACCGTGCCGAGGCGGCGGCGAGCAAATTGGGCGGCAGGGGGCGGGACGCCTCGGGGGACACCTCGAGGGACAAAAAGCCTCAGGACACAAGGCTAGCTGGGGGCGACAGGGCGGGTGAGCACCGTGCAGCAAGCGATCGCGGTGGCGCATCCGATCGTAATAAGGGAGTGGAGCGCGGCGGCGAGCGTGGGGTTGGAGAGCGCGGCCGACGCTCTAGCCGCAGCGCCAGTCCCCGACGCAGCCCCAAGCGCCATCGTACCAGGAGCGGCAGTCGCAGCCCTTCACACTCCGGCGGCGGCCATCGGAGCCGCAGCCGCAGCCGCAGCCGCAGCCGTCGGGCGGGCAGCAGCCGAAGTCGCAGCCGGAGCAGCCCTAGACGTTCGCCGCGGCGCCGGCCGCAGCGCGGCCGCAGCCGCAGCCCGCGGCGCCATCACGAACGCTCTCGTAGCCGCTCGCGTTCGGGTGACGATCGTAATAAGGGTGACGTTCGTGATGGCCGACGTGGTGCCCGCGACCGCAGCCCGCTCTCCCCCTCGCAGGGCCGGCGCAAGTCGCCATCACCTCGACGGCACTCGCGTTCTCCATCTCGGCGCTCGCGCTCTTACGATCGGCGACGCCGTGCGCCCCGCTCGCGCAGCTGTGATCGAGGCGGCGGCGGAGGCGGCAGAGACATGGGCAGAGCACGCAGCCGCTCGAGAGAGCGCAGAAGCACAGCCACAGGTCGAAGCCACGAGAGAGATCGCCGAAGGTAGCTCCGTTTCACCCCAGCACTCGGCTGAGCGTTCCCGCAGGCCTCGGCCCTCTTCTGAAGATATCCGCACGGCAGCTCGCCTCTGGCCTCTCGTTGGCACGCGCACCGCGCGGTTTTGAATATTGATTATTGTCGCGTTGTCGGCGCGCACCATACTGCTTGGGCACAATGACTAACCATTTATAGTACACTCTAAATGACCGGTTTCTCTCTCATAAAGCTGAGCACGCCCCACCACCATGCGTCAAGCTTTCCACCAAGGCCTGTGCTCGTCGCAGCTCGCGCTGAGCAATGAAGAGCTCATCTTCCATGGGCACGATCGCGGTGTCCACGGAGCAAAAGGTGACCCAGTGCGAGAGAGCGCGTCCCATGGCGGAAACAAACACCGCATCGAGGATCCGCCGGAGCACGCGTTGACGATGCACTGCAGCCATGTCTCGGCAACTCGTCGGCGTCACTTGCCTGGCCTTTGGGACGTCTGGAGTGTCTGCCCCTGGAATTTCTGCCGCGAGCGCGCGCAGCTCCAAAATGGCCTTGCGACAGAGTTCCTCGGCACTTCGTTGCGCCTGCGTTCCATGTTCAAGGAGCAGCGTCGTGTTCATGGCGATCGACCTCATGGCGTACATGTACCGGTAAAATAGTTTGGTGCATCGACAATAAAGCAAGTTAGTTGCAGATTTACATGTAACACGGCGAACGTCTCAAACGAGAGTCACATGACGACTTTCGCTGACGTTCAACACAACGCCCGACGAATGCGCCCAAAACCGCGACGATTTCCTCCGTCCGGTCGGACATGGCCGCCGAGCTCGCGAATGCGGTGCTACATGCGCTGAAGCTTGCCCATGATGATGCCGAGCAGCGTGTCGCGCGAGAGCTCGAGAGGGCAAGCGCAAGTCACTCCAACATGCGGAGAGAGATCGATGAAGCACGTGCAAAGATCATTGAGCTCCAAAAGGACCTTGATAAGGCAAGTACGCAAAAGAATTACGTGACAGATGCATTCGAGAGCTCACGAAAGGAGTGCGCTCGGCTACGAGCAGAAAATCAAGCGAATCAGGAGGATATGGCGCGGCTGCGCAAGATGATTGAGGAGTCGCAACAGGAACGCATCGCTGATGGTATATCGCGCCGTGCGGTGCACGCGGATCTAAGCGACCTCGAACACCATAATGACGTCCTCGGCAGAGCACTCGGCTCTGCCACGAAACTGCTTTATAAGCAACAAGCAGCTGCGGCCGAGAGCGCTACAAGCAGCTTGCCCATACCCGTGCCTGCAAAGGTGCGCGGCGGCAGCACTCCAGCCAAAAAGGGGCGACCCGCAGGCAAGGCGCTCAGCAGCAGCACGACACCCGGGGAGACACCTCGGCAAACTGGCGAAAGTGGAAAGAAGGCGACTCATTCCAGCGCAGGTAGCAGAGGACTCCCGTGGTAGATAGTGGCCGCGCTGGCCGCCGCGCAGACCTTAGTTATTTAAAATAAAATTTAATCTAGCGATCGATCTACTAGATCGCACTCTACTAGCGAATCACCCCCCGGCAGATCACCAGCGAGCAGCGTCTCCACAACGGAGCGCCATTACAAAGTTCGGGTATACATTTGTCGAAAACAGCAAGCACGAACAATCACATGTCCGGGTGTATTACACGGGAGTGGCTAGGAAATGCACCTTGCACTGTGTGGAGCGCCCGCCCCCGGGGGCACACTTGGACTTGCAAAGAACACCCCACCGCATTGCGCATAGGCATCGCCTTGGGGACGGGAGAGGGGGGTCGTGGCTGCGAAGTGTGGACGCTCATATGAGCTCGTGCCCCTGCGCTACTGGTACTGCAAGCCCTCAGGCCATATTGGGCGCCCACCGCCGCGATCGAGCCTAACTGTCCATTGCGCATCCATCGGGGCCTGCATCCGAGTGAGCAGCAGCCCTTGTGCGCTCGCACGCACTCGCACATCGTGCTCAACCGTCGCAGACCCAGCCAAAGTATCGAGGACGAGCACAGCAGTCGCGTCCGCTGCCATGGTGCCACGCAGCAAGATGGTTTCGACGTGAACACGCCGCGGGAGTTGGTAGGTGGGTGGGTGCGCGTTGGTGGGTGCGGCTCGCAATGTGCAACTCGTCGAGTTCACTAGAATGGCATCATACTCGGATGGCATCTCGGGCGACGGAGATGGCATCTCGGGTGATGCAGCCGGCAGTGGAAGAGGCAGAGCGCACGAAAAGGTGAGCTCGAATTCCAAGGACGGCCGACCCACTCCTTCCGCGGCGCCGACGCCGTCGTCGAGGAAGATGCGGCCTCGCGCACTACCGGTTGCATCGGGAGCGACATGCAGAGTGAGCGGGTCGTACACGGCAAGCAGTGCAGAGCGGCGTACGCGCTCGCGACGTGGAACGATAGTGCCTCCGAGCTGAAAGCGCGGTGTGGCGTCTAGCGGTGTGGGCACGTGCACGCGCGAGCCTCCACGATATGGGCGCCCCGACGCAGCTGCGCCCATTTCGTACCACAGAACGCCCTCGCCACCACCGGCGGGCAGCTCAACAACGGCGGAGAGGACCGCGGGATGCGCCACCGGCTGCACGAGTAACGCGCCACCCACCATCCACTGCTCCTCGCGCCGCAGCGCGGCTTGGGTGGCACGATCGGCCGCGCCGACGTCGATGGTAGAAGCAGCAGCGGCAGCAGCAGTACTGCTGCTGGTGCCACCTCTCCCAGCGTTGCCAGAGACGTGGTTGAAAGCCTGTTTCGGCTCCCCATCAGCCCCTAGCGGGGGCGAGGATTTTGGCTGGGGCACGCCGAGGCGCAGCCAAGGTGGAGCGACAATCGGAAGCCCAACCTGATCGCCGTTGGCCTCCGACGCCTCCCAGAAGAGTGTGTACCAGTATGGCAGCAGCCGCTGGCGCTCGCGGATGGCGTCAGCCGCAGCGGCTGCGTACGGCGCTGGAAGCAGGAAGGGCTCGCGCCGGGGAGAGTCGAGGTGCGCGTGACCACGAAAGAAGGGCAGGTAGGCCGCCGCTTGGTACCAGCGGCTGAGCAGCTCCGGCTCCGGAGTGCCGAAGAAACCTCCCACATCGGCTCCGGTGAAGGGCATCCCTGAGAGCGAGAGGGAGAGGACCATTGCAAATGATAGCCGCAGGTGCTCCCAGCTGGCACTGTTATCGCCCGTCCACACAGCGCCGTACCGTTGCGAGCCTACGAAAAAGGCGCGCGAAAGCACGAACGGTCGCTCAAACTCACTGCCTGGCCGAACGCGCATGCCTTCAAAGGTGGCGCGTGCTTGCAGAGTGCCGTAAGCATTGTGAACCAGCCGATGCTCTACGTGGGCGTCCTTGCCGCCATCACTGCTGCTGCCCTCCTCGTCGCCACCACCACCGCCTCGCTCAGCGTCACTCCTACCGGCGTCGGCTGGGTCGTCGGTCGCGTCGCCGTCCCAGCCACGAGGGAGCCGATGCAAAGCGTCGCGGGGGAGTGTGAGCTCTGCTTCGTCAAAGACCGATGGCTCGTTCATGTCGTTCCATGCATGCATCCAAAGTGGCCAGCCGAGGCTAGCCTGGCGTCTTCCAACCGAACGCAAGCTGCTTGCTGGCTCCGCCTTTGCCTGAGCACGCTCCGCTGCCGTTGAGCCTTCTCCACTTAGCGCCGGCATGCTGTCCGACGATGCGTTGAGACGTTCCTGCGGCCCATGCACGTACAGCGATGACCAAAGAGCGCGAGCCTTGGGCTGCAGCAGGTCCAGGTATGACGACTTGCCGGGCCAGCATTCTCCCACGAAGGCGCTGCCGTCGTGACGTGTGACGAGCAACCCCGCCGCCGCGGCTATCCGATGGAGTTCGTAGTCGGCATCCGCCTTGAGGTGAGGGTCCGCGATACCGACGAGCCGGCGCCCTTTCGGCGACAGCCGACGCCGAAGAGCCTCTGGTTCCGGGAACACGGCCCCGTCGAAGGTGAAGTATCGCTTGCCGAGCGTGTGTTCGATGTCAATCCACACCGCATCGAGGGGCACCCCGTGCCGATCGAAATTGCGATCGAGGCCTTCCACCTGCGCCTGACTCCGAATATTCCAGTGGCTCTGGTGGTAGCCGAGCGCCCACAGCGGCGGGAGCGGCGGAGTGCCCGTGCATGCGACCAACTGCGCGAGCACGTGCCCCGCCGATGGGCCGCCGAAGAGGATGACCTCCATCGCGCCCCCCTCGCTCTGCCAGTAGGAGCCCATGCCGCCTCCGCCGCTCCCGCCGCTTCCTCCGCTGCCTGTGCCGCTGGCTGCGCCGCTGGCTGCGCCACTGCCGCTGCTGCTCCCACTGCCCGCAGCGCTCGCCTGGTGCTCGCGCCACAGGTCGACGTACGTCTCCGCGGCGCTGAGCCATAGAGCGCCCGCCGCGTGCCGCCGCCCATGCGCGAGCAGGAATGGCAAGGAGCCATAGAGCCCGACGGGCGTGCCCGGCCCGTACTTGAAAACGTCCAAATTGAAGAGGCGATGCGGCTCGCGCAGCGGCGTGAAAGAAGGCGTCAGCGGCGCGTCCGTGGCGCCGGTTCCAGACACAGTTGCGAGGGTAAGCGGCTCTAAAGTGATGGGCAAGGCAAGAGGTTCGGCGCGTTCAGGCAGCCCGAATGCTTCGAGGGCGCCCGGGAAGAAGACATCGGCGCCATATGCAGTGCAGCCATGGGGCCGGCTATCGATGAAGCCACCCCACGCGTCTGGCCGATCGCTGCACCCGCCGAATTGCAGGAGGCCACGGCTGTTGAGGACCACGGCAGGAATCTGTTGGTGAATGCGAGCGCTGCCGACGCGGCCGACGAAGAGGCGTAGTGCTAACGGCTCGGAGTGCACTTCGAGCTCACTCCACCAGGCCGTGCTCGCAGCGCGCAGCACCCACACGCCCTGCTCATCCGGGAGAATCTGAGTTATGGCTGGCCGCTCTGTCAACTCGGGTGGTAGCACGAGAGGCGCAATACGAAAGTGATTGCTCGCGCTTTCGATGCGCACGGTCCAGCTGGGGACGGCGCCGGCGACGGCGTGCATTACGAGTGTCGCGGTGCCATTTTTGCCATCGGTGATTTGCGCTGTGGCAACGTTGTCAGATATGTGCGCTGTGCCAGCAATGCGGCAAGCGTCAACTTTGCATGCCGTCGAGGTGACCACACCGTCGATTCTGTATGCCGGCATCGCTCTTCCGCCCACCGGACGTAGACCGGCGCATGAGGGCGATTCGGCGCATGTCGTGCGGAACTTGGAGGCGTCGAATGCCGAGACGAGGACAGCGGCGAAAGCCGACATGACGAAGCCGACAAGAATCTTTGGGCGCGGTGCGTGTACGAAGGGCTGATGTCGAGAAAAGAAAGGAACGTCACTAAGAAGGTAAGTGCGGAGAGATTAGATTTCACAGGATTGCAATTGCCCCTCACGAGACACATGGAGCCTCTTCGAGAGCCACTTCATCCCAGCCTGCTTGAGGCGATTCGAGATTCGGGACTGGACTCCGACGAGCTCGCCACAACCCTCAAGCCGTTGCTCCAAAGTATTTCGGTACGCCCAGAGTTCCTTGGACACTCCACAGCTGCTGCCGCTGCTACGCCACGAGAACACCCATCCGGCTTGCCCTATGTTACAAACTACCACCCCTGTGTTACAAATGCCACACCTTCCCGCTTCCTCAGGACACATACTATCGGAACGAAGCCGCCCGACAGTCAGAGCTCGGTGAATCTGCGGATCTGTTCCCGATGTTCAAGGCTGATATGGCGGGAGTGATCATCGACTGGAACACGCAGCTCGCGCGGGTATCAGGCGTCCCCGCAGGCGAGGTCGTGGGTCGACCCCTGATCGAGCTGGTACGGCCAGATGGGCGCGAGGCTGTCGTGCCCTGTCTCGCCAAGGCGTTGCAGGGTCAGATGTCGCGCGATGTGAGCGTCTCGCTCATGCTCGACCGCGGCTGGCAGGTCACGCTCTTGCTAGGCCTCTCGCCGCGCTACGACGGTGGCGGCGAGCGAATCGTGGGCGTTCTTGGACTCGCCCAGGTGCTCACGGCGGTATCGCCAGCGCCGGTGCTGGGTGCCGCCGGCGCCGGCACGAGTGCGCACGCCGGCGTCGCCTCTGATGCCGTGGGCCATAACGGCGTGAGCGACACTCTCGAGGCTCATGAGCTGCGCGAGCTCATCGATGCGGCGGCTGTGCCCTTGATGAGCGTCGACACGCGAGGGCGTGTCGAGGCGTACAACAAGCGGATGGCGACGCTGTCGGGGGCCGCGGCCACCGAAGTGATCGATGCGACTCTCTGGAAAGCCGCGCCCTTTAGTGCGGGCGACACGGCCAGTCTGCTCCGCTCGGCCTTCGAGCGTGCGTTGAGCGGTGAACACGTCATCGGGGTCGACCTCGTCATCCGCACCAGCCGTGGGACCGGTGCTGCCCTGCAGATCAACGCCTCGCCGATTTATTCTAGGCGCGACGACGGCGCTTGCTGTGGCGATGGCAGCAGCAGCGTCGCCGGCAGCGACAGCAGCAGCGGGGGCACGAGATTCACGAAGGTCGTGCGCGGCGTCGTGTTCGTGGGTGTGCTGGACCCGTTGCACCAGCGCTCTATGGAGCAAGTGCAGCTCGCGCGTAGCCTGCTCGTGCAAGGCGAAGGGAGCGAGCGACGAGGACCGCGGGTCGACCTCGCCTCGCTCTCGCATGATTTGCGCACTCCCCTCAATGGCCTGCTGGGCTCCCTTGAGCTCGCGCTGCAACAGCCGATGAGTGCCCCGATCCAAGTGCCCTTGCGGCACGCGATGACTTCGGGAAACCACCTGCTCGATCTCGTCAACGACCTGCTCGCCCTCCACGGCACCGTTGAACTCGAGCGGCAGCGTTTCAACCTGCGTGAGCTGCTAGAGGAGCACTCGAAGGCGTGCGCTGTGCAGGCGCGCGAAAAGTCGGTTCGCTTTCAGTGGACAGTGGGAAAGTGCGTGCCCAAGCATGTTTTGGGCGATCGGCGGAGGCTACTCCAGGTGATCAACCACCTGACGGCCAACGCGCTGCGCTCGACAAGCCGTGGAGAGATCTCGATAAGCGCCGAAGTGGTCCACGAGACCCAGGGTGCGATCAAGCTGCAGCTGGTGGTGATCGATACGGGCGTGGGGGTGCAGCAAGAGGTGCTCGACGAGGCGACCGCAGTGCTGCTGCACGAGGACGCCGAGAAGGCCATCGAGCTGAGCTCGTGGCGCAACGCCCGAGCCGTCGGGCGTACCGCCGCCCTGGGCATCGCCATCTGCCATCAGCTACTTTCGTCCATGGGAGGAAGCCTCATGGTCAAATCGACCTACGGTGAAGGATCAAGGGTCGAGGCCATGTGCTTGCTCGAGAAGACCTATTCGAACACTGTCATCGAGCGCCGGAATTCACGTGAATCGGTAGCATCGGAAGTCTCGGAGCAGTCGGAGAAGGATGCAAGGGTGCCCTGCCCATTCGAATTCAAGGCGGGAGGCACGCGCAACGCCGAGCCCGAGGGCAAGGCGGGCGCCGGAGGCACCAGCAGCACCGATGAGGATGTCAGCTCATCGACGCACAGCCAATGCCAGCATCTTGGCAAAGTCAAGGGCGGCGGCATCGACGTCGACACCGACCGCTCCACCCACTCGAATGAGACAGACGAGGTGAGCGTGGGTCGTGGCGCCGTCGACGACGACGGGGAGGCGCAGCGGCGCTTCGAGGTGCTCGTCGTCGAGGACAATGACCTCAACGCGTGGGTGGTTTGCAGCATGTTGCAGGGCCGTGGCCACCTCGTACGCCACGTGCCCGATGGCAGTGCAGCCGTTGAGCTCGTAGGCTACACCCTGCGCCATGCCGACGCGCCCCGGATCGACCTGATCTTAATGGACTGCTCCATGCCGATCGTCGACGGCTACACGGCCACTGCTCTGATCCGCTATCTCGAGGCGGGTGAGCTCGAGGGCGCTGCCGCCGCCGGGGCTGCCGCCGCCGGGCTTCGCTCGTGCACAACCTCGGGCATGTCGGTGCCCATCATCGCGCTCACTGCGTTCGCGATGGCAGCGGACCGCGTCAAGTGCCTAGAGGCTGGCATGGACGACTACATGACCAAACCCGTGGGCAAATCTTCGTTGCTCAAGCTAGTCGATCGTTACCGCCGCGCCGGCTTGGGACTGGGCGGCGCCGCCCCGTCGTCGCAGTTGCAGAGCGATGCCAACCAGCTGCTGCCCGCGCGCGGCGGCCTGCGACCACACCTGCCATACGTGCTCAGCTTCCGCGAACGGTTATGCGAGATCGCCTTGAGCATGCGCCGTGCCGCCTCGCAGGGCCTCTTCAAGGCCGTGATCGACGAGGCGGAGCAGCTGAGTCAGCTGTGCGTGCTGCCCGAGCTCGACGAGGTGCGGCAGGCCGCCGACGGCATCGCCAAGCTCACGGTCAGCGCCGGTGGTGGCGAGGGCGAAGTGTGTGGGGCGATCGGGGGGGACGCTGCCACCTCGAATGCGGAGGCAGTTGGCAGGTTGAGTGCGGAGGGTGGTTCGTTGGCGTCGTTGACGCTCCAGGTGGACGCGGCGGTGTCAATGCTCTCCGTGATGCTCGGATCGCTCGGCGTGGAGCGCAGCTCCGTCGGCGTGAACAGCTCCGCAAGCGTGAACAACTCCGCAGGCGTGAACAGCTCCGCAGGCGTGAAGGCGCCACCAGCGAGGCTGGTGAGCACCACAGCGCCGGCTGCTCAGGACGCCAGTGCGAGCGGAGTCGCTGCCAGAGGCGTGGGCGAGACCGCTGCACCGCCGCTGCTGCACCCTCCAGCCGCGAGCGCACCAACTGGCCCCCGCTCATCGCAATCTGCCAAGACCGCCGCCGCCCCGACGATGGAATTGCTTGCCGCCGTCGGCGCAGCGTGTTCCACACCGGAGCCTCAACCCCCACCGCCCGAAGCACCGCCTCCACACGATGCCAAATCCATCCTCGACCCGAAGAAGATGCTCGAAGAAATTGGGGGCGAGCGCACCACGATGCTTCGGCTGCTTGCCAAGTTCGCCGACCATGCGAAGCCGACGATCGACGGTCTGCGACGCGCGGCGGACGCACGTGAATGGAGCACGGTGCGGCGCGAGGCTCACTCGCTCAAAGGGTCGTCGGGCTACGTGGCGAGCGAGAGTCTCCGTTCGGCGGCACTGGCGCTGCAGAAGGCGGCTGAGGAGGCGCTTCAGGGCCCCGAGCATGAGGCACCTGTTTCGGCGTTCGTCAACCGCGTCGCGTCAGAGATGGAACTTGTCTTGGCGGCCATCCACAACGAGCTGCAAGGCTCCGCACTGAATGCGGCACAGGGAGCGTCGGCGGTGCCCACAGTCAACCCGCGAGCGGGCAATTTCAACGGCGCTCCCGCCGCCGGTAGCGGTGCAGCAGGTGACTCTGGAGCGGCAGCGGTCGTCCCAAGGGCTCCCACGACGCCTATGGCGCCAGCGGCTGTTTCGAGCGTGCCGCCGAGCGTGCCTCCCGCCACGCAAGCAGCCATGTCGGTCGAGCCGGCCGCGTCCATTTCACCAGCCGCATCGGCCGTCCCGGCCGTCCCGACCTTTCGAGCAGCGCCTCTGGCCGCCCCGCTGGTTGCGCCGGTGCCAGCGGACCATAGCAGTGATCCAGAAGCCGTGTTGGACTGGACCAGGGCGTTGGCCAATTTTGGCGGCGACGCGGCCATCTTGCATCGGCTCCTCACCAAATTTGAGGAGCGCGCGAAGCCTTGCATGGACAAGATCCGCCGCGCCGCACAAGGCGGTGACCTAAACACCTTGCAACGCGAGGCGCATTCATTGAAGGGAACAGCCGGCTACATTGGAGCCGGGCACCTACAGCAGGCTGCCGTCGCCTTCGAGCAGCAGGTCGATCAAGCCGTGAATGAGCCGTCGACCGAGCAAAGTTTGATGCGGTCCCCGACGGGCCGATTTGATGCGGCCATCGAGCGCATCGCCGATGAGCAACGACGGGTGCTCGTGGTCATAGCCGCAAGGCTCCGGCCAAGCTGAGTGCTCAAAGGGTGGCAGCAGTGTCATGCGGACCATGCGGGTACACCTACAAGCGAAGTAACGAGAGATAGCGTCGGCAGGGCCATGTGCGCTGGGCAGCTTGACGACCGAACCGACGTCAGACATCCCACGGCGCGGTACGTAATGAATGCGGGAGGTCGAGACTTCCGAGACCGAAGCACGTTACCATACAGACCGCACTTGAGAGATGATTAACGCTTGAGTTGAAACGTGTTACCATGTAGAAAAGTACTTATGCTACGCAGACCCAACCTCGAAACCTAAAAACGCGTCTATTCTTTAACGTGCATGCCGGCGAATGCGCGAGCGGCGATAGCGGAGCTTAGACGAGCCTGGGTTCGCCACGTCGACCACGTTGTGCTGTACGGGATCCTCTGCCGCCGCAGCCTGCGTGCGCGTCAGAGGTGGAAGCGGCGTCGCGAATGGCGATCGAGCTCTGCCTGGCGCTTCCACTCGTACTCGCCATGCTGCGTGTCGAATGTACCCATCTGCAGCGACTTGAGACGAAGCGTAAAGCGCGGGCCGAGCTCCTGCAGCCGCGCGGCCACGCGGCGTTTCTTGCCCTCGCCCTTCTCTTCGAAGATATAGCGATGGTGGCGGAAGAAGACAAAGTCGCGCTGGTTGTGCATCGTGATCACCTGCCGGCCGCGGAACTGCGGATCGTGCGGCACGAGGCATGCAAGCAGCCGGCCTACCCGGTGGCCCAGCCGCGTGCCAAAGTTGTTTAGAATGAGCTCCGGCCGATGGTTGGTCGGCGTCCCGTGGCCGGTAATCTCCTTGGGCATGCGCAAGCTGCTCACCTTAAAGCGCGCCGTCGGTCCGCCCGGGCCTCCGCGCGGGTCGAGCTTGATCAGCCACAGCCCAGTTGGCCGCTTGGCGCGCTCGGTGAAGACGAGCAGCATGGTGAAACCGCGCTGGCTGGCTGCCTGCACGACTGCCTTGATGGGGATGGCACCACGCTGCCGGTACTCGGAGTTGGGCAGCAGACCGAGGATCTCGTTGACAAACTCAAGCAGCTGCTTCGATGGGTACTGCCCAGTCGTAATGACTATCCTGGGCGGCTCGGCGCCTGCGAAGTGGCTCGCAAACTCGTCCATCCTGTCCTCGCCAGCGACCTCCTCATCGCCCGGTTGCACCACCGTTGCGTCGTAGTCGCGCGTGTTCTCGAGCGTGCGCTGCGCATGCCGTTCTGGAGCCTCATCACCGAGCGCCTCTGCTTCCTTCTGACGCGTCTTTCGCTCCTTCTTCGCCGTCCTCTCGCCCTCCTTCTTAAGCTTCTGCACGACCGCACGACGTTTGATCTTGTTTTTGATCAAGGGAACCTTCTTGCCACCGATCTTTCCCTTGCCCATCGTTAAACAGGATGTGCGAGGAGCTAGAGCCTCGTCGCACGAGAGTCCGCACGAGTGCCTGTGAAGACGTGTGAACATACATGTACTTGAGTGCAGGTGTGTTGAGGGAAACTCGGGAGACTCCGAAGACGCTTCGCTCCTCTCCGTATGTATTCCGGTAGGAACCTACGAAACTCAACGACACAAATATGTTGCGAATGCGGTCCCTCGTGACCGCTGCCTCTGCGGCTACCGCTCTGTCCCTCATCACAGCGCGCGCTTCAGAGAACAAAGCTGCGTTGCCCACGCTGCACGAGGCGCTCATCACCTCGCCCACAGGCCGGAGATTTGCAACAGCGTCGCCGCTCAGCGGCACTTCGTGGGCGCTTTCGTTTTCAGCGCAGGATTTGCGCGTGGACGATGCTCCGTCTACGCATTCGCACTTGATAAATATCGACGAGACTGACGGGACGGCGAGCTTGGTTGCGACCTTTGCAGTGGATAGCAGCACTACAACGTCGTCCCCACGCCACGGCCTTGAGTTTCGTCAGGTAGCTGTGGATGGCAGCAAGAAGCTTGCTGTGGAGGTGTGGCTATCCTCGGGCGGGCGCCTGGCACGGCGCGTCGTTGACGGCGTCGGGCCCAAGGTGCTCCCTCCCGGCGTGTTTGGGAAGCCCCAGTTCTCCTCGTCGGGCTCTCGGATCGCCTGGACCGCTGAACGACTGCCTGCCGGTACAGACGCGGTGGGCTACTGGCCCAAGGCTGGCGGCGCGGCTTCGATGTCCTCTGAACCGAGGGTCCTCGATGGCAAATTCGCCCTTTCGGACGCGCGCACCACTGGTGAGGCGTTGCTCGTGCACAGCTCGGTGCTCGTCGTATGGGACTGGCGCACCGATGAGCTCGCCGTCATTACGCCCGAATCTGTTCTGCCTGCAGGCAGTCTGCCAAGAGAGGGCGTTGCCATCGCTGCGCATCCCATTTTTGACGGTTCTGACTCCGGGCTCATCTTTGGCTGCCATCTGCTGCCACCGTGGCGCCCTGGTCTCTCCGCGTGCCTGAACCGCCCAACCAAACTCTTCCACCTGTCTGAGCCACTACATGCGGCGCGCCTCTCCAAGGCGCCAGCAAACGCGCCCGCCGCCGCGCCCGCCGCCGCCGCCGCCCCCTCCGCCCCACTCGGTGGGCCGGCGCCCACGGCCATTTGCCTCACGCCGTCGCTGTACTTTGCGCACTTTCCACGCTTGAGCCCCGACGGGCGCACTCTCGCCTTCGCCGCTCGCGCCGACCGCTTCGCCGGCCATGCGACGACCGTCGACTTGCGCCTCATGGCATGGCCGCCTGCCTCCCTCGAAACGACCGACGACCAGGCGACCCTCGCGACACTGTCTCCTGACATGAAGGTACTGCTGCACGCGGAGGCCGAGGTCGACGTCGCGGCAGTTGGAGCGGGCGAGGCCTTCGGTGGCTGGAGCGGTTTCCACGACGAGCTTGCCTCGTTGACGTGGCAAAACAGTGGTACAGTGGTATGTAGTGAAGAGACTCGAACGCCCTTTGTGTTTGCGTTTGCCCTGGGCTACGTTGCTAACCTTGGTCCTGTGACTTCGAGTCTCGCCCTTGCTTCAGCTCTTTGCAACGCTCGCTGGCGCGCGGAAGGCCGTGTACGAGTTGCGGGTGGCCCCCAAAGCCCTCAAAGCCCACGAATCAACCTCCACCGGCAACGCCACAGCCAACCTCGAGGCCAATGACGCCGCGCCCATGCCGACCCCCGTGCGTCCCCCCGGCTGGGACGGTGGCTCTGTCGAGTTGCTCGGGGTCAGCGGACAAACCGCTCTCTTCCAGTGCTCGTCGCTGCGCTCGCCACCCTCTGTGTGGGCACGCAGGCAGACTGCGAAAGGGTATGACTGGACGCTCGTCGTCGATACCTTTGCCCAACTGAAGGAGGCTGGGTACTGGCCCGACGTGGCCACTAGCGGTGGCAGCACCGGCGCTGGTAATGAAGGCACTCCCGGCAGTGGTTCGGCACCAGTGCAACCCCGGATGGGCTCGGGCAAGTTGTGGACCCTCGCGGACGAAGCTCTGAGCGAACTGCGGCGGGCTCGCCTTGAACGAGTGCGTTTGTCAGCCGAGGAAGGAGGCGCTGAGGCGCTGGTAATCATCCCCAGCGCCGCTACACGTGCGTCCACCGACGAGGCGACGGGAGGACGCTGTCCATGGGTGCTCCGTCCTCACGGCGGTCCCCATGCGGCGTGCATGGACCTGTTTAACGTGGAGATTTCCCTGTTGCTCGCGAGTGGCGTGGCTGTCATCCTGCCTAACTACCGCGGCTCCCTCGGCTACGGTGCCGCGTTTGCGCAGGCGCTCATCGGGCATGTTGGCGAGATGGATGTCACGGATTGCGCGGCTCTCACACGCGCGGCGCTGCAGCAGTTCTCGGCTGAGCTCGACCCTGACCGCGGGGCGGTTTATGGTGGCTCGCATGGTGGGTTTTTGACTGCATGGCTGCTCGGCTCGGCGGCGCATTCGGAGCTGTACGCATGCGGCGTTCTGTGGAATCCGGTGGTGGACCTGGCGGGGTGCAGCCTCGCCCGCCCCCTCCGCCCCTCGCCATGCCCCTTCCGCCCCCGCCATGCGCACACTGCCTCTCATGTCTGAGCCCAGGCCCTCTCCTCGTTTGGCAGAATGTATGGCGCCACGGATATTCCGGAGTGGGTGGTGGCGGAGGGGCTGGGGATGACGGAGGACGTACGCTGGCCGCTCGTGCCCGAGCAGGTGGCGGAGCTGCATCGGCGCTCTCCCATCTCGGTCGTGGATCACGTGCACGTTCCTGCACTGATGATCCTCGGCGCCGCGGACCAGCGAGTCCCTCCTTCACAAGGCCGTCAGTGGGTTGCGGCGCTCCAACAGCTTGGCAAGTGCCCAGAGGTCCGAGCAGTCAGCTTCCCTGGTGAGGGCCACGCCATAGCCTCCAGCGGGGCCAATGCGCATGCGCAGCAGACGGCGGTCGCGTGGCTCATCCAGCAGCTGCGACGCCGCCCATCGGCCACGTCCTCGTCCTGAACCGTCGTAGAAATTTGACGATAGTGGACATCAGAGCGCCGCGTCTGCGGTCGGTCTCCCCTGCTCCGGGCGGCGGCCCGCCGCGAGGCTCGTAGCCGCCCCTTTTCGCAGAACTCTGACCTCTGGTGTACACCGAGGGTGGGCCGACTGGGCAGGTGAGGAACAGTGACTGTCGGCGGAAGGGCGCAAGGCTGTATTAGCTTTTTAAGTGTGCGCCCAGTGCGCGCGCGCGTGGCCGCGCTTCGCTCTCGGCTCGCGGACTCCTCTGACCCGGGAGCGTGAGACCGTGAGCGCCGGCCTTACCCTTACGCCTTAGCGGGCCCGGGGTCCGCGCGGGCGGGCGGCCGCCAAGCGCCAAATAAACAATAAAGGCCCTCCATTGGCCCTCTCGATTGGCCCTCCCGCGGCGCGGGACGGCTGTCAGTGCGGCCGCGGCCCGCCTGAGCGCTGAGGTACGCGCAATGTGAGCCGTGTCGGAATGATGTCGGAACACGCGGAGGCAACGATCCAAGCGTTGGGAGGCGCCCGGCGCCCTTACGGCGCCCATAACTGTCATTAATTCATACAGATTCAACCATGACAATTGACATTCATACCTCGACGAGCTTAAGACGAGCTATTTATACAATAGGACCCGTATTAAGAGCTATTGAGATATGTAACTATCGTATAGCGAACAGTTCCTATGATTCATAGTACATATTTTTCCGACTGATTTCCTTCATCAGCGAAATTGCGTGTGGTGTGAACAGGCGACGAGTTGGTGTAAATTCATAATGAACTTGGCGTGGGCGACGTGTGAGATGCGCTCGGCTTGCCTCCTCTTCGCCACGCTACCTTTTCGGCGGCCGCCGTTGGCCATGCAGCGTCGACTCGTGCACCCATGGCTCAGTCTCGAAGCCGTGAACCGCGAGCCGACTGGTCCATCGAGTCTTCAACAACTTCCAGACTTCAAGGGCCCAGCGCGGCTGCTCAAGGAGGCCTACAAAGCGAGTCAGCTAGTCGAGCCCAATCCAAAAATCCAAAACGCTCAGAAGCGCGCAGCGAAGCACGCTACGCAAACGATCGATGCGTACGCCACCGAATTGTCGGTCAACTTGCGCGAGCAACTCAAAGTGTTTCGCGAGGTGATGGGCGCGCTGCCACCATTTGAGAGCCAGCTAGCAAGCCTGACGCTGGCGGCCCTGGAGCGCGACGGTGGTCGGTCGCTACGCGATGTCGAGGCTGACTTTGACCTCCTGCGGCGCGCTGTTGTGAGAACCGGCAAGGCCGCGACCGCCGAGGCCTCCAAGGCATCGTCGTTTTTCGAGGCTAAGGAGCTCATGGAGGCAGGCATCAAGTCGGTGGAGGATGTGTTCAACGAGCAGCGAGAGGCGTTGGATGAGCTGATTCAGACGGTGGGCAAGCTACGGCGGCTACCGCGGCCCGTCGCTGGCGAGCCCGTCCTCGTGCTTGTCGGGATGCCCAACGTGGGCAAGTCCTCTCTGGTGACGGCCACCTCGACTGGCACGCCTGAGATCAGCAACTATCCGTTCACCACACGGCAGCTCAAATTGGGACACGTCATCGGGGTGCAGGGACGCTACCAGGTGATGGACACACCTGGATTGCTCGCGCGCACCGAGGACGAGCGCAACCCGATGGAGGGGCTAACCCTCGCTGCTGTCGAGCACCTGCCGTCGGCGGTCGTGTACGTCATGGACCTCTCGGGAACCAGCGGCGCTCAATCGGCACCGCTGCTGCAGCTCAGGGTGCGGGAGCAGGTGCGCGAGCGATACCCGGGCCGCCCGTGGCTCGATGTGCGCACGAAAGCCGACTTGCCCCTCGCGGACGAGGTGCTGCCCGAGGCAGTGCCTCATGGGACTCTCGACGTGTCGGTCATTGATGGCACCAACGTGGCGCTGCTCAAAAGACGGATGGCGCAGCTCGTGGGCGACCGGGGCGGAAGCTGATCTAGGTTCCTTACGAAGATCTCATAGAATCCTACCGTGGACTGTGCGGTTGAGACGATGCGGAGGTGATCACTCGGACGCCCGGCCCCGGGGTCCGCGACCGCGTCCGGCGTTAAGGCGTGCGCCGGTGCCCTAGCTTCAACCGCGACCGCCCGGGGCGGCGCCGCCCCGGTGAGCCGTGTGCGAATGGCGTGTGCACTGCTCGCCCGCTGCCGGTGTCGTATCCTCGGGTTCGTGACGAAGTCAGGGGTCCTTAATGGGGTCCTCCGCTGAAAGTTTTAAGCTTCACATTGACGTTCATCGCGCGTCGCGACCCGCGCGAGAACCGAGATCTTACCGCCGGAGACCCACGCGCCGCGACCGTCGCCGGTGACGCGATCGTCGGAATTTGGTCGTCACGCCCACAAGCGCGAGCGCCGATCCCCGGCGGCCTGGACGTGGACCGTGGGGTCCCACGGCATGCTTGGGACATGCCCCCATCACCCGGCCGGCTGGTGAGGCGTGAGAGCTCTCAGCCCCGCGCCGAATCCGCGGCGAAGTTGCATCCCCTGACCCCGCCACCGGCCCGATCGGGGTCGGGCCACGACGGGGCGTCGCTGTTCGTCGGGTCACCGGGGTCGCATCTCGGTCGCTGTTCCTGTCAGTTCCGCCGCCCCATCCGCGAGCCCGACAGACGTTCCGCCATCCGTCTCCACCGCGCCACAGCAGGCCGAGGCTTGCCCCCCACAGCCCTTAGGTAGGCCCCTCTCCTCGGCCCGGGACCACACAAGTGCAGCAGCTGCCACACCAAAGCCATGCAGGACCGCACGCAGGGCTCGGCTGCACACATTACACGAGTACACAGAGTACTGGCGCCTGTCCCGGCCATCGCCTGAACC
>Ga0209550_10002242_pt1 | contig 18590 bp, 13 predicted proteins | sample LauGreSuBDMM15SN_2_FD_187567 | JGI IMG/M metagenome (GOLD analysis project Ga0209550, IMG submission 187567) | Freshwater lake microbial communities from Lake Michigan, USA - Su13.BD.MM15.SN (SPAdes) (version 5) | ecosystem: Environmental > Aquatic > Freshwater > Lake | place: Lake Michigan...
TTATACTCCTCCAAACGCCACAAACCCTCCATCAACCCCAATGTCTGTTCCATTCACAAATTTGGATGCATCACTCAACAGATAAATCAATGCTCCTATCAACTCATCGGGTTTCCCCATCCTGTTGTCTGGTGTTTTTTTGATAACCAGGGTTCCTCGTTCAGTGTAGGAGCCATCTGGGTTGGTCAGCAAGGTTCTGTTTTGTTCTGTCAAAAAGAATCCTGGCATGATGGAGTTGATGCGGATCTTATCGCCATGTCTTTTTGCTGTTTCAACCGCCATCCATTTGGTAAAGCAATCTACACCAGCCTTTCCAATGCTGTAGCCAAGCACTTTTGTAATGACTTGTTTTGCACTCACAGAGGAGATGTTGACGATGCTTCCCCCGTTTTGTTTGGCCATCGCGGAGCCTATAATTTTTGTAGGGATGATGGTGCCCATAAGATTGAGGTCGAGCACTTGTCTCAAGCCATCAATGTTCATGTCAAATACATCTTGGTCTGGTTGGATAACACCCTGGGGCATGTTCCCGCCAGCGCCATTGACAAGTCCGTCGATGCTGCCGAATTTTTCGAGTGTAATATCCCGGACTTTTTCCATGTCTTTTTCATCCAATACATTTCCTTTGATGAAAAGGGCCTTTCCGCCATTGGCATTTATTTCTGCCGCACGCTTGTTTCCTTCCTCTTCATTTCTTCCAACAATTACTGCAGTGCCTCCAAAGGAAACGATGCCTTCGATGAAGGCCTTTCCCAGGATACCAGTTCCTCCGGTAACAACAATCACTTTGTCTTGTAATGAAAACAATGTCGAATAACTCATTTTTGTTTTTTTAGTCAAACTGTTCATGATGCCCAGCATCTTTCAACAGCATATTTATAATGTCTTGTTCAGTACAATGGATAATCAGCGAATCAATACAATTGGCGCTGAAGCCATTTCATCAAAGTCCACTTCTCAAAATTCCCAATTGCAATCCGCGCAGTTCGGCCAATCCCCTCAATCTTCCGATGCAGGAGTAACCGGGGTTGGTGACTTTTTTCAGGTCATCAATCATTTGGTGCCCATGGTCTGGTCTGAAAGAAATTTGGTTGGGCGCATCCTGCTGAATTTTCAACAATTCCTTCATCACTGCATACATGTCTGTATTTCCTCCCAGGTGGTCATCTTCAAAGAAATTGCCATCTGCATCACGCCTCGTGTTTCTGAGGTGTATAAAGTGAACGCGGGACCCCAATGCTTTGGCCATGGCTGGCAGGTCATTGTTGGGGTTTGCGCCAAAAGATCCGGTACAGAAACAGACGCCGTTGCTTTTGTTGGGAACAGCATTGATGATGAACTCAACATCTTCTAAATTCTTCACAATCCTTGGTAAACCAAGAATGTCTATTGGTGGATCATCTGGGTGTATGGCCAATTCAAGGCCCAATGCATCACAAAGGGGTGTAATCTGTTGAAGGAAATAAACCAGGTTGCTACGAAGTACATCGGCATTGATGTTGTCATAACGGGAAAGCTTTTCCCTCATGTCATCAACCGTAATTTTCTTTTCGCCAGGGATGCCAAACATTACAACACCTGCAATCTTATCGAGTTCTTCCTGTGTGTAAGAAGCATGACGGGTTTCAGCTTCAGCAACAACGTTGGCAGGGTAGGAAGCTGCTGCATTTTTCCGCTGGAGGATGTAAATGTCAAACACTGCCAGGTCTACCCAATTGAAATAAAGGGCTTTTGATCCGTCAGGCATTTCATAGTCAAGATTGGTCCTTGTCCAATCATTGACCGGCATGAAATTATAGGTGATGACCCTTAATCCTGCCTTCGCCAAATTGCTGAGGCTTTCTTTGTATTTTTCTATCCAGGATTGGTAGTTGCCAGTCCTGGTCTTGATCTCTTCATGAATGGTTACACTTTCAACGACATCCCAAGTAAGCCCATAAGATTCAATCAAGGCCTTTCTTTCCATGATTTCTTCATAGCTCCATACTTCACCATGCGGCACATGGTGCAATGCGGTAACAATGCCAGCTGCGCCTGTTTGTTTGATGTCTTGAAGGCTGACGGGATCATTGGGGCCAAACCATCTCCATGTTTGTCTCAGTTCTTTCATGATTTTCTGGTATGATATTTATTTTTTGGTATTGGCGAGTTCTTTTGCTTTTGTTGTGGTATAGTATTTGGCAATCATGTTAGGCACTTCCCAGGCTGGCATGTTGTTGTTTTGAAGATAGTCCAGGTATTTTTTGGTAACCTGAGCAAAATGGGATTCATGTCCATCGTTGTATTTTTCAGGAACACTGATGGTCCAACCATTGTTGATTTTTACCAATGCAATGCCAGGGAATGTTTGGCTGATTTTTTGGATGCTTGCTTTCAATTTGTCTTCAAATGCAGCATCCTTCTGCCTTTGCTCAATATAAAGGGTAGGCTTAAAATTCTCTTCCTTGCCTTGCTTGATGGTCAGTGAAGCCTTTGTTCCGCGCATCAATGAATAATGGGTGTCGCCAGTACCTTCTGGGGCTTTGTAGTTCCAGACCACAGAAACCTTGGCATGAACGCCGTTGATGTTGTAGGTGAACTCGCCATTGCAGTTTACCTGGATGTCGCCTTTTGCATCACTGATGGCCTTGAGATAATCAGGAACGGATTCCTTTGTTACCAAGGTAAAATCAGCTGTGGTTACCGGAGTTGTCCAACTCTTTGCCTGGAGAATGCGCACGTTCTTCTTGTAGTCAATTACCTGACCTGGGAAACATTCCCATTGGATAAGGTCTACAAGGTGTGTTGTAACATCCACGATTCCTGCTCCCTGTTGTTTGTCGTCAAAAAACCAGGAAGGCCTTGTGAGCACACTGCCGGATACATACTTGTAAAAATGATGTACACTGATCTTGGTGACAGAAGGATCTTCAGGAGTTCCTTTTTCAAGGGTTCCAAAAAATTCAGTGTCCAAGGAGAAGGCACGTTGCAATTGGGTGGTGATTTCAAAACGTTCAGTCATGATATCATAGAGCTGAACCCCTTTTTTCTTGGCCTCGTTGAACGCCAGTTTCAGCTGCTCAAATCCTTTGGTATCAACCGCCATGGGCTTGTCGGCAAATACATGGAATCCATTGCGCACAGACTCCAGGATATAGTTTGTTTTTAACCGGTTGTTGCCTGCCAGTACCACCACATTGCCTTTTTTTTCTGCAATCATCTTGGTAAAAAAATCTTTCCCTGTATACACATTTTCTTTCCAGGCAGTGGGCTCGGCTGTCCTTTTGTTGTAACCATCAATTTTTTCAAGGTGCAACTTGAGGTCCCTGCTCTCTTCAGCATAAACATGCACCGTTGGGTCTACCTGGGGGTACATGGATTTTTGGATCAATGCTGCATGAAAATGTCCGGGATCAAGGGTTATTAGTTTGATGCTTTGTGCCTTCATCATCAATGGGCATGCGAGGAGTAAAAATGAAAAATAATTGCGTTTCATGTGTAATTTATGATAGTCCTTTTACCAAATAGGGGAATCGATGTTGTCTGTTGAGCAAGGCATTGGCCTCGTCGTCATTGATGAAGCGCTCGTTCAAAGGATCCCAGTGCAGGGGCCTCGGCAGGCGCATGGCAATATGGTGGATCAGGCAGGTAGAGCATCCGCGATGACCAACTTCTACAGGGGTGATGGGTTGTTTTCTGGTGGTAATGCAATCCAGCCAGTTTCCATGGTGCTCATCACTGCGGTAAAGATTGATTTCATTAGCGCCAATCACTGATTCGATGATTTTGGGGTTGCTCGCAGAAAGTGCTTTTTGGTTGGGTACTGCAGGTTCATTAGCACTGGCCTTGTAATTGCCACGGGTAACAAAGATCCAGCCCTCTGATCCAACAAATTTCACGCCATTGGGCAATTCCGTGCTGATGGTCATTGTAACACCATTGGCATATTTGCCATGGGTGGTAAAGGATCCATGTACATTCCAAAGGCCTGATTTGGGGAAATCTGCCTTGCCCCAGACTTCAACGGGGCCGGTGTATTCTGTGTCCATTCCCCAATGGGCTATGTCTACGTGGTGGGTGCCCCAGCCGGTGATCATGCCTGCGCCAAACTGCTCACAACGGAGCCAACCTGGTCTGCTGTAGTCATTTTGTGGGTGCACGCGTTTTTCTGTATAATAACTATAGGGGGTTGAACCCAGCCATGCATCATAATTCAATGTTTTGGGGATGGGCATTTCTGGCTCTACCTCTCCACCAGGGTCGCTGGGCAATCCAATGAATACTTCTTTGAGCGCACCAATGCGTCCGTTCCTAACCAGTTCTGCAGCATACCTGAATTGTGGGGATGATCTTTGCTGACTGCCAATCTGAAGAATTTTACCATTCCTGTGAACGGCATTGCTCAAGGCCCTTCCTTCTGCAATGGTCAATGATGCAGGCTTTTGCAAGTACACATCTTTTCCTGCCTCCACTGCATGAATCCCCAAAAAGGCATGGGAATGGTCAGGCGTACTGATCAACACGGCATCAATGTCCTTGTTCAGCAGCATTTCCTGGTGATCTCCATACATGCTGACCCCATCATAGGCCTTCCCCGATTTTTTGGTATAATACTCGTTTACATACTGTTTTCCTTCAGCCAATCGCTTGGAATCAACATCGCAAACAGCCATGATCCTGGCATGGTCATATTTGAGTGTTTCTGCCATGTCATGGTCTCTGGAAATCCTTCCCACGCCGATGGCACCGATATTTATTTTGTTGCTTGGGGCATCTTTGCCCATCACATGGGCAGGAACAATGGTAGGAAATCCAAGTGAGGCAATCCCAGTTGCGACGCCAGTCTTTACAGTGGATTTCATGAAATCCCTTCTGTTAAATCCTTTGTTGTCAGGCATGTTCTTATTTTTTAATTTCTTCGTCCCTGCTGGTTGCATAGGCTTTTGTATAATCAATACCCTTGTACAAAGAGATGATGTATTTAAGCCCTTGTACAAGATGATTTTTATAAACAGGGTCAGCATAGGTTTCCTTGCTGTGCCCCAGGGTGCTTACCCAAACATGGCCACCTTGGAAATCATTGTACCATACGGCTGGGTAAAACTCAGCATAGGTTCCTGCATTTTTGGTGATCAATTCTTTCTGTGATTGGTCAAGCGTTGTAAACTGATGAGACATCAGCACGTTGGTGACAGGGTAGAGCTCCTTGCCAAAATACAATTCATCCTCCCTTTCCCAAATCAATGGAACGCCATTCACCGAAGGATGGCTGGGGTCTGTTTTTCGCACGGTGAATTTCTGGAATTTTGCATGCCAGGCAAACGTACATCCTAACATCATTTTGAACCATTTCCAGTTGCGCTCTGTGCCTGTTACAGAATGCAATCCCACGAAACCACCACCTGCTTCCATGTAACGCCTGAACGCTAAGCGTTGTGCATCTGTATCAAATACATCGTTGTTGGTGCTGGGGAAAACGAGCAAGGTAAATTGTTTCAGGTTTTCTTCAGTAAAATTCGCCGGATCGTCACTTACCGTAATTTTCCAATTCTCCTCCTTGGCAATACCTTTTAGTGCCTCCACAGCTGAGGGGATGTTGTCGTGGATGAAACCTTTTCCATTTTTGGTGTAAACCAACAGGGAGATATTTTTAGCGTTTTTTTTGCTTTGTGCTTCAAGGTTGAATGTTGAAAACAGTACAAACAGTGGCAGTAAAATAAGATACTTCATGTGGGGCTGTTTCGTTGATTGTTTAATAGACGGTAATTTACATAAAAATCATACGTGTTCTACCATGGCTTTTACGAAAACGTTATAGGGAAAAACAAGTTTTTGCCCCTTCTGTCCTGTTATTTTAACTAACTTGAAACAGTATTCATCAACATTGTACCATTCAACAATTCCGGGTCATTGACCCAAATGGAAAAAATTTCTATTTATGAGCTCAAATCAACGCAGAAAATTCCTCAAACAAACCACCGGTGCTGCATTGGCCTTTTCTATCGTTCCAAGATTTGTGATTGGAGGCCCTGGCTTTACTGCCCCCAGCGACATGATCAATCTTGGATTTATCGGCACAGGTAAACAGTCCCGCAGCCTGCTAAATAGTTTTAAAGATAAGGCCAACATCATTGCTGGCGCAGATGTTGATGCACTCAAACTCAACTATTTTCTTTCCCTTTTGTACAAATATTATACCAACGCCAGAAAAGACGGTAAAGGCCCTGATTACAAAGGATTCACTGCCTATGAAGACTACAAAGAGATCCTGGGCCGAAAAGACATTGACGCAGTGGTGATTTCAACCCCCGACCATTGGCATGCTGTTCAAGCGATTGAAGCGTCCAATGCAGGGAAGCATGTCTACTGCGAAAAACCCCTTGCGCACAGCGTTGAAGAGGGAAGGGCAATGGTTGATGCTGCAAGAAAAAACAAGATTGTTTTTCAGACAGGCAGCATGCAGCGCTCATGGAAAAATTTCAGGCATGCTTGTGAACTGGTCAGAAACGGATATTTGGGAAAAATAACTGAGGTATTGGTGTCTGTAGGCGACCCGCCCATGAAGTGTGATCTTCCTGCAAAGCCAATGAGAGCAGGCTTGAACTGGGACCAGTGGATTGGGCCAGCGCAATTCCGTGAATTCAGTCCGGTGCTTGCTCCTCCTGTTGAAGAGGATATTTTCCCGAATTGGAGAAATTACAAGGAATATGGTGGCGGGATGGTTTCTGACTGGGGTGCTCACATGTTTGACATCGCCCAATGGGCTTTGGGAATGGACGAGAGCGGCCCTGTCAAGTTTGTCCCTTCTGAAGGAACTGCCAAGAGAGGACTGCAGATGATCTATGAGAATGGAATCGTAATGAAGCATGAGGATTTTGGCAGGAGCAATACCGTACGTTTCATCGGAGAGAAAGGCCGTTTGGATGTAAGCAGGTCCATTCTTGATAGCAACCCTGCCAATATCATTTCTGCTACCATTCAGCCCAATGAAACCAGGCTGTATGAGTCTAATGACCATTACCTGGATTGGCTTGACTGCATCAAAACAGGGAAGAAGCCTGTTTGTGATGTGGAGATCGGTCATAGGACAAGTTCTGTTTGCAACGTGGCCAATATCGCTTATGCCTTGCGCCGTCCGCTAGAATGGAATCCCACCAAAGAAAAATTCAAAAACGATAAAGAGGCCAACGCCCTCTTGGCGCCAAACTTCAGGGAAGGATGGAAACTGGGTTAAGATGAATGGAATAAGCATGATTCAGCTTGCAAAAGAGCTGGGATTGTCGGTATCTACCGTTTCTAAAGCAATTGGCGACAGCCATGAAATCAGTGCGTCTACCAAAAAACGGGTGCTAGAACTGGTAAAAAAGTACAAGTACAAACCCAACCCTTTTGCCAGCAATCTCCGAAAGAAGAAAGGAAAACAGATTGCTGTGATCATCCCTGATATTGTCAATAACTTCTTTGCCTTGGCAGTTGATGGGATAGAAAGTGTCACCATGTCTAAACATTACGACACGTTCATTTACCTCACCCATGAAAACCTTGAGAGGGAAAAAGCGGTGCTGGAACACCTTGAGTCTGGGCTCATCTCCGGACTGATCATTTCTGTTTGTACCGGAAGGGAAGGGTATTCCCATTTTCAAGAATTCTACGAAGCCACCAAACTGCCCCTTGTTTTTTTTGACAGGGTACCCGATCTGTTGCAGTTCCCGAAGGTCATCACCAACAATTATGAAAGTTCCTTTGATGCTACAGTCAGGCTCATCAAGGCTGGGAGCAAAAGGCCGGTATTGATTACTACCACAGAGCCGATGTTCACATCAATGGAAAGAAGAAGGGGATATCAGGATGCCTTAGAAAAGCAAGGGATTGTTTTTACAGATGAGATGATCATCCATTGTACAGACGACATGGAGTTGAATTATACCATTCTCCGGAAAATATTTTCTCAAAAAAAACGACCTGATGGCATTTTCGCTTCCATCGAAAAATATGCCATTACCAGTTACCAGGTTTGCAAAGACCTGAAACTGGTAATACCCAAAGATGTTAAGGTCATTGGAATGACCAACCTGCGCACTGCCGCCTTGTTGAACCCATCGCTTTCAACCCTTTCCCAGCCAGCATTTGACATGGGAAAAGAAGCTGCAGGACTGCTGATCAAGATGATTGAAAAGAAATCTTATGCAGCCGCCAACGACATCATCGTGCTGCCCAATGAACTTACCATCAGGGATTCAATCTAAGCTGAATCCAACAATGCGAAAAGCATTGCGTAAATAAATTCGCCATCCATGCGCTGAATGTAAAAATCCATTGCGAAATTTAAACACTAAACCTACCGCATGTCATCATCCACCAATGGCTTTATCCAGGAGAATTTCTTGCTGCAATCCTCCCTTGCTGAAAAACTCTACCATGATGTTGCTGCAAAGCAGCCTATCATTGATTATCATTCCCATCTTTCACCCTTTGAAATTGCGACCAACCGGAAATATGAGAACATAACCAGAATTTGGTTGAGCGAAGACCATTACAAATGGCGTGCCATGCGCGGTGCTGGTGTCAATGAGCATTTCATCACGGGCGATGCAACGGATGAGGAGAAATTTCAGGCTTGGGCTGAAACGGTGCCCCAGACGGTAAGGAATCCACTCTTTCACTGGACCTACCTTGAATTGAAGAATTCTTTTGGAGTAACCGAATACCTGAATCCTGCATCTGCCTCCCGAATTTACAATCAATGCAATGAATTGCTTTCCGGTGAGGAACATACGGCGAGGAAATTCCTGGAGCAATACAATGTGGTTTACCTCTGTTCAACAGATGACCCCTGTGATGATCTTCAATACCACCATGCCATCAAGGCTGATAAGGAATTTAATGTTGGTGTAGCTCCTTCGTTCAGGCCAGACAAGGCTTTTGCCATTCATGACACAGAAAACTTCCTGGCCTATATCAGCAGGCTTTCAACTGCGTCAGGTATTTCCATTACAGACATGGATTCCCTGTTGTCTGCCATGGAAACACGCATTGATTTTTTTGCAGCGGTTGGTTGCAAGGTGGCTGACCATGGGCTTTCTCAGCTTCCCAAAAACAATGCATTTACTGTTGATTTGGACATTGAATTAAAGCGTTTTTTGGCAACCCGTGGAGAAACGGCTTTCTCAGATCCGGACGCATTTGTTTTTTACATATTGACATCGCTCTGCAAGATGTACCATGCCCGTGGATGGGTTCAACAGTTCCACTTGGGGGCCATCAGGAATAACAATACAAGGCTCAAGTTAAAATTGGGTGCTGATGCAGGTTTTGATTCCATTGGTGATTATGCACAGGCAGAGCGGCTTTCTGCTCTTCTGAATTCACTTGATGCAGAAGATAAACTTTCGAAAACAATCATCTACAACCTCAATCCTGCAGACAATGCCTTGTTCGCTACCATGTGTGGCAATTTTAACGATGGCTCTACAAAAGGTAAAGTGCAATATGGTCCGGCCTGGTGGTTTCTTGACCAGAAGAATGGCATGGAACAACACCTGGATATCCTCTCTGATGTATGCCTGCTCTCAACCTTTGTTGGGATGATCACGGATAGCAGAAGCCTGTTGTCCTTTTCGCGCCATGAATATTTCCGGAGAATCCTTTGCAACATGATGGCCAAAGACATGATCAACGGCATCGTTCCCAATGATGAACAATGGATGGGCGAGCTTTTGAAGAAGATCTGTTATGAAAATGCAAAGGAGTATTTCAATATTTGAGTTAACCCCTCAAATGAAATGCCTTTGGTTGTGTGAATGCCCTGATGCCTGCATGGGAGAGGGTTGTGCCAAATCCTGAATGTTTTCTTCCACTCCATGGCAGGGCTGCACTGACCCTGTCGCAGCAATTCCAGTATCCTGTACCAGCATCTGTTGCAGCAAGAAGTTTCTCTGCCCTTTGCCTGTTCGAGCTGTAAACGGAAGCCGTCAATCCGTAGGCTGTATCGTTCATCAGTTGCAGGGATTCTTCATCGTTGTTTACTTTCATGATACCAATGATGGGTCCAAAGGATTCCTCTCGCATGATTAACATGCTGTGATCAACGTTTGTCAAAACGGTGGGTTCAAAGAAATAACCATCGCCTTCAATTCTTTTCCCTCCGGTCATTAACGTTGCTCCTTTGGCAATAGCATCTGCAACCTGCTGTTCAAGAAATTCAAGCTGGGAATGCCTGCTGATGGCGCCAATATATACGCCATCTTCCAATGGGTTGCCGATTTTCCATGACTGCACTTCTTTTACAAACGCTTCTGCATAATCCGCATATACTTTCTCATGTACATAAATCCTTTCCACTGCACAACAACTTTGCCCATTGTTGTAAAAAGCGCCATCAGCCGTGCCTGCGGCAACAGCAACAACATCTTCAACATCATCAGTTACATAAAGCGGGTCTTTCCCCCCAAGTTCACACTGGCAGGGAACCATCTTTGGCGCTACCTTTTCATAAATGTATTTGCCGGTCTTGTAAGAGCCAGTGAAGAAATATCCATCAAGCGGAAGGCTCAAGAGTATCTCCCCAACTGCGGCACCACCAATGGCAACCTGAAATACATTTTCTGGAACGCCAGCTTCTTTCAAAAGCTTTTCAATCTGCAATCCCGTGAGGGTAGCAAATTCTGAAGGCTTGTAAAAGACAGCATTTCCTGCAAGCAATGCCGGTACAAATACATTGGTGCCAACCAGATAAGGGTAGTTCCAAGCCGATATGTTGCAAACCACGCCAAGGGGTTCATAACGGATCAACTCCGTCATTCCAACAGCAGTATTCATTGTTTCATCAGCAAGGTATTTCTCGGCGTTGTTGGTGAGCCATTCTATTCTGGATATAGATCCATTGATTTCATTTTTTGATTGTTGCATGGGCTTGCCAACTTCGTCTGTTAATGTTTTTGCCAATGGTTCAATATGCGAAGCCAATAGCTTGCTGTAGGCTTTCAAAATTTCAATCCTTTGCTGCAAAGAGACCGCTGACCATTCTTTTTGACCTTCTTTTAAGCTATTGTGCTTGATGTCAAGGCTGTGCTGATCATCTTGTTCTACTGCCGCAATGACTGCTCCAGTTGCCGGATTAACAATATTCATTTTCATTTTGTGCTGTTGTTGATGGCATCAAGGAATGCCTTTTTTATGTTGATGGAAAGCGGATTGGTTTCTTTTTTTTCCATTCGTTCTGGATGCCATTGCACGCAGAGCATAAAACCTTTTTTGGAAGCATCACTGTATTCAATGGCTTCAATGGTTTGGTCTTCAGAAAATGCAACTGCTTTGAGGGAAGTTGGGAGGAATAAAGGGTCGATGCATTGGTGATGAGCACTGTTCACTTCTCCTGATTCCACACCAGAAATGCTGTGAAGTAAAGAGGATGCAGCAATTTGGATCGGGTGTTTTTTATCCGCTTCTAATTTTCTGTGCACTTGATTTTTTTCTTCTCCTAGGTCCTGGATCAGCCGGCCGCCCTCCAGGATGTTGACAAGCTGTTGCCCTCTGCAAATGCCTAGGACAGGGAGTTTCAGCTGTTTTGCATGGTTGTATATTTTCGACTCGAAATCGTCACGATGCTGCTGAAACATCAACGGCATATTGGGATACTGTTCATCACCATCATAATTGGATGGATGAACATCAACCCCTCCTGTGAGAATAAATCCATCACATTGAAGCATATCCTCCAAATTGTTTTGTTCAAACGAAAGCGTTACCAGTTCAAAAGAGTTGCCCAGGTCGTTTTCATCAAACCACTGCCAATAGTTTGCAAAATTGGTTGCCGTAAAACTCAGCCCAATCTTTTTTTTCATGCTACAGGGCTTTGCTGTAGAGGTTCCTGAAATCTTCCCTGCTGACAGGTTTGGGGTTGTTGGGATGCGCAAAATCTGCCAGGGCGAGATCAGCCAGCGTGTCAAGGTGTTCTTCTTTAACGCCTATTGACCGCAGTTGCGACGGTATGCCAATCTTGCTGTTGAGTTCTTGCAGATAGGCAACAACGCCCTGTCCGTTTTCGTTGTTGAGTTCAAGGGTTCTGGCGATTTTCCTGAATTTGTCTTCAGAACCTTCAATGTTGAATTCCATTCCGTAGGGAAGATTGATGGCGTTGGCAAGGCCATGGTGTGTGTCTAACAAAGATGAAAGGGGATGGGCCAGTGAATGGACTACGCCAAGGCCTTTCTGAAATGCTACAGCACCCATGAGTGAGGCAATCAGCATGTTGCTGCGGGATGCGAGATCTGGTTTGTTGACGGCCCTTTCAATGGATTGGCTGATCAGGGAAATCCCCTCCAGTGCAATGCCTTCACAAAGCGGGTGTGGCATTTTAGCGATATAAGCCTCCATGTTGTGTGTGAGCGCATCCATGCCGGTTGCAGCGGTTACCGCTGGTGGCAGCTCCATGGTCAGCATGGGGTCTGCAAAAATGATTTTTGCAAGCAATTTGGGCGAGAACAATATTTTCTTCTGGTGGGTTTCATCGTCTGCAATGATGGCCGATCTGCCTACTTCGCTTCCGGTGCCTGCAGTGGTAGGAATGGTGATGAAATGCGGTACATCGTTGGTTACATAAACATCTCCGCCGATCAGGTCGTCATACACAAAAAGGTCTTCGCGGTGGTTGATCCTTAATGCAATCGCCCTGGCCACATCAATGGCAGCACCTCCTCCAATGCCAATGATGCAATCACTTTTTGATTGGTCGTAGGCATCTGCACCTTTGTAAACATCAGACTTTACGGGGTTTTTATGGATGTCAGCAAAAACACCAACAGCGATATTTTTCTGTTTGATGTCTGTGACGATTTTCTTGAAAAAATCCAGTGATGACACCACAGGGTCGGTAACAATCAGGGGTGATTTCAGGTTGTTTTTCTGAAGGTATTCAGGTAGTTCTTTTACTGCCCCTGCTCCAAACCTGATGGTTGTCGGAAAATTATATTGAAATACTTTATCAAACATGTTTATGGTTTAGATGATTTCGAAATAGCGTTTGTATTCCCAGTCGGTGACGGCTTTTAAATGTTGCCGCCATTCCCACTCACGACTTTGTACAAAATGTTCAACAAATGCCTTTCCGAAAAGTTCTTCTGCAATGGGAGAGGTTTTCATTTGAATGGTGGCATCAATCAAGGTATGGGGCAAGGTTCCATTGGAATAATCGCGGTATCCGTTGCCCACTGTAGCTGGTTGCTTGAGTTTCATTTTTTTCCTGATGCCATACAAACCTGCAGCAAGGCAAGCAGCCATGGCCAGGTAGGGGTTTACGTCTGAACCAATCACACGCGTTTCTATCCTGCAGGCGTTGTTGCTGCCGTTCAAGATGCGCAGCGCAGTAGTTCTGTTGTCGATGCCCCAGGTCAGTGTAGTTGGTGCCCAGGCTCCCTCAACCAGTCTTTTGTAACTGTTCACAGTAGGGGCAAACATGGGGAGTATGTAGGGTAAACAATGCAGTTGTCCTGCAATATAGCTTTTCGCAGTATCGCTCAAATTGTCTTTGTCTTTTCCGTCAAAAAACAGGTTCTTTTTGGCTGCTTTATCCCAAAGGCTTTGGTGCACATGTCCACCACATCCAGGAAGGTTTTCATTGATCTTGGCCATGAAAGTGGCCATGATGCCATGTTTGTAGGCAATTTCTTTTACGGCAGTCTTGAACAATACTGCACGGTCTCCGGCTTCAAGTATTCCTGAATGCGCAATGGCCGCTTCGTAGGTGCCTGGTCCGGTTTCGGTGTGCAAACCTTCAATCGGTATATCAAACCTGGTAAGCAAGTCAAAAAGATCGGAGAAAAATGGATTTTTAAGGGTAGACCTTAAGACTGAATAACCAAACATTCCAGGGGTCAGTGGGGTTAAATCCCTGAATCCCTTTGCGTTGGCGGATTGTGGGGTTTCCTCAAAATTGAACCACTCGAACTCTTGGGCAAACATGGGGGTAAAACCCATGCTTGTGGCTTGATTCAATGCTTGCTTGAGCAACTGCCTTGGGCAAACGGGGGATGGGCCACCTTTGTTGTCGTTGAGTTCTCCAAGAAAAAAAGGCAGGTCGTTTTCCCAGGGAATTTTTCTGAAACTGTTGAGGTCTATCGAGGCTGGGCTATCAGGATAGCCGGTATGCCATCCGGTGATGGTAGATTTGTCATACAAAACATCCGCCGAATCCCATCCCATGATGACATCACAGAAGCTGGTCCCTTTTTCGATGCTACCCAAAAACTTGGCTGTTGAAATGTACTTACCCCTCAAGATGCCGTCGATGTCTGCATAGGCGATCTTCACTTTCCCAGAGGGATGTTTTTTCACATAACTAATGATATCCGTCTGGTTCATGTGTTTGAATTAGGGTCAAAAATTAAGTATTATTTCAGGGAACCTGAACTAAAAATTTTAAATGTCGCAAAGCTTCCCAATAAAAGTAAAAAATAGATTCCGCCCAGGTGCTGATTATACACCAGCATGGCTACAAGCGACCCAATGGCGATGGTCAATGCGACGAGTGGAAATGCGGGGTAAAGCGGTACCCGAAAGGGTCTTTTTAAGCCAGGTTCTTTGATCCGCAATGCAACAACAGTTATCATCGAGATGATATACAGAGTAATAGCCCCAAATACAGATATGGTAATGATTTCAGCTGTTCTTCCCGTGAGCAATGCACCAATACCAAGCAACATGTTCAAGAGAAGTGCATTGGCAGGCGTCTTGAATTTTGGATGAACCTTGCCCAGGATGGATGGCGCATAATTGACCCTGCCAAATTCAAAACTTGCCCTTCCAGCGGCCAGGATGAGTCCATGAAATGAAGCTACAAGGCCAAACAAGCCGATGGCAATCAACAAATGATAAAGGGCATTGGATTCGCCCACAACACGCCCCAACGCTAACGGAAGCGGGGAGTCTGAAGCAGTTCCGTCGGCCTTGTATACAATCGCTTCCCATCCGGCCACACCAGTGGAGCTGATGAAAGTCAGAATGCACAGCACTACAAGCGTGGCAATGGCGGATCCAAATCCAATGAGGATGGTTTTCTGGGGTTTGATGGTTTCCTCCGCCACATTGGCAACACCTTCAATGCCAAGAAAAAACCAGATCGCAAAGGGAATGGCAGCAAACATGCCAGACCATCCGTTGGGGAGTGCATTTTGTTTGAGGTTGGCCATTTCAACGTGGGGCATGGTGATGCCTGCAAAAAGCAATAACTCTCCCACTGCAAAAACCGTGATGACCAGTTCAAACATTGCTGCTGCCTTTACCCCATAAATATTCAGTCCCGTAAACAAGATATAGCTGAAAACGGCAATATACATGATGGGAATCTGCGGAAAGAAAAGGTTGAAATATGCGCCAATGGCAAAGGCAATGGCTGGTGGGGCAAAAATGAATTCGATGTTCTGTGCCATCCCGGCAATGAATCCCCAGTTGGGGCCCAGCGCCCGTTTGGCATAGTCAAATGCACCTCCTGCTTTGGGAATGGCCGAAGCCAGTTCACAATAACTGAAGGTAAAGGTGATGTACATGATGATGATAAAAAAAGTGGCTACGGCCAATCCGAGTGTTCCGCCTTTTTCCAATCCGAGGTTCCATCCAAAATACATCCCAGAAATAACATAACCCACGCCAAGGCCCCAGAGCATCAGTGGTGTCAATGTTCTTTTGAGTTCGCCTGTATTCATTGGTTTGGTGTTGATTGTGCTGGGTTAAATATACTGAGATCAATTTTTCGGATAGGCTTTATTTCCTTTGGTATAAAACCAGATCACCTTGTTCATCTCATCATCCCTTCCTCCATCGACTTCCTTGAAGAGTTCGTTTTGGGAAAGTTCGGCCAATTTTCTCTCTTTTCCACGCAATGCATGCAAGGGTTTGTTCATTTTGTCAAGAGGGATATTGTTGGGACGGGCAACATAAACGGCTTTGTTGGGGTTGGATTGAAAACAGTCTGTCATCAACCTTGAGGTGGCGTCCATGATGTTCATCGGGGGGATGCCCAGTATTTGTTCAATGGTCCGCAGCATCGACACCTGGTTATAGTGGGTAGACACCAGTTTCCCACTGCTGTATGGGCTTGCTACCATGCCAACCGTTCTGTATGCAGAGATATGGTCCCATCCTCCCTGAGAATCATCCTGGGTGATGAAAACCACGGTTGAATCCCAATATTTGCTCTTGCTGATCATTTCCATGATTCTGCCAACGGCCAAATCATTGTCTGCTACCATGGCGTCGGGTGTAGGGAAATTGGGGGATGTTCCAGCACTGTGGTCATTGGGCAGGGAAAGTACCATCAGGTTGGGAAGGCTATCGCCTGCCTCATGTTTTTTCCAGTCTTCAATGAAAATATCCGCACGTTGCTGGTCACTGAAAACATAATTGTCGCAATCCGGCATGGTCGGGTGAATGATCGGATTAAGCCTTCCGATAGTGGTCTTGTTGAACCAGTCTGGCTTTTTTCCTGCTGTATAATTTGTATAGAGATCTCTCCATTTGAGCTTTGTATCATAGACCGTTTCGCAGGCCTCTCCATAAACCCTTACTGTTTTGCCATGATCGATTGCATGGTTCCATATGAAGCCTGTTTTATTGTACACGAGCGCATCTTCTTGCCGGTGGGGGTAGCTCCTGAACCATGCCCGCACATTTTTTTCAACATAATCAGAAACAATCCCTGCATCTGTCCATTGATGGCCTTCTGCAGATGATTTTCCTGAGGCATTGAAATCATCCATCCATCCAAATTGTTTGGCCAATGCATGCATGTTGGGGGTAATCTTTTCTCCAAAAACGCAAAGACTGCTATCACCCCTGCCTTCTTTCATGTCTCCATAAACCTGGTCATAGGTTTTGTTTTCTTTGATGATGTACACCACGTGCTTAAAGACCGACGGTTCCCCAATCCTCTCCGGAACTGGCCTTGGAAGGGCATCTGCGCGCGGCGCCAAAGACAGGGCATCCAGTCTATTGGTGAGGTTGAGTTGTGCCACTTCAAGTGAATATGCCTCAAGCATAGCTTTGTCTGGAATGGGAATAATGCTGACGGAGGCGAGTTCATGGTGAATTGAACGAACTTTTCTCTTGCTGTCCACCACATTGGCCCCATCTGATTCCAGGTTGGCCACCACCAGGGTGTTGTTGATGCGTTTCAGCCCAGCAGGGTATGCTTCTGTGGGGATATAACCCAACACAACAGATTTCCCCTTTCCATTCGAGGAAGCATTTTTTCCCAGCTGAACAACAGCAACTGCATTGTCCAAGCCGTTGGATACATAGAGTTGTGAATTGTCTTCATTGAATTCCAAGCCATTGGGCGTACTGCCTTCAAACGCATGCTTGCCCCTCATCAGGCCCACTGCAATTGTTTCAACCAACTTGTTTTCAGTGGTATTGATGACAGAAATATTGTCACTCGAACCATTGGAAACGTAAATATATTTTCCATCCATCGACGCCTTCACCACGTTGGGATGAAGCCCAACAGGTATTTCAGCCAATGTCTTCCCATCTATAGTGTTGAATATAGACAATGAACCGCCTGCTGTTGCGCCTGTTTTGGGGTCAGTGTAGGCAAGCCCCCAGGGAACGCCAGCCCTTTCTTTTGAGGGGTCTATGGCTTTTTCGCCAGCCCAATTGCTCACAAAAACTTTGTTGTTGGCAACAGATATACCGTAAGGTGCAACACCTGTGGTCGCTGTCCAGATTGGTTTTCGGCTGCTCCAATCAATTTTCTGTATGGTATTGTTCCCATTCAACACGACATACACAAACAAGCCATTCACCTCTCTTGAAACGGCAATTTCGTTGGGGATGGCATTGCTGGCCGGTGAAACTTTTTCAAATGGGATGTCCTCGATATTTTTCAGTCCATTGTTCCATTCGGCAATCATGAGGGAGGACTTGCCATTGCTTTTGTCTGCTGCACCCCATACAATCCAGGTTTTCCCGTTTTCAATAAATGTCTTGATGCCGGAATAGGTGCTCATGAAATTGTTAAACCTTGGAATTTCACTAAACCGCCATTGGTGGAGTACTTTTTTTGAGTTGATATTGATGGCCGTAATCCCATACCGGTCTTCAACAATCGCATGTCCATTTTCATCCAAGGCGGCCACATCCAATGCGTGGTTTTCCAAGTCTGGTTTTCCAAAACGGATTACTTCTCCTGCCGAACGGATGATCCTGTTGTAGGGGAGAAGCCGGAGCGAGGAGTTCCTTTTGATTAGGTAATCAGAGAGTTCATTGATCTTGTCGGTATTGATGAAATCAACCTGGAGTTTGATCATTTCTTCCCAGGCTTCTGGGAAGTCTGGACTGGCCCAAAGCCGGATGGGCTTTTGCAGGTCATGGGCTTTTTTAACCGCAGCTGTAATCTTTTCTCTGTCTTTATCTGTGATAGGCCATGGACTTTTCCAGTTCACAAATTGGCCATAACTGTCACTCAGCAAGGCGATTTTTTTCAGTTGTTGCTCTGTATACGTCTTGTCCAACCGACCATCGAACCAGATGAAAGAAGGGTAGTCGGCATAGTTGTTTTCATCAGGCCTGTTGCCTGAGATGACAATTTTGATCAACGGATTTTTGGTGATGAAGGG
>Ga0209550_10002243_pt1 | contig 18589 bp, 17 predicted proteins | sample LauGreSuBDMM15SN_2_FD_187567 | JGI IMG/M metagenome (GOLD analysis project Ga0209550, IMG submission 187567) | Freshwater lake microbial communities from Lake Michigan, USA - Su13.BD.MM15.SN (SPAdes) (version 5) | ecosystem: Environmental > Aquatic > Freshwater > Lake | place: Lake Michigan...
TGAATAGTGTCGCCGTGAAACAGTGGCTTCGTAAAGGTGAGGCTACCAAGTTCCAAAGCGGCCAAGGTAAAGGGGCCGAGTATGTCTTCCATCATTCCTGCTGTGAAAGAAGCTGTTAGTAGCCCGGGTACTACGCGACGCCCGTATTTGCCATGTTTGCGTGAGTACTCTGCATCAATAAAAAGTGGAGCCTTTAGTCCAGCTAAACTGGTGAAAACTACACAGTCGGCTTCAGTGACAGTACGTGCTGGGGTGTGGAACTCTTCGTTAAGGGCCATTTCGTTGAGTGTCTTGAAGCGATCGTATCGGTTGCTCATTTCAGTCTCCTTGGGTTTTAAATGCTAAGGCTATTTTGGCAGTGCTACGCTTTTTACTCGAGCTTCGCGCCGCTAATACGGACCATTTCGGCCCAGCGGCGCAGCTCAGATGGACCGGTTCGAGCGTAGATATCGGCGGCCATGGGTTCTTTTTCCAAACCCTGTGATTCAAGAAAGCGCGCATACTCCGCTGACGCCGTAACTCGAGTGATGGCCGAGCTGAGTCGTAAGGCAATGGCATCGGGAGTAGCGCTGAGAACTGCTAAAGCTTGGCGTGAGCTGATTTCGGCGCCGCTCACGCCTGATTCAGAAAGGGTAGGGACGTCGGGCAGCAGGTTGGAGCGGCGCGAGCCGGTTATGGCAAGTGCCTTTAGTCGTCCTGCCTTGATGAGTGGCGCCGCAGTCGGAACGGCTGTCATTGCAATGTTCACCTGGCCACCTGCTGTGTCCATGATGGCTTGAGCGCCCCCTTTGTATGGAATGTGCCGGAGTTGTATTCCAGCGCGCGAGGCGAAAAGCTCGGGTCCGAGGTGCGTGGAACTTCCAACACTGGCCGATGCATAGGTGACTTCTCCCGGCTTTGCTTTAGCGAGTTCGATTAACTGTGTGACGTTTGCTGGCGGGAACGCGGGAGCGGAGACAAGCACGAATAGGGCTTCGTTTACTGGAGCAACCAGTTTAAAGTCGCGAACGGGATCGTAGGGAACATTTTTGTAGAGCGCGGGGTTGGCGTACAAGCCTGAAGCGGTCAGCAGCAGGGTGGTTCCGTCCGCAGGCGCTGCCATGAACTGTTGTACCGCGAGGATGCCATTGGCGCCTGGCTTGTTGTCAACGACCACTGGAACAGCCAGATCTTTTGTGAGCTGTTCTGCTATGAAGCGTGCCGATAGGTCAGAGGCGGTTCCAGTGGACGTAGGTACGATGATGCGCAGTCCTCGTGCGGGTATGTCCTGAGCATGAGCTAAAGAGCTCAGGGCTAATGCCACTAAGCTGACAATTGAGTTACGGCGGTTGAGTCTATGCATTTGAGTCTCCTTATTCCCTTGAGGGAGTTGTTGGCGCGTTCCGCGCGCCTCGGTGGTATGTGTGGGCTAACGTGGTGTTAGTCGTGCTCCCGCGTCAAGACTTATCGTGGTTGCGTTGAAGTAGGCGTTGCGCACAATCATTTCGGCAAGGTTGGCATACTCATCTGGTTGCCCCATCCGTGCTGGAAATAGGACCATCCTGTCAATAATGGATTGGGTGACTTGGACCGGCAGACCCGAGACCATTCCGGTCTCGAAAAGACCCGGCGCAATGCTGCAAACGCGTATTCCCTGATTGGCCAAGTCTCGTGCCACAGGAAGAGTTAACCCGACGATTGCGGCTTTAGAGGCCGCGTAAGCTGCCTGGCCAACTTGTCCCTGGAATGCTGCACCCGAACTGGTGTTAATGATTACGCCGCGCTCGCCGTCGGCATTCGGATGGTTATTCGTCATGACTGCTGCGGCCAAACGTATGACGTTGAAAGTGCCTGTGAGATTGATGCTGATGACTTTGTTCCAAATGTCTAACGGATGAGGTTTGCCTTTCGATACGGTCTTGGCTGCGTCTGCTACGCCTGCACAATTCACAGCTACGTGCAGTGCGCCATATCGTGATACAGCCATGTCGATGGCACTACTCACTTCCTCTGAGTCTGCAACTGAGGCTCGAATGCCCATAAATTGCTCTGCCGGTAGTTGACCTTCTAGGGCAGCTAAGCCCGATTCGTTGATGTCGATGGCTACTATCTTTGCTCCAGATGCGGCAAGGCGAAGCGCAGTAGCCATACCCAAGCCGGAGCCGGCTCCGGTGATAAATACGACGGTTTCTTTGTTAATGTTCATGCGCGCTCCTTAAACCCGCTCGAAAATATTGACAGCACTAACTGCTTCTTCGATGCCGATGAGTCCGCCGCCGTTTTCTTGGATGGCTATACGAGCGTTAGCCACTTGGCGGGCCCCTGCCTCTCCGCGCAACTGTGTGACGAGTTCGTATACCTGACCTAGGCCAGTGGCGCCAATTGGATGCCCCTTAGACTCAAGGCCGCCAGATGTATTGATTGGAATACGGCCCCCGATGCTGAATTCGCCACGCTCAGCTGCAGGCCCTGACTCGCCGCGCGCCACTAGCATGAGTGCCTCTGCGTTTAACAATTCGCCCATGGCCGTTGCGTCATGAACCTCGGCAATGTGGACGTCGGCTGGATCGATTCCTGCTTGCTCGTATGCACGTCGAGCAGCTCGTGCGCTGACATAGTCCTCGGGTTGGTCCGCGGTGCGATCAACGCCGGTCTGCACAATGCTAGCGCGAAGGCGAACGAGGCGTGAACGTCCCAGTCCCAATCGACGTAGGCCCTCCTCGGTGCATAACACTACCGAGGCGGCGCCGTCACTTATAGGTGAGCACATTGGCAGGGTAAGTGGGTAACTGATGGCAGGTGCAGCTAGCACCTCATCTATGGTGTAGGCCTGTCTGTACTGGGACAGAGGGTTGTGCACTGAATGCTGGTGGTTTTTTGCAGAAACGGCAGCGATTTGTCGCTGTGTGGTACCCCAACGGCGCATGTGGTCACGGCAGAATGCGGCATATACATCCATGAACACGCTGTAAGGCCTTGTTGAGGTGGTGTTTGGTGGCGGCTCAACTCCGCGGCCGAGGTCCAGAAGAGATTCCTTGTTGGCGTCAACTGTCTGCACATCCCAGCCAGAATCAAATACAGCAAACATTCGTGCTTTGTCGGGGATGTTCATTTTCTCTGCACCAACGGCTAGGGCGATTTCGCAAGAACCCGCGCGCAAAGCCTGAGCCGCCAGATGCAGTGCACTGGATCCACTGGCACAGGCATTTTCGACGGTGAAAATTGGAATGTCCTGTAACCCCATGCGCCTCATTGCGATTGGGCCGGGCACGCAATACTGACCCTGCAGCATGCCGTGGGTCAAGGTGCCGTAGTAAACAGATTCAATGTCACGAAGTTCGGCTCCAGCGTCTTTCACTGCAGCGTTAACTGCCTGGGCTATCAGTTCGTATACGCCAATACTAGTGTGCTTTCCAAATGGCGTCATTCCAACGCCAGCTATGTATACGTTATTCATGTTTTGCTTGCTAGTTTTGTTTGGGGTTATGGTTGATAAGGTCTGAGCTCTGGTTCTGGGTTTGCATCAGACTTAGCAACCAGTAAATTGAGGAGGGCGCTTTTCGGCAAAGGCGCGCAAGCCTTCAGCCATGTCGTGTGAGCGCAGGTGTTTACGCAGCATGACCTGTTCGTGAAGAAGCGCGTCAGATCGGGTCTTGTCGGCACTGGATCGTGCTACTTCCTTCATGCGCCTAAGCGTTGCTGGGCTTCGAGAAGCAATATGACGTGCTAGAGCTAGTGTTGCTTCGGCTAGAGTCTCTGCGGGGTGCACCTCGCAAATCAAGCCTAGAGCATGCAATTGAGCAGCGGTATAGGTACGCCCAGTGTAGAGAAGGTACATAGCTGCGTGAAGCGGTATTACGCGTGGCAACACCGCGGCCCCGCCCCCCCCAGGGTAGACGCCGAAATTAGAATGCGCATCCCCAATTCGGGCGCCATCTGCTGCCACGAGCAAGTCAGCGCTTAGAGCTAGTTCCAAGCCCCCAGCCATTGTGATTCCGTTTAGGCTCGCAATTACCGGTTTGGGCAGCGCTGCTATACGTTCGAACTGTGAGCTGGCGCGGTCAAGAAAATCAGGCTCTCCGGGTGCGACGGCCTGAGCCTCATCGAAGGCTTTAAGGTCTGCACCAGCGCAAAAAGCGCGTCCTGCTCCAGTAATGATGAGCACTCGCAGGTCTTCACGACTCTCCATATAAGCAACGGCATTGTCTAGTCCGTGGAGCATGGACGAAGTCAGCGCGTTCATTGCTTCGGGTCGGTGGAGTGTGACACGCATGATGTCGTCGATGATCTCGACACCGATTTCGGGGGTTACTGGAAACTGCATGTCCTGTGACTCCTAGCTTTGCTTTTGAAGGTTGAATTAGGTATATTTTTAGGTCACTGCGGTTGGAGCCCAATAGTTTCCACAACCTTTGACCAGCGGCGTAGTTCTTCCTGAGCACTGCGCGCGTACTCTGCTGGCGGCAAGGCCTCAGATTCCAAGCCTTGCGAATCGAGGAAGCGCTGGTAGTCGGGCGAGGCGATGATTCGGCTCACAGCTGCGACGATTTTGACCGCAATAAAGTCAGGCAAGCCTGCAGGCGCAGCTAGGTAAGTCTTGGATGTAACTTCGAAGCCTTCGAAGCCTGACTCGGCCATTGTTGGAACGTTGGGTAAAGTCTTGGAACGACGTGCACCAGTTACCGCTAACGCTTTTAGTCGGCCTGCCGTGACATTGGGCGCCACGGTGGCGATGGCTGGCGCGGAGAGTTGAACCTGTCCTGAAATTGTGTCGGTCAGCAATGGGGCACTGCCCTTGTAGGTAATACCCACCATATCAATTCCCGCCATCTTTGTTAACAACAATGGTGCGATGTTGGTGACGCTGGCGCCGCCAGCGGACCCGAAGTTTAGTCCACCGGGTTTGGACTTGGCTAAATTTACGAACTCGCGCATGTTGTTGACTGGCGCGTTGGCTGGTACTACGAAGGCAAGCAGGGCATCGTTCACGCCCATAAGCACCCTGAAGTCTTTAACCACGTCGAATGGCGTGGTCTTGGATAACAGCTTGGTTAGGTAAACTGCCGAGCCGCCCATGAAAAGTGTGTAGCCATCTGGTGCTGCCTTGGCTGCGGCGTCTGTACCTACAGTGACTCCGGCTCCGGGCTTATTGTCCACAACCACTCCGGACTTCCACTCCTGAGACAAGCGCTCGGCTATAAACCGGGCCGTTAGGTCGGTACCGGCTCCAGGCGTTTGGGGCACGATGATGCGAACTGAGCGTGTGGGCCAGTCCTGAGTTTGAGCTATGGATTCTCCTGCTAGCGCGCCGGCTGTGAGAGCAATGAATCCGCGACGATCGATGTTTGCCGAGTTTGAGGTAATTTTCATGCCTTGTCTCCTAAGTTCTGGGGTTGATAAAGGGGTGAAGCTGCGATGACGGTTTTACTTTGCAATAGTTCAGCTATCTGGTCATCGTTTAGGCCAAGCCGTTGCTTAAGTAGTAATTCGGTGTGTTCGCCCACTCGTGGAGGCGCGCTCCATTTACGAGTTGGTCCGTCTAAGCTCATAGGGCTTCGCACCATGGGCAGAATCACGCCGCGGCCCGCTGTTATTTCTGTAAGAAGCTCGTTGTGGTGAACCTGTGGGTCAACGACCAGTGCTGCATAGTCCTGCACTGGTGCGCACAATACTCCTACTGGTCCAAGAATGTCGAGTACCTCGCGCACGGTGCGGTCTGCTACCGCATCTTGCATGGTCTGAGCGACGTCAGCACGGTGGGCCATGCGAGATTGTGGAGTTAGAAAGCGTAGGTCTTTTGTTTCCTGTGCGATGCCCATGCTTTCGCAGAATGATTGCCAGTAGTGGTCTAGTACAGTGAATGCAACTCGTCCGTCTTGCGTCTTGAATACGCCAGATGCTGCAATCAGTGGGTGTTTATTTCCCCGGCGAACTGGAGGATTGCCTGTCAGAAGGTACTCAGACAGGATGGGTGCTTGAAATCCGACTATTGAATCGAGCAAGCTGCTGCCAACCCAGCCGCCCAGTCCAGTTGTGTGTCGGCGATTTAGGGCAAGAAGCACACTGGCAAAAGCGTTAGTGCCCGTGAGCATGTCTGAGACAATATTTGCAACGCGCAGTGGCTCTCCGCCTTCATCGCCAACAAGTGACATTAAGCCGCCGTAGGCCTGCATGACCGAGTCGCTGGCTGGCAGTGCCACGTTTGGTCCAGTTTGCCCGTATCCAGAAATGGAGCAGTAAATTAATGACTCATGGCCCTGGCGAAGGTCCTTCGCGGAGAGGCCAAGGCGGTGCATGACGCCGGGACGAAAAGCCTCGACCACAATGTCGGCATCGGCACAAAGAAGTCTTGCAATTTCTACAGCCTTTGCTTGAGACAGATCCATGCACATACCGAACTTATTGCGATTCAGACTCATGAAAGTGCCGCTCATTCCAGCATCTTCATCGATCACGCCCATCTCGCGCGCCCAGTCTCCCCTAGGCGGTTCGACCTTGATGACATCAGCGCCAAAGTCGGCCAGAAGTTGGGTGCAGTAGGGCCCTGCACCACCTTGGCTGAAGTCGATCACTTTTAAGCCGTGCAGTGCAAGTTGAGTTTGTGCTTCAGTTGTCATAGCTTTGAGAGTGGTCTTAATGTGGCTAGCACTTCAGCTGTATGTTGACCAAGTTTCGGCGTTGTATGCCGAAGGTTCGAGACAGGGCGCCCATTCCACAGCGCCGGAAACATTACATGGCGTTCACCGTCTAAAGTGGAGACAATGCCTCGTGCCTTAGCTTGTTGCGATTCGACGGCCTGACCTAGCGTGACGGCTTTGCTGACTGGAACATCACGCGCTCCTAGTCTGGCGACCCATTCGTCAGCGCTGAATAGGGCCAGTGTCTTTTCAATCAATTCCAGTAATTCATCTCCGTGCTGGCGGCGGAGTGATTCGGTGGCAAAGCGTGCATCGAGTAAACGGGAATCGTACGCAGCCAATTCTTCACACAGGCCTTTCCAGAAGTGCTCCTCAACCACACCTAGCGCGATGTTTTGACCATCCGCGCATCGGTAGATGCCATTGGTGGGATAAAGATGTAGGCGATCCTCATCACGGATAGCTTGGTTGCGCCCGCCGCGGGATGTGGCCAACGCCATAGCGCAGTCAGCCAGCGCGATATCAATGTGTATGGACTCCCCAGTAACGTCCCTTTGTCGAAGCGCTGCAAGAATTGAAACGCTTGCATAAAGAGCAGCGCCAAGGTCGGCCACAGGTATGGCTGGCCTTAGTGGTCCCAGGCGGCGCCATTGGCCGGAGTAGGACAATGCCCCGCTGGCAGCGAGGTAGTTGACGTCGTGTCCCGGAGTCTGGGCTTCAGGGCCCTGCTGACCATAACCACTGATTGAGCAGTAGACTATCCCAGGTCGGATTGCAGATACTGCCTTGAATCCCACGCCTAGTCGATCCATAACACCCGGACGAAAGCCCTCGACCACGACGTCGCTGCCCTTGGCAAGTGCAAGGCAGTCACGCACGCCATCGGGGGTCTTCAGATCCAGAACTATTGCGCGCTTGTTCCGGTTGGTCATGTCCATGATGCCTGTGGTCGAGCGACGCGTCATTTCACCTGAAGGTGGCTCGACCTTTATGACGTCGGCGCCCAGGTCTCCCAGCGCCTGTGTGCAGAACGGTCCAGGTAATGTTGCCGATAAGTCCAGTACTTTTAGTCCGACTAGGGGTCCCATAACTAGGTATTCCCCTTTAAATTTCGCACCGATGAAACTGGCGGCCGCAATGGCTGATTTGTATTTGTGCGTCTCTCGCCAGCGCGCTTCATGGACCAAAGCTGTGTGGCGCGTTCAGCCTGCAGCGCTTGTGGCCAGCGAGCGTGATGTTCGGCTGCTGTTGCTCTAAGGGTGCGTATGGTTGCACGTGCCAGTGAAGGGTCAAGGGCCGCCTTGCGAGCCAGCGCCATAGCGTGGTCCTGAACAAGGGCGTCATCTACAGCGGCCCAAGCTAGGCCGATAGCTTGAGCGCGGTCACCGTCGATTTCTTCGCTGCATAAGGCCATTGCGCAGGCAGCTTGGGGGTTGGTGGTGGCGGCCAATAACATCATGTGACCGCCACCGGGATGAACGCCCAACCGCAGAAAGCCCGACAAGATTCTTGCGGTCCTAGAAACGATCCGAAGGTCGGCGGCCAGCATCAAATTCATACCAGCGCCCACAACTGCTCCGCGAACAGCGGCGATCACCGGCGCTTTAAGGTGGCCAGCACGAACAAAAGCTTCATAGATCCTGCTAGTGCCATCGTAGACGACAGGGTCTAGCGGGTTAGCCAGCATTCTTGCAGCTTCACCTAGTTCCGCACCTGAGCAAAAGTGTCCACCAGCACCCAAAATAACAACGGCTCCGACAGTTTCGTCGGCATCGGCGCGATCAAAAGCTGCGATCATGGCGTCAGCCATTTCAGGTGTAAGCGCATTACGGCGCTGAGGTGCATTTAGAGTGATCGTCGCAACACCTTCAGCGACATCCATCAGGACTTCGGTTTTTTGCTCATCGCGCATTGAGCAATCCTTTTGAAATTATGTCGCGTTGAATATCACTTGTACCCTCCCCAATGGACATAAGCATTCCGTCGCGCCAGTAGCGATTCACGTCGGTGGCAGCCGCGTAACCCATGCCTCCATGCAGCAGCATTGCAGTGTGTGTGACCTTTGCGGCCATTTCTGAGCAAAACAGCTTGACCATCCCGGCTTCTGTGTTACATCGTGCGCCACTATCAAGAGTACGAGCCACCCGGTGAGCGAACGCGCGAGCCGCGGTGAGTTGCGTCGCCATGTCTGCCAGCTTGTGGCGGACAGCCTGGAACTCGGCAATGGGCTTTCCAAACTGCACTCTTTCCTGGGTATATTTAAAAGCGGCATCGTAGGCAGCTTGGGCGATGCCAATGCACCGGAAGCCGATTAACACGCGGGCGCGTTCGTAGCCGAACATGAGCTGGTAAAAGCCTTGACCCTCCTCAGTGCCCACAAGGTGTCCTACAGGTACTCGTAGGTTGTCGAAAAAAAGGCTGTAAGAGGGAAGGCCATGGTAGCCCGCTGTTCGGATGGGTTGGCCGGTTATCTGCGGCGGCGCAAATTGGTCACCCGGAGGCTTCTCGACGATTAGCAGGCTGATGCCCTTGTGCTTGTGTTCGTTGCTAGTGCGCACATAGACAAATAGAAGGTCTGCACGGCCCGCAAAGGTAGTCCATTGTTTGGCCCCGTTAACCACATAGCAATCGCCGTCAAGCTGAGCGCGTGTTTTGATGTTGGCTGCATCCGATCCGGCGTCTGGCTCGGTTCCAGAAGTCGCAGATTGAAGGGCACCACTGGACAGGCCTGGCAGCCATCGTTTTTTTTGCTCCGAGGTGCCAAAGTTATCAAGGATGTGCCCGCACAGCCAGTTTCTCTGGACGATACTTCCCATGGCTAGGCTGGCCCTACAAAACTCCTCCGTTACTAGCCCCATGGCCAGCGTGCCGGACCCCAGGCCCCCTTGCTCAACACCTATACCCATCCCGAAATAACCCTGCGCAGCCATCTTCTTTAACAGGTCTTCGGGAAAGCCTCGTTCTTCTAGATCTACATCTCTCGCTAACGGAGCAATCTCGCTTTGGGCGAACTTGTGGGCAGCATCTTGAATGGCTGTGTGTTCGTCGTCCAGTTCCCAGTCGATCATGGTTATTGCCTTGTATGTAGTTGCAAATATGTAATAACAGTAACATCGTTACTATTTGTTTGGCTATACATTTTTTGTACTATCTCCAAGTGATTTCCCTAACCATCACAAACCAAAATTGATATTCGGATCTTTAAATAAAAATAAGGTAACAAAGTTATGTTTTAAAAGCAGCCTAGAATATCTACATGCCTATCAAACTTTCAGTCGTTCCTATAGTCGCTAAGACTGCCCGGGTAGATCCGGATCAAATGAACCCAAAATTACGTGCACGCTTGAGAGAAGCTGTGCTGAAGGCCTTTTCAGAGGAAGACTTTCATAACGTAGATATGAGATCAATTGCAGCAGACTGCGGAATGAGTTTCTCAACCATTTACAAGTACTTCGGAGATAAGGAGCATTTGCTGTTTGAATTCATCAGCGAATGGTTAGGAGACTTGCGACAGCGCTTGACTGACGGCGTGCTTGGGCTGGAATCTCCACGCGAGAAGTTGCGCCGCTGTCTCTGGATACATCTGCAGTACCACGAGGAGCACCCGGGTGTTGGCCGTGCGATGTTCATGTCAGTTCCGTTGCAGACTTGGATGCGCGACCCCACATATGTGCAAGCAGAGTTCTTCGTGCCAATGCGAGCGATGATAAAGGACGCGCAAGCAGTCGGAATTATTGACCCTACGCTACATCCTCAGCAGGTGATCGACTTCTTTATTGGGTCCATACAGCGAGCGGTGATCATGTGGGAGTACCGCAAGCGGCGCTACCAGTTGACCAGCCAGTTCGAACCGCTTTTCAAAGTCCTGTGGAACGGCATTCGAGGAAATGAAGTTTCCAGCGCCGCCATCCCCTAATGACACAGTAAGCGCTCAGATACACATTGCCCATACAAAGCCGACCAGTGATGGCAATTATGGTGTCATTACCGTACTTAACGAGCTTCACAACTAGGGCGGTGTGCAGGTCTTCGAATTCACGGGAAAGCAGTTGATGAAGCGCGCACCCAGACATTTATGTACACCCGATGTTGAAGCAACTCTTCTTAATGCAATTTAAATTCTTTCCAACTCTTCGGGACTAATTGCATTCAATATAGGGCTGCTCTGGACAGGTAGGGGGTGTCCAGAGTCTGGACGCTTTAGCGTGGTGTTGAATCAACTTGTTATGGGTGAAAGGGAGCAGGCCAGTTAGATTGCGCGTTAGGTGACTAGGCTTGATGAAGGGTATTTGGCCTTACAAATCTGTATCTGATGTGGTTAACTTGAATTTACTTGACCAACACATATTCAAATAAAGACCGTGAGCGAGTTGGTGCGAAAAAGTCAAGGCCTTTTGAGCAATGCTTGCCAGTGTGTGTTTTTAAATTGAAATACTAGTTAGATGGATGGATTTTAGGAATGATCTAATTATTTGATGTCACCCCAAATTCTTAAACCTACATGTAGCTCATGCCAAAAATATCACTTGATCATGTCCATCTCTTTGCATCTAATATTGAGGTAACAATCAAATTCTTTAAACAATGTTTTGATGCAAAAGTTATATGGGACGAGCAAGCTGCTGGTGTCAGAAATGTCAGGATTCGAATTGGCCAATCTTTTGTCCACTTTTACGATCAACCCCCAAAAGGCGTTCGGGGTGGATCGATTCATCATTTAGGTATTGAAACGGATGATCTGGATGGCTTGGTTGCAAAAATGAAAAGTCTTGGAATATCATTTAAAAATCAGATAAGCGAAGAAGACAAATTCAAGTATGTGATGGTTCAAGGTCCTGATGATTTGCTCATTGAGCTGTTTCAGTGCAAAGAACCAGAGCGGTGGGCGATATCTAGAGAATAGGGCAATACCATTACGGTTTGTTCACAGTTGAATCATCTCTATTTTTTCGGGCACCCTGCAAAAGTTGAAAAACTATTAAGTAGTCATTTAAGTGTTACCAACAACATCTCGTTGATAAGTTGAACAGCATCGTTAACATACAGGAGCAGGAAATGAAAAAAGAAAGAATATATAACTCTGAAGTTCCAGAACCGCCGCCTGGACAATGGTCTAACTGCGTTCGCGTAGGCGATATTGTTTACGTGTCTGGGATGACCGCTCGTGAAAAAGATGGGCAGACTGTAACTGCGCTTGGCGAGTATGAGCAAACAAAAAAAATCTTCACAAAGATAGGTCATATGATTACTGCAGCGGGCGGTGTGATGAACGATATCACTAGCATGCAGATCTTTGTTACCCGCATTGAGCACAATACTGAAGTTTGGCGCGCACGCAAGGAATTCTTTACTGGTGATTTTCCTGCATCAACTTTGGTTGAAGTTAGTCGACTTGCCAAACCAGAGATTGTGATAGAGATCAATGTGGTGGCACATATTGGTTGCAGCGGAGAATAACTATGATCAACATTGTTTCGCGAATGCTTCGTGCTTCTTTAATTTCCTTTGCAATGGTTTCGCTTGCGCCTCTTGTCATGGGTCAACAAGCGTACCCAAACAAACCGGTTCGAATCATTGTTCCATATCCACCGGGGGGAACTGCCGACATTGTTGGACGAACAATAGCTGAAAAGCTTGGTGTGATTTGGGGGCAGTCCGTGATTGTCGAAAATCGCGCAGGTGCTGGTGGAACGATTGGTGTCGATGCAGCGGCGAAAGCTGCGCCAGATGGCTATACGATGGTTCTCGGCGTAACTGGCCCTTTGACTATTGCTCCGAGTATTAATTCTCAGTTGGCTTACGACCCTTTGCGCGATTTAGTGCCAGTCACGCTTGTCGCGGCAGTACCAAGCCTCATAGCGGTTCATCCGTCAGTCCCTGCACGTGATTTAAAGGAGTTGATTGCGCTGGCGAAATCCCAGCCTGGCAAGCTAACCTTCGCATCGGCCGGCAATGGAACTTCAGTGCATATTGCGGGCGAGTTACTCAAGTCCATGGCTGGCGTCGACATACTGCATGTGCCATACAAAGGCGGTGTTCCTGCACTAAATGATTTGATGGGTGGGCAAGTATCAATGATCATCGAGAACATGCCTCAGCTCTTGCCTCAGGTACGAGCGGGCAAGATTCGAGCACTCGCAGTCACAACACAGCAACGATCTCCCGCGCTTGCTGATCTGCCTGCTGTTTCTGAAGTCCTGCCAGGCTATGAAGCTACTACTTGGTTTGGCCTGCTTGCGCCCGCCAAAACACCTCAAGAAATAGTCAGAAAAGTGCAATCAGACGTTGCAAAAATTGGCATGCTTCCTGATGTGAAGGATAGGTTTGCTGGCTTGGGCGCAGAGGTTATTGCCAGTACTCCGGAAGCGTTTGCGACGCATCTTCGATCTGAACTTGTTCGCTTCTCAAAGGTTATTAAGGATGCAAACATTAAGGCTGAATGAGCGTCACTTTGAAATCAAGTTTGGATAAATGGTTTTGTTGCAACAAAGGATGTGGCTTATTCCACGATCCGTTCGATTCCATTTTTTTAAAAAAATGTATCACCAAAATATACACTTTTTATAACGCTGGCATCTCTTTCTTTGTCCGCATCCAACCGACTTCAAGCAGTGAAAACGCTGTTCGGTCCGATCAATCGACTGTCCCAACATTAAATATAAACTTTGGACGTAACAGCAATCTGACGAACTCCTCTTCGCTAGACTAATTTGCGAATTGGAATTACATTGATTCTTTCTTTAACGAAACTGGGTCTCGCATGAAAAAATTGTTTTTCCTTATGACACTGCTGCTTGCCTCCTTCGCCTCAGGCGCAGCATTTCCCGAAAAGTCAATCACCCTTGTTGTCGGCTTTCCCGCAGGCAGTGCTCCTGATGTAGCTGCGCGTGTCGTGTCTCAAAAGTTGAGTAATCGGCTCGGCCAGCCGGTTGTTGTCGAGAACAGGGTTGGCGCAGCAGGGACAATCGGTACCGCTTCCGTTGCGCGCGCCCCTGCGGACGGATACACACTTCTCTTTGGCAGCGCAAGCTCCCTCACGGTTGGCCCCGCTTTGTACAAGAACCTGACATACGACACTAACAAGTCGTTTTCCCCGATCATCCAGATGTTGCGAGGAGCCTTCATTCTCACTGTGCGCTCTGAATTGCCAGTGAATGATGTTAAGGAACTGGTTTTATATGCGAAGGATCGCCCGGGTAAGCTGACCTACGGCTCATCAGGTAACGGTAGCCTCCACCATCTGTGCATGGAGATGTTCAAGAGCGCAGCAATGGTGGACATCACGCACGTGCCATTCGGCGGAAGTCCGCCGAACTGGCTTGCATTTAATCGCGGAGAGATCGATATGATCTGCGACAGCATGCCGAACCCCATTCCCACACTCCAGAGCGGCAAGGGTAGAGCCATTGCCGTGACTGGCGATCTTCGCGCCGACATAGTTCCGAAAGCCTTAACCTTCCGCGAGCAGGGGTTCCCCAGTGTCAACATGGACTTCTGGTATGGATTTCTGGCGCCAGCTGGGACGCCTACGGATGTGGTCAACAAGCTGAATTTAGAAATTGCCGCGGTATTGCGCGATCCAGAGATAGTCAGCAGGTACAAAGCCCAAAGTATCGACATTGTTGCTGGAAAGCCGGAAGAATTCGGACGGCTGCTCGCTGCTGAATCTAAAATGTGGCCGCCCATCGTGAGCAAGGCCAACGCCAAGGTCGACTGAACCGGTTACTGGGCTCTAAGTTCTATGACCGTTAATGGGCCTTCTGCCGCGCAACGCCTTCTGCAAACTGCAGCAGAGCTTGGTGTTGAATACATCTTTACGAATCTTGGAAGCGACCACCCAGCTTTCATTGAGGCCTTCTCACGGATTGAAGAGGTCGGCGGGCTGATGCCGAAAATCGTCATTTGCCCCCATGAGATGACTGCATTGAGTGCAGCTCATGGTCACGCAATGAGCTCGCGTCGGGCGCAGATGGTACTCGTACACGTGGACGTGGGCACTCAGAATTTGGGTTGTAGTATCCATAATGCTGCACGCTCCCGTGTGCCTGCGATCATCGTCGCCGGGCTGTCCCCAACGACGACAAGCGGCGACCGTATAGGTGCGCGCACCGAATACATTCACTACACGCAAGATACGAGTCGTCAGCACGAGATTGTCGGCCAATACATGAAGTGGTCCTACGAATTGCGTGCTGCGGAAATGGTTGATGCTGTTGTGCGAAGAGGATTGCAGATTGCTGCCTGTGAGCCTCAGGGTCCCGTTTATCTGACAGGTGCGCGAGAAGTGTGGGAGGTTCCTGTCGAAGCACCTGCTGCAACAGCCGCGGCCTGGTCCGCGACTTCGATGGGCAGCCTTTCTCCTTCGCATCTTCGTCTCCTTCATGAGGCATTCAGCACTTCCAAGCGGCCACTTGTTATCACGAGCTACTGTGGCCGTCATCCAGAGTCTGCGAGGCGCTTGGTCGCGCTATCGGAACACATCGGATTCGCAGTCTGTGAGGTCAGCCCCAATTACATGAATTTCCCAGGTGACCATCCAAATCACGTCGGATACCGCAGGAACGCCTTGGTTGGTGAAGCCGACCTTATCCTATTACTTGACGTTGATGTTCCATGGATTGTTTCTAAGGTACAACCGGCGTTGGGTGCTCGGGTGCTCCACATCGACCTGGACCCAGTGAAGTCAAATATGGGCTTCTGGCACTTTCCTGCGGAGCTGTGCTGGTTGGTGGACAGCGCTATTGTCCTTGAGCAGTGGCTTGATTTAGCTAAGTTATCTCCTTCATACGGAGTAGAAGAGAGGCGCAGTTGGATTGCCGCGTCTCGACAAAATTCTGTTCTGCCATCCCTACCCGAGCGAAACGATGGCAGCATAGACGTACAGCACCTTAGTGACGCAATTCGTGCCGTAATCGACGACAACAGCATCCTAGTATTGGAGGCTCCAACACTGACCGAGCGACTTTTGTCAACTCTTAGGATGAAGCAGCCCGGAAGCTTCTTCGCCAACGGCGGCAGTGGTCTTGGTTGGGGCATTAACGCGGCCATTGGCTTGAAACTGGCTCGACCCAAAGCTGACGTAATTACGGTTACGGGCGATGGGAGCTATGTCTTTGGTGTACCCAGTAGTGCTTTCTGGGTTTCACAGGCTTATGACGCCCCCACGCTGACGATTATCAACAACAATTCCGGCTGGAATGCACCAAAGCAATCGACCTTGCTTGTTCACCCTGATGGAGACGCGGTTCGCCGGGATCGATTCTGGGTCACCTTAGGTAGAGGTGCGCGCTATGCCGAGATTGCCGCTGCTGCGGGTGGAGCGGCAGCTTTTAAAGTTGACCAACTCGTAAATCTCGAGCCATCGCTCAGAGAGGCATTGACAATTGTCCGAGGGGGGCGGAGTGCGGTTCTTGATGTAGTGACCATCCCCATCTCTGGACAAGTGTTAAGTTGAAGCGCGATTACACGATAAATGCATTGAAGACTTTAATTAACCTACTAGAAAATTTTCCCCCAATTTTTTTTGCAATTAAATTGAACACAAATTGACAGGCCCCGAATGACTAATTCAAAAACTATAAAAGTTGAGTGGCCCAGAGAGGACTACTCTCGTATTCCATTCTGGCTTTACCATGACCCTGAGGTTTATCGGCAAGAGCAAGAGCGCATTTTCAAGGGCCGCGCTTGGTCGTATGTGGCATTAGAGGCAGAACTCCCCAATCCTGGTGACTTTCGCACAACATTCATTGGTGATACCCCAGTAATCGTCGCTCGCGCTGAAGATGGCTCCCTAAAGGCGATGGTGAACCGCTGCGCCCATCGTGGCGCAATCGTCCGGCGCGAGACTCGTGGTAACGCCAAGGAACATATCTGCATTTATCACCGTTGGTCTTATGGGCAAGATGGCAGCCTCACTGGTGTGCCTTTTCTTCGAGGAATCAAAGGCAAGGGCGGCATGGGATGTGACTTTCGAGTTGCAGATCACGGATTGCAGAAGTTGCGGGTTGAGTCACATGCAGGCGTGATTTTTGCCACCTTTGACGATGAAACTGAGACCCTACAAGAGTATCTTGGTCCAGTATTCACAAAACATTTGTCCCGTATATTTAACCGGCCGGTTCGAGTCTTGGGCTATCAGCGGCAACGCATCGCCGGCAACTGGAAGTTGTACCTTGAGAACCAGAGGGATACTTATCACGGAAGTTTGTTACACGAATTTCAGTCGACTTTCGGAACAAGCAGGGCGACGCAGGCAGGAGGCGTCACCATGGACGACAGCCGCCGCCACAATCTAACTTATGCCCGTGCGGGCACTGATGACGATCAGGAGTTCAAGACCTTGTATAAGGATAACAAAGTGCATGAAAGTAAACTTAGACTTGAAGATGCCTCAATGATTCGTAACTTCCGCGAATTTGACGACGGTATCAGTCTCGCGATCTGCGGGCTTTTTCCAAACGCAACAGTTCACCAGATCAGCAATAGCCTTGCCACTCGCCAACTACGTACCTTCGGGCCTGATGAATTCGAACTATATTGGACGCTATTTGGTTACGAGGATGACTCCGAAGAAATGACCCAGCACCGACTGATGCAGGCTAACATGGTGGGGCCAGCTGGCCTCATCTCAATGGAAGACGGAGAAGCGATTGAGATTACGCACCGAGCCACCAAGACGGAGTCGGTATCGGCCTGCTCGGTAGTGGAAATGGGCGGTTCTGGACCAATTATCGACCTCGAACACCGTGTGAATGACATTGCGGTTCGCGGCTTTTGGTTCGGGTACGCGCAAATGATGGGCTTCTCGTCTAAGAAAGAGCAATCATGAGCCCGGAGACATTGTCGATGCTGGCCTGCGAACTAATGGCCGACTATGCTGAGTTGATCGATTCCGACCGACTGGAGGAATGGTTGGAATTATTCACCGAGGATGCGCGATACGACGTGATTCCAAGGGAAAACGTCGAGCAGGGATTACCATTGTCTATTATGGTCTGCTCCAACAAGGCTCAGCTTCGCGATCGTATCACCGCACTCCGACAAGCTAATGAGTACAACCTGCACTACGACCGGCACCTAATTGGCAGTGTGAGAGTTCGCCCTAGCGCGGACGGCACGTTTGAAATCGGGGCCAACTATGCAGTCTTCCAAACGACTTTAGAAGGTCAGTCCCGTTTATTCAGTGCTGGGTGCTATAAAGACCGCGTGCGAATTGTAGACGGGCAGCTGCGTATTTACGATAAGTGCGTTATCGTAGATACGTTTTCCATTCCTACATTGTTGGCTACACCGCTATAAGCATAGAAGCAAAAAGCACCGCGCAAGTGATGCTTTTTAGGTGGCTCCTCGACATAAGTTTTGACCACAGAAGCCCTAGATTAACGGAGAACAGTTTCATCAAACTATGTTTGTTTTATGCGGGTTGTAAGCAATAAAACTGTGATGTGCAACAAGCTGTGTAGTTGCCTATTTTTTAAACTTTTAGCAAAGCGTCCAGACTCTGGACGGTCAAGGTGCTCTGGACGGGCAGGGGGTGTCCAGAGTCTGGACGCTTTGGCTTGTGTTGAATCAGTCGGTACATATTGCTAGAAGGCGCTACTAGCGAAGACTAAATGGCGCGGCACTTGCCAGTGCCAGCATGCTGCGCTACGCTTCGCACACTGACACAGGCAATTGAAGTAAATGCAGCAAACCAAGTCGGGTTCCTAAAAGCCCTTTATAAGTAACTGACTGGCTCTCATTTTACTCCGCCACACTGGTATCCAATTGGCCGCCATTCACAGGCCTCTTTCCAAAATCGCAGGCCCAGCGCGGCTGAAAGGAGAATTTCCATGATCACCGAAGCGCCCCAACTGAATCAAGTAGAGCTCGGCTCGCTGCTTGGTTTCGCATCTGACGACGACAGCCACGTGCCCTACATGAAGCGCACGCGCGACTGGTACATGGCCCTGGGTTATAACAACCCGTACCGC
>Ga0209550_10002245_pt1 | contig 18584 bp, 19 predicted proteins | sample LauGreSuBDMM15SN_2_FD_187567 | JGI IMG/M metagenome (GOLD analysis project Ga0209550, IMG submission 187567) | Freshwater lake microbial communities from Lake Michigan, USA - Su13.BD.MM15.SN (SPAdes) (version 5) | ecosystem: Environmental > Aquatic > Freshwater > Lake | place: Lake Michigan...
TACTGGAACAGGTTTCTTTTTACGAGTATAGGTTCGTTTGGGTTTTACTGGATTTGCGATTGCGATTGCGGTTGGTTCAGGAGCAACCGTTTCTACTTGTTTTTCCTCCTGTATATTCTCATCTGCTGTTACTGGCACAGGTGGCACAGGTTTCTTTTTCCGTGTATATTTACGTTTTGGTTTTATGTTTTTATCATCTAATGGAGGTGCTTCTTTAGGAAGCAAATCGGATTTAGGAGTCCCTTTTTTCTGATTCTCCAGGACTGCTATATCGACACACGATTCAGTAACTTTATCCCAATGCTTCCCTTTATTGCATCTTTTTCTTCGGGTTTTCTTCCCATCATTATTATCCGTAATATTCATTTTATATTAAATGGATATTAAATTTTTGAAACAGAAAGCATCAACATGTTTTTCAAACAATAATCTATGTTACAAATTATGTTTTTCTTTTCTAAATTATATATTCTGATTTTTTCAAGACATTGCGGTAAAGTAAACCATTCCATTCCGCTTACTTCTGACTTTTGATATTTATAATTTTTCATACTATCTTCATATGAAATATTCATGATATAATATTTATGTCTATAGGAATTGTAATTAGAACCGGTGAATATTTCTTCCATAGGAATAATATTACGGATATTATGTAGAACGGATGTCGGATAACCGGTTTCCTCTGAAAATTCTCGAACCGCACAATCAAAATCACATTCTTGTGCGTTACGTCGTCCTTTCGGAAATCCCCATTCCGGTTCATTCCAATCCGCTTGTTGTTTACTTTCTAAAATAATACTTTTCAAATCATAAAACTCATTTCCTACATATACGCCATGAATCAATTCAATGATTTTTTCTTTTAGTGATACATTGTGACCATTTTTAATTTGTTCATATTTGTTTAATAGAACATCCTTTTCAAAGATAGTCATTTGTAAAACCATATTCATGATATATTGTTTTTGATGTAAAGAGAATTTTCCTCTCATGAAATCTACATAACCTAAAGTATCTTTCCTACGTATCATTAAATATTCTATTTGTTCATTGACAATACGAAACGCTATGACTCCTATACTAGTAATCGGCATTTTACATATGTAAAATAAATGCCCTTGTTTGCCGCAATTATTACAAAATAAATCTTGCGCGGCGTGATGATTCATATATGATAACATTTTTATTTTTTTATGGTAATGTTAATTTCTTATAGTAATAGTATTAGTAGTTTTAAATTGTTTTCCCTTACTTTTTTTAGATTTTTTCTTTAGACCTTTTTGTTTATTTCGTTTTATGTAGAATGAAGTTCATTTCAAATCCGTTTTTTTACATCTTATTATATAACAATACGAACAATAATACGAATGAAAAATTTAGAACCACCTATTTGGTTACCTCATTTTTGGTTCTTTCTCTATACCGTAGCCCATAGTTACCCCGAATTTCCCAATACAGTGACCAAGCGCAAATATTACGATTTTGTTCAAAACTTACCTTTATTTTGTCCTCATGAGAAACTCCAATCTATTTTTATTCAAGTATTGGATTATTTTCCGGTGACGCCCTATTTAGATAATAAAGATTCGTTTACATACTGGGTTCATTTTATCAATAATAAAGTCGAACAAGAAATAGGTCGGGATGAACATACTTACTGGGAACATTTAGACAAGTATTATCACGAATATTTACCAAAATCGTATTCGTTCTCTGAACGATTGGGATTAGAAAAACGTCATATTTATTTTATGTTGATTGCGTTTTGTTCCATCTTCATTTTAATGGGAACAAAATGAACCTTTCTGTATATAGACAAATATATATTTATTTATATAGATATAGATGCGTATTGAAATTATAATATTTCTAATCACGGCGTTTCTCATAGGTAATGTCTACACCGAAGGCAAATTTCTGAAAAAAGCCCTTTCCTATAAAAAATATTATCAGATGTTCGGTATTGCGTTTGGTGGTTTAGTCATGTGGTGGTTAGTGAAAAAGAATCCTCAAAAAGCCAACGAAATGTTCGCTACTTCGCATGAATATTTAAAGTATTTACCTATAGACCAAAATACTAGCAATGTCTTATCTCCCATCTTAGATTTCACCTCAAAACAGAATTTTGCTTCTCAGATACCGAATGGCACTACTTTCTCCGGGGGGAATTATAATATGATGAATATGTTATTGCCAAATAATCACAATCACAATCACAATAGTAATAATACTCATCCTGACGCTCGTATTCTGAATTCAGGGAAAAAAGCCACTAAACGTTCTGTAAGTGAAACGAAAAAGAAATTTGTAGCTGCGCAACAAAATTGGAAATGCGGTGATTGTGGTGAGCAATTATCGGCGTGGTTTGAAGTAGACCATAAAATGCGGTTGGAATATGGAGGCAGTAATCATATTGATAATTTAGTAGCTTTATGTCGCGAATGTCATGGTAAAAAAACGACCATTGAGAATTTATAATACTTAGTAATATATTCCATTATTCCATTTCCCTATTATAATATATAGCTTCAATTATTTTTTATATGAGACAATCATACTTAGATTCATTATTACCTGCCGATCCGCGATATCGTAAAATGGTGATTCAATATGGGACAAAAATAGGTATTACTATTGCGTTGATATTGTATTTCATTTACCTATTGAATTTAATCCGAGACGATAAATCGTCATTGTCGAATAAAAATATGGCCATCTATTTAGTAAGTGTTATTATCCCATTGGTTATTTTTTGCTATTTTATATTTTCCTCTCTCGAAGATAAAAAAAATTTAGCCATTGTGTTGGTGATGATCATTGTCGTTTCCATCCTATTATTAAAAAGCATATCGCCTACATTTAATAAATCCGTTTTCAATTTCATAAATTATTTAACAGCATTCACTCCACTACCGCCCTTATCCGATACAACTTCTTTCATGATAACCTTAAGTTCTAAAGTATTATTGTTTTGTATTATAATAATAGCATTATCTATTATTTTCAATATATTTTTCAACGAGTCATATCGCCAACGAGGAGTTATAGGATTTATTTTCTATTTAGTATTTTTAATACCCTGTTTTGTCAATGACTATATACGATACTTATTTCAAGAATTAATCACAACACCACAAATAGTATATTTATTATTATTTATGGAGATTATTCTGATACTGTTATATTTCTTTTTACCTAAATTATTATCCATGATCTATCGACCTAATAGTCATAAACTAATATTAAATCCAACCTATTTTTACTATGAAACATTGATTAGCGATATCAAACCATTTGTCAATAAAGACAAATATTTGAATGGCTTTGAAATAAATAAATATGATGAAAATGGAACTCTTATAGATGATAATAATATCATGAAACAATATTGTATTTCCATGTGGATGACTACCAATCATCCTAATATAGGAGAAGATCAAGAGTGTATGATGTTTCGATATGGAAATTCAATACAAGAAAACGTAGGATGTCCATATATATCATGTAAAAGCAATAGTAAATGGAAATTTGTATTGTCCAATACTACCAATCCTAAAGATAATTCTAATGGTAAAATAATTGAAACGGAATTAAAAGTTCCTATGCAACGGTGGAACTATGTTGTTTTCAATTATCATGATCTAGAAGTAGATATTTTTATTAATGGCGTTTTGAGAGAAACTTTATCTTTAGGAAAAAATATACCATCTTATACATCTGATATGAATATCACCATTGGTTCCGATGATAACATTTTACATGGAGCTATATGTAATTTAACAGTATCTTTATCCAATATGAATTTAACTCAAATCACCCAATCATATAACTTATTAAAATTAAAGAATCCCCCAGTAAATAATCTTATTTAACAGTATACTACTATGAACTACATTTTAATAATTATGGCGATTTTTTTAATTGTTTTAATTTACATATTATATAAAGTTATTAGCGAGAAAGGCAAAGTAGTCACTAAAAAAATCGATATGGTTACCAATAACGGCGCTACATTAGTTCCTATGAAAAATTTAAGAGAACCTACTTCTATTCGATACTATATTAGTTTTTGGATATATGTTAATAAATTAGAGAATGAGAAAAGTATACTGGAAATTAAATCTAATTTAAAAGAATTTTTAAAGATAAAACTGTCCAGTGATTTAACTCTTAAATATGATATATTACTAGCTACTGATTCAACAGTAACATCCAATAACATTATTATGAATAATTTCCCATTACAAAAGTGGGTATACGTAATATTAAGTATTGATAATAATGTAGCAGACATGTATATTGATGGTAAAATGGTGCGTTCACAAAAGTTGACTAAAAATTCAGAGCCTATCGCGAAAGATGCCAATATTAATCCCGGAACAATGGACGCTTACTTAGCCAAAGTAGAACGAGAGCCATTACCTATGGATCCTACCATGGCATGGAATAAATATATGGAAGGAAACGGTGGAAATTACTTTAGCAAAATGTTTTCTAATTATGGTGCTACTTTCACTTTAAAGAAAAATGATTTAGATGTTCGTCAATTCAACCTATTTTAATATTGGTTCTGAATAAATCCTATACTATATCTTATTATTCCTGAATTTGAATAATATCCTGGATTTGAATATAGTTTATTATATTATATATGTTTATTATTGCTACTGTAAAATATACTATAAAAGTATATTATACAATATGAACATAGATAAACCTATCATAGAACAAATAAAAGAAAAAGTTCCTACTGTAAATGATGTAAAAGAAGGAGCCGTAAACACTGTCAATAGTATCGGTGAAAGTATTCAAGAAGCAAAACAAGGTATTCAATCGTCTATTAGTGATTTTTCCAACAAAACGATGGTCGATGCTAGTGACGATTTTTTACAATCGAATTCACTTTTAGCAAAATTTGTGTTTATTATTTTAGTATTTATTATCTTTATGATTGTTTTGAAACTAAGTATGACCATATTAGGTTATTTTTTATCTCCCAAAACAAGTCCTTATTTAATTAAAGGTTCCATTTCGAGTTCGGACAAAATTATTATTTACCAAGACCCTAAAAATAATGAAAGTATACCTATTTTGAAATCAAATGATCGCAATAGAGGTATTGAATTTACTTGGTCCACTTGGTTATATTTCACTCCTGATCAACTATCGACATCTACATATAAACCTATTTTCGTAAAAGGCACCACACCTGATTCCTCTACTGGATTATATGTATCCAATGGTCCAGGGGTATATGTAACAACAGAAGTTTCTGGTAATTTTCATGTAGCCGTCGTTTTAGACCATGTTGATAGCTTGGATATTAGTTTTGGTGCTACAGCATTAGAACAATCTCGTGACATAGTGATCGCAAACAATTTACCGATCCAAAAATGGTTTCATTTAGCTATTCGTATGCAAAATACGGTACTGGATATATACGTAAACGGAACTATTGTAAAACGTCATAATATGGATAAAGCACCGAAACAAAATTTCCATGATGTTACAGTAGGAGGTGGGTTTGCTGGAAAACTTTCTAATTTACGGTATTATGATTACGCACTCAATGTATTTGAAATAAATAACATCGTGATGTTTGGGCCCAATTTGAAACCAAGCAATAAATCCAGTGAAAATAAAGGGAATAGTTCGACATATTCCTATCTATCCAATATATGGTATCATAATTCCTATAATTAATAATTCGTCATAGGATGGTAGAAAAAAATCCAAAATCAGTTCAACAATATCTAATACTATTGATTTTTTACAATATCATTAGAATCATATAGACAAACACTACCCCCTACCAAATGAGTTGTAATCAAAGAAGATTACGTATGAACTTTAGTCAACCACAATCACGCACAGAACTGGTTAGCCCCTACGAATTGAGCTACACTAAAGAACAATTAGATATGCGACGTAAAGCAGAAATATTACAATATTCTGGGCCTCAAACGAGTATTAAATTGAATAAATTAACAAAAGCAGAACGATTTGCTCAAGTCGTGAGAGGATACAGTCCCGCACAAAAATCAACACGTTTACGGAATACTCAAACAGATACAGTATATTGCGAATCGAGTATGAATCTTGTACCCACTACTTCATCGGATGTTCCAGGACCGCCCATGTTTCTTTATTTAGACAAAACAGTGCCTTTATATCTATACAAACCTCCCAATAAAACATTTAATGAAAATAATGATGAGAATACAAACCCTTTCCTATTTCATGCGAATTCACCTATAAACACAGTTACCTTTACTGCGATTGAGACCCCCCCCTACAATCGAATCGGTGTATTGGAAATTGTAAATAATCTGTATTTTGTTAATACATTTCAAATTACTATTCCATATACCAGTGATACTCCTACTACTATGGATGCGGTCTTACAAGTATACTATGATAATATTCCGGTTACCTTGTCTGAGTATCAATATTATATAGATACGACTAGTTCCACTATTACGGTAGAAAATATAGAACTTTATACTGTAAAAGGATATTTCTTGGAAATTTATTTACAACTGAAACTGAATACAAGCGCCACTATCAATATCAATACCACTTCGATTCAAGTTACGGGAGGGTAGGGGCTAAATTGGGATTCAGACACATTCTTTCATTAGGGAACACCTGGCCAGATAAACATTTGTCACTTTCCGAAATATCAATACAACCTCGTTTGTTTTGATATTCCCCTACTAAACACCATTTTGTTTTTGCGGAAGATAGGGATTTTTGAATAGAGTCTTCTGGAGCATCTGGTTCCGGTTCTATGGGTTTCCTACCATTAGCCTTACCAATCGCTTTTTCGCCAATCATTAAATTACCTATATTTTGAACACTTCCTTCTGCTATATCGATACCCGTTTTTGCTACATCTGATGTAATTTCTGCCGTCTTATTGATAGCAGAACCAGTAGAATCACCTAATAAATCGAAAAAGTTATTGAAAATGGGCGATATTTTAGATACCCATGTTTGTATAGCGTCTCCTAATAAATTCAGAATATGAATTCCGTAATAACTGAAAACGACAATTAATCCTAACAATAAAATAATGATAGATTTCCAATCTAATATAGGTAGACTCAATTGATTATTATTAGATGAGGTATCGTTATTGGAAGCAGTAGAATCCATATTGGTATTAGTATTAGTATTGGTAGAAAATAATGAATTATCGGATACTTTAGATGATACTCTGGATGCTCTCTCATTCGGTAATTCTTCCATAAGATTCATTTTTTATTATATACAGTATAAGATTATTTTTATTAGCAGTTAGCCTAAATTTGTTACAATTAGTTTAGTTGATTAGTTTATCAAAAATAAAAAGGATAAAAAAAATATAAATATATTTTGCGTTTAACTATATAATAATTATTTAGGTCTATACAATAATATATGACATTCTTTTCTATTGTAGAAAGCTTTTTTTTCTTAAGTTTAGGGATGTCTTTCTTTTTAATTTTATTAATGGTATATCATTTCAAAAAAAGAGTAGATAGTTTAGAAAGTAAATATGAGACATTGGCTGATATATCCAAAACATTGTATCAAGAAATAGAACTAATTCGCAATCCGAATATAAATTCGTCCAAGTTTATATCGCAACCACCCACATATTCACAGATGAATTATCCTAAAATGTCTCATAATAATGAAAAATCTACGCCATCCAATTATATGTGTTTACCTACTGATGCTACATTCATTTCTTCTTCATCGTCAAATCCATTTAAAGAGTTATATAAAAAAATTATTATTTCGAATGAAGTTTTAGACGCAGAACCACCATTTCATGATGATGAATTCGTAGAAGATGATGTGGATGATGGTGATATTGAAGATAATGATGATTTAGATGACGATACCGACGAAGATAGTGACGACGAAGATAGCGAAGATGAAGACGATAGCGATGAAATTGAATATGATACAAATTACGACGAAGATATTATAGATAATGACGTTCCTGAACATTCAGAACAGATTAAAAACGAAGATGTAGAGGTAGACCTAGATATAGACTTAGTTTTAGACGATATTATGTTCAAACAAGAACCATCGGAAACATTTACTGAAAACGTTCTCCAAGTCATGAAAATGGAAGAAACGGATGTTCCAACGGAGGGGTCTATATTAACAGTAGAACCTGATACTATTGAGAATGATACTAAATTGACTAAAAGCGCTTTACAAAAAATGAATGTTCAAATGCTACGAACTATTGCCTTTCGTGACGGTATTTGTGATGACCCTTCTAAATATAAGAAGCTCGAATTGATGAATATGATAATAGAAGCCTCCCATAAAGAGATGACATAAAAACTGAATAAAAACTGAAATCATACAAAAACATTATGTAATGTTTAGTCTTTAGCGTAAAAATCTTTGTCTATTTTATACATAAATAAACAAATTCAACCATGATGAACAATTTATTTTCTCAAGCTCAACCATTATCCTCCGCCTATCCAACTATGGATTTACCTACACATGGATATCAATCCAATAATCAGCATGAAAATTTTCCTCCCATCATGAATGATGGTCGTTCTATAGTAGCTTCTTGGCAACCAGGGACTATCGTAAATGAACATATCATTGAAAAAAATGGCATCAACAGTAATTGGGAGTATCGACAATACTTAATGAAGAATAGTGAAAGTATTCGAATCAAATTATTCCAAGATGCATTAAATGATATCGGATATTCTGTTCGTCATGAAAAGCAAGATACAGGAACCGTGTTTCAATTCCCTAAAATATACACTTCTGTAGATGAACCTGTTTCCCATCGAGAATCCAATGGAAGTGATTTACAAAACATCTATTTATCACGGGAACAATTACAAGCAAAACAGGTAGTGCCGTCCTTGACACAAGCGGAATTGATACGATTACAACGTAATGGTCAATAATTAAGGTATAAATATGATACTGTAAAATGTTTATTTCTCACGGATAAATATTTTATTTCGTTTTATTGTATTTTCGTTTTTTAGCGAGTTTTCGTTTTTTTATTGTTTTTATCTTATTATGTATTCGAGACCCTCCAATCGGTCGAACTGTATTCACAATATTCAGAATAACACCTGTTTCTTTTTTATAAAAATCTAGTATTTTATTTTTTGTCTCTTCACTAAATTCATATTTATTCAAGAAATTCGATAAATCATTATATTTATCTTTCACAAAGTGGTCACTATTACTGATAAAGATATAACTGCTTCCTTTTTTAATAATTCCTTCTTTCATTAATTCATCATATATATTATTTTCATCAAATATTTTTTTATCGTGGTCATCATGACAATTTTCATATAATAATTTTTGAAAAGCATTAGAAATAACTTTGTCTTCAACCACAAAACCTACTTCTTCAACGAAAAACTTTCCAAAAAAATCCATGAATATAATATTATGATATATATTATTATGCTATGCTAGTAACTAATTCAAAAATAGATATAAATAGAAACAAATAGTTAGGACATTGAATGTCATCTAAGTTGCTCAGTTTTGATGTAGGAATCAAGAATTTGGCCTATTGTATTTTGGATTTGTCTCAAAATCGAATTCTAGATTGGAATGTTTTGAATCTTTGTGAAACTACCAATTCTGCTACTACGAGTAAACAATCCACAGTTGTTCAGAAATGTACTCAAATTCAACAAAATGGAAAATGTTGTTCTTTAAAAGCAAAGTATCATAAAAATGGGAGTTGTCATACGTGTGAAAAACATGCTAAAGTATCCACCCAATTTATCATTCCTACAAAAGAATATTCTTCTACTTGTCTCAAAAAACGTACCATAGAAGGTCTTCAAGAATTAAGAACAAAATTCCAATTACTAGAAAATCCTTCTAAAAAAACTGAATTATATAAACTCCTATGGAATCATATTCAAGCAATATCATGGGAACTAATACCTACCGTAAAAAATAAAAATGCCAGTAAACTCGATTTGATCACTATAGGCAGGTCTCTTCATAGACAACTTATAGATAAACCAATCATGAAAACCATTACACATGTCATTATAGAAAATCAAATTAGTCCTATTGCCAATCGAATGAAGACCATCCAAGGGATGCTTGCCCAACATTTCATATCTTTAGGCATTTCTTCCATCGAATTTGTCTCTTCTACCAATAAACTAAAAGACTTTGTGAAACAATCGGAAGCCAAAACGAATTATAAACAAAATAAACACGATGGGATTTTCTACGGGCAAAAAATATTGGAAGAAAAATTTGGTGCTCCTCAAGAATGGGTAGAGTTATTTCAAAAATCCCCGAAGAAAGATGATTTAGCGGATTGTTTATTACAAGGATTATGGTGGTGGGATAAGCATTTTTCCCAAGGAATCTAATATGGATATCGATAGTATAGCAAACACGACAAACCCAAAATAACTCAATAAAACTAAAATTAAATATTTAATGTGCGTACAACTTAAAAATAAAAAATCCTATTTAAACATAACTATAACTGATGGAAGTTGTTGACATAGATTTAGATACAATTCCGTTGAGAGATGTGGCGTATCAACCTCAAGAAAAACCTTCCGTTTCTTTTGGAGGAGGTATTGAATTATTGATGAATGAGAAGAAGAAATCGTCTTCTGCCTCCACGAAAATCGATTTAGACGAATTGGATAATTTAGAATCGGAATTGAACGATTTATCAAAAAGCACCGCAAGCGCATCCTCCTCATCCGATTCATTTGGCGCTAAAACCTTGAATGGTTTGTCTGGATTTGGGAACATGTTTAGCTTTGGTAATAAACAAGAGGCACCAAAACAGACATTTGCTCCAGAATCTAATTTAGGACAAGCTACGAAAGAATCGATTGCTTCATCCAGTAGCACATGGGACGGGTTTAGCAAAATCAACGAAGAGATTCCCAAGACATCGCGAAGTTCCTCTACTATGAATGAACGTGAAAAAAGACGCAAAAAGAGAATTATGATTAAGAAACTCGAGGAATGGTCCGATAAAGGAACTTATAAAAGCAGTTCCGTGTTCAATATGGACTCTGACTATGATGAAGTCGAAGATGAATATGAAGGCGCATTAGAGGAAAAGAGGAGAAAAGATAGTATCAAATTACAAGGTTGGTGGTTTACTACTGTAGTGAATACTCTCGAATATGGTAATGCTCTCTTGAATCCATTTGACTTGAATTTGGATGGTTGGGGTGAACAAGTCAGTGAGGATTTAGATAGTTATGAAGAGATATTTGGCGAATTACATGAAAAATACAAAGGAGGAAAAATGGCGCCGGAAGTGTCTCTATTGTTACGTATAGGATTTTCTGCCGCGGTTGTGAATATGAGTAATAAAATGTTAAGTTCCGCTACACCGGGATTCAATGATGTGATGAAGCAAAATCCGGAACTGATGAAAATGTTCACGAATGCGGCAGTAGATACTATGAGTAAACAGAACACCGCTTTCGACTTTGCCAAAAATCTAATGAATCCACCGGAAGAAGTGAATACTAGATACGGTCCACCACCCGCTCCTGTAGAAACCAAAAACCATGGACCTACCGCAAGACCAGGTAATATGCAATTTACACCCAATCCGGGTAATCGTCCGGATTTAAAAGCGGCGTCTACTCCCATGTTCCGCGAATCCGGTATAGATTTAGCGAAAAATCAACAGAATACACAAGGTCAGTCACAATCGATACCACTAGTAAGACCCGAAATGAAAGGACCACAAATCACACCGGATATTGACCAATTATTATCGGGATTAAAACCAAAACGTCCTGAACCACCGACTCCCGTGATTCAACGTCCACCTATGGTAGAAGAAGTATCGCCCGTTCAAGGTTCTGAGTCTATAATCAGTGTTTCGTCCTTGAAAGATTTAGATGGAACCACGTTGCCTAAGAAATCACGTAAACGCAATAACTCGAATAAGAACACAGTTGCGTTAGACATATAGAACGAATTATTTTTTTCGTATACCATAAAAAAATAACTGTATAAATAAAATTAAAAATTTGAAAAAAGAATATAGATACATATATAGTAAATCCAATAAATATCACAAGTATGAACAATATTTTTGAATTTTTTGAAAAAATACCGAATTATCTACAATTAGTTCTATTTTTTATATTTCATTGGTGTAGAATGTTTGTAGAATGGTGTAATAAGAATATAGTAAATCCTATAGAATCAATAGTTTATAAGTATAAAAAAAAGGAACCATCTGATAAACAATGGATACAATTATACTGTTTCACGGGTAATACATATATGAATCAAATAGGCGTAGAAGGAATACAATATAATTCTTATGACAAAATTGTATTGCCCTACATCAGTAATTTTATGGAGTTTGTTGAAAATGAACATATCATCTTTTTAGAAAGTAAACAAATCGAAATGCCGTATGAATATGAATTTGAACAATTTGCTGAACCAATGGAGACATTATTTATCGCACATATAGATCACAATTATATCATACGCACATACAATCCACACAAGACAAAAACGCCTTTGCGCCTAGAATCCTTGCCTAAATCTTCGTTGATGTCGTTTTTATTTGTAGAATATTGTCATCCAAAAATGAAAGAAGCGATTGAATTAAAAATACCACCTGGATATTATTTAGAAGGAAACGAAATATTAAGTCCAGCCTTTATTCACAGAATGCTTGAATATATGAATATATATTACGTTTTTGATTTCGATTATGAAATTCGTTTTTTAGATCATACCATGACTTATCAAATCATAAAACACGACGAATATTTAGAAATAAAACAGGATGGTTACGAAAGAAAATCGATGAACCAAGATATTTTGCCTACTCCTGTTGTAGAAGAAGATATGGAATTTGTGGAAAAGACAATCACTGAATCAGATAAAGAATCTAATGATAGTTCCTTATATTATACATCTCCCGCTCCTTGGTGGGCTTTTTGGGCGTTTTGGTGATTTTATCCATCACTTAATATCTAATAAACAAACTGTAAATACTAGTTCAAAAAATATATTTATTTTATTGTGATATTATATATACGTTCATGAATAATCAAGAAATGGTATCTCAATCCAGTACAAAAAAACTACACAAGAAAAGGTCAAAGTTCAGAAATAAAACCAAAAGAGGTTCTGCTTGTGTCGGTTTATCATTAAAAGATTGTGTATTTCCTTGTAAAACAGTAAAAAAGAGGAGAAATATGAAAACGTTTGGTCATTGTAAGACTATATTTAGCAAACATCGCAAATATATTGACAAGAAAACCGGAAGAGTGGTGAACGATAAAATGCGATTATTAAAGAAAACCGCGTTAGAAGCAGATAAAAGCAGAGAAGCATCCGAACGCAATGAAAAGAAAAGTAAGCAATTTGCTGAAATATCAGTGAAAAAAGAAGAAGAAGCCAAGAAGAAAGAAGAAAAATCTACTTCCATATTCAAAGAGATTTCATATGCGTTGGGATTTTCAAAAAACGCAAAACCAACCCCCGATAAAAGTGAGAATGTGGATGAGAATGTGGAAAAAAAAGAATCAGAATCGCAAGAAGAAGAAAAACAAAGCCCAGACCCTGCCGCAGAACAAGCAGTAGAAGAACAACCCGCAGAACAAGCAGTAGAAGAACAAAACCAAGTTATAGAGGAAGGAGAAAAACCACCTGAACCAGAACCACAACCAGAAGAACAAAAAGCAGAAGAATCAGTATCGGAAGTAAATAATGAAACTGAACCTGATAAACCAGCAGAATCAGAACCAGAACCAGAAAATCCAAATAAACCTCCTCAATAAATGAATAGGATAATATTATTATGATGATTATGAATATTATTCATAAAAAGTGTTATAAGAAGTGTAAATAATATAAAGAATGTATTATATATTATTTATAGTGGGGTGAAACACAATACCATGAGTATGATATGTGAATCTTTGTCATCAACCCTAATAGATACTGAAAAAAACTGTATGTCACATAGTTTGAATGATAAGTGGACTTTATATCATCATTTTCCAACTGAAAAAAATTGGACAATATCAGGATATTCGATTATATGCGATAATGTAGACTCTGTAGAAAAAGTAATATCATTGAACCAGTCTCTTAGTGATAATATTATAAAATACAGTATGCTATTTTTTATGCGCAATAGTATAACACCATTATGGGAAGACCCGGCTAATAAATCAGGTGGGTGTTTCTCCTATAAAGTCGTCAATAAATACGTGGTTCAAGTGTGGAGACATATGATGTTTCTTGCTGCGGGTGAATCATTGACAACTTGCGATTCTTACAATCAATGTATTAATGGTATCACCATTTCCCCCAAAAAAAACTTTTGTATCATAAAAATATGGCTACGCGATAATAATAATCAAGACCCCAATAAAATAACTATGATTGAAAATTTGACGAAACATGGCGTCATGTTCAAATTACATGGAGAGTCATAATCGCGTTTGAAATAATATCAGGATTTAGGAATTCTATATTATATTATATTTTATTTATATATTTTAGCAAAATCGTCTTTTTCTTCACGAAAATCAATCATATCAAGGATATGAATAATAATAATAATAAGTCGGTTTTCGTTTATCGGTAGTAGAATAAATTTATTTTCCTATTCAATTCAATAGGAAAATAAAAATGATCAAAACCCTCTAATTGACCCTAGTAGGGCTCGCTTCGCTCGCCCCGGTTAACTATACTTTACTGGCGGTAATGGGCTCAAGCACAATTTTATGTCGCCCATTTCCGAACCAATATCATATTTTACAATAAGCGGTAGATTGTTCTCCAAGTAAATTTCCAAGTTTTGCGATAAAGGCGTGCATTTAATAAAATTATTCAACGATTTCAGAGGAAACTCTCCACTCATCACTACTGACGGTTCTGGCTTTTTACGAAACTTAATTGCGTCCATCTTGTCATCTAAAGTATTGGTATCTGCTTTTTGTTCTGTTCTAAATATCCGTGATTTCGCAAAATGACCTTCGCAGGAAAATATCAAATCGTCTCCTACTGACTCTATTTTAATACGATCCGATAAACCGGTTAAATCACGGATTATTTTTTGAAATCCAGCACTTGGCATGTGAATAATCGCAGAGTAACTCACTTCGGGAACTTCTAATTCGTCTTCTTCCGGTTCAAACAGACGTAATTTATAATTATTACATTGATTGATTTTACCATTATCATACTGTAGACCTAAATGGGAGATACTACCTTCATTATAATCATCTTTGTCAATATACATAGAAAATAAATCATCATTGGACGTATTGGATATTAATTTAAATAAATGTAGTGAATTCGCACAAATCACGATTTTATCTGGAATACACTCATGTTTCTCAAACTTCATCTTTACTGCTACTAACGTGGTATGATTCTTATCAAAGTTGATAATTTTCATACCCTCTTTATCGATAATCATAGTAACATCCGGAACCAAATCCTTTAACGCACTATATAAATTCCGTATAGGAGCAATTTGAATAGTTTGCATAGTCAAAACATTATTATGAATTTCCATGGGTTTGTGCGTTCAATATGTAATTTATCCAATCATTTATTTATATATGTTTTCGTGAATGATTGTTTTTCGCAATATTTCGCAATACTCTACTGGTTTTCTTACAACCCTTTTTCAAAATAGAATAATCTACTATACTTGCCTTTCCATTCGTTAAAGCACTCGCTAAACGTGCGTTTGCCCAAGAATCGGCCGTTTGATTGGGTCTAGAACCACTTGAATAATACGCTCCTCTTCCTTTTTTCACTATTTCTTGTAAAGCACGTAGAGAACATTTAGACGCTTTCGCTAATTCCATAGAAGGTTTAATGGTATCCACGTTATATATTCTCTTGGCGCGTTGAATATGATTCGATTTACGAGTATGAAATGATTTTAATTTTGGACGGTCTATAAAAATACCTTTCCGGTATAATTTCCTTGTTTTTTCTATGGCGCGTTTTTGAGTAGTATAATCCTTTTTCGTTAAATAGGTTGGTAAATATTTAGGAAGAATATTTTGGGAATCGTTATTCATTTTTCCAACTATTTCGTTTTTTATAGTTGACTATAAATAGTAGATAGATAAAATCATTTTTGACTTTATCTATTTTTCGTTTTGTTTTTTTATTATTCATTTTTACCGGTTTCGTTTATTCTTTTACTTGTAAATGTTCATCATGATCTTCTTCCAATACTTTATCCAACGAAGGATAATCGACAAACGTAGAATCACCAGAAATTGGACCATAACAAACTAATTTTTCATGTTTCTTATGTTCTTTTATATGAACACGACAATCCATAGCAGTCTCTTTCATGACGGTCAATAATTGGTTGTTGATTTTTTGTTTCATTTGAGATGTTTCATACAAGAATTCATCCGTAGTAATAGGATTATTTTCTACTATTTTACTCAAATCATTAGTGGTTAAATCTTTATATTGTCCATTCTTTTTCTGCGCTTCAGACAATACCGATAAATATAAAAAGTTTTGTACCGTCCTTTCACTTTCTGGTAACGAATCATGACTATGGATACGACGCGCTCGACCCATCACTTGTTCTAAACGAACATAATTCCAATAAGGTTCCATAATATGAACATACCGTGTATTTTTCAAGTTTATACCTTCTGAACCTGCCGCAGTAATCATAAACAGTTTAATGACATCACCGTATAAATTATTGGACGCAAATTCTCTCAATTTCATACTGATAGATTCTGGAACATTGGGAGGATTCCAATCTCCGTTATATATATTTCGTATAATTTCCCTCATTTCTACATCTTCCGTGCCTGTATATAGAACGAAACAAGGTCGGTTATCCACATATAAATCCGTAGATAAAACCCATTTTCCATTATCTTTAGCGATTTTGAATTCTTGAAAACCATTGGCTAACAATACTTCTTTGAAAATTCCGATTCCTTCTAATGTTCGGAATGAACTATACAATAAATGAAGTCCTTTATATTTCGGATCTTTTAAATTCTGTAAGATGGCTAACATTTTAGGACTATATTGTTTTAAATTCTCCTCTGATAAATATTCGTCTCTATTTTCACTCATTTTCGTCATCACATTCATGATTTCTTGTTGGTATTTATAATCGTTATTTACATCTTCTTCGTCTATTTCATTGACATCGATTCGATTCGCATCTTCTATAGAATGCTCGTTTACATTCGCTCCCAAACCATCTTCTTCTACTTGACGCGCATTTTTAGGAATGGGCCTTTCTAAATTACTCGGGAATGTAAAATTACAGCAACAACGAGAAAATACACGATAAGAACCAGCTATTTCAAATAGTTCACCGTTGTTTACATTACGCTGTATGTTCATCATATTTTTTTGTTTTTTCTCTTTTTCTCTCTCTTTATTTCTGATTTTCACATATATTTCTAATTGGTGTTCACTCATCGGAACTCGTACTTCGTGTATATTCTTCTTTTTCTTATCCACTACTATTTCCGGTAACACTTCTTTATTCGATGTTCTATAGTAAGATGTTAATCCTAGAATACGACGCCGTAGAGTATTTAACTTTAGCAAATCCATGGATGCGTTTTTATCAGAATAGTTCGTGGTGTCTTTTATAAATATCTCTCGAAATGTATCATCGTCTGGTAAACATTTTTCTACGATAGAAGAAGTCTTTTTGATATCTACTTGATTGTTCTGTAGTATTTTTTTAATTTGTTTCAGAAATTCTTCATTTGTCACATCCCCTCTCTCATCTAACTCCACTCCGTATTGTCCATATCCACCTAATTGTTTTTTGGTTTGATTTTTAGGTTCCCGTTCTTTTCTTTGAGTTCCTGGTTGAGTTCCTTGTCTCATTTTTGTGATTTTATTTACATTCACGAATCCATACGGATTTTTGGTTATGGTGAGTTTTCCATTATAGAAATTCAAATAGTCATATGTGAGACAATTGTTTTGTTCAAACCATTTGGATAATACTTCGGTGCTTACTTTAGTATTGTTATTGGAACTTAATTCTAACGTCCACGTCAGGATTCCACCCCGTAATATATTGAACATTACACCCATTTCCTGTGGATAGTTTACTATAGGAGTGCCTGATAACATCACAATACGGAAATCTTGTGCTTTTAACATGAGTTCGTATATTTTTATATACGTGGATTGAGAGGCCTTTTTCTTTTTTCTTAAATTACCTACTATACGACTGATAAAATTATGCGCTTCTTCTAATATTACCACACAATGGTCAAATGGATTGTCTTTCCCTTTCCCCAATTCATCTATTTTAGCGGCTAAATTATTGGCATTGTAATGAATGTTTTTGTATTTTTGATGAATCATGTGCTGGATTTGTTCCTGGACGGCTCTTTGATCAGTAGGAGATAAGTTTGAGAAATTAGGGGGTTCGCGAATATCTACCATCCACGCTCCCTTTTTATTGTGTATCTCCGATGAACTCAAATTTAAAGCTTTCGATAATACTGGAATGATCTCTGGTTTATCCTCAGTAGATACAAATTTCCAGTATTGATTTTGTT
>Ga0209550_10002247_pt1 | contig 18572 bp, 9 predicted proteins | sample LauGreSuBDMM15SN_2_FD_187567 | JGI IMG/M metagenome (GOLD analysis project Ga0209550, IMG submission 187567) | Freshwater lake microbial communities from Lake Michigan, USA - Su13.BD.MM15.SN (SPAdes) (version 5) | ecosystem: Environmental > Aquatic > Freshwater > Lake | place: Lake Michigan, USA...
ACTCGCCCGGCTTGATTAGTGACCACGTGGCCCCCGAGCTCGGTGCGCGTGAAGAGCTCGTCAGGAGCGTCGGTGGCGCCTACGGGAACGACTGTTCCGGCCTGCTCCATCGAACCAATAGCAGCCATCTTCTGTGCAATGCGCTCCGCTAGAGCAGCAACGAGTGCCTCCCGTCTCGCGATCACTGCCGCTCCCTCGTGCTTTAGGCGGGCAGTCTTTTCCTCGACCATCCTCGTCTCGGACTCAGCCGCAGAGCTGCGCTGTGCGATCGCTGTGTTCGATTTCGTGGATTGCGTGATTGCAGTGAGCAAATAATCTTCCTCAATATACTTGGAGAGCTTTGTGCGGCGCGCAGTGCGACGCGCTGCGCCTTCTTCCATTGGCTCGGATGTGAGCGCAATTGTAGCGATTGGATTGTTGCCTTGCACGACAACAGGAGGGAAGGCGGTACCTTCTGAAGTACTAGCGGTGTGAGCTGGATTGGCTGTGGCAGAGAGCCGTTCGACGAGCTCGCTCTTCTTGCCTGAAACCGGCAAACCAGCTGCCCGCAGTCTGTTCTTGAGTTGCGCGACTGTGAACATGGACAGCTCCTCTCCAGGACCACCAGCAATCATGTGAGTGGCCACGCCACGGTGTATGCAGTCGGCCCGTATTGCCAATCCTTTGGGCCCCAATGCCATTGCCGCTGCCGCGGCCGAGAAGCAGCCAACCAGCAAAAACAGCCGCATCAACCTCCAGAACGCCTCTGGCCTGGCCATGAGCAAGAAGAGGAGCGCTGATGATAAGGTGTGAATTTCAAGGTGTGCCCAATCGATCTCGCACTTTCACGTCCAGATTTCAAACTTCATTGATTCGCAACGCCTTGTACTACCTCTGGCGCTCTGCTGCACACTCATCCCCCCATGGAAGTTTTTTCCACACCACAGTTCACGTTAATTTTCCATCTCGGCAAGATCCACACCTGAGTTGGAGCAACGTGTGGAACACACAACGCGTTATAAACAGGAAGCACAAAGGCACAAGATCCAGTTCACACCTCCCTTCACGATATGGAAACTAGGGACTCTCAAGGGCACACAGCCCAAGGAGTCGTCACGTGCACGTTGGCGCCTCCTCTTCGCACGAGCTAGGCCTCAGAGCTAACCGAAGCTAATTGGCAATGGAGACCACGATGAGCGACGCCGATTTGCTCGCCGACGTGCCCGACACATTCGATGTGTCCGCCGACGCCGACGTCCTCGGGGGCATAGACGAGGAGGCACAGATGGAGGAGGCGGAGGAGAGGGCGCTCGAGGCTGCGGAAGAGGAAGCTCAGCGAGCCGCTGCCCGGGAGCGGCAGCGCGCAGCGGAGGCAGCGGAGGAAGCGATGCTGGAGGAGGACGAGGCGGCGATGTTGGGCGAGGGAGATCCCACCAAACCACCTAGGCCGCCCAAGCTAAAGTCGGGCAAGCGCCCAGTCATTCAGCACACGCTGCAGGCGCCAGCACACGCGTCCGTGCCACTGACGGAGGAGGAGCTGGCGCGCAGGCAGCAGCGCGCGGCCAAGTTTGGCATCGAAGCGCCCGCTGCGCGGCCCGTCGCGCCCGTCGCGCCCGTCGTGCCAGCGCAGTTGCTCACCATGGAGGAGATCGCCAAGATGCAGGCGCGCGCGTCCAAGTTTGGTGTCGAGGCAACCAAAGACCCGCTCGCGTTGATCTCTACGCTCGCCGGCCCCGACGCCTTCTGGGAGAATCGGCGCGACGTGTCGGCCTTCGAGGTCCCACGGCCCGAGGCGGTGCACATCTTCGGCACCGACCGGATGAGTACCGAGGACCTCTTTGGCTACTTCATGGCCGAAGGGCTCGCGCCGCCCTTATTCGTGGAGTGGGTCAATGACTCTTCGGCCAACGTCGTCTTCTCGGATGCCAGCGCCGCGGCTGCGGCGCTCCAGCAGCGCACGGTGCCGCTGCTCCCGAACGCGCAGGGCGTCGACACGACCTCGTGGCGCACGCTGCCCACCGAGCTGGCCGCGGCGGGAAAGGGACTCCAGCTTCTCTTCCGGCTCGCGAGTACGAGTGACATCAAACCGCCTAAGCGCGCCATCTCGCGCTGGTACGGCGAGCTCGACGGCGGCGACTCGGGCGGCAAAAAGGGCGCCATCGCCGACAAGCGCCACGGCCGGCAGGCCAGCTCCGCGCCCTACGCTCCTCGTGGCCCGTCCAACGCCAACGCGGCCAAGAAAATGATCTCCCACCATCTGCCGAAGCTTGCTCGTGAAGATGCCCCCTCGCTGGCCGAGATCATCGCGATCCGCTCGGCGCCGGCGGGACCGACGCTCGCCGAGATGGCGAGCGCTGGCGCCATGCCTGTTGGCCCCACGCTCGCCGACATGGCCGCAGGGCGCCACGTCGAGGTGGCCCATGCCGGCCCTACGCTGGCTGATCTGGCGCGCGCTGCGCCGCCCAGCGTGCTGCCCAGCTTCCCCGAGGGTGCCCCGGGAGGAGATCTGCGCAGCTTGCTCAAGGGCGGCCGGGCAGCCAAGACCACCACCGGGGAGGGCATGCCCGAGTGAGTCCCTGAGTGAGCGGAGTCCGAAACCACCAGTACTCTGTTCCCAAACTGAAACCCCGGGGCGTTTGCCCTCGGCGTGCATACTTGTAAACACCCGACAGGGCAATCAACACACACGTGGAACACGTGATAATGGAGGAGCCAACCAACATGGACCCATCGCCTGGCACTGTTCTACACGGCCACGAGCACGGCGCCGCGCCACCGCCCGTGCCACCGCCGCCGCCTGTCGCCGGGGCCCCTTCAGAAAGCAATCCGTTTCCGCAGACGTGGACCGGACCGCAGCCCTCGTGGGCTACGAAATCGGACAAGATTGTTTGCGTGATGGTCGGCCTGCCTGCGCGAGGCAAGAGTTACATTTCCCGACGGCTCGCACAGTACCTCCAGTTTTTCTACGGTGTGCCGACCAAGGTCTTCAACGTAGGTGATTATCGGCGCGTTGAAGCACAAGGCGCCACAGGCGACTCATACCAAGATGCAACCTTTTTTGACGTGCGCAACGAGGAGGCGATGCGGATTCGGCGCAAGGCCTCGGAGCTCGCTCTCGCGGACCTGACCAGGTGGATGCTCAACGTCTCGCCGCATCGGCTGGAGCCTGCCATGGATGACCTTTTCCTCTCGGGCGACTTCGGTTGTGTGGCAATCTTTGATGCCACCAACTCCACACAGGAGCGCAGGGCGTGGATCGTCGAGCAGCTGAGACCTACGGGCGCCAAAATTATCTTCATCGAATCGATCTGCAACGACGAGAAGAGGATTCTGGAGAACATCATGAACTCCAAGGTAGACACGAAAGCCACCAAGGACTATCGAGGCGTCGACGTGAGCACCGCAGTGTCCGACTTCCAGGAGCGCATCGCGAAGTACGCGGAGGTGTATGAGACGCTGACCGAGAAGGACCTTATTTGGATCAAGCTCATCGACGGCGGGCGCGAGATGAGCATGAACAATATTCGCGGCTTCTTGCCGTCGCGGATCGCCCAGTTCTTGATCAACTTGCACGTGCAGCAGCGCACTATCTACCTCTCGCGGCATGGTCAATCGGAATACAATCGGCTAGGCAAGCTCGGCGGCGACTCCGACCTGACCAAGCACGGACATGACTATGCGATCGAACTTGGCAAGTGGGTGGAGGAGAACGTCATGGTGCATCCGGACGGCACGCCACGGCCAGCTCGGCTGTGGACGTCCTCCCTGCTGCGCACGCGGCAGACCGCGAAGCACATACCGCACCCCAAGATTGACGGTCCGAACGGGCAGGAGTGGATCAATATGCGGCTCAAGTCGTTCCGCAACCTCGATGAGATCTATGCTGGCGTGTGCGACGGCTTGACGAACGAAGAGGTGATCGAGCAGTTCCCTGAGGAAGCTGCACAGCGCGCGAAGGACAAGTTCAGGTACCGCTACCCGCGCGGCGAGTCATACACGGACCTGATCGCGCGGCTCGAGCCCATCGCGCACGAGATCGAGCGGTTGCGCGAGCCCGTGGTGATCATCGCCCACCAAGCGATTCTGCGCGTGCTCTACGCTTACTTTATGGGTTACCCGCGCGAGCAGTGCATCGGCGTCTCTGTGCCCCTCAATACGGTCATCCAACTGACGCCCACCTCTTTCGGGTGCGAAGAGCTTCGCATCCGTGTCCTCGACCGTCCCGAGGGCGAGCAGCTCGACCCGGCAAGTCACTGAATCCGGCGGAGGGGGTACGAAGCTTGCGCCGCTGCCACGAAGCGTGCCGCTCTCGCTGCCCGTCTGCCGCGTCGTCATCAACGCTTAACCTCAATCTAGACTCGTGCGTGGATGAGCCGCTCGGTTCCGTTCCGTCGCCGCATGCGAGGTGACTGTTTTGCGCAACAGAAGCCTCAAACGTTGCGCCTCAAACGTTTCATCGCGACGCCTGCGGCGCGCTTCAAGCGAATTGACGTGAAAAACGTCGTTCTGAGCTCTGGCGGGTGCGGCGCGACTGCGATCGTCGCATCTCGTATAGTCTATAGATCTGACGCCCGTAGAATCTCGACTTAGAATCACTCTAAAACGTAAAAGCCAAAGGCCGAAAAAGGACGCGGGACAGGCGGAGAACGAGAAGCAACTCGAAGACGCGCCGGCGTGCCGCATTGCGCGATTTGTCCGCGCTATCTGAGACAGATCTATCACGGAAACCGGAGGTGCGTCGCCGCCGGGCCCGGCGGGCGCGCGCACGGCGCAGGACGTACGTGCAGTTTGTTGGCACCGACGATCGATCGGTCACGTGGCGCCGGCCGGCCACGCGTCTCGCCGACCGAGATCGACGTCGAAAGCCAAACGACGAGCGCGCGCCCCGCGGCCGGGTTGCGGGGACCACGTTAACGACCAATGCACGCCGTGACCGCCCGTCGACCCGGGATACGAACGGATGAAGTCAAAAAGACCCCTGACCACGTTGGCCCTCGACCCGTCATATCACAGCCGCCGTGTCTCTATGATTCAGTGCGCCGAGTAGAGGCTCTCGGCAGCCTGATATGCGTCGGTCATCTTAGCTTCGAACTCGGCCTCCTTGCGCTGACGCATGAGCTCGCTGCGCTTCTGCTTGCGCAGCTCATCAATGGTCTCCTCGGCGAACTGCTCTGCCTCGACCATCGTGAGGTCCTGTGCCTCGCGCTTCGTCTCTTTGGGCGGGAAGGTGGCCTCCCACGCGGCCTTGAACTTGTCGGCCGCGCTGTCGGCAAACACGCCCTCGACAGTCGGCGGCTTACCAATGCCCGCAAACGTGTCGGCAGAGGCGGGAACGACGAGCGCCTTTGAGTGATCGAGCTGCACCGTCTTGATCGCGGCGGTGCCAAAGGCGATGTGCGAGAGCAGGTTACGAACGATGGCGGTGCTCGGCTTGTCCTTGTGCCGCGTGCACAGCAGCGAGGCGCCCGCCTGGTGCGCGAAGAAGCGTAGGCTGCGGCACACGAGCTTGCGGTACTCGCCCTCGACGTAGGCCGCCTCGAAGGCGTCCCACTTGTTCACGAGCACCACTACTGGGATGCCGATCGGCCGCACAGCCTCTATCGCCTCGATCGCCGCGTCGGGGTGCTCTGCCCACAGCTGGTCTCGTGCCTTGCGCACGCTGGCGAGCACAGCGGCGCCCTTGTCGCCTTGCTGCTTGAGCTCTGCAACCATCGCGTCCACATGGCGGCGCAGGTCCCCGAGCCATTGCAGCAGCGTGGCGAGCGCGTTCTCGGGCTCCGACAGGTCGAGCGTGATCGCAACCGCGCTGCTTGAGAGGCGCTCAGGGCGCAGCACCACCTTGAGCAATGACGTGAGCTCCGCGGCACCGGCGAGCTCCCAGAGATTGGCGACGATGTTCTGACCGGTGGCGCCCGTCTTCCGCGCATACCGGAACTCGAGCGGCGTGCTCGGCTTGGGAACCTCATCCTTCTGAAGGAAGGCGTTCACGAGCGTGCTCTTGCCCGCACTCTTGGAGCCCACGAAGAGCAACTCAAAGTCTGCGGCACCCGATACCTCGGATGGAGGTGGAAGAGTGGCAGCGATGCGAGCAAAGAGATCACCTGGGCCAATGGAGGAGTCTGCGCTCGGCGCAGCGGCAGGCACCGGTCCGTCCGCGGGCTCAAAATCTCCCTCCATGTCGGCAGTCGCGCCGTTTGGTCGCGGACGGGGGCGCTGCGAAGGAAGACAAGTCAAGTTTTTCATGTCCTGGCCAGGATGCACGATGCTCTAAACTGAAATCTGCCAACGACACACGTGCCGCATCCCCGTCTCGATTTGGAAGAGAAAATACTGGTGTCACCGCAATTCCGCAATTTCAGAATGTCAGTTGGCGACGCCCTTGGTCCGCCTGCAACTGGTCCGGACGCGTTTTCGCTGATGGACTTACCTGACGACTGCATGAAGGCGATCTTTGTCTCACTCGCTCTGGACGACTACCACATGCTCACACTTCCGCTCGTCTGTAAGGCAACACACCGTATGTGCAGCACAGCTCCGATCCTCGAGGCTGCTCGTCTCGCCTCACGGCTGCGCCAGGTCGCAGCTCTATTCGCCGACGCCCGACCGTGCGTGCTTGCCGACAGCTGGGCATTGGGCCACGCGTGGGGTGCGTTGCAGGCGGCAGAGGTTCACCTTCAGGGCGGTTACTTTATTGATCGTGAAGCCCAGCTTGCTGCTATTCAGGGTGGCATGGAGAGCTTGCTTACGCTTTGCCGCCACGGTCGCGCACTCGAAGGTGCGGCTTGGATGCAGCCGACGCTGGTGAGCGCAGAAGGGCTCTTTCTCGAAGCGGAGGAGCAGAAAATCTCAACGCTGCTTGCGCGCGCCGAAAGAGAGGCGGCTCTTTCTCGAAGTGATCGCGCCGCGAGTGATGTGGCTGCTTCGCTCGGCCTCGATTACGGTGGCTCGCGCGCAGCAGTTTTCCGGGAAGCTCAGCAGCAGGCGCTGCGACATAGCGCGGCGGACACCCGTCGTCGCTGGAAGCTGATGGCCTTGCCCATGAGGCGGGCGTGGGAGCTGAAGGCCGCGCAGGCCAACGAGAGTGCCGAGCGGAGACAAGCTTTAGCAGTTGCGGCGGCGACCATTGCAAAAGCTCTCACGAACCGCCTAGCAGCATGCAATGACGGCAAGTGCACACTAGCCGTAGCGCCCGCGTCGGTGGCGCGTGAGCTATCGCCTGCAGCGTCAACTAAGTAAACGCGGCAGGGCGGTCCTCCGCGCATTCGGACTTCCGCGGGAACCTCGACTAGCCGGCCAGGGGGCCGGAACATTGAGATCTTTCTACGCGCTTATGAAGACCCTCTAGTTACTCTAGGTTAAAGCGTCTAAGCTGTGTTTCGCAGCGGCCGACACCTTGCATGTTGCAAGATGTTTATAGTGATCATATAGTGATCATTGCGATCGTACGGCCGTGCGGTCCACTGCATGCTTGGATGGTATGCTTACCGCTCAGAGACGAACGAATTCGAATCACGAACCCCACTCTCGCCGCGCCAATTTCCAAAATGAATACGTACGATCTCGGGAGCATGTGGGCCATGACTGTCCTCGAGAGACGCCGCGCCTTAGCGTGTCGGTACGCGCTTTGCGGTGTTCGCGGCATCGCCGCACGGTCTAGTAGGGCCTAGTCATTCCAAAATGCCTCGACGGAGAGCCCGGCCTGACGGTATACGACGAAATGCCTCGAGGCTTTCTCCCTGGAGAGCCCGACGGAGAACTCGATCGCGATCCGGGTGATCCAGGCGACCCAGGCCTACCTGAGAAAGTGTTGCGTGAGTACAGGCTAGCCGTGTTCGCATGCTCAATCTCGGAGATTTCTCGTAGCCGCGCCTGCATTTCCATCGCCTTGCGGTTTTCCTCCTTGTCTCGCTGGCGCGCCTGTTCCATGGTCGACACATGCTCCTGTTGCCGCGCCGCAAAGTCAGCGTCCAGCTTTGCACGCCGATCCTTTGCACGAGCCGCTTTCTTCTCCTGATTCTCTCGGATGGTCGCTGCCACGTCGTCACGATCCTTCTTGAGTCGTGCCTGTGCTGCAGCCTCGTCGGCCTCCGTGCGCACCGTGGGCTCAATGCCCGGCCACGACAAAATTTCTCGGTTGGTCCCCAACCGCAAGTGGCCGTCCGCTGTCTGTAGGCCCGTTTCCTGCTTGTCCCACAAACCATCTGCCGGCGTCCAGCGCTTGGGTCGGTACGGCGTTCGGCCTGAAGAGACCGGCATGTGCAACCCGGAGTTGCAGTTTCATGCCTGTGTGTCCAAAAGTCCTCCCGAATTGGCTAAGTTTATGGAGTTTTGGTCGGACAGCCACTCGCACTGTGAATGAAGGTTGAAACCAGATGATCCTATCCTTACATCTGAGTACAAACTTGTTTCTGCATGTTTCCCTACATACTCTAGTAATGTGATCATGAGACAAGAGCGTCAAGCAAGCCGGGAGTTCTCTCGAAGAGGCGGCGGAGTAGTGGATGATGAGACTGGGGTGCTGGCGGGCGCATGGCGCAGCTGGAAGAGGCGCGAGGGCTGCGAGCGGGATGGGAAGGCGTTGCCTCCGAGGGCTACGCGCTGCAGTGCCGCCACGCTTGCGCTCTCCTTGAGCTGCACGAGTGTCACGTCTTTCGAGAGGGTCGCGGGCGAGACGATGGCAGCGGCGGCTGCCAGGAGTTGGTTCTGCTGGTGGTGCACGTGGCCACTCTCGGCATCCCACCCGCCGGTGGGCATCGCAAACGATCCGGTGCTCGCGCTCGATGTGAGTGCGCGGCGCCCCCCTTTGAACGGCGACGAGCCCGGGCGCGACGACGGAGCGAAGCCGATGCGTGCCCTCAAGGGCGCTGACGTGGCGTGCGGCGTGCGCGCGCGCTCGATGGCTCGCTCCGCCGCCGCCCTGGCGGCAGCCATGGCGACCGCGACGACATCGTCCGCGTCGGCATCGGCGGGGTTGCAGGCGCCTGCTTCGCCTTTAGGCATCGCGCCAGGGATCGCGACAATGCTGGCGGCCGCCGTGGCCGTGGCCGCCTCCGTGCCTGCCATGGAGCTCGAGCGCACACATACACCCGAGGTGGCAGGTCGAGAGCGCGACATGCCCGACGGTATCTGTGCGCCCGCCGAAGGCGCACCGGTGGTGCCTAGCACCGCATAAACTCGCGGTGGACGCATAGTGACCAACGCGGTGGCGGCCATCTCGGGTCCAACCGCTTCCCCGCGTGGGGATGCCGGCGGCGCTAACAGCGATGGCGGGTGCCCAAGGGGCGGCGGCATCGTGTGATGAGCTACCGAGCGCGACGGCGCGATATCGGCTGGGGTGGCGGCAGCGGCAGCGACTGGTGGACTCTCTTGCCGCCGGTGCGGAATGTAGGTGGTAGCGCTCGTGGCGCGGCGCATGCCGCCCGCACCGCCGCCACAGCGCACCCCAGCACTGTGCTGTGATGCGGGCATCGCACCGCCTGACGAGGGCCGCCGCACCGCTGCCGCCGAGGATGACGTGCCGCCGTCGGGCATGAAGAGCCGGCTGCCGTCGGTGCACCAACTTGCCGCCCCCGACAGGTCCCACCAGCCTGCCGCCCACGAAGCCTCCCTCGAAGAGGGGCGGGATGTGTTGGTGTCTGCTGCTTTTGCGGCGGTGGCGGCGGCGTACGCAGCAGCCGATGGGTGCGCCGCGGCAGAGTTGAGGTCAGCCTCGCCGTCGGTGCTTAGCCCCAGGAAGTAAACGGCGGCGTCCGACAGCTCCTGCGACGTTCGTCGCGAGGTAGGCAGGCTGATGCTGAGCGGCCGGCCGCCGCGCTGCCGCAGGCTGGGGGGTCGCTCATGCACCCGCGCCTTTTCGCCCGCGCCGCAACGGGGCCACGGACCCTGCGCGGGCTCGTTGTCGATGTGCTGCTGCTTGTGTCGACGGTAGAGCGACGCAGCCACTGTGGAGGCTCCACCGATGGGCTCGCTGTCGAAGTACTTGAGGTTGGTGGGCGCGTGGATGCCAAGGCCAAAGGGGGGCTGGCTCGGCGCGGGGCGGCCGTCGTATTTGGTAATCACGGCCTCAAGCCCAAGCAGCGGCGTGCCTGGAGCCAGGGGCGTCATCTCGCGACGCGAGCTCGAAGGAGGCTCAGCAGTCGACGGGCGGCTCCCAAGTGCTTTGAACACGCGCATTGCATCTGCGAGGCTGCGAAGCGAGTTGGAGTTCGGCGGAGACGGCGGCCTCGGTGAGCTCGAGTTCGCCTCGCGCGTCATGCTGCGGTTGGGCGGAATCCACGGGTCGGGCGCCCACTGGGTGCGCGTCTTCCCAATCTCCCCAGTGACACTTCGGGAGCTGTCGGGTCGACCCGCCGGGCTCCAGGCCCCCCGATCGCCGCTTGAGAGTTCGGCTCCCCGCCTCGGTCGGTCGTCGTCACCGCGCGTCACCCCCCCGCGCACGAAGGTGCCTGCGCTGTCACTTCCAGCCCCGGCCAATGCACCCTCTGCTCTTAGCGCGAAGGCTGCGACGGAAGCCAACGTCTGCGGCCGCTTGCTGAGCTGGCCGCCCATGTAGTCAGCCAGCTTTGAGTTTATGTCTGGGTCCCTGGGACTCCTGCGCTTGCGGCGCCGGCCGCCGCCGGGCCGCCTTCCTTTGCTGCTGCCGTAGAGGCGCATCAGGTCGTCATCGTCTCGCCACGTGCACACCCCGTCCGGGCCTGGAACGGTGATGTCTTCGAGGCATTGCGTCGCCCACTTCACGTAGTCGTCCGCGCTGATCGACTCGGTATGCAGGTCGATGAGCTGGAACCACGCGCGCTTGAAGCCAGCCTCGTCGAGCACCGTCGCATCCGGCCCGGCGTCGTCGATCCAGTCCTCCTCGGTCGTATTGAGGAAGTCCCTCATGTTGAAGTCAGTCTCACCATCACGCAACTTCGACATGAGGTAGAGCTTGCGCATCAAAATTGTGTACGCGGGCTTGGTAAGCCCGTTGGCGAGCTCCGCGAGGGCCTGCTGCGCCGCCAGCTCGGCAGCCGCAGGGCCTTCTGCCGCCGCCTTCTTGCGCGCCTCCGCTGCTGCCCAGATGCGAGTACACTCCATGACTGCCTGCCACGCGCGCTCGCAGCACTGCGAAACCTCCTCGGACATGCGCACGTGCTCGCGTGCGGCGAGTGCGAGGCCAGTGTACCACTTGGAGCCTGCGGCGCCCGCTGCCTCTGCCTTTTTGTCCATGTAAAGCGAGCGCAGCTGTTCTACTGATGGAAAGGAGGCAAGCAACCGGCGAAGCTTGCGACTCCTCCACTTGCGCTGAATGTACTTGGCGCATTCACTGTCGTCCCCGAAGAAGCGGACGGGCGGCGCATCCAGGGTGGGCGCCGTGAGGTCCATCGGGGTTCCGACCTTCCTTTTTGAAACGCTGGGAAGTCCCGCAAGAGTTGCACACTCGTAAAGTCGTGCAGAGTTCGTGAGCAGACGCGTCTCGAAGGGGGTGAGGCCACACAAGATGAAGATCTTAATGATGTGAGCAATCCCTGCAACTTGCGACACGATGTCAATTCGCAGCTCCCTTCAGCGCCTCGCACAGTTGCATCTGCGCTCCTATCATCCCAAATATGTGACCGACGCGGTCAACGACATCCGCCGCTCAGCAGAAAAGATGAACATCAAGCTTGGGGGCACGGTGCCGCTGCCGACTGACAAGATGAAATTCTCTGTCAACCGCAGCCCGTTCGTGCACTCCAAGTCAAAGTTGCAATTCCAGAAGGACACGCACAAGCGGCTCATCGAGATCTATGGCGACTCAACCACGGGGCAGGACGCGACCAACGTCGTGCACTTTTTGCGCTACCTCGAGCACACGATCCTTGTACTACATCCAGGCTGCAGTGCGAGAGTCAAGCTCTACAGCAGCGAGAAGCTGGACGTTGATGCGGCGCCCGAGCAACACCAAAGGTAGTACAGGCGCATCTAGTGCGCAATCTTAGACTCTTGGAGCGTGAGATCTGTGAAGCCCGCGCACGCGATCGACGGCTTTCACCCCGTTGGCCTCATACGGTTGATCAGTATATCATACCGCGACACTCGGGCGACTCTGGCTCTCTGGAGCTCGACTCGCCGACGTGCGTGTGTCGTACATAGAACCCTCTCCTCTGTATGATAGAATGCCCTGTTTAAACTCCCAACTCCACATGGCAACTTGCATGGCTAGGTCGAAGTCACTTGCTGCAATTTCGTAGAGTGCTGCACGCAGATGAGTCCACAGCGCTCGCCTCACGAGTGTCAGAGAGCACAGAGGGCAGCTGTTCGCACTCGTTCACTTCCGCGGCTCGCGCTCCGCCTCTGGACCGCGCGACGCGGGGCCGCGCGTGCGCCTCGAACAGACCTCGCCTCCAGCTCACGATCATACAACACAGGCGAACCAGGCACGATGTACAAGAGCTCGCCGGAAATCACTCGGGTATCTAGTTCTCGGGTTTCGTGGGCGAGCGGCCACGGAAGAGGCTCGTGAAGCGGCCGAGGAGCCCCTTCGACGTCGGCGTGCCCAAGCGGCTCGGCGGCAGCTTGAGCTCACGATTCGACTCAGCCGCGGCGGCCGTCGTCGCGGACACCACCTGCCCGCCGGGCTTCGGACCGGGGTTCATCGAAGGCGGCGGCAACGCGGGCACGGAGAGTCGCTCGTTACGCCTCCGAGCGTGCCGGGGAGCGAGCGGCGTCGCGGGCTTGACGGGCTCGGCCAGCGGCTGCGGCTGCATCGCCCACGCCCTGAGCGCTGAGAACGGCAGCTCGATTTCGTCCATCGGCACGCATGGCAGCGGCACCGGCTCAGGCGCCGCATCGGCGTAGTACGAAGCCGCCGCCGCCGCGAAATCGGCATAGCACGCCGCCGCCGAGCCCCCAGCAGCATTCATGCCACTATGGCTCATCGAGCTGACGATTGAGCTGACGGCTGCCGCCGCCGCCGGCACGCTCGTCGAGCCGCCCATCGAGCCACACATCGAACCACCCATCGAACCGACCGAGCTCTGAAGCTCGCGACGGAGCTGGCTGAGCTCCGCCTCGCGCCGAGCGGCGGCGGTTTCGGCGGCAGCGGCGCGGCGGCGAGCGTCCTCGAGGTGCTCGCTCAAGATGGCCTCCGATTGCCGCCTCGCCGAGCGCTCCGCCTCCAAAGCCGCCGCCGCCTCCGCCAGCTCTCGCGCTGCGGTTGAGGCCGCCTCCTCGCGCGCGGCTGTGGCCGCCCACCATGCCGCCGCCTCCGCCTCTTGTTTCTGCTGCTCGGCAGCCACCGCGGCCGCACGCGCCGTCGCGATCACTTCCGCCTGGTTGGCGGTGCTCGCATTCATGCTCGCATTCAGCGTGGCCTGGAGCTGCTCGCGTCCAGTAGGCGTGCCCGGCTCGGCCATCGCCGCGTGCGCCTCGTCCCGATCGATGGTCTCCACCTGACCCACGATGCTCGCCATCGCCGTCATGGCCGCGTGGTGCGTCTCCTCGCGCGCACACATCTCCGCCCGCATCGCCGCCACCTCGAGCTCCATTAGCTCCGCCTGCTTGGATGCAGCAGCCGCTGCCGTCGCGGATGCACGAGCTGCCGCCCGCGCGTCTGCGAGCGCCGACTTGGTCAAGGCGAGGTCGGCAGCCGCTTGCTCGGCAGCCGCCTTGGCGACGGCTGCTTCCTCGGCCGCCACCTTAGCGGAGGCGGCCTCGCGGCTGCACAGCACCTCGAAGCGCGATGCATCGCATTCGGCACGCTTGCTGCGCTCCTCGGCGAGCTGCGCGCGCAAGGTGGCTTCGTGCAGCTTCGCTTCCAGACGTGCAGCATGCGCCTCCGCCGCCTCAAGCACCGCCCGGACCGCATCGCTCGAGGGTCGATCGATGGCCGAACTCGAGGTCGCGGGCGCCTCCGTGCCACTCCCAGGTGCGGTGCCAGGCGCGGTGCCAGGCGCGGTGCCAGGCGCGGTGGCTGGCGCGGTGCCAGGTGCGGTGGCTGGCGCGGTGCCAGGCACGATTGGCGTGCCAGTTGGCACGGAAGGCGTCGTCGGCGAAAGAGAGGCGGCGACGCGTTGCGCCCGTGTCGCGGCGGGCGACTCATCGACACTCTCCTCACCCTCCGGCAGCAGCTCGTGGAGCCGCGAGGACAGGTTGAAGACGCTTCCGGGCGAGGTGAGGCCGGGGGAGCCAGGGAGCAAAACTATCTGACCGGGGAGGAGAACCATCTTGCCACTAGGGTCGCTCGGGGTCTGCACATCGACGTAGGTGGCGTTCAAGACGGCTGCAGCGACGCTGGGGCGGCCGAGCGCGGCTGCTAACGGCGAGAGAGCTGGCGTGGCGGACGCAGGCACTGCCGGCACCGGCATCGCCTCCGCCTGCGCCTCCGCCTGCGCATCAACCGGCGCAACGGAAACGGTGGCCGCCTCGGTCGGCACTGCCGCCGCTGTCGCCGTCGCCTCTGCCCATGCAGCACGCGTCTGCTCGGCGGGCAGGTGGTCAGGGGTACTCGCGCTCCCCTCTGGGAGTGCGCCCAGGCCATTGCTGCAAAGGTGCGGCGCTGGTGCGCTGCTGGGCCGTTGCAAAGGTGGTGCACGGAGCGCCCGGCGCGCAGCGATCCACTCGGCGGGCGGCGGCGGCGTCGGGGGCTGAGACTGTGCTGGTAGCGGCAGCGCCGGCTGCGGTGCTGAAGCTCCAAGGCTGTGCGCATACGCCCTCGCTGCCTTCTCATCAGCGGCTGCCTGCTGCTGCTGCTGCACCGCAGCCGCAGCCACGTCTTGGGCTCGGCGCGCCTCGCTCTGCGCTGCCTCCGCCGCCCGCAGGGCCGCATCGCGTGAAACCTCCATCTCGGCCAAAGCAGAGCGCGCCTCTTCGTACGCTCGCGTCGCCACCGCGTGCGCCTGTTGGAGCTGGCAGACCGCGGCCTCCGCGTCATATGTGCGCTCCTCAACCGTTGAGAGCTCGGCGCTGAGCACGCGGCAATCCACGACTCCCGCCGCACGGGCTGCGTCGCGCTCAGCCGTGGCGGCCTGAAGCTGTGTCGAGCTAGCCTTCATCTGAGCCTTGAGGGCAGAGAGCAGAGAGAGCAGTGTCGCGCGCTCGCCCGCCTCGTACGCAGCCTGGGCATCTTTACCCATGGCGGGCGTCGCCTTCTTTGTAGGCGGGCTGGCAGCAGCCTGCACATTTCTCACAGCAGACGGTGGCGGCGGTGGCGATGCAGGCGCCGCAACTAGTGGAGACGGTGACAACACCGCGGGTGCCGCTACTGGCGCCACCGCGGGCGCCGCCGTTGCTGTTGACGTGAGCGTTGGCGACGCCGGTGCGGGGAGCGATGGTGGGGCAACGTGCGGGAGAGCGGCGGCAGCAGTCTCGGCCGCAGTAGTGGCGGCCGCGAGCTCGGATGCGGTTGGTTTCCGCCGCGGCTTCATGCGCATCACGAAATGGAAGCGTGCCGTCTCGCGCTCTTTCTCCTTGGCCTCGGCGGCAACATCTTCTGCGCAGCTGCCGAAACCCACGTGGTCGCCTGCGTGCAAGTCAACCTGCGTTTCCAACGGGATCTTGACGCCATTCACGTAGGTACCGTTCGCCGACCCATTGTCGGCGATGCTCCAGAACCCCTTTTCCTCTGAGAAGTCCAGCCGTGCGTGCACACGGGACGCCTTGCTCAGCTTGCCTTCATCGTTAAGCCAGAGGTCCACCTTTTCGTGCCACCGGCCCACCCACAGTCGGGTGCCACCGGTAAGCGAGTGCTTCGCGCTGCCATCCTCCGTGTAGAGAACCCAAGCATCGGGGCTCGAGCTGAAGGCGGCATGAGCAGGGGCCACTGCCTTCACCGCCGGCTTCTCCACGGGTGGCACCAGGACCTCTACCCGCGGAGCGTTAGGCTCCAGCGGGTGGAGGTTGCGGCGAGGATGCAGCGCTTTGGGCTCGCCGACCACCAGGGCATTTTGCCTCCTCGCCTCTGCGGCTTGCACAAGGACCTGTGGCTTAAAGCCACCTTGCATCAGCTTCATGCGCGCACTGCCGAAAGGCGAGTGAAAGACGTTGAGAACAAAGCGCCAGCAGTCAGCAGAGGAGAATTCGAGCTTTCTCGGCAGGCTCACAAAACACACCCCACAAGCACGCCACACCAGGTGGTCTAAGGTGGTCCAGGATGTACTCCCAAACCCGACCGTCGAGCCCCTCGCGGTACATGTATCGTTTCTCATATCCTTCTTCTGTTGAGAATTAGATAAATCTAAAGGTTTTCACACCAGCCAAGTTGGTGTTCACAGCCAACGTGCGTCGGCGATGGGTCATCTGACATCGTCTGCCGGGGAACACTACGAGAGAAACAGCATCTGGATGGCCGCAGCCGCGCAACCGCCAACCCGTGGGAGGGCGACAAGAGCACAAAAGTGTGCTGTCAGCCTTCCAGAGGAGCGCAGTGCATAGACCAAGGATGTACACGACCAAGAGCGCAGCAGAGGCGCGAATCCTCGAGAGCGCGGGTGCGCGCTCACATCTTGCGCAGCCCAAGGAAGCCCTCGCCGCCCTCCTCTCCCTGGTAAGAGCACGAGATACGCGCCTTGGGCGGCAGCGCGAGGTAGTCGATGAGCGTGAGACCGGTGACGTTGCCCGCGGGGTGCGGTCCAACGGCAGCCAGACGTCCGGACGAGTGATGGACCGCGTACGAAGCCGAATTGACGGCGGAGAGCACCGGCTCGCCGTTGACGAGAAGCTGCACTGAGGGCTTCTTGCGCGTGAAGAAGCCAAATGTGACCTCGTACAACCCGGGGGCGACGGTGGTGATCGCGCACCGGTCTTTTTCCCACAGAAAGTTCTCCGGGTTGGTGTTGATGTTCTGCACGTTCCAGGGGACCGTGTTCTTCTCGCCTTTGGCCTTGCCTGACTTCCAAATCCAGCGACCGAGCAGGTGCTCTGAGCAGAGCGACTCCATGATCAGCGACTGCTCGCCAATCACCCGGTTGAGCTCGCTCAGCGTCGGCCGCTGCGCGAGCTCACGATTGACCTCCATGAGTGATCGGTTGATGTCATCCACGTTGGCCTTCTTGTCGAGCGCGAGCAGGGCCCCCTCGATCGAGCTCTTGCTCACGAGTTGCTCGACGACCGACTGCACGTCGGACACGTGCGCGAGGGACGCGGTGGCTTCGCGCAGCTGCACAGCTTGGCGCTCCGCGAGGGAGGTGAGCTTCGCGTCCACACGATGTTCGGTCGCGCGCAGATCGGCGCCGGTCGCCTTCGAGTCGAGGGCGAGCATCGTCTCGCGCTCGCGCATCTCGATCTGGGCAGTCACCTCCTCGAGCGATGCCTTGGACTGTAGCCAAAGCTCGACCTCGCGCGTGTCGCACTTGGCAGTGAGGGCGGCCTCCACGTGCGTTCGCTCGGCCTTACTCGCGATGCTCTCCGAGAGCGCATGCGTGTGCATCTGGGCGGTGGCGAGGCGCTCATCGACGAGGGCGCGCAGCTCGGCCGCCGCGCGGGACAGGTCTGAAGAGAGCCGCGACGAGAGCGCCGCCACCGACGCGTCCAGTTCCGATCGGTCAGGCTTGAGAGAGAGCATCGTATCCACAGCCGATGTGCGCGCGCGCTGCTGCAGCTCGGCGGCCGAGGCCTTACCCGCGAGCGCCGCGCTCGTCTCCTGCGCCTGCCGCGCCAGCTCACGCTCGAGCCGCGTGCTCGTCGCGCTCAGAGCCTCATAAGCCTTGGCCACGTCATCCTTGAGCCCGTGCAGCTGCCGTTTGGTTTCGCTCTGGGAGGCGCTCAGCTGCTGCGCGGTAGTCTCCGCCGCCACCCTAATGGCCGACTCGAGGGCGGTGCGCGCCTCGCCAAGCTTCTCGTTAAGCAGCGCGAGCATCTCCGTACGCGGAGCTTTCGCCGCGAGTGCCAAAGACACTGCCTCGACGTCCGCCTTGGCCGCGAGCGACGTGTTCACCTGCTCTGCGTGCGCGGCCAGCAGCGTCTCGACGTCCGAACGGGCCGTCTTCTTCTGCAGGGCCGCGGCCACCGAGGCTTTGCTCGCCTTGGCCTCAAGCGCCTCGGTGAACTCCTTGCGCAGGTCTTCGCGCAGGGCGTTGACCGCGTCGGAGATCATCTCGCGCACCTCGTTTGGCGTGGCCCGGCTCTCGAGGCCTTTGTCAACAAACGCCATGTCCACTTTGGCTGACAGAGTCTCGACGAAGCGCTCTTCCATGGACGCGAGGCGCGACTCGAGCTGCGCGCTCTTTTGCTGCATCTCCGCCACACCCGCCTTGGCATCGAGGCACCGCTGCACCTCGGTCACATCAGCCTTGGATGCGAGTGCCGCCTGCACCTCCGCGCGCCCGGCCATGCGCTGTACGAGCGCGTTCATATCGCGCGCGTCGGCCTTGTCGTCGATGACTCGAGAGAGCTCCTCGAAAGTGGTGCTGAGCTCGCTCGCGCTCACCTTTTCCGCCAGCAACGCCTGGTGCTCCTGCCGATTGACCTTGCTTCCGACTGCCTTCTCGACAGACTTGAGCGCCTCGCCGTGCGCCTTGACGACATCATGCAGTGCCTTGAAGTTGAGCCGCACGATCTCCTGCACGGGCTGCCAGTCGGCGCCGCCAACTGAGTCGTCCATGAGCGTGACACACACAATGGAATGGGGCAAAGGG
>Ga0209550_10002249_pt1 | contig 18567 bp, 20 predicted proteins | sample LauGreSuBDMM15SN_2_FD_187567 | JGI IMG/M metagenome (GOLD analysis project Ga0209550, IMG submission 187567) | Freshwater lake microbial communities from Lake Michigan, USA - Su13.BD.MM15.SN (SPAdes) (version 5) | ecosystem: Environmental > Aquatic > Freshwater > Lake | place: Lake Michigan...
TCTTCAATGGTCTGAAATTTCATACCCTGCACTGTGCCATAATTTCTGTCTTTCCCAGATACCGCCCGGGTGGTGAAATTGGTAGACGCAGGGGACTCAAAATCCCCCGCCGCAAGGCGTGCCGGTTCGATTCCGGCCCCGGGCACCACCTGTAGGAATCCAGCATTCATGCGGGTTTCAAGCGAATCAAGGCCAACCTTTGCGGGTTGGCCTTTTTTTATGTCTGCCGCCTTGCCTGACTTGGGCATCCAACCATGCGTTTGCCGCAGCCCAAGGCCACACCGGCAGCCGTTACCATCACCTCATGAGCGCTGACAACAACGAACCCATTCACGAAGCTCGCCTGTGGAGCGACGGTCAGTGGACCGCCCGCGTCATCAAGAATGAGGACGACGAGGGCTGGGCCGTGGCCATGCACCTGGACAACAGCTCAGAGCCCGCGCTGGTCGGCCCCTGGACCATGGGGCGTGACAAAAAGAACCCCAAACCGCTGGATGTCAACGCTTTTAACACCCTGGTGAAAACCGCCAAAGAAGTGATTCGCCGCTCCGAGCAGCAGCGCCACGCCGAACTCAACAAAAACGTCAGCATCACAGTCGATGGTCGCCGGCTGCGGGTGGACATGCGCATCGTGCCCGACGAAGAAGGTGCCAGCGCCACCTTGCGTGCGCTCAATGAATTTGACGAGGAACTGGCCTGTGTGCCTGTGGCGCCAAGCTTTCGTTTGACGGTGGATTCCGCCCAGACCTGGGCCAGCAGCGGTTTTGCCCGGCCGCGTTGAACTTTTAAACCTGCAAGGACCGCATGATTGATGGACTGGTGGCCGGTCGCCTGATGGGCGATGTCTCACGCCGGGTGGACAAATCGGGCCGCACTTTTGTGGTGGCCCGGGTGCTGGCGCGCAACAGGGCCGATGAAGAGTTCATCGTCAACGTGATCGCTTTTGACGCCGCCCCTTGCGCCGACCTGCTGGCGCTGGCCGACGGCGACGCGATTGCCCTGGCCGGTGCGCTCACGCCCAAGGTGTGGACAGACAAGCAAGGCATCGCCCGCCCCAGCCTGGACTTGATTGCCCAGCGCGTGCTGGCTGCCCGCGACAGCGGCGAGGCCAGCCATTGAACGGCTTGAACGGCTTGAATGGCTTGAGCGCCTGAGCCCCCAGACACCGCGCCGCCATGTCGTCCACCGCTGCCTGGGCCTTGTCCCACACCCTGCTGGCCATTGAGTTGGTGGCGACGGTGGCGTTTGCCTTGTCGGGCGTGATTGAGGGCGCGCGCAAGCGCCTGGACGCGGTGGGCATTTGCATGGTGGCGGGCCTGGCCGCGTTTGGGGGTGGCACGGTACGCGATGTGCTGCTTGATCGCCGGCCGCTTTTTTGGGTGGAGCATGCCGGCTGGGTCTGGGTGCTGATGGCGGTGTGCATGGCCGCCATGCTGTTCATGCGCACCCAGCACTTGGAGCCCACCGAGCGCGCCATGCAGTGGCCCGATGCGTTGGGCCTGGGCCTGTTCACAGCAAGCGGCACACAAATCGCGCTGGATGTGGGCATGCCGGCGGTGGTGGCCGTGATCTTGGGCATGGTCACGGCGGTTTTTGGTGGGGTGCTGCGCGACGTGGTCTGCAATGAAATTCCGAGGGCTTTCAGCGACCACCGGCCCTATGCCATGTGCTCTTTTGCAGGCGGGTGGGTGATGGTGCTCGGTCACACAGCCTCTTGGCCCCAGTGGGCCGCGCTGCTGGCAGCCGCAGGCACCGCCACCTTGCTGCGTGCGGCGGCCTTGCACTTGGACTGGCGCCTGCCTGCTTGGCAGGCTGGCGGCGAGCCCAAGCCTTAAGCAGCCGCGCTGTGCGCTGAGCTCACAGGCCCCACCGCCTGCAGGCGGTGCAAGGCCACCAGGGCCATGCGGGCTTTGTGCTGAGCCCCCAAAAGCTGGCCTGAGCGCAGGTAGTAAGTGGCCATGCTCAGGGCATTGGAAGCCTCCTGAAATTGCGACAAATTGGCCGCGTCAAGCGACTCAGGCCGAATGTGGGTGGGCGTGGCCTGGTGGCGGGGCACCAATCGAAGGGGGTGGACTTGAGACATGATTTCAGGCTCCAGCATGCGTTTGAATGTCACCTCTTGTGCGTCTGCTCACAGGGGGTGCGCGGGGCGCCAGACACACAAAGAAGGCCAAGTCGTTTGCACAAAGAAACCAAATCGCAAAAACCGTTAACTTGTGTCTTTCACCTGTGAACGAATGTAGCCATTGGTGCGCTGCTGAATGCTAAACATTGTTAGCTTGCAGCACGATCTTGGCGCCAGAGCAGCGCATGCTGAACCAGCAACGGGCTCAGGGCGGGGTGCGCGCCAGAAAATGCGCCATGGCCTGGAGGTCTTGGTCAGACACGCCGTAGAGGGCTGCCGCCATCAGGGTGTCGCGCCCCACGGCCTGGTTGCTGCGGAACTGGCGCATCGAGTGCAGCAAATAGTCTTCCCGCTGGCCGGCCAAGCGCGGCATTTGCTCGCGGCCTTGGTAGTTGGGCAGGTGGCAAATACCGCAGCGCATGTCGCTGGCCAGCTGACGCCCGCGCTCCAGCCATGCGGTGTTTTGAGGGCCAGACGTGGACTTGACCGGCAAGCTGGCGTAATGTTGGGCCAAGGCGGTGATGTCGGCGTCGCTCACACCGTCGAGCGAGCCCTTCATGGCGGGGATGTCGCGCATGCCCTCGCGGATCATGACCAACTGGTTTTCAAGAAACACCCGGGGCTGTCCGGCCAGCGATGGAAAGTCTTTGATCTGGGAATTTCCATCGGCCCCGTGGCAAGCCGCACACTGGGCCAGCCGGGGCGCGATGGACTGGGCAAAGGCCCCGGTGGCCCCGGTGGCCAGCCACAGCAGCGCCGCGCCCAGGCCAGGCGCGCACCACTGGAGCAAGCCGGAACGGCGCATCAACGGGCGTAGCTGATGCGGTAGATGGCGCCGAGTTGCTCGTCGCTCACCAGCAAAGCGCCGTCAGGCATTTGCATGAGGTAAGCAGGGCGGCCCCAAAAGGTTTGCGTGGCCTCGTCCATGAAGCCGGTCATGAAAGGCTCCACGCGGGCGTTGCTGCCATCAGCACCGGCCTTGACCATGACCACGTCATAACCAATTTTGCGCGTGCGGTTCCATGAGCCTTTGCGGGCGTTGAACAAGACGTTGCGGTACTCGGCTGGGAACATGCCGCCTGTGTAAAAAGTCACGCCCATGGTGGCGGCGTGCGGTCCCATCATGGCCACTGGGGGCTCGACGCCTTGGCAGGCATTGGCTTTTTTCACGTCGGTGTCGGGCAGGCGTCCCTCATGGCAATAAGGAAAGCCTGCATTGATGCCGGTGCGCGACAAGCGGTGCATGGTGTCGTTGGGAGAGTCGTCGCCTTGCCAGTCGCGGCCGTGGTTGCTGAACCACAGCTCTTTGGTGACCGGGTGCCAGTCAAAACCCACCGAGTTGCGCACGCCTGTGGCCAGCACCTGCATGCCCGAGCCGTCGGGGTTGTAGCTGCGGATTTGCGCGTATTCCTGGGTGGGCAACTCGCAAATGTTGCAGGGCGCACCAAAGGGCACATACAGCTTGCCATCGGGCCCGAAGGCAATGTATTTCCAGTTGTGGTGCGGCTCGCTGGGCAGCTTGAAGGCGGCCGTCATGTCCACCGGTGCGGCGGCGGGGTTTTTCTCGATGCCGTCAAAGCGCAAGACTTTGTCGATGGCCATGACATAGAGCGAGCCCTGGCGAAAGGCCACACCGGCAGGCTGGTTGAGCTTGTCGATCACGGTGCGCACGCTGCGCTGGCTGCCGTTGTCGCTGACCTCGTAGACCCGGCCCAGGCCGCGCGTGCCCACATAAATTTTGCCGTCGTCACCCCTGGCCATGGCGCGCCCGCCCGGCAGGCCGGTGGCCCAAATCTCGGCCTTGAAGCCTGGTGGCAGCTTGATTTTGTCAATCGGGATGTCAGCCGCTGGCGTGACGGTGAGCTTGCCGGCCAAGGGCGCCAAAGTGCTGTTGGCCATGGCTGCAGGCATGCCTTGCTTCCAGGCAGGTGCGGGAGCGGCAGGCGCTTGGGCAAAGGCAGCCACCGTGCAGCTCAGACCTGCAGCCCAGCTCAGGCGTGCCACCAAAGGGCGAAGTGCGAATAATTTCATGTCTCGTCTCCTAGTTATAAAAATAGGAGATTAATTTAAATCACTTGCACTTCACTGCTACCCCGTATGAACCCTGTGCAGGGTCGGCTGAACAAGCCATGCACTGCACCAAGCGGGTGGATGACTTGGCCATGTGCTGTAGCCAGCCACGCGACTTACGGCCTGAGCTGCACCGTGCCCGTGACGCTCACACTGACGGTGCTGCGGCCGGCTTCGAGCGGGACCGCTGCACCGTCGGCGGCGCTGGCCGACATGGACCGTGCCATCAGCGCCTGAACAGGCCGGCCAGCACCGTTTTCGCTGACCTGCACCTCGCGCAGGGAGTAGTCCTTGAAGCCGAACTGCTCGGTCAGCGCGCGGGCCTTGGCCCGAAAGCGCTGCACGGCCTGGGCCTGCACCTGCTCAGCGGTTTGCTGGCGCAAGGCCGGACTCAAGCTCCAGCGCACCTGGGCGACCGTCATGCCAGGCACCTTGCCCGCCAATTCCGAGACCGCCGCCAAATCGCGCCCCGCCAAAATCAACTCGGCGCGGCCGGTCCAGCCGTTCATGCGGCCAGACTGGTCATAACGCGGCGACACCTGCATGGCGCCTGTGCTCAGCTCTAACTGGCTGGCAGCGGCAGGCGCGCGCGTTCGGTCCAAGGCCGTGGCCAGCACCTGCTTGAGCTGACGCTGCACAGCGGCCGCATCAGCAGCTTCCACCTGGTGGGCCAGGCTCAGGCTGACCCAGTCTTGCAACACATCAAGGCTGGCGCTGGCTGAAAAACCCACCACGCGCTCGGGCGCCCTGGCCGCCGCCTCCGCAGGCACGGAACTGTGCTCGCTGGCCCACGCGGCAGGGCTGAGGGTCACCATGAGCGCGCACACCAAGCGCCGTGAGAAGGTCATGTGAAATCCTTTTTGGAGTTGAAGACCCCACTGCGGCTGGCAGGCTGGGTCTGGAAAACAGTATTTTCAGGCCAGAACTGCACCCGTGTGGCGAATCCTCAACCTGAAAACGATTTATGACTTTTTGTTTGCGGCCTTTAGGCTGACCAGCCAGATGTGCAAGTCCTTACATGCCGTCAATGGCTTGGGACAGCAAACCTTCCCTGACGGTGGGAAAGCGCAGGCGCAGGCGCAACTCGCGCTTCAAGCGTGCGTTGTCCAGGCGCCGGGACTCGCCCATGAAGCTCAGTTGCATGGGCGGCAACACCTGCAGGGCCTCTGCACGCGCCAAGCGCGGGGGTAGTGGCAGGCCGTACAGCTGAGCGGCCAGGTCAAAGTAGTCGCCCATTTTGAGTTCGGTGTCGTCGCTGGCGTGCGTGACGCGCTGCGGCTTGCCGCGCCACAGAGCCGCCAGGCAAGCGCGGGCGAGGTCATCGGCGTGCACATGGTTGGTGTAGACATCGTCCTCGGGGCGCAGCACCGGCGTGCCCTTGAGCAGCCGGCCGCGCGGCGTGCCGCCTTCTCGGTCGGGCGCGTAAATCCCCGGGATGCGCAAAATGTGCACCGCCGTGCCGCTGCGGCGGCCAAACAAGCGCAGCTGCTGCTCGGCATCCACCCGCCGCTGACCACGCGGGGTGGCTGCCCGCACAGGCCGGGTTTCGTCAATTCTCGCGCCGCCGCAGTCACCGTAGACGCCGCTGGTCGAGCCGTACACCAGGGCCTGGGGCAGCCCCCGCCGAGACAAGGCCTGGCACAAGGCGCGGGAGCGCGGGTCACGCCGCACATCGGCCAAGCCCTCGGTGGGGGGCGGTGCCAAATGCAGCACCCGGGTGGCAAGCCCAGCCAAGCGCATCAAGCTGGGCGCCGCGTCCAAATTGCCTTGCAAAGGCGTGATTCCGCGCTCCCGCAAGGCTTGCACTCGCTCGGGCGAGGAGGTCAAGGCCAGCACCCGCACACGCGGTGGCAAAGCCGCCTTCACGCGCAGGCCCACGTCACCGCAACCCACAATAAGCACGCGCTGGCGCCTAAAGCGCGAAGGCAAGGCGCCAGCCCGCCCCTGCAGGTTGGGGCTGACGCTGGGTCCGGGGCGGGAGTAAGGTCGGGGGATTGAGGGCAAAATCATGGTTTGTATTTTCACTGGCGTGTGCCCTCCTTGGGCTGGCGCACAGCGGCTGTGAATCAATTATTGAGGACAAGCACATGAGTTTCACAGTGAAGGTCGAGCCCAGTGGGCGCACATTCAGCGCCAACGAGGGCGAAACCCTGTTGGCCGCGGCCATCCGCCAAGGCATAGGCCTGCCCTACGGCTGCAAAGACGGGGCTTGCGGCTCGTGCAAGTGCAAAAAAATCGAGGGCGTGGTGGTGCATGGCAGCCACCAAGACAAGGCGCTGAGCGCGCAAGAAGAAGAAAACGGTTTGATCCTCACCTGCTGCGGCGTGCCTCACTCCGATGTGGTGCTGGAGTCTCGCCAAGTCACCGACGAAAGCGCCTATCCCATCCGCAAAATGCCTGCGCGCGTGAGCGGCCTGGTGCGTGCCTCGCCAGACGTGATGCTGATGACGCTGCAGCTGCCCGCCAACGAGGTGTTCAAGTACCACGCGGGCCAATACGTGGAGTTTTTGCTGCGCGACGGCGACCGCCGCAGCTATTCCATGGCCAATGCGCCGCACACCCAGGCCGACAAGCCCGGCCTGGAGCTGCACCTGCGCCACTCGCCAGGTGGCAAATTCACAGACCCCGTCTTCAGCACCATGAAGGAAAAAGACATTTTGCGCATTGAAGGGCCGTACGGCAGTTTTTTTCTGCGCGAAGAAAGCACCAAGCCCATGGTGCTGCTGGCCTCGGGCACGGGCTTTGCACCCATCAAGGCCATCATTGAGCACATGCAGCTCAAAAACATACGCAGGCCCGCTGTGCTGTACTGGGGCGGGCGCCGCCCACAAGACCTATACATGCACGACTGGGTGCGGGCCAAGTGCGAGGAGTTGCCCCAGCTCAGCTACGTGCCAGTGGTCTCTGACGCCTTGCCCGAAGACCCCTGGACAGGCCGCACCGGCTTTGTGCACAGGGCGGTGCTGCAAGACCTGCCCGACCTGTCAGGCCACCAGGTGTATGCCTGCGGCGCGCCCATCGTGGTGGACTCGGCCCGCGCCGACTTCACGGCTCAAGCCGGTCTGCCTGATGATGAGTTTTTTGCAGACTCCTTCACCACCGAGGCCGACAAAGCCAAGGCTGCCGCCTGAGCCGCAGCCGTTTTTTAAAGGACACACCCATGCGCACCCCTTTCACCCTGTCACGCCGCCACCTGATCAGCTTGGCCGCGACCAGCCTGGCTTGGCCCGCCCTGGCCCAGACCAGGCCGCTGCGCATCGTGGTGCCCTACGCACCGGGCGGCCCCATTGATGTGACGGCGCGCCTTCTGGCCGAGCGCGTGCAGGCCAGCCTGGGCACGGTGATTGTGGAAAACCGGCCCGGCGGCGGCGGCAACATTGGCGCCGACGTGGTGGCCAAGGCCGCACCCGACGGCCTGACCATCGGCATTGCCGCCGTGGCCACGCACGCCATCAACCCCTGGCTGTACAGCCGCATGCCTTACAACGCGGCCACCGACTTCACGCCCATCACGCAAATGCTGCGGGTGCCCAATGTGCTGGTGATGAACGCCGAGGTGGCCGAGCGCCTGAAGCTGCAAAGCCTGGCCGACCTGATCCGTTACGCCAAAGCCAACCCAGGCAAGCTCAACTACGGCAGCGGCGGCAACGGCAGCGCCGGGCACCTGGCGGGCGAAATGTTCAAAAAAGCCGCGGGTGTGTTTGCCGTGCATATTCCCTACAACGGCGGCAACCCGGCGCAGCTGGCCCTGCTCAGTGGGCAAGTCGACTTCAACTTTGACAACCTGGCCACGGCGGCCAACAACATCAAGTCAGGCAAGCTGCGGGCCTTGGCCGTGACCAGCGCCCAGCGCAGCCCCGCCATGCCCGAGGTGCCGGCTGTGGCCGACACGCTCAAGGGCTTTGAGGTGGACACCTGGTGGGGCTTGGTGGGCCCCGCCAACTTGAGCCGCGAGCTCACCCAGAAGCTGCACCAAGCTTTTGCCGGTGCCTTGCAGCAGCCCGAGGTGAAAGCACGCTTTGCCCAGTTCATGGCCGAGCCTGTGGCCAACACACCAGAGCAATTTGGCGAGTTCATCAAGACGGAATTGGCCAAGTACGAAGGCGTGGTCAAGGCCTCGGGCGCGAAGGTCGATTGACAGCGGAGCCCAGCCTGCTGGCGATTTCTCGCCCGAGGTGATGCAAATGGTTCTCCACGAATCGCTTGCAGGCAAGCTCCTACAAATACGCGCCGTTTTTCCCCTTGTAGGAGCTTGCCTGCAAGCGATTCTTCGCATGAGGCGGCACACCTGGGCCGCCCCCCATCGCCAGCAGGCTGGCTCCTACAGAGGAATACCGTCTTGTCTTTGTATGAGCCAGCCTGCTGGCGATGGGTGGCGAACAACGGGCACCACCGCAGGCTAACAATCGCCGGCAGGCCGGCTCCTACAAGGGAATGTCGGCTAGTTTTTGGAGGAGCGAGCGAAGTTTTTGGGGGTGCGTCAGTGACTGTCGTTACTCGCCCAAGTAAGCCGCTCTGACCCTGGGGTTCACCAGCAGCTCTTTGGCAGGCCCGCTCATGGTCAAGAGGCCAGACTCCATCACGTAGCCCCTGTCGGCAATGCCCAGGGCGCGGCTGGCGTTTTGCTCCACCAGCAAGACCGTCACGCCGCGGGCGTACACGTCTTTGACCACTTCAAAAATTTTGTCGACCATGATGGGTGACAGGCCCATGGAGGGCTCGTCGAGCAGCAGCACCTTGGGCCGGCTCATGAGCGCGCGGCCCATGGCCAGCATTTGTTGCTCGCCGCCCGACATGGTGCCGGCCAGTTGGTCGCGGCGCTCTTTGAGGCGCGGAAAAATGGAGAACACCATGTCGATGTCATCGGCAATGGCGCCCGTGTCGCGGCGAATGTAGGCGCCCATTTGCAGGTTTTCAGTGATGGTCATGCGCGTGAACACGCCCCGGCCCTCGGGCACCATGGCCAGGCCTTCTTTCACCAAATCCCAGGCGCCCTTGCCGCGTATGCTTTTGCCCAGGTACTCTATGTCGCCGTCCACCAGCGCCAGCGTGCCGGTGATGGCTTTCATGGTGGTGGTTTTGCCCGCACCGTTAGAGCCGATCAGCGTGACCAGCTCGCCCTGGCGGACTTCGAGGTCCACGCCTTTGACGGCCTGTATGCCGCCGTAGGCGACCTTCAAGCCTATGACTTTAAGCAGTGTTTGCGCCATGTCAGTGGCCCCCCGTGCCCAAATAGGCCTCAATGACTTTGTCGTTCTTTTGAACCTCAGACGGCGGGCCTTCAGCAATTTGCTTGCCGTAGTCCAGCACGGTCACGCGGTCGCACAAACCCATGACCAGCTTGACGTCGTGCTCAATCAGCAAAATGGTGCGGCTGTCGCGGCGAATGCGGTCTATGAGCTCGCGCAGCTGCACTTTTTCAGTGGCGTTCATGCCGGCTGCCGGCTCGTCGAGCGCAATCAGTTGCGGGTCGGTGGCCAGGGCGCGGGCAATTTCAAGGCGCCGCTGGTCGCCGTAGCTCAGAGTGCGGGCCTTGAAGTCGGCGTACTTGGCAATGCCCACGTAGGCCAGCAATTCATGGGCGCGCTCGGCAATGGCTTTTTCCTCGGCCTTGAAGCTGGCCGTGCGCAAGATGGCGCCCACCAAGCCAGAGTGGGTGCGCACATGCCGGCCCACCATCACGTTTTCCAGCGCGGTCATTTCGGCAAACAAGCGGATGTTTTGAAAGGTGCGGGCAATGCCGGCCTTGGCCACTTCGTGCACGGCCGAGGGCGTGTAGGGCTGGCCTGCGAGCATGAAGCGGCCGCTGTCCGGCGTGTAGAGGCCTGTGAGCACATTGAAAAACGTGGTCTTGCCCGCGCCGTTGGGGCCAATCAAACCGTAGACCTGGCCACGCTCTATGCGCATGCCCACCTCAGACAAGGCTTGCAGGCCGCCAAAGCGCTTGGACACGCCGCTCACATCAAGAATCAAGTCACTCATGACTTTGCGCCTTTCTGGCCCTTGGCCAGGCTCTGGCCGTGTTCGGGGGCGGGCCACAGGCCGCGCGGGCGCATGAGCATGATGGCGATCATGGCCACCGCAATGAGCAGTTGCCGCAAGATGGCCGAGTCCAGGCGACCGCCTGTCATGGCCTGCAGGGGGCCGGCCACATGGCGCAGCACCTCGGGCAAGGCCGCAAGCAGCAAGGCCCCCAAAATGACGCCAGGCAAGTGGCCAATGCCGCCCAACACCACCATGGCCACGATCATCACCGACTCCATCAGGCTGAAGGACTCGGGCGAGACAAAGCCCTGAAAGGCCGCAAACATGGCCCCGGCCACGCCGCCAAAGGTGGCGCCCATGCCAAAAGCCAACAGCTTCAAGTTGCGGGTGTTGATGCCCATGGCCTTGGCGGCGATCTCGTCTTCGCGAATGGCCATCCAGGCGCGGCCAATGCGGGACAACTCCAGCCGGTGGCAAATCACCACCGAGATCACCACCAGCGCCAAAAACAGGTAGTAGTAGAGGCTGACTGAATTGATCTCCACACCAAACACCTCCAACGTGCGGTTCATCTTGATGCCAAAAAAGGTGATGCCATCGATCTGGCTGATGCCCTTGGGCCCATTGGTCAAATTGATGGGCCTGTCCAGGTTGTTCAAAAACACGCGGATGATCTCGCCAAAACCCAGGGTCACGATGGCCAGGTAATCGCCGCGCAGCTTGAGCGTGGGCGCGCCCAAGAGCACGCCAAACACCGCCGCAAGCAGGGCGGCCAGCGGAATCACCGCCCAAATGGGCAAGTGCAATCCATTGGGGAAATTGGCGGCAATAAAGGGAAAGGCCTCGGCCAAATGCGGCGATGCCAAGAGCGCAAACAAGTAGCCGCCCACTGCAAAAAAGGCCACGTAGCCCAAGTCCAGCAGGCCGGCATAACCCACCACAATGTTCAGGCCCAGGGCCAGCAGCACGTACAGCAGCGCCATGTCCAAAATGCGCACCCAGGCGTTTCCAAACTGCTGGAGCACCAGGGGAAGCACCAGCAAGGCGATGGCGGCCAGCACAAAGGTCAGGAGTCGGTGTTGTTTCATCATGATCAGCGCCTTTCAAGCTCGGTCGGCCACACGCTCACCGAGCAGGCCAGAGGGCCTGAGCGTGAGCACCACGATGAGCACCAAAAAAGCAAAAATATCCACGTACTGGCTGCCCAAAAAGCCACCCGTGAGCGGGCCGATGTAGCCGGCACCTATGGCCTCGATCAGCCCCAGCAGCACGCCGCCCAGCACCGCCCCGCCCAGGTTGCCAATGCCGCCAAACACCGCCGCCGTGAAGGCCTTCAGACCAGGCAAAAAACCCATGGTGTGCTGGGCCGTGCCGTAGTTGGAGGCGTACATCACGCCGGCAATGGCCGCAAGCACCGCGCCAATGACGAAGGTGGCAGAGATCACGGTGTCTGGCCGCACGCCCATGAGGGCGGCCACGCGCGGGTTCTCGGCGGTGGCCCGCATGGCGCGGCCCAAGCGGGTGTAGTTGACGATGTACATCAAGACAGCCAGCGAGATGGCTGTGACCGCCAAGATACAAATTTGGGTGAAGGTGATGACCGCGCCCCCCAGTTGGTAGGGCTCGGCCGGCAGCAGCGTGGGAAAGGACTTGTAGTTGGGCTTCCAGATCATCATGGCCAAGGTCTGCAGCAAGATGGACATGCCAATGGCGGTGATGAGCGGGGCCAGCTTGGGCGAGTTGCGCAGCGGCCTGTAGGCCACTTTTTCAATGGCGAAATTGAGTGCGCCGCAGACCACGCAGGCAATCAGCAAGGACAGCAGCAAGATGATCCAGCCGGGCGTTGCGGGCATGGCTTCTTGCATCCAGACAATGATGGTCCAGCTGGTGAGCGCACCCACCATGAGCACCTCGCCATGGGCGAAGTTGATGAGGTTGATGATGCCGTAGACCATGGTGTAGCCCAGCGCAATGAGGGCGTACATGCTGCCCAGAACCAGACCGTTGATGATCTGCTGAAGCAAGATGTCCATTGGAAAATCTCCTAAGGATGTGGCGATGGATCGCCCAAAGTAGCCACCTTGTGGGTGACGCACAGGGCTAGCAAAAAGCCCACCCATGACCAGGGGCACTGGTTATGGGTGGGCTGAGCTGCGGATTGTAGTTAGATGAACTGTTTACAAAAGTCTTCCCATCAAGGGGTTTTCCCGCCCTAAATGCGGGACTCGCCTTGGCCAGCTCATCTGCTCAGGCGCTGCCTGGCGCGTCCTTGACCTGCTCGTCGAGCCTTCGCAAAAAAGCCATTTTTTCAGCGATCTTGGCCTCCAAACCACGGCCTGTAGGCTGGTACCACCCCGGTTCGGGCATGCCCTCGGGCAAATAATTCTCGCCAGCGGCATAGGCTTGGGGCTCGTCGTGCGCGTAGCGGTAAGCGCGGCCGTGGCCCAGCTCCTTCATGAGCTGGGTGGGGGCGTTGCGCAGGTGCACAGGCACTTCACGAGATTTATCTTTGGCCACAAAGGCACGCGCCGCGTTGTAGGCCATGTAAGCGGCATTGCTTTTGGGCGCCAGCGCCAGGTAGACCACGGCCTCGGCAATGGCCAGTTCCCCCTCGGGCGAGCCCAAGCGCTCAAAAGTGGTGGCCGCGTCGCCCGCAATTTGCAGGGCGCGCGGATCGGCCAGCCCAATGTCTTCCCAGGCCATGCGCACCACACGCCGCATCAGGTAGCGCGCATCGGCCCCGCCGTCGAGCATGCGGCACAGCCAATACAAAGCGGCATCAGGGTGCGAGCCGCGCACCGACTTGTGCAGGGCCGAGATCTGGTCGTAGAAATGGTCGCCGCCTTTGTCAAAGCGCCTGGCCCCGGGCGAGAGGGCTTGCTCTAAAAATGCAGCATCCACCATCGAGCATCCGGCGGCCTGGGCGGCGGTGGCCATTTGCTCGAGCAAGTTAAGCAGGCGCCTAGCGTCGCCGTCGGCAGAGCTGACCAGGGCACGAATGGCGGCTGCATCTATCTGCAGGTCTGGCAGGTGTTGCGCCAGCGCTCTGTGCAGCAGCTGCTCGAGCTCCTCGTCCTTGAGCGACTGCAGCACATACACCTGTGCCCGCGAAAGCAAGGCCGAGTTCAGTTCGAAAGACGGGTTTTCAGTGGTGGCGCCTATCAGCACCACCAGGCCAGACTCGACAAAAGGCAGCAAGCCGTCTTGCTGGCTTTTGTTGAAGCGGTGGATCTCATCCACAAACAAAATGGTTTTGGCGCCGCGCGCCAAGTTCTGCTCGGCCTGCTCCATGGCCGCACGTATGTCTTTGACGCCCGAAAACACCGCCGACAGGGCAATGAATTCAAAGTCAAAGGCCTTGGCCGTCAGCCGCGCCAGCGTGGTTTTACCCACCCCGGGTGGCCCCCAAAAGACCATGGAATGCGGCTTGCCTGACTCAAAAGCCAGGCGCAGCGGTTTGCCCGGACCCAAAAGGTGAGACTGGCCCACGACCTGGTCCAGCGTGGTCGGGCGCAGGGCCTCGGCCAGGGGGGGCGTGGGGGCCTGGCTGAACAGGTCGGCCATGGGCAATTAAAAGCTCAGGCTTTAAGGCCTGAGCACATCGGCACCCACCGGGGGCTTGAACTCAAAGCTGCCCGCAGGCAAAGCGGGGTTGGCCTCGAACTGGGCAAAGCGCATGACCGAGCGCTGACCGAAGCTGTCGAGCATGTCCAGGCTCACCAGCTCTGTGCCTTTGGCAGCTGCACGCAAACCCACTTTGATGCTTTGAACCTGACCGCCTGGCGTGCGGGGCTCGGCCAGCACCCACTGCAGACCCTCAGAGGCGGGTTGGGCGCTGAGCTTGAAATCGGCTTGCAGGCCGCGCAAGTCGGTGGCCGCTGCAATCACGGCTGCGGGGGTGCCCTGCAGCACCTGGGCCAGGGGGCGGGCCGTGACCTGGTTCAAGTCCACATCATGGAGCCACAGGGTCTGGCCATCGGCCACCAGGGTTTGCTGGAAGGGCTTGGCGTAGTTAAAGCGAAAGCGGTTGGGCCGGGCAAACTCGAAGGTGCCGTTGGAGGTTTTGGCACGCGGGGTCTGCCCGTCTTTGGACGGGGCCGTAACGGTTTGGCTGAACTGGGCGCGGCCGCTTTGCACACTGCGGATAAAGTCCCCCAGCAGCTGCAAGCCATCTTGGGCCTGTGCCAGCGAGGCGGACAGGCCCATCACGCTGGCGGCAATCAGGCGCCTGATCATCAAGGTCATGTGATAACTCCAAAAAGGGGTGGGGTGCGAGCCGCGGCCATGGCCGGTCATTCGACGCGCGCAGGCACCAAAATGTCGCGCTGGCCCGCGCCTGACATGGCGCTGACCATGCCCGCATTTTCCATGTCTTCGAGCAGCCTGGCGGCGCGGTTGTAACCAATCTTGAGGTGGCGCTGCACCAAGGAGATGGAGGCCTTGCGGTGCTTGAGCACCACCTCCACGGCCTGGTCGTACATGGGGTCTTTTTCACCGCCGCCCTCGCCGGCCAGGTCGCCCAGGCCGCCTTCACCATCGACCATGCCGCCTTCGAGCACGCCCTCAATGTAATTGGGCTCGCCGCCTTGCGCTTTGAGGAAAGCCACCACGCGGTGCACCTCTTCGTCGCTCACAAAGGCGCCGTGCACCCTAATGGGCAGGCCGGTACCACTGGGCATGTAGAGCATGTCACCCATGCCGAGCAAGGCTTCGGCGCCCATTTGATCAAGAATGGTGCGGCTGTCGATCTTGCTGGAGACTTGGAACGAGAGGCGGGTAGGGATGTTGGCCTTGATGAGGCCGGTGATCACGTCCACGCTGGGCCGCTGGGTGGCCAAAATGAGGTGGATGCCGGCGGCGCGGGCTTTTTGCGCCAAGCGGGCAATGAGCTCTTCGATTTTTTTGCCCACCACCATCATCAGGTCGGCCAACTCGTCGATCACCACCACAATGAAAGGCAGTCGCTCCAGCGGTTCGGGCTGCTCGGGCGTGAGGCTGAAGGGGTTGTAAATAAACTCGCCACGCGCTTTGGCCTCGTCGATTTTGGCGTTGTAGCCGGCCAGGTTGCGCACGCCCAGTTTACTCATGAGCTTGTAGCGCTTTTCCATCTCGGCCACACACCAGTTCAGGCCGTGGGCGGCCTGCTTCATGTCGGTGACCACAGGCGCCAGCAGGTGCGGGATACCCTCGTAGACGCTCATCTCCAGCATCTTGGGGTCGATCAAAAGCAAGCGCACGTCTTTGGCATCGGCCTTGTAGAGCAAGCTCAAGATCATGGCGTTGATACCCACCGACTTGCCCGAGCCAGTCGTGCCCGCCACCAGGCAGTGCGGCATTTTGGCCAGGTCTGCCACCACGGCTGTGCCGCCAATGTCTTTGCCCAAACCGATGGTGAGCATGGACTTGGCTTCGTTGTAGGTTTGCGAGCCCAAAATCTCCGACAACTTGATGGACTGGCGCTTGGCGTTGGGCAACTCCAGCGCCATGTAGTTTTTACCAGGGATGGTCTCGATCACGCGGATAGACACCAGGCTCAGCGCTCGCGCCAGGTCTTTGGCCAGGTTGACCACCTGCGAGCCCTTGACGCCGGTGGCCGGCTCGATTTCATAGCGGGTGATCACTGGGCCGGGGGCGGCTGCCACCACGCGCACCTCCACGCCAAAGTCCTTGAGCTTTTTCTCGATCAGGCGCGAGGTCATCTCCAGCGTCTCGGGCGCCACACTTTCTTGGCGTGACATGGCGCCGTCCAACAGATCGACCTGGGGCAAGCGTGAGTCTGGCAACTCATTGAACAGCGGTTTTTGGCGCTCCTTGACCACGCGTGTGCTTTGGGGCACCTCCAAGGGGGCTGGCTCGATCAGCACCGGGATGGGGTGGTGCTCCTTGATCTCCACGCGCTCTTCGAACAACACCTCTTCACGCTCGCGGGCGGCAGCGCGCCCGACTTCTAAGTCAATGGCCCGCTCACGTTTTTCGCGGCGCGACACCAACAGTCCGTCTATCCAGGCGCCCAGTTTTTGCGCGGTATGGCCCCAGGAAAAGCCAAACACCAAGGACACGCTGAGCACAAGCAAGGCAATCCAGACCAAGCCAGAGCCGGCAAAACCCATCCACTTCATGCTGACAGGACCGCCCAAAAACCCCAGCACCCCGCCCGCATGGCCTGGCAGACTGGCCTCAAAACGGTATAAGCGCGTCCACTCCAGCGCCGTGCTGGCGGCCAGCAACACCAGCAGTGAGACCCAGAACTGGACGCGGCGCCGCGGCGTGACTGCCGCCCGGCCGTTGCCATGGAGCCAGCGCCTGAGCGAGTGGCCCCACTGCCAGGTGCCCACCACCAGCAACCACCACGCGGAGTAACCCATTAAAAAGTAACTGGCGTCGGCCAGCCAAGCGCCCAGGCGGCCAGCCAGGTTGTGCACGCCCGCCGCCGCAGCCGCCTTGCCGGTGGTGGACCAGGCGGCATCGGCCGGGGTGAAGCTGAGCAAGGCAATCGCCCAGAACAGCAGCGCCACGGCGGCCAGCACCAGGCTCAGTTCGTGGGCAAATCGGCTCAAGCCGGTGGGTGCGTCGGCGGTCACCGAGCCCTGGGTTAAGGTGTCAAGTGAGTAAGTCATGGGGCAATAAGCAAGCTTACCGCAGAAGAGCCCGTCCAGAACAGTCAGCTTGTCATCCCAGCGCTTGATGCACGGCAGGGCTGGGCGCCCGTTCTTACAATGGATGCAGATCAAATGCTTTTGCTTTGACGACCCACGCCATTGGGCCCCGTGTCATGGCGGGCGCCTCACCTCACCCACCGCAATTTCAACCCCACTTTTAAGCACATGAAGCACTCCAAGGTCTTGATCCTGGGCTCAGGCCCCGCTGGCTACACCGCCGCCGTCTATGCCGCCCGCGCCAACCTCCAACCTGTGCTGGTCACCGGCATCGCTCAGGGCGGCCAGCTCATGACCACCACCGATGTGGACAACTGGCCGGCCGACGCCGACGGCGTGCAAGGGCCTGAACTGATGCAGCGCTTTTTGGCCCATGCCGTGCGCTTTAACACCGAGATCGTGTTCGACCAGATCCACAAAGTCGACTTCAGCCAGCGCCCCTTCACGCTCACCGGCGACAGCGGCAGCTACACCTGCGATGCGCTCATCATCGCCACTGGCGCCTCGGCCAAGTACCTGGGCCTGCCCACGGAAAGCGCCTTCATGGGCCGGGGCGTCTCGGGCTGCGCCACCTGCGACGGCTTTTTCTACCGCGAGCAAGACGTCTGCGTGGTCGGCGGCGGTAACACCGCGGTGGAGGAAGCCCTGTACCTGTCCAACATCGCCAGCAAGGTTTACCTCATTCACCGCCGCGACAAGTTCAAGGCCGAGGCCATCCTCATCGACAAGCTGATGGACAAGGTGGCAGCTGGCAAGATTGTTCTTAAAACACACCAAACCCTGGACGAGGTGCTGGGCGACGCCTCGGGGGTCACCGGCGTGCGCCTCAAAGCCACGCAAGATGGGGCCACGCAAGACCTCAAGCTCACAGGCTGCTTTATTGCCATTGGCCACCAGCCCAACACCGAGATATTCCAGGGTCAGCTGGACATGAAAGACGGCTACATCGTCACCCGCAGCGGCCTGAACGGCTTTGCCACCATGACCAGCGTGCCCGGCGTGTTTGCCGCCGGCGACGTGCAGGACCACATTTACCGCCAGGCCATCACCAGCGCCGGCACCGGCTGCATGGCAGCACTGGACGCCCAGCGTTTCCTGGAGCAGCAAAGCGGCTGAAGGTTCGCGTGCAAATCCGGGTAGAATCTAGGGTTTGCCGAATCGTTACCCTTTGGGCGCGAGATTCAAGCAAAAAAGACCTTTGACCGCCGATGAGCCGGAGCCGTACCCAGATTCATTTGGGGCAGACGGCACAGCACAGGACATCTGCGAGGTGCGGCGATGAGCTGCCAACTATTTTTCTGGAGTGTCCTTATGGCACGCGTTTGTCAAGTCACGGGCAAGAAGCCCATGGTGGGAAACAATGTTTCCCACGCCAACAACAAAACCAAGCGCAGGTTCATGCCGAACCTGCAATACCGTCGTTTCTGGGTCGAGAGCGAAAACCGTTGGATTCGCCTTCGCATCACCAATGCTGGTCTGCGTTTGATCGACAAAAACGGCATCGACGCCGTCCTCGTTGACCTGCGCGCACGCGGCGAAATCTAAGGAGCACCACCATGGCTAAAGGCGGACGCGAAAAAATCAAGCTGGAGTCCACTGCGGGCACCGGTCACTTTTACACCACGAGCAAGAACAAAAAGACAACGCCTGAAAAGATGTTGATCATGAAGTTCGACCCCAAGGCTCGCAAGCATGTCGAGTACAAGGAAGTCAAACTGAAGTAATTCAGTG
>Ga0209550_10002250_pt1 | contig 18565 bp, 14 predicted proteins | sample LauGreSuBDMM15SN_2_FD_187567 | JGI IMG/M metagenome (GOLD analysis project Ga0209550, IMG submission 187567) | Freshwater lake microbial communities from Lake Michigan, USA - Su13.BD.MM15.SN (SPAdes) (version 5) | ecosystem: Environmental > Aquatic > Freshwater > Lake | place: Lake Michigan...
GGGGTCGATGCCGACGAGCTTGCGCATAGGGCGGCGCTTGCGACGCGAAGGCCTGCAGCAGGCTCCGAAGGGCCGCACAGCGTCGTCGTCGTCGTCGATGTCGTCGAGGTTCGTGTCGTCCCCGTTTTCCAAGGCATCGGGCCGCGTGGGGCCCATTGGGTGGCGGCGCGCCGGCGGCGGCGCCAAGTGAGAGGCAGCGGCAGACTCTGGCTTGAGCGTCGGCAGCCCAACCTCAGCGGGCGTTTCTGGGAGTGTCTGTTTCGCAGCCGCCTGCACAGTGCGCGCGCTTGAAAGCGCATGCGCGGGTGCGCTCGACGGTCCCGATGAAAGCGGCCCACGCGGCGAGAAGGCCAGCACAATCGCGTTCAGCATGGAGTTGCCGACCTCGAGGATCGAGTTCTTGGTCTCAATCGCCGCCTCTGCCGGCATCGCGTCTGCTTCCGTCGTCGCTCCGGCCAACTCCATGAACTCAAAATGGCGAAGCGTCGTAGGAACTACGAAACCCATCGTCGGAACTTGCGATAGAAAATCACCGAAGCTATTTAATTGCGTGGACACTCAGGCCACGAGTTGTTGAGGGTCCAACATCGAAGCCGGTAAAAGGTCGTGCTTGTGGCCTTGAGTACAATTGTAGTTGAAGCCGAGGCCAGGCACGACCTTTTCGATTGAGAATTGGTTCAAAAACACCGCGGGGAGCCGGACACACGAGTCAGACACTCGAACCTCACAAATCCTCAGTGCCATCTCGGGGTTTTGATGGGAATTCCTCAAGTTCCGTCATTCTCGTGACCCTTCGGGAAAATGCATCGCATCCTCAGTGTCAAGGTGCGCCGCCGCGCCTTCGGCCGTCGCCTCTGCTGGAGCGCCGCGGAAATCGAGGATGCCGCGATGCGCGCACCTCGGAGCTTGAGCGCCGCGGAGATCGAGGATGCCGCGATGCGCGCGCCTCGGAGGCGCGGCGAGCGTGTCGACAGCGTCGACAGCGTCACGCTCGCTGATCGAGTGTTTCACCTCGAGCGCATGTCCAAGGCGGATATTGATCCAAAGATACTCGCGGAGGTGCGAGCGCTGCGGCTGGGTCGCATCAGGCACGGGGCGGACCAGAAGCGCGCCGATCAGCGGCGTATCACCATCGCACAGCAGCACATGGGCAACACGGTGCTGCTCGGCAAGACGAGCGTCGGCATGCACCACGAATGGGACCGGCTCAATCGGGAGAGTCTGCCCGAGGTGGCGCTGCTCGGGCACTCGAATTGCGGCAAGTCCGCGCTGCTCAACGCGCTCGCCGGCACGCACGCGCGCCACGGCCCGGCGCATGTGAGCCCCCGCGCAGGCTGGACGGCCGATCTGGGCTTCTACCGCATGAGGACCAAGGTGCCCATGACGGCGCTGGGCCCGAGCGCGCCAGCACGGCCCTACGCTGCGAGCGGCGAGGGCGAGGGCGAGAGTGCGGGCGCCGTCATGGGCGCGGGCGAGGGTGCGCCACTCTCATCATATGCCGAGGACGCTCGACACGACGCTCGGCCACCCTCATCATATGCCGAGGACGCTCGGCACGACGCTCGGCAACGCGAGCGCATGCGCGGCGCCCTTGGAATGATTCTCGTGGACACGCCCGGCTACGGCTTCGCGGTGGGGGACAGCCGGCAGCTCAAGGCGTGGGGCGAGCTGCTCGCCGACTATCTCAACAAGTCGGAGAGGCTGCGCCTCGGGGTACTCCTCATTGACTCCACGCGGGGGCTTTGCGCGGCCGACGTACGTGTCTTGCGGCGCGTGCTCAAATCGGGAGTACCGGTACTGCCCGGGGCTTCTCGAAGGCCCCTCCTGCTGCTGCCTGAGCGCGCCGGTGCTCACCACGACGCCCCCACTTCCCCACAGGTGCTGCCGGTGCTGACGAAGGCAGATCTGCTGCTGCCTGAGGACCTCGCGGCCTCGCACGCCGTCGTGAGCGCCCAGCTTGCCGAGGCCGCCCCCGCCGGGACGGGGGTGCGTGCGCCGCCGCTGATGCTCTCGGCGCATTTTCTGACCGGGGTCGCCAATTTATGGCGGGTGCTGCTGCGCACGCTCGCCGAGATCGAGCGAGCTGAGTTTGGGGCGCAGGAAGGGCGCCGGCGACGAGAGGGGCTGGAAGGGGCGCACTCGGTGGACGAGGACGAGAGTGATGTGGGGAAGTGGGGGCGTCGTGGTGAGCACTCGGTGGACGAGGACGAGAGTGATGTGGCACGACCACCGCATGGAGCCGCGGAGATGCACGCTCGCTAGACTCTGTAGACTGTACGTTGCACTGTGGCACCATGGCCAGTTGAGTCATTTGTCACGTAGTTGTGCGGTTCTACGGGCTTCAGCCCCGGGGCGTTGACCGCTGAGAGCGCAGTTAATTCTGATGTCCGTAAAATATCGTCAAGGGGTTGGAGATAGAGATCGATCACAATTGAGCTTCATCAGGGTAAGTGCGCTATTGGACGGACGATGGAGTGCTTCATCAGCGTAAGTGCCTCCGCCAAGTTCCGCGATCCTTCTCAGTGGAAACCGCGGAAGCCGTGGGGAGCAGGCGCGCACGTAGCGCTTCGCCGCCGCACGCTCTGCCACGGCCGACCCATGGGGCGGCGCGCGGGCGGGCATGCAGGTGGCAACGCCACACCTGCGCCACATCTGGGCGTCAGCGTGCTTCCTCCGCAAGCCAAAACTGAGCTCATGCCCGATCGCCTCGGCGGCGACGCGGCCGTTCTGGTCATCAAAGGTTTCCTCAGCGAGGACGATATCGCCGTGCTGCACCGCCTCGGGCCGACTGGGGCACGCAAGGAGCATGACCGCTACGAGGGTCTCGAATTTTCGCACGACGTTTGGCGGTTCGAAAAGGCTCTCAAGACGGAGGATCCGTTGCTACGCCGAAAGGTGCTCGGCGCGATGCTGTTTGCAGACCGAGAGCTGTGGCGCAGCATCCCTACCACCGACGACAAGCAGTCGCAGCTGCTGCACGAGGAGGTCGAGTATATTGTGTACGACGCTGACGCTTGCCGCGAGCGTGGTCTTGCACCACCGCATATCGGTCCACACGTCGACAACTCGAGCGCGGTGACCATGGTTGCGATGCTGTCGGAACCGGGCGCTGATTTTGACGGAGGCACTAACCTATTCGAAGATGGCCTCGGCGGTAAGATAGGCGACGGTCGTCACCGCGCCGTGCAGCCGCGCCGTGGCGATGCGCTGCTCTTCCGTGGCGAGCGCTGCGAACACTCGCTGACGGAAGTCACGCGCGGCGTGCGCCGTATCCTGCAGATTGAACTGTGTCGGAAGCGCGAAGGGTATCACTGATGCGATCGGCGCCGATCGGCCGATCGAGGTTACTGTCGTGGTTTCTGTTTCGTCACGTACCGGTAAAATACGGTCGCCACCCCGATTCTCTCGGAAAAGCTTGCCCTTGTTCGAATTCCAGGCGCAGAAGATGGACAGTCCGCCACGCATGGAGAGCTTCGTCGCAGGGCGCACCCCCGGCGCGGTCGCCATGACGGTAGTCACGTGGCCTCTGCCTACCGACGATGCCTTAGCGGCCCCAGAGCTGCACGGCAAAGTCTGCCAAGTGGGTGCTGTTGCACTCGCAAGCGGGCCGGTGTTGCTCCCTCCCATGCCGACAGAGCCGGCCCCGCAGCCTCCGCGCGCGGCGGCGCACACGGACGCACACGTACAGGACAACCTTATGAGAGCGCGAAACGCTCTCCTCAAGCGTAGTTCAAGCGCCGACGCTGACGTCCAGAAGACTGAAATGCAACGCAAGGCGCCAACTGCAGTGCAGTCAATGGGCGTATCTCGGCTCTCTCGTTCCATTGGAGCGAGGCAACTCTCTGCGGCACAATCCATGGGCTTCTCTCGTTCGTACCCAAAGCAAAACCGTGCCCCCACGACTGACTCCTCTGCCGCCCCGAAAGCCGGCAGCCCCACACCCAAAGCGGCGCAGCCGGCCACACAGAAGCCGCCCTCTGCCAGACCGCCAAACCCGGACGGTGGCCTCCAGGCGGCAATCGAGGCGGGCGCATGGGTGGCCGAGGTGCTCGGCATAGCACCTCCCTCCGAAGCGGCCGACGTGGAGGGTCACCATGCGGTGCTGCATGCATGGCTACGCTCGGGCGAGCTCCTGTGCGAGCTCGTCAACAAGTTGCAGTTTGGCACAAGCTCGCGTGTCTCGTCGAGCTCAATGCCCTTTAAGCAGATGGAAAACATATCATACTACATCGAGGCATGCGCGGCGCTCGGCGTGCCCAACCAGGACTGCTTCCACTCCGTCGACCTTTTCGAGGGCAAGGACCTGCGCGCGGTCGTGCGCAACATCCATGCTCTCGGACGCGTAGCGCAGAGCCTCGATTGCTTCAACGGGCCCATCCTCGGCGCCAAGATCGCCGAAAAGAAGGAGCGCGCCGCCACTCGTAGAGCTACCACGAGCCCTCAATCAGTAATCATCGAGTGCCCCGCCAGCCAAGAGCAAGAGGATGTGGACCCCCAAGGCCCGCAGACTCCCGTGCGAAGCAAGACGCTGAATGCGGCGCAATCCATGGGAGTCTCTCATCTCTCTCGGCCGAGAAGGAGCGCCCTCTCCATCATGCCTTCTTCGTACTTGCCGCAGATCGGCTTCTCCAGCTCATACCTGAAGCGCAAAATTGGCCGGGTGAAATTTGCTGCAGACGCTGCCGAGCCGCCCTCAGTGTGCTCGCCCGGACGTGCTCAGCGTGCACTTAGAAGAGCGAGGCTCAGCGTGCACCTCTCTGCCACTCAGTGGCAGAAAGGTGCACGGACGCCCTCAGACACTGACCCCGTCGCAGATCCACGAGAGGTAGCCATCAGGTACATCGTCCGCCGAGAGCAAGAGGATGCGGACCTCAACATTTGAGTGCAGGCCTCGTCCCTCGTCGTGCGGCTCGACCCTCGCCTCGGTGCGGAGCTCAAACACAAACAACCGGATTCCATAGCTAGAGTCGTAGACGCGAAATATTTACGTGAACCGAATTGAAAAAGTTGAGCTACCACGACACCGCCACCCCAGCGAAAAATGTACGAGTCCCGACCACGATAAGCATGGGTTTCGGGTTCGCCGTTTCGCGGAACACGTGAAGTGCCGGGTCGCGGCGCCCCTCCCCCCTCGCGCGTCGCGGGTCGGGTCGGCGCGCGCTCGACGGCCCCCCACCGCGAACGCGGAACGGAAGCAGCAACCATGTCTCTATTCAGCTCGTGTCGAAGTTCTTGAAGTACTTGTTGATCTGCTTCTCGCCGAGCGGCGAGGAGCGCTCGTCCCAAGGATTGCGTATGGCATCGCCCTCGGTGCCGATGGTGAAGAAGATCATCGAGAGCAAATGGTCGATGCAACGGCTGACTGGTTGGGGCGGCTCCGCCCCCCAAAAGGTCGCCCGAGTCGTGAGGAGCGTATTGTATGCTGCGGGATCGTTGGCCTTCAAGTCATTCAAGTAGCGCCCCGCGCTTGATCCGCCAGGCTCCGCGCCGGCCTCGACGGTGGCGGCAGCGGTGGCAGGCGAATTGCCAGCTGCGATCAGCTCTTCGTAGAGCTCCCTGCCGAGATCGAGATCACATGCCGAGCTCGAGATCAGTGGAGGATTGCGAGGTCATCAGCGGCAATCCATCGAGCTCAGCGCAACCAGAGGCCACCCTCACCTGCCGAGCTCGAGATCAGTGGGGAGCGCCTTGAGAGCTGAGAGTCGGCACAAAGCCTCGAGCCAGCCTTCGAACGGCACGTGCTGATTCTTGATCGAGCCGACGGCCGAGTAAGGCTGCGCCACGACCATTCGTGACCACGTGAAGGCAAAGGCGACGTCGCGCTCGGAGAGGTCAGCGTTGATCAAGTCGAGCCGTTTCACAAACTTGGCCCAACTCTCGTATGTGAGCAGCCGTTTCGCAGGGCCCCGCTTCTCGCAAATGACCTCAAAGATGAGGCGTAGGTTCTCCTCGTGACGCTTGAGCACTTGATCGGTGGCCTCGCAGTAGCAGTGCTGCACACGGAAGGCGTTGGCGTCGAGGAACGCATTCGGGTCGCAGCGCGGGGCGATGGACTCGTCAAAGAGGCGCGTGATTGCGCGCGCAATTGACGGCTCCTCAGCCGTCATCACGTAGCGCATCGCGGCGTAGTTGACGAGGCAATTGACGAACTCGTCAATAGAGAGCGCCTTGGCGCGATTCATCCCATCTGACTCGGCCTCGGCCTCTACAGCCTTGGAGGCCGTGTCCACGGCGATGAAGAGGCGATCGAGGTCCGACTTTTTGGTGAACTCCGCCTTTTGGCTCGCCAGCTTACAGTCCTCGACGAGCTGTGAATATGCATTGAGCCCTATGACGCCGCAAAAGCCCGCGAGCGCCGCGTAGAACTCGAACAGAGGCGTGAGCATGTAGACGCTTCCCCCGCCATCGACTCCCCACAGCACGTCATGGACCGCCTCGACGGCTTCCTCTGACGAAACACCGCTCTTGTCCTGCCGGCCGATGAACTTGCGTAGCCCCGATTGCAGTGCGCGATCCCAAATCGCCTCGAAGTGCTGACGGCGCACCTGCGGGCACTCACACGTGGCGCGGGAGGGTTGGGGAGGGGAGACAGACGTCAGCCACGCGGGAGCCATCAGACGTAATCAGACGTAATCAGACGTAATCAGACGTAATCAGACGTAATCAGACGCCATCAGCCAGGGAGCCGACGACCTCGTTGCTCGTGATCGCCGACAGACCCCCGGGCATCATCTCAAATCAGATCGCATCTCAAATCAGATCGCATCTCGTATCGACGCACCTCCTCCGTATCACAGAACGCTTGCGCATCGCACCAGTTCGCCCGTTCCTTCCATATGCTCCGTGGCAGCGTCCACGGGACCTTCGGCTTTGACTTCTTCTTGGGCACCTCGCCTGATGAGGGAGGCAATCAGACGCCATCAGAGGTCATCAGAGGCCACGAGGCAATCGCCTGATGAGGGAGGCAATCAGACGCCATCAGAGAGACCTCAGAGGCCACGAGGCAGCTATGGGCGTTGTGTTGGGCGACTCACGCTTCTCAAAGCGGTCGAGCGGCCCGCCCGCGCGCTCGGGGATGAAGAAGCGATGTCGCGAGAGCTCATCGACCGCTCCGCTCGATGCCTGCACCACTGTCGAGTTGTGAGGCTCCTTGCGCTCAGCGTCCACCTTTTCACACGCAACCTCGACAAGCTCGTCATGCAGCAGGTCGAACGTCGCCGCCGCCGCCTCGAGCTTGAGGCGCCGCTCGGGCAGGCACGGCAGCCGGCCCACCAGTGAGCTCATCGGTGGCCGGTAGCGCGGGAGCGCCCGGAACGACGCGCTCGTGCTGCTGCATTGGCTGGGGGTCGCTTGGCGACTGCTGCGACTGGGAGCTCTGCTGCTGCCCAACCTCGGCAAGCTGAGCAAGGGCGCGCTCTGGCTCCCTGTGAGCGTGCGATGTGGCGTGCTGTCCGAGCTGCTGCGGATAGCGGACACGTCGAGCGGCTCGTCCGAGAGGAAATGCAGCTGCGGATCGCTGCGAACGATCTCTGGGTTGCGCAGCGCCTTTACGCCTTCGTCCACCAAAGCAGTCAGGTCTCGGTCGAACGGACTCTTTCGCGTCGGCGCTGCTTGGCCCTGAACATGATACTTGTAGTCCACGTTGATCGGTAAGAGGTGCGAGCAGCCCCACTGTACTTTCGGCGGCGCCGACGGTGCATCGTCGGCTGTAACCTCAATCTTGTTCAGATTGAAGCGCGAGGTTTTGCGGACCAACGTGGGCGGCGGCTCCACGCTTACTCGCCTGATTGCTTGCCTCGCGTTGGCGGCGCTCAAGTCGCGAATGATCAGCGCAAACTCGGCCAGGTTGAGCTTTCCGTCCGGCGTGTTGTCATACGTGGCCAGGATGTGCCCGGCTTCGGCAGTGGTCATATTGAGGCCTGTGGTATCCCTCCAGTGATACTCCAGAGCCCTCCGCAGTTCGTTGTTCTCGAGGTACCCGTTGCCATTCCCGTCAAAGCGCATGAATGTCTTCTTCACCTTGGCCATGGCGGCATGCGGCTCACGGGGGACTTTGCCTCCGAGCAGGGTATCTGTCGGCATGCGTCAGTTCATGCGTCGGAGAACTTGCCCAAATTGTAAATGTATCACAGCACAGCCCATTTTTGTTGACTAGACCGAGGCCGCACTGGGTCGATGTCCACGTCTGAAAGCAGCTATGGAAATCAACCTGAAAAAGGTTGAGAAAGCACCGAATTCTGGACGGTGCTCGAATTCTGGATGGTGCTCGACTTTTCGCGCACGAGCGAGCACACGCCATCAATCCGATCGTATCGCAAAGCACCATGCTCTCGACGTTCGCGCTGGCAACCATGATCCCGACGGCCTTCATTAGCATCGACACGTCGCCCTTCTTCTACAACGACCTCATGGCCGTACAGGCGATGATGCGCCCACCACCTTCTTCGTCGTGGCGCTGCACCGACGAGGAGTGCATGATGTCGTACCCGGTGAGCCATCTAGAGGATGCATCGCTTCGCCTCGTGCTTGGCGACGACGGCAAAACAATCACGCTGTCTGGCGAACGCAAGATCGAAGGATGCCAGTGCCAACCGCGCGACGATGTGATCATCACCCTGCCGTTCACTCCGTCGGCACCAGAGGCACTGTCCTCGAGCATCGACAAGGGTCGGCTCACAATCACGCTCTCGAAGCATGCCAAGATTCCGGAGGCCAAGACGATCTTGATCAAGCGTCAAGAGCCGAAGACGGCCGACGCGAGCCAGATCCGCTTCGTGCCGCAAGAGTCCGCGTCTGCCTCCGTCGTCGAGGAAAAGATGTTGGATGCCTTCGACAAGTTCCGCGCTGTCGCTGCCCTGGCCCGCAAGGACGGCCAGGAAACACCAGCGCAGGCAAGCAACGCTAGCGAGACAGTCAATGTCACCGCGCACGCGTAGGGAGAAGATGGGAGCTCCATCGTGGGATGGACGGGGATGTGAGGACAGTGCGGGGCCAGAAAGCCAAGACTCTCGACGCGACGACGGTCGGTGGGTAGTTTGGTAGCCTTGTGCCGTACCGAAATGCTCCAGCGCGGTTGCATCGAGAATCCGGGATTGGGAACAGTTAGGGGGAGACAGCGAGTGTAGTGACGGTCGGAGGTTCGTAGCTGAGGTGGTCACGTGCACTCCCGCGCTCGGCGCCGTGTGGAGGTCCCGGTCGCGGGTGACATCTGACAACACGCGTGGCACCCCACTTCGCTGGCAGCCGCGGCATGGCCGCTCGGTCGCGACCCCGCGCCCCGCGGCGCCGAGCGCGTGCGGCATACCGCGGTAATCTAATCGGTGTTAAATCGGGGCGCACACTGTGTCAAAGGATTCAAATACCGGTACGATTGAACCGTGGGTACTCTGTATACGACCTCACCCCAAACATGTCGTCACTGTGTCGGCTCGCCACGCTTGCGGCTCAGAAGCCGCGCAGGCGCTCACCGACCCACAACGCAATGGACACACATGCACGAAACTCGCGCACCAAAACTCGGAACACACGCATGGCACACGGCACGATACAAAAACGGTAACCGGCCCATGCTCGACACATAGGGGCCTGCAGCATCTCACATCATCTCATGCCAGTTTCCATTAGGCCATGGACGACAGCAGCTGAACTCACGCTCGCTGTGCCATAATAGAGGAAGCATTCGCTGTGCCAAAGAATAGGTCAACCAGGCGAGCGGATCGCCGCTGGTTGCGAGTCCGCTCCCCTGAAAACAGCTGGCGGCGGCAGGCCGGCAACGAAGCCGAGCGGATGGCTGGGCGACGCATGCAATGAGCCCGTCCGCATGCTGGGCGACGCAGCCATCGTTCGCATGGGTGACGCCGCGTCGCTGCGGGCACGAGCGCCCGAGGCGGCCGGCGGGTCGCCCCAGCGCCCTGTGTGATGACGCCCCCAATGCGACGGCACCGACAGGGGTGCCTCAGGCTGGAGCGAAGGCTTCACATACGGCGCCATCAGCAGCTCCTGGATCTTGATCGGGTGGTTGGGGGCCGATGCAGGCGTCGTGTTGGGCCGATGATGCGAGTGCGCCTGTTCCCTCATGGCGGGCAGGGGCTGCTGCGCGGCACGCGGCGGCTCGAAGACCTCGGTGGCGCCCTGCTCCTTGCTCAGGCGGCTCTGTCCAGTTCGGTGGCTCGACGAAGCCTTGTGATGAGGCTCGAGATGGTTGTACACGACGGCGCCCTGCACGCCGCCGTGCAGCGTCCCCGAGACCACGAAGCCTTGCACGGGCCCGTTGCCGCTTGGGATCGAGCCCTTGGTGCGCGGCACGAGCGGCGAGGAGGAAAAGGCCGGCGGCAGCTCAAGGGCACCGCTCGAGGCCGAAGTCTCCTCCGTGGACTGCGCGCCTGAGCATCGACTCGGCAGCCGTGGATGCGATGCGCTCTTGGTGGGAGTTTGGGTTGGAGGGCGATACTCCTTGAGCACGCTCTGGGTCCGCACCGCCTCGGCCCTCAGCGGAGCGAGGGGCCCCTCTGCTGGGGTACTCAGCGAACGTAGGGGGGGCAGACTCGGCAGCGGATTTGGTGGCGGCAATTGGTTTGCAAGCAAGTACAGCTGCTGAAGAGAGGTCAGCGGCTTGTACGGCGCCGGCGGGGAGTTGAAGGGCGCAAGCTCGTCGATGCGCAGCACCGCATTCTGCAACATGACGTCGATCGAGCCCGCGTGCTCCTCGAGTGAGGCAATCGTCGCAGGCTCAATCATGATGCCAATCGCACCCTTGTGGTCCTGCCTAGTGCTCCCGCGCGTGGATTCGCGAGTGGCTGGGCGCGAACTCTCGCGCGACGAGGGGCGGGCGGGAGCGTCTCCATGCTCTTCCAGGTTCTGAGGCGGCGGCGGCGGCGGCGGCACATTGTTGGAGGTGGATCCGAAGCCGCTGTCCTGCGGCATCGGCGGTAAATGTGCTCGTAGACTGGCCACCTCCATAACGGCATCGTAGCATGCGCAGTAGCCGATCAGGGCCATGCTGGCCATCGCCGTGCGCAGGCGCATCTCCCTCTCTGCCTCCTTCTTCAGCTCGGCGTAGCTACTTTTGAGCTCTAGGTGCTCTTTTTGAAGCCGTAGCAGTTGCACTTTGGTCGGATTCAGCAGCGCTTGCGTACGTTCGAGCTGGCCCTCGACGACTCGAAGGTTTTGGGAGACTTTGGCGCACCTCTCTGCCATCGACTGGTGAGCGGCCTTCTCGCGCATGCGAGCAGCCTCTCCGTCGATGGATTTGAGGGCCGCCACCTGCTCCTCGAGCTCGGCGATGCGCCTCGAGGACTCGGCGCGAGTATCCTGCATGGCGCGGTACGCCTCAGCTGGCAGCAGTGCTTCCATCTCACGGTCTGAGGGTTTTCGCGGGCGCTTGTCAGGTTGGCTTTCCGGAGCGGCGGCTGGTTTTGCCTCGGCTGGAGCGGCGCCGCCCGCTTCCTTTAGTTTGGCGGTGGCCTCCTCCAGTTTGGTGGCCAACTCCGCCTTCGCCTCAACCGACTTCTCGAGCTTCTCCTTTGTCTCTTCGAGCACACCGCGCTGAACCTGCATTTCAGAGTAGAGGGCATCCTTGCGCTCTTCGAGCTGTTGGATCTTCTCACGCAACTCCACAATGCGCTGCAAGAACTCTGCCTCGCTGGTGGATCCGTGCTCGGCAAACGTGTCTTTTTTGGTGAGCTTTGGCGCTTCCTGAGGCTGTGGCGATTGGGCAGGCATGTTGACAAACGCCTGCAGCTCCCTTTGAGCCTGCTCTGCTCTGTCCTCTGCATCGCGCCGCCTATGCTCTTCACGCTTGAGATCATCTCGCAGCGCCTCGTTCTGCGCCTCCAGCTTCTCCAGCCGTGCCTGGTGTGCTCGCAATAGGCCCTCCTTGCGCTTCAACGCATCCTGCACGGAGTTGGAGCCCGCAGACGGAACAGCGCCTCCGCTCGGGGCACCTTCCTCGGACTCTGCCGTGCTCTCCAGCACGCGCTCCCTTATCAACGCCTTCATCGACGTGAAGGCGACGGAATACTCTCTGCGAAAAAGGCAAGACGAGCGGCTTGGAGAGGAGAGGGGAGTGGAAAGAGCGCCTCACTCCGAAACCGCCTGCTGCCAAACTTGTCGACTCGCTCCGTGCCCATACCGGTAAGTCGATCGTCGTTGCGGAATTCGGGTGCACGAAACGGTCGAAAGAGTGTGTTTGACACGGCAAAGACATACGTCATTGGATTCACCTAATCATTGCTAATACTACGACCGGGTGAAGGGGTGTACTCATTCGCACAGGTCCATCGCCCATTGGAGGTGTGCACGGAAGCAGATAGCGGCGGCTTGGCCCATATCCCGAGGCACGCCCACGCGGTCGCGCAAGTACGCGAGGCAGCTCTGCAGCTCCTTGCCACTGCCCGCCAGGTCCGCAGCTGCGCCTGCCGAGAGAGCCGCTGAGGTTCCGAAGAGAAGCGCGTGGGCGACGTGCCGGAGGGCTACGTCGACTGGCTCGACGAGCGCCTCGTTGGGCTTGGCGTACGGGTCCGCGAGCGGCGCCTGGAACTGCGGCCGGCCCGGCGTGCCCACGGCGCGCGCCGCAAAGCGCGCTATGTTCTTCGCATTGCGTGTCAGTTTGAATGCTGCCTCGGCTGCGGCGGCTTCATCGGAGATGTACTGGAGAGGCGCGAGGGGCTCGAGGGCGTCGGCGACGTTCAGGGCGGCGTTGAGCTTGAGCGGCAGCTCCCACGTGCCCTCGCCGCGGATGCCCGCCGCCACCGACTTGGCGGCATCGACCGGGTAGCCTGGACCGTACTGTGGCGGGATGTCCATGACGTGCGTGTAGTAGTCGGACTTGGTCGCTACGTAACTCGGCCGCTGCTCAAAGGCTGTGAGCCACGCGTCGAGTCCGGGGAAGCTGCCCGTGCCGCGCAGCTTCAGGTTCTTCCAGTACAGCACCGACGCAATCATGCGCTCCACATGGGAAACGTACTGCAGGTCGACGAGACTTGGTGCCTCGCCGCCGAGGAACCAAGGGCCGGGCGTGGCGAGCAGAGCTTCGTCAACCTTGCGCAGGGTGGCGAGGAAGTTGCGCTCGTTGGCATCGAAGAGGCCCTTGCCGGGCTGGAACGTGAGCTGACACCACGCCGAGAAGAGCTCGCGCTCGAGCGAGAGCAGCCGTTGTGCCGCGTCACGATCGGGCGTGCCGGGAGGCGGAAGCATGGGCGGACCCTGCGGAAACGTCGCGTCGAGCAGCTGCATGATGACTAGGCTCTCGGTGATCATCTTGCCGTCGAGCTCTAGCGCGGGCAAGTACCCACCCGGCACCTTGTTCGTGAACGAGGCGGGCTTGTCGCCGTAGCTGCGCATGTTGATCTTGGTGACCTTGTATGGAATCCGCTTCTCCTCGAGGAGCAGCCACGTCTTCTGGCAGTAAGGACACCATGCGGCATGGTCGCGATAGAAGTTGACGCGCACCTCCGACTCGTCCTTTGCGTCGAAGAGGCGCAGCAGACTGTCTGTATGCGGCGGGCCGCGCCCCTTTTGACGCTCCTCCGCCTCCGCAGCGAGTCGCGTGCCGGTCGCCGTCTTCAGCACGCTTGCAGAGAGCGTATCCCAGGTCGGAGCCGCCGTGGTGGCCATCATATGCGGCGGTAAAGCACGTGGCGCCACGCGTGGCGCAGCAATAGCCGCGGCGGCGGCGTGGCAATACAGCAAGAGAAAACCCATCGATAATCTCGAGTGATCTCCGATTGCAACATTCACAGTGAAGAGCCGAACTTCCACTGAAGTTTGGGTTTCTATCCTCCCCATGGGCACCGTTGCTTGGATCCACAGTGGCTTATAAGAACAATGCTAATAACAGCTACGCCTAGCTAGCACCCCCGGCACAGTCGCTCGCACATGAGGTTTCGGCTCGCTCGGTCGTCAGGATCCCATTGGCATCGAGGTCCCACATCGCAGCTCGCCTCAAAGGAAGTGAAGGTGCCCGTCACGTTGCACTGCGCGGTCAGGATCGTCTGGTTGTGGTCCTCGAAGCGCAGCGCGCAGCTGCCCGGCACGCTCGAGAGGCAGCATGAGTACCAGTCCAGCACCTCGACGCAGTTGAGCAGCTGGCAAACGTCGCACCGTTGGAAAAAGGCGCGCACCGCGGGATCACCGATCACAGTGGCGGCGACGACGCAGACGAGGAGCAGCAGCACGCCGGACGCCATCGCGATCGCACGCTGTGCCCGAGTGAGCCCACGACGTGCCCGCAACGACGCGATCGTCACACGGAGGTGCCGTGCCCAATCACTGAGGCGATCATTGAGGCGATCCCTGAGACGCTCCTCAGTGGTTGCAACCTGACGGTTTGCCTGACGTGCCGCCTCAATGAGCTCGAGGCACTGCGCCAGCTGCCCGGTGTCGGCTTGAGCGATCGCGAGGTGCGTTGGCTGCCCGCTGGCATCAGCACCACCTTGATGCGCGTACTCGAAGCCCAACGAGCGGAGTAGCGCAACAGCCGCCAGGTATTGGCCTAGGCGAGCGTGGAAGGCGGCGTTGGTGAGTCTGACCGTCCTGTACTTGGTCTCCTCCGGATGGGTTAGCACGTTATGCACGAGTGTAGCGACGGTGGACAGCGCAAGCTCGAAGGCTTCAGGGCTCGCTGCCTCAGCGCGCAGCTGGCGAATGAAAGCGAGCGTGCGCTCCGTGCCACTCCACTGCGCCGGAGCTGCCGAGCCTGCCACCGCCGAGCCTGCCGCCGCCGCCGCGTGGGCAGCCAGGGAGGCGTCGTCGTGGGCAGCCAGGGAGGCGTCGTCGTGGGCAGCCTGGGAGGCGTCGTCGTGGGCAGTCTGGGAGGCGTCGACGGCCGATGTGGTGTCCGGGAGGGTGACCGGTACTGAGGCCTGAGGCCTGAGGGCTCGAGGCGCCGTCGTGGGCCTTGTGTGCACCGGTACGGCGTCCATCTGCCGCGGATGCACCGCGCTCGTGACCGGTGCTCGCTTGCATGCGTCGGCCCGATGTGGGCGTGGCGGCACGGGAGGTCGAAGTAGCTGCCGCTGTGCATGCATCAGGATGCCGATCAGCACACCGGTCACGAGCCCACCCAAATGCATAAAGTTGTCCACCCATGGAGTGAGGCCAATCACCTGATGAGGGAGGCCATCAGTCGCAATCAATGAGCGTCGTCATCACCTGAGGCCAATCACCAAATTAGGGAGTGAGGCCAATCACCAAATTAGGGACGGTTGCAAAAAGAAGGCCGCCCACGCCCGCGTGCCGAAGCGTGCCGCGCGAGCAGTAGTTGAAGAGGACGTCGGCCCAGTAAGCGCCGAGGAGACCAAACATGGAACCCGACGCTCCCACCGAGATGACCCCTGGCAGGAAGACAGTCGAGCAAACGGTACCGAGGAGGCCGGAGACGATGTAGAGCAGGGCCGTCTGCACAAACCCGAAGGCGCGCTCGAAGCCCACGCCGAGGGATAGGATCCCGAGCAGGTTGAGGAGCAGGTGGAAAAGGCCAGAGTGCAGCCAAGAGGAGCTGAACAGACGCCACCACTCGCCTCGGCCCACGCCCCAGCCAAAGATGGCTTCGTCATTCTTGGCGCCCATACGGTTGAGTACCCGAATGGGCGGGCCAAGCATCCAGTTCGGCTCACAGGGCGTGCCGTCCGCATACGTAGGCAGCCCCGTCGCGCTCGCCTCAGGGCACACGAACGGCGCGACAGTCCATCCATTCTCGCGTACCTGATGAGGGAGGCCATCCGAGGCCATCAGAGGCCATCCGAGGCCATCATAGGCCATCAGAGGCCATCCGAGGCCATCATAGGCAATCCGAGGCACTCCACGTACCTCGAAAATGAAGACGATCGTGCACGCGAGCGTGCTCAACATGCAGAACCACGGCTTGTGATCGACGTGAGTGGGCAGCACCCATGTCGAGTACTCGCGTTGGCGCGAACGTTCGCGCTCCTTTTGCGAATGCTCGCGCTCCTGACGCGAATGCTCGCGTCGCACTTCGCGATGGCGCGAATGTTCCTTTAGAGCTTCGCGATGCATCTCCATCTGGTGGCGAAGGAAGCGCGAGGGCGACGCGAGCTGCTCTTGGAGCTGGCCGCCGAGCGCCATGGTGAGCGCGCTCGTGCTTCGGGCGATGGCCTTGAGAGAGGGCGACGTACCGAAGTGCGAGGGTGAGCGCCATGGTGAGCGCCGGTGCGCTGAGTGCCTGTGACGGCCTCCCTGAGTGCCTCGGAGTGCCTCGAATGGCGAGGTCCAGTGCGAGCGGTGTGCCACCATCGCCCTCAGCTTCGCGGCAGCTCGCTCCTCCTCCTCCTCCTCGTCGAGCCGTCGCTCCTCCTCGTCGAGCCGTCGCTCCTCGTCGTCCATATCGCCGAGGTAATCTCCGAGGTAATCTCCGGTAGCGGAGGCCGCCGCCGCCTCTGCTTCCTCGGGGGTGCGGATGGCGGGTGGGCGCGTCGTCTCGGGCGAACGCGTCGGCGCCGTGATCGCACCGCTCCCCGTTCCCGAAACCGACGAAATCGACGAAATCCTCGCCGCGCCCGGATCCAAACTCGACGCCCTCGACGCCCTCGACGCAACTGATGACGTCGCCGGCATCCCCACATCGCCGGTACGGTTTCCGGCACGCTTCTGAGCCTTGAGCTCGGCCTTAAACCTCTTGAGCTCGGCCTCGATCTCCGCCGCCGACTCCGCCTTGGCGACCGCCGCCTTTGCCTTGGCTGCTGCCGCCGCCTTGATCGCCTCTGTCTCCGGAGCATACTCTGCAAACGAGTGCACGGCCGGTGGCGATGAGTCGGGTGCGTGCCATCCTTGGAGCTTCCAGTAGCGTCGCCTCGCCTCGTCGATGCCCTGGTACAGCTCGACGAGCTGCACGATGAGCTCGCGGTCCCCTATCGTGCCGCCACGCAAGATGCTCAAGATTCGTGGCTGGGCATCCTCCAGCGGCGGCAGCATCTGTGCCAGCCGCTGACGCTCGTTCCCGCTGATGCTGATGCCGCTGATGCCGCTGCTGCCGCTGCAGTCTCTGCGGTTTCTGCTGTCTCTGCTGTCTCTGCCACCGCCCGCGCTCTTGCCGACACCTGGGACGGCGCTCTTTCCGCCGCCCGGGACGTTGGCTCGATTGAGAGCGGCCACGAAATGATTGAGCTGCGCCATGAGCGCATCCACCTTCACCTGGAGGCGTGCGGTGCGTGTCGGGCCGAGCTTGGGCACATCGGCAGCTGCGCCCTCGGCGAGCGCGAGGCCAAGCTCATCCGTCTTAATCGACGCAGACGGCTCCTCCTCCGCACGCCGCTCCTCCTCGACCGGCTCTTCGACATGCAGCGACGACGATGAGAGACGCTCAAGTGCCGAAGCTGCCATATCCCATAGCGAGCCGAAGCCCGACCATGGCGAGTCGCGCGGCGGCCCACCCTGCAAAGGTGAGCGTGGGTCCTCGGCATCAATAGGCTGCCGGGACGCGTGGCGCGATGAGGTGGGTTGCCTGGCTGGCACGCCCATCGGAGGCGCCGGCGCCGGTGGCCGCTCCCGCGCATGCTGCTGCTCGCGGTAAAGCGCCTCGAGCTTGGCCTCCGCGGGCGGCCGCGGCGTGTCCTGCACGTTGAAGGCCGGGGCGGCGCTGGACCGGCCAAACATTGCACACGACAATGTCGTGTTAACGTTCACACCACGTCCCTTCTTTTTCAACAGAGAGTTGGTGTCTTCTCGGGTCGCCGGAGCTTGCGGAACGTACGCAAGCTTCCGGCTCACAGCCGTTTCACACAGTGCTGAACAAGTTGCGCGGCGTAGCGGGCGTGAGCCCGTGTGAACGACGGTTTCGGACGTGTGCCTGCATCTCGATCGTGTCCTCTCTCCTCTGCCTCTACACGCACGCCACAGCACAGGAGACACGACCCACACAACAAACGGAAGCACTGGCACCGTCACGAACCTGACACGGCCGAGCCCGCGCCCCGCCCGGGACGACGCGAGGCCGAGGCGACGCGCGATATACGATAATAATTTAATATATGATATATTACGACATATTTCTCTTTCCGTCAAGCTTCAACGGCACACGCATGTCGCATCACGCGGCGCGAGATGCGAGATGTGTGCCGGTGCGCTTTGCCTCTGGTGCACACATCACTCGCGCGTCGCGTCGCCTCTGGGCCACCCAATCCACTTGTTGCAGCACGTCTGCATGGTTCCGCACCACATGCCAGATCAGCGTCGCCCCATGTCGACCCATGCCAACACGTCAAATACCCTCTTGTACCTGTTCGGTTCGCGCTCACCCGGCACGCGGCATGCATGTTGAATGCCGCGGATCAGGTTGGGTACCCCACAACACCACGCCCCTCTCGCCGGATCGGGGTTCCCCACATTCACACATTCCCCACATTCACACCCCTCCCTCCGCTCCCGCTCTCGGAGGACACGAAGGCGAGACGCCCCAGCCGCCCTCCCCCCACCGCCTCGCCCGGCAGGCCCCCCTCGCTCCCACATTGCCAGCGCCCTTAAAGGGCGCACGTGGCAATGGGAGTCGGCCACCCATGCATGCCACGGAGATGTAGCACGCACGCACGGTTTGTACGTGGCCGTGGTCGCC
>Ga0209550_10002251_pt1 | contig 18555 bp, 20 predicted proteins | sample LauGreSuBDMM15SN_2_FD_187567 | JGI IMG/M metagenome (GOLD analysis project Ga0209550, IMG submission 187567) | Freshwater lake microbial communities from Lake Michigan, USA - Su13.BD.MM15.SN (SPAdes) (version 5) | ecosystem: Environmental > Aquatic > Freshwater > Lake | place: Lake Michigan...
AAAAAATATTAATTATATTTAATGATTTTAATATAAATACAAAAAATTTAATTTGGTTAGAAAAAAATTTTAATACATATGAAATAGATAATTCAGATATTATTTTAATTAAATTTATTGATAGTAACAATTTTGAACAAAAAATAAGTTCTATTGGTAAAATTAAAGAAATTGAATCATTTTTAATTAAAAAATCACTATATAGCAATTTATTAAATAAATTATTAAATAGAAATATAACATGGCAATCTTGTTTATTACAATTAATAGAAGATAACTATTTAAAATCTAATCAAATAAATATACCTATTTTTAATTAAGTCATTAATATATTTATTACTGTTTCTATATTACCATTTGAGTTATCTAATAGTTGTAATAATTCTTTTTCATCATTAAAACCCATATCTTTTAATAATAATAACTGATGATTATACTTGTTTAATTTTTTATTTAAAAAAAGTTCTATAATTTTATTAGGTTCTGATAAATTTTTTATTATAAATTCATAAATTAATTTTTTTCTAATAATATTTATAAATTCATCTTTTTGAAAAAGATCATTTACTTTTTCAATTTCAATATTTTCTTCTTTAATAAATACTTCATCAGGTATTTTTTTAATAACACTATGAAATATGTAATCATTTGTAGAATTATTTAATGGTAAATCTTCTTCTATATCAAGAATTTTACCTAAATATATTATTTTAATATAAGAATTAACTTGTTGATTATATTTTTCCAAGTATATTTTTTTACCAATATCAGTTATTAATCTATTAACATTAACTAAATTATCATATTTAAATAATAGATTAGTTCCATTATTCAATTTAACATTAATATTTATCATTTTATTATTTAATATATAATTTATCTTAATAATTATAAAAAAAATCAATTTTTTAGAAATCAGAGCCTATTATTAATTTAATTGGTGTATGTTTATAAAATTTAGATTTATTTTTTCTTAATTTGAATCTTCTATATAAAAAATACCAATTTTCAGCATAATATGGATCATAATATTCTTCATAGCAATCTATTATTAAATATTTTAAATATGAAACAAATGGATGTATTTTCATATAATAGATGTTATATTATTATTTAAGAAAAGTTGTAAAAATTGATTTTTAAACATTTATAGAAATAATTAATATATATATAAATGAATACATTATGGTTAAACAAATATAATCCAAAAACATTATCAGATGTTGTTGGACATTCTAAAAATATTAATAAAATAAAAAAATGGTTATTAAAATTTAATGATAAATCAAATTATAATTCAATAATAGATTCAGAAAATAGTGATGAATCTATTAATAATTTTAAAATTAGTAATTCTTCAATTATAATTTCAGGAATTCATGGTATAGGTAAAAGTATTACAATTAAATTAATACTTGAAGAAATGAATTATAATATTATTAATATATCGTCATCTAATATAAAAGACAATAAATTAATAAGTAAAATATTATTAAATGGATCATGTGAAAACTTGGGTACAATTCATAGTATTATAACAAATAAAAAATCGGCATTAATTATAGATGATACAGAAAATATAACTTTATCAACCGAAAAAAATATGTTAATAGATTTGTATAAAGAAAATGAAGAAAAAAAAATTTTACCAATTATTTTTTTAACAAATGAACAACATTCTAAATTAATATCAGATATTAAAAAGACTTGTTGTGAAATAAAATTTATTCCTCCAAATATTAATGAAATACTAGTATTAATGAATAAAATTTATAAAAATGAAAAATTAAATGTAATAGATAATAATGTATCATTAAATATTATTAAGTTTACTCAATTTGATATTAGAAAATTAATATTTTTATTACAAGATTTAAAATTTACTTTTGGATCAGATATAATTGATATAAATAAATGTAAAAGTTTTTTTTTGTCTTCACAAAAAAAAGATAAAGATATTGGATTATTTGAAGGTACAAAAGAATTATTAGATAATTATAAATCAATTGATAAATGTTTAAACTTATATGAAAAAGAAAAAGTATTATTGCCTTTAATGATTTTTGAAAATTATCCAAGAAATATTTTATCTCGTCTACACGATAATGATAGTTTTTATGAATGTTCAAGTAGAATTTGTGACTCTATATCTATGGGAGATGTAATTGAAACTAATATTTATACTGATCAAAATTGGTATTTACAGAGTCTTCATGGATTTTATACTTGTTGTCAGACTACATATGAACTGTCAAAATATCCTTTAAAAAATAAATCATATGATATAATATTTTCATCAGATTTAAATAAAACATCAATTAAGAATATAAATAAAAAAAATATATTAACAATCAACACAATAATTAACAAAAATATAAATGATATATTAATTTTAAATAAAATGATATATGATTTATATAAAAAAGAAGAATATAAAAAAATTAAAAAAATCTCTAATCAATATAAATTATCAGCAAAAAATATTGAAACAATACTTAAAATAGATAAAACTATTGAAAAAATTAATATTATACAAAAAATTAAAAAATTAATATCTTCAGAATAAAATATTATATAAATAATTATCTAAATTTACTATATATGTCATTTAATAATTATAACCAAGATATTGAACAGTTTTATAATAATCAAGAAAATGATAATGATGATGGATATTATCATTTAACTGAAAATTATGAAGAAGTTCCTATGATTAATAATGAAGAAGTTCCTATGATTAATAATGAAGAAGATCCTATGATTAATAATGAAGGTTACAATGAAATACAATATGAAGAAAAATATGAAAATGATGAAGAAGAAAATAATGAAGAAGAAAATAATGAAGATTATGAAAATAATGAAGATTATGAAAATGATGAAGAAGAAAATAATGAAGAAGAAGAAAATAATGAAAATTATGAAAATAATGAAGACTATGAGCATTATTATTATAAATCTTTACCTGTCCGTAATAAACCTTTACATGTTCATAATAAATCTTTACCTGTCCCAAATGCACATAGAGTTATTCATAATAAATCTTTACCTGCCCCAAGTAAAAAAAATAAAAATAATAATACTTGGTTATATATTATTTTAGTTATGCTTTTAATTGCTTTAATTATTTATTATGTTATTGATAATAAACTTATTAAAATTCCTAAAAATACTTTTAATCCTTCTGCAAGTGCTTCATCATCAACACTAGGATCAACTTTTATGTCACTAAATTAAATATTAAATATAAAAAATAAATTATATTTTTTATATTTAATGAATAATAACAAATATCATATAAAAGGATTAAAATATCAATCAAATAATAAAAAATATTTAAAAATTAATCATAATCAATTATTAATTTTAGATTCACTATTAGAAAATGGTGGTTATGAAAAAAAATATATTGATAAATCATTTAATCTTAGATTTTCTGAACATTCTGGTTTATTAGATTTTAGTAAATCTAAACTTGAAAAAATAATAATTTCTGCAAAAACAAATAGAGAAGATAATGATGATTTTGATATTCTTTTACCAAATGATTTATGTAATATTCAAGAATATGAATATATGTTTCATACTCATCCACCAACACCTTTTCCTGGATCTAGATCTATTAATGGTATATTATATGAATTCCCATCAATTGCAGATATATATCATTTTGCATATCATTTTAATTCTGGAAATATACAAGGTTCATTAGTAATTACATCAGAAGGTATATATATAATTCGAGCAAGATCTGGTGTTAATAAAATAGATTATCCTAAATCTGAAAAAATATTTAAAAAAATATCATCTGAATTATTAAATATTCAAAAACTAGCAATTGAAAAATATGGTGTATTAGATAATTCACAAAATATAAATAGCATTACTTTTGATACAGAATATTTTTATTCTGTCATCTCAAGAGATAATACATTTTTAAAAATGTATAATAACTTATTTATAAAATATTGGGGAAAATTAATAAAAGTGTATTTAAAACCACGTTCAAAAAATAAATTAAATGGTAAATGGGAAATAAATAGTTTATTATTACCAATCATTACGATGTAAAATAATATATTTATATATATTATATGATTAAAGCTTTTTTTGCTATTATAATTATTTATTTTATCCTAAATTATATTTTTAATAATAAATTATTAAAACAATCTGAAAAATTTTTTAATTATTCAAATGCAACTACAACAGTATCTGGAAAACCAGCATCAATAATATGTGGAAAATCATGTTGTTTTTCTGGATGGCCTAATACAATTCCTTTAGATGAATCTTTAGTTGGTATTAAACCTAATGATATGGGAATTAAATTTAGAGCAACTAATTTAACATGTAATAATGGTTTTACAACTGGATGTGTTTGTGAAAAAATTTAAAATTAATAAATAATTTAGTTTATTTATTAATTTTTTTTTCTAAATATATACTATTATTAGTATGAATTATTTAGTTGAGACTAAAGCAGAATATACTTCACAATTAATAAATATAGTTTGTCCATTTATTTATGATGGTATACAATCATTATATGATGAAGCATTAAAAGTAGCAAGAGATAATGAAGAATTAAAAATTTTTCAAAGTTTTCTTAAAAAAATTCCTACTTGGAATCCATTAATTCTTGAGTCTGAAACAACTAGAATTTTAAAAGACTCTGAATGTTCAGATTTACTCCCTAATATTTTAAATGCAGTTATAAAATCAAATATTATGGTTTTGACTAATACTCCACCAGAAAAAAAATATACTATTAAGCTACCAAAAGATATAGATTTTAAAAGATTTATTCATTTTAGTTATATTGAAACTGCTAAAATGATATATAATAATCCATATCTATTTTATCATAAATATTCATTATATGATATTAAAAAAAATCAACGTGATGCACAAGAAAATATTAAATATTCAATACATGAAGCTATTAGAAAATTATTACCATTACAATATATTTTAAATGAATATTTAGGAGAAAATACTCCTACTATACCAAAAGAACAAGATTTTGATAAAGGATTAAGTGATGCAAATAAAAATATATTACAAAAAATGATTAAAAAACAAGAATTAATAAATAATGATCTTACTGGTCTACAACCAAGTACTACTGGTATACAACCAAGTACTACTGGTCTACATAACGAGTTAGATAAAATTAGAGAAATGCTAAAAAATGATCCTTTAGATAGTGCTATAATATTAGATTCTGAATCTGATAAATTTGAAATAGATAATAAAAACGAATGTAATAATAATAATTCTGAAAAATGTAATAAACAAGTATCTAACCTTGTTATTGAAAATCCAATACCTAAAAAAATAGAACCACTTGTTGATTCTGAAAGTATTGCATATTACAAAAATAATAATTCTAAAATACTTGATTCATTTAGTAATAAATCAAATATTAGATCATTATTTTATTCAAATGATCCAGTTAATCAAACTAAAAATTTAAATCAAAAATCAGTTAACACAAATGATGTTGAAAATTATTTAAAAGATCAAGGTCAAAGTACTATAGTGCTTTCTGATGATCCAAATATAAATTCTATTAAAAATATAAAAACTGATAAATTTAAAAATAAATATTATCAAGTATGAAAGTTTAAAAAAAAATATAATATATATTAAATATAAGAAATGTTTTTAAATCCATATTTAATTTCTATTTTTGCTGGGTTTTTTATATATATTATTATGATTATAGATACAAAATATATTGAAAAAGATAATAAAATAGTTTCACCAAAAATTCCTTTACTTGTTACTCTAATTGTTTGGTTAATTTGTACTTTTCAAGAAAATCAAGTTGTTAAAGAATTACCTGTAATTAATGCAATCAATCAAGATATTTTAGTTGATCCATTTTAAAATATTTATATTATAGTTAAAAACTAAAAAAAAAATTAAATATTTATATAAATATATGTTTATATAAATATTATTTTAATTATAAATGATACTTTATAATAAAACTATTTTATTACCAAATTTACAATCATTATATGAATTATTAAATAATAATGATAATGAAAGTTTATATACTTGTAAATGTGTTTATACAAATCGAATTGCAATTAAACACAGTATTAATAAAAAAATGCATATAATTCAAATATGGAGAACAAAATCTTTATTTGATTATTGGTTTGATGATTTTAATCATTCAAGTAAAAATTTTATAGCAGCTTTTGATTATACAATACATAAGAACAATATTAAAATAAATTATTTAGGTGTAAACACTATTGAATACAATCATTTATATAATAATTCATTAGATGAGTATGAAACAGAAGATCTAATACAATCTCTAGTACAGTTTGTTAAAATAGTTGCCAAAAAAGAAAATAAAAATAAAATAATTTTAGATATTCATAAAAATCTTCGTATATACGAAAAATATTTTTACTATCTTGGTTTTCAAATAACAAATCGTAAATGTTTTGATAATCCATTTTGGATTCAAAGTGAAATAATTTTATAAAATAAACTAATAAAAATTGATAATATTTAATCTTCTTTATAAATATTAAATATTATCAAATATGAATATAAGTAAATTAGAAAAAGAAGTAAATGATTTTTGGTTTCAAGATAATAGCTTTATCAAATCAAATCAAAATAAATTAAAAAAATTTATTTTTTTTGAAGGACCTCCATTTGCTACAGGATTACCACATTATGGACATATACTTGGTGGATTTATTAAAGATACTATTTGTCGTGCTGCATGTCAAAATGGTTTTAGTGTTGATAGAAATGTTAGTTGGGATTGTCATGGTCTACCTATTGAATTTGAAATAGAAAAAGAACTAGGAATTAAGACAAAAAAAGAAATTCTAGAATATGGAATAGATAATTATAATAAATCATGTGAAAATATTGTTCTTAAATATGCTGATCAATGGAAAACTATAATTAATCGACTTGGACGTTGGATCAATTGGGAAAATAATATTAAAACTATGGATTTTGAATATATGAATACTGTATGGTCTATTTTTTCTAAAATCTATAATAAAAATCTTATTTATCAAGATTTTAAAGTTATGCCTTATTCTAATGCATGTACAACTCCTCTTTCTAATTTTGAAGCATCTTCTAATTATCAAAATGTTACAGATAAAACGGTTATAGTAGAATTTAAAATTAAAAATCGAGAAAATGAATATTTTTTAGTATGGACTACAACACCTTGGACTTTACCTGCAAATCAAGCTTTATGTATAAATATTAATTTAGAATATGTTACTGTTAAATCTTTATCTAATAACAAAATATATATTATTGCTAAAAATTTAGTACAACATGTTTTTAATAAAGCAAAAAAAGAATATGAAATTATAAATACGTTATTTGGTTCTGATCTAATAGGACTTGCATATGAAAATTTATTTGATTCATCAAAAATATATTCAGTCTTTGCTGATAATTTTGTGAATGATTCATCTGGTACAGGTATTGTGCATTTAGCTCCAGGATTTGGTGAAGATGATTTTCGTGTTTGTAAAAATAATAATATTAATGACATCATAATTCATATAAATGAATCTGGTATTTTTACAAATGACGTATTTCCATATCTTTTATCTGGTCTTAATATTAAAGATTCAATTAAACAAATAATTAAATTATTAAAAGAAAGTTTATTTGATATATTTGATTTTACACATTCGTATCCATTTTGTTGGCGATCTGACACTCCACTTATTTATAAAGCAGTTAGTTCATGGTTTTTAAAAGTTTCAGATATTAAAGATAATTTAGTTGAAAATAATTTAAAAATTAATTGGATTCCGCAAAATATTCGAGATGGCAGATTTCATAATTGGTTAAATAATGCAAAAGATTGGTGTTTAACAAGAAATAGATATTGGGGTACACCTATTCCAATTTGGAAATCAGAATGTGGTAAAATAATAGTTGTTTCTAATTCAGCTGAATTAGAGGAACTTGCTGGATTGCCTAATGGATCAATTATTAATTTACATCGAGATCATATTGATCATATAATTATTATTAAAGATGGGATAAAATATAAAAGAGAAGAATATGTATTAGATTGTTGGTTTGATTCTGGATGCATTCCATATGTATTACAAAAATCATTTAACCCTATTGATACATCTGCTGATTTTATTGCTGAAGGTCTAGATCAAACTAGAGGTTGGTTTTATACTTTATTAGTTATTTCAACTTGTTTAAATAATCAACCAGTATTTAAAAATGTAATAGTAAATGGATTAGTACTAGCATCAGATGGAAAAAAAATGTCAAAAAGACATAAAAATTATCCAGATCCAATTGATATAGTTAATAAATATGGTTCTGATGCATTAAGACTATATTTGGTTACATCTGTTGCATCAAAAGCAGAGAATATTAAATTTAATGAGATTGAAGTAAAAGGAATAATGCAAAATTTTATTTTACCTTTGTTTAATTCATTTGCATTTTATTTTGAATATGAAGAAAAATTTAAAATTAAAAATAAAGATATTATTTTTGAAGAATCCACAAATCCTTTAGATCATTGGTGTATTGATATTACACATATTTTTGTTAATAAATTAAAAAAATTATATTTATCTTATACTTTACAACCAATTTATAATTTATTAACAGAATATATTGATATGCTTAATAATTATTATATTCGACTTAATAGAGAAAATCTTAAAAATAATACAATTTCTATTGCTATTTTTAAATATATTTTACAAATATGCATTTTACATTTAGCACCTATCTTACCTTTTTTAACTGAATATTTCAATTTAAAATTTAATAATCTAAATTCAATTCATTGTCAAGAATTTTATATTAGAAATATTGACTGGTTAAAATCAGATTATATTTTAGAATCAAAATATTTAATTAAAATTATATTAATGATCAATAGTTTAAGAGGTAACTTGCCAAGAAAACGCCCAATTAAATATGCAGTTATTAAAGCACTTCCTCAAATTTATAAATTATTAAATACTGATTATATGAAGCAATTTTTAGAAAAAGAGACAAATATAATTGAATTAGATATTCAATTATATGTTCCAACTATTAAAATATATTCTATTAAACCTAATTATAAAATATTGGGATCTAGATGTAAAATATTAGAAAAATATATTAAATTAATTAATCAAGAAAATATTAAAGATTTATTAAATAATGGTTTTATAATTGTTAATGATAATGAAATTAAATTATCAGATGTTTTGATTGATGAACATATCTCATCAGAAAATAGTTTAGTTTCTGCAGAAAATGATGAATTACAATTATCTATTAGCTTGAATTTAATTCAAGATGAAGATAGTGATAAGATTTATATAAGTAAAGTATTAGCAAGAGAATTTCAAAAATTAAGAAAAGAAAATGGTTTACATCCATGGGATCCTGTTAATTTAGGATATATTTCTAGCTATAATTTAGAAAATAAAGCTCTAGATATAATTTTAAAATCAACAGAATATATACCTAATAAAATGTTGACCTTGCCAGATAAAATTATTAGTTCTAAAATTATAAAAATATTAGATTTTCAATTTCAAATTATTATTTTTTAACTTTTTTTATTCTATCTTATAATTAATATGAGTTTTCATAATATTGGAGGACAAACATTAGAATTAGCTAAATTTGATTTAAAAAAATTAGTTGTAAATGATAAAGGTGAATATGTAAATCCTAGAATTGCTATGATTGCTAAATCTGGATCTGGTAAATCTTGGGTAATTAGAGAAATTTTATATTATTTATCTAAAACAAATATACCATGTGGTACTGTAATTGCACCAACTGATAAAATGACGAAATTTTTTGATGATATTATTCCGTCATCATTTATTCATCATGAATATAAAGAAGATATTATTCCTCGCGTTTTACATAGACAAAAATTAATTATTGATAAAAATGAACAAAGAAAAAAAGAAGGTAAAAAATTAATTGATACTAGAGCATATCTAGTAATGGATGACTGTATGAGTTCTAAACATTTATGGTTAAAAGATCCAAATGTATTGTCTATTTTTAATGAAGGAAGACATTATCAACTTACTTTTATATTAGCAATGCAGTATTGTATTGGTATTCAACCTGAATTAAGAAATAACTTTGATTTTATTTTTCTTCTTGGCGAAGATACATATTCATCAAGAAAAAAAATTTATGAACATTATGCTGGTATTTTTCCAAAATTTGATCTTTTTGATCAAGTTTTTTCTCAAGTTACAGATAACTATGGTTGTATGGTTCTTGATAATAGAATTAGATCTGCTGATATACAAAAAAAAGTATTTTATTTTAAATCTAGACAAACTCCACATTTTAGAGTAGGTATACCACTTGCACTAAAATTTCATGAAAATAATTATGATCCTGAACATGAAAAAAAATTACCTCTAGTTGATATGAATTCAATGATATCTTCAAAAAGACGACAAGTTGTACGAGTTAAAATGAATTAACGTGCAAATTTATTAATATTTTTTTGATTAATTATTTTTCTAAATTTATTTGAATCTGATCGATATGTACCTATCCAAGGTTCAGAATCTTGAAACATTGACTTGAATATTCTATCAACATTACTTGAATTTTTTAAATCAACATCTAATGATCTAGGCAAATATTTATAATCTATTTTTTTTTTTGGACATTTACATTGTTTTAATTCTCTTGCAATTATAATTACACCTATTAAAAATATTACAATAGCTATATTTTTAAATGTTAACATTTTATAATATTTAATATAATATTATAAAATATAAATTTTTGAAATTTAATTTTTGTCTTTATGATATTTTTCCATCAAGTCTTCATATAATTTTTTTGCTTTTATTAATTCTTCATCTATTTTATTTATTTTACTCTCTTTATTTAATATTACTTCTTGTTCTTCTTTTAATTGATTTTCTTCTGTATCTACTATATCTTTTAATTTTTCTAATTTTTCTTTGTCATTTTTTAATTCTTTATTTAATTCAATATCACTATCTGTTATTATATCATTTTGACTAGTCTTTTCTAATTCTTTTTTTTTCTTCATTGCATCAGCATGTGCTTTCATTTTTCTTTCTTCTGTATATTCTGCTGCTTTTTGTTGAGATTCTTTATATGATTTCATCATTTCATTTAATTTTGGTTCTGCATATACAGCATCTTCTGCATTCTCTGCATTATCATCCCATGGTAACCATTTTCCTACATCACCAACAAAAACATTATGATATTTATCAAATCTTCTAATTTCCTCACATCTTTTTTCAGCTTTTTCTTTTGACCCATATACACCTCTTATTTTAAATGCCCTAACTTGATTTTCTTGTTTAACAACAGTACCATCCGGTGTTTTAATTGAATTTGGTGTTAAAATAGATACACACACAAATAATTGATTTGAAATAATTGGATCTTCGTCTAAATAATCTTCAACAGATGTATCAATACCTTTTGACATTAGAATATATTATTAGATATTTAATTATATTTAAATAACTTTATTAAAAATAAAATTGAAAAATTGATAAATTGATTTATTGATATAATAATATTACTATTATTAAATGAATCAAATTTTATTAAATGAATTAAATAAATCATTTAATTTACCTATTTATTGGAATAACACCAAATTTGTTTTAGATGTTTCAACATCTAAAATACCAAATTCTGGTAATGGTATATTTACATATCAAAATATACCTTCAGAAACTTTAATTGGATATTATGAAGGATTTTTAAAAGAAGATGATGGATCATGTGTTGGTGATTATTCATTTTCTTTAAATAAAAAATGGTATATTGATGCTAGGAGCTATCCAAGATCATATATAGCAATGATTAATGATTCTCATGGTACTAAATTTAAAAATAATTGTGAATTTAGAATAGAATTAGAAGATCCAATTACTGGTAAAAAAAGAAAACCTCATGAAAGAAAAATAACATTATGGTCCATCAAAAATATTAAATTTGGACAAGAATTATATGCTGATTATGGAATAGACTATTGGAAATGTAATAGATCATCTTAGACTACAATATTTTTTTATAAATTAATTATTAAATTTTTTATAAAAAAAATTATTAAATTTTTGAACCAGTTGAACCAAACCCATTTTCACCTCTTATAGAATCTGATAAATTTGCAGTAATTGTAATATCAAGTGGTTTTAAATCTGGAGAACATAATTGAAATAATTTATCACCTTTCTTAACTATATATAATTCTGATGTACAATTTCTAACCATTCCACAAATTTCACCTCTATAACCAGCATCAATAATACCAACTGAATTCGCCATTATTAGAGGTGTTTTTGAAATTGATGATCTAGGATAAAGATAATAACCATGATAATTTAATTCAAATGGTTCACATGCTACTCCCAGTTGAATTTTTGAAACTTTAAAAGGTTCAACGATTACATCATTCATTGCAAATAGATCATAACCTGCATCACCACGTTCTTTCCTTGTAATATTATCTTCTTTATAATTAATAGATGCAAAGTCACACAAAGGTTTTAGATATAGTTTCATTTTATATTGATAGTTAGTAAATAATTATCAAAATTTAAAAATATCAATTTTTATTATTAATTTATTAATTTATAATATATAAAATGTATATATCTATTTTAATGACAAAATTTTTATTTAATATATTTAATCCATATACTACTAATGTTGATTTTATTAATAAAATTAATAAAATTAAATTACATCAAAATATTACTCTTAATAATGTAATAGATGAATTAAATAAAAATAAAATTGATCTTAAAGAAATACCTATAGGATTATTAGGTAAAATTACATTTACAGAACAATCATATTTTAAAAATATAACATTTGATGATATATTTTTTATAACTATAACTATTTTAAGTATTATACTTATTATATCAAAAAATTATACTTTTATTGAAAATAAATTTAAATTTAAATTTTCAGAAAATCCTACAAAAATATTTTTATTTATACAAAATAAATCAAAATTTATTTTAGGATTTGTTTATATTGCATATAGTTTTTATATGATTAAATTACTTTTTAATAATAAACAATATATTTTAATTAATAGAATCAGTTTTATTATCAGTCATTTTATTAGTGGATTAACTCTAATTGCAAATTTATATCAAAAATAAATTATAAATTAGATAATTTATAATTTATTTAGTTCTTCTACTTTTTGTAATAATAAATCAAATTTTTGTTTTGTTGTAAATTTTTTTGATTCTGTAGTACACCATTGTCTTTTATCTAACTTTGGATGTTTATCAATTAAAAATTTGTCACCACGTTTTTGTGGTATTGCTGCTTGATAATAACAATGTTTAGGAATCATCATAGGTGTAATACCGCAATCTTCTGGTAATTTACATTTCAAACCTCTTATTGTTTTTTCTTCTATTTCTTTTACTAATTGTTCTTGTACTTCTGTAATAGAAATTGGATTATGTTGTTCTAAAAGCTTTCCTTTATTTTCTTCAATTACTTCTTTTGGATATGTTGTCAAATCTAATATATCATTAAATGATTGTATTAATTTATTCTTTTCATCTACATTATCAACAGCATATATCAGATCAGCTATTTCTGGATGTTGTTTTCTTAAATCCTCTAATTTATTAATAGCTTGTTCTAACTTGACTCTTAAATCTAATGTTTTACATTTAGTTCCAAACCATCTAAATTTTGGTGAAACTAAATCATTCTCTTTTTTAAGACATAAAACTTGAACAATTTCAGGAGTTTTGATTTCAATATAAAATCGTTCACCATGAGCACCAGATTGTGGTTTATAATAAATATTTTTTGGAATATCATTTGGATCAATATTACAATCATCTGGTAATTTGATTTCTCTTTCTCTTTTAGATTGATTAATATTTTGATGTGATTGAGTTAATTCTCTAAGATTTTCTGTACGATTATCTCTCCCAATTCTATTAATATGATCAATTGTATGATGTTGTCCTTTACCATTATATGTTAATTTACCCATAACATAATTATGTAGATATAATTCTTTTTTATTTTCATCATCACCAATTGCAGATGATGCTATATAACCTCCATCTAATCTATAATGCCATGATTTATTAACTAAATCTTTATATTTTTCTTCAGAATAAAAATCAGTTACAAATAATATATCATTATCCTTGAATGGACAATAACAAACAACATATTTTTTATCTTTATATTCAATAATTTGATTATTTATATCTTTAGTCGTTGATGCAGATTGAACAAGTTTTTTAATTTCAGGTTGAAGTACAGTTTTAATTACAGTTTTAATTACTTTTTTTTCTACTTGTTTTTTTTGAACTATTTCATAAATAGCCTTTGTTTTTTTGAAGTTAATGTGTGTTGGAATAGACATGTTATATATATGAATTAATATATATAAAATTTCTTTAAATGTAAAATTTTCAATTTTTTGTTTAAAAAGATAGTAAAATAAAAATGTATGATAGATCTTTAAAAATCTTGCAATGCATTTAGTTACTATAGGCTAAACCAGCCATACCAGACATAATTCTTAGGACATTGTAATTGGTGGCGTAGATGTTACAGATGGAGTTGGTAATTGATGGAACACTAATGGTTGAGTAAGATGTTCCAGCAGCACCAACAACACTAACACTTGATACGAAAGTAAGATTAAGAGTTGCGTTATCAATTCTAGACATATTACATGTTCCAGATGGTTGATGTTCTTCTGGATTAAGAGAAAAGGAGTAGACATTAATACCATCAGCAGGAGTATTACTATGGCATTGCCATGGTTGAACATAGTTGAAGTAAGCTCCATCTCTAACAGAGAATCTATCTTGACCATTTAGTTGAAGAAGAACTGTTGACATTGGATTAATAGTCTTATCCAAGAAGACACCATAGTTATCCCATTGTCTGACAACAACATCATAAGAAGATGAACCTTCTCCAGTTGTTGGTCTTGTAAATCCAGAAGTATATGTTGAAGTAAGTGTTGCAACTGGTTGAGAAACAATATAATTTGGGAAAGGAGTACCAAGGATGACAATAGATCCAGCACTAATATCAGTAGCAGATCCGGAAATATCATAATATACTGCTCTAGCAGCAGTGATAGCAGCAGCTAGATCACCAGTAACACCACTTGCTGCAACGAATAAACCAGCGGCATTAGGAGCAGCAAAAGAAAGAACACCTCTTTGAGTAGCAGCAACTCTCATGGCATTAGCATCTTTAGGATTCCATGCAAGGAATTTATTAGTACCAGTAGTGTTCAAGAATTGATTTTGTTGAATGTTGAAGTATAAAGCTTTGCAAGGATGGTTGAAGTTTAGTCTAAATTTACTAGTAGTGTTAGTGACTGATTCAGAACCGGTAAATTGAAGTTGCTCAATTAAATATTCATGAGATGCTTGGGCAAATTTCTTTCTTTCTTCAGAATCAAGATACACGTAATCAACGAAAAGAGAGCAAGATCCAAGTGAAACAGCTGGAGCGCTTGCTGCGGAAGTACCGCAAACAAGTTGACTGACTGGATTGAATTCAATTTCAATTCTGGTATCGTGGTATTGAGTAGCAATTAGAGGAAGAGCAAGTCCGTCATTTCTGCAGTGGAAGAAGTAAAGAGGGATATAAAGAGTTGCAGTAGGTGTTCCTGCAGCACTTGGAACGGTAAGTTCGGTAGTGTTACCAATCATTTGATCATAACCTCTATCATGGGCGAATTTTCTGGCAAGTTGATACCAAACATTAAACCAATCTGCATAGTGTTTGTCAATAGTGGTTCCTCCAATATTTAGTTCAACAGTTTTAAGCATAGCATGACCAACCATAGGAGACCATGAGTATCCGGAAGTAAGGGCAGGTAAGACAACTTTTAAATACATTTTGGTAATAAGATCACCATTTCTTTGAATTTGACAGACGACTTTTTTACCGAAATCGGCAGTACCGTTGAATACTTGTTCAATTGATTCAACAGCAAAGTTAGTATGTCTTCTATATACAACTTTCCAGAAAGTAATTTGAGGATTTCCGGTAAGGTAAACATCTTGAGCACCATATGCGACTAATTGCATTAAACCTCCAGCCATTATTATATATAATATATTGTAGAAATTTTTTTTTGATAATTAAAACGCCAAATTATTTTTTAAAAAATTAATCTTATAGTATTTTTTTATATATATTTTTATAATATATTATTTAAAGTTTATTAAATACATTATGACATATAGCAAATGTCTAATTTTAAAGAAAAAAATATAAAATACTCGACATTTTGTCAAAATGTTTTAAAAAAATCTGCTATTATTCATGGTACATTAGATTCTAAACATAATGAGATTATGAAAGAGTTTACTAAAAAAAAAAAATTTTTACCAAAATTAAAATTAAAATTAAAAAAACTTAAAAATGATTTAGAAAATTTAAATAATCCAGAAGAATATAGAAATATATTAAATAACAAATTAAAAGAATTAAAATTAGATAAAAAAAATATTAAAAAAAACATTAATAATCAAATTCAAAATATTATTAATGTTAATCCAATTAATAATGAAATTGAAGAGAGTGAAATTATTGAAGATATTTTTATTAATCCTAATGATAATATTGCACATATTAATAACCAATTATCAATGTTAAATGATCAATTTAATATTAATAAGCTTAAAAATGATATTTCTGATCAAATTATTGAATTAGAAGAAGAAATTAAATCAATTGAAAATAATGATGATGAATTAAATTACTTAAATGATACATCTGATATTTTATTTAAATATTATGATACATCTACTAAAGATAAAAAAATACACATGCCCACCGATTTACAAGATTTTTTTGTAAAAATAAAAGAAACAAAAAAAATAAATGATCATGATGATAAATATTATTTATTTAATAAATATATGAAGATAACAACAAATACCGAACTTAAAAAACAATCTGCAATTAGTTTAAAAGTGTGTAATATTTGTAATATTGAAAAAACACTACATTTACAAGAGGGTTACTTAACATGTACTTCTTGTGGTTTATCTGAACCAATACAAATGGATTCAGATAAACCTAATTATAAAGATTCAATTATTGAAAATAAACCTAATGGTTATAAAAGAATGAATCATTTTTCAGAATTATTAAATCAATGCCAAGGTAAAGAATCAACCGATATACCTCAAGATATATTTCAAAAAATTATTAATGAACTAAATGTTCTAAAAATTACTGATCTATCTAAATTAGATAAAGATCTAATGAGATCTATTCTCAAAAATCTAAATTTAAATTCATATTATGAACATATTCCTTATATAATTAATAAATTAAACGGAATGCCACCACCTACAATGTCACGAGAATTAGAAGATAAAGTAAGATCAATGTTTAAAGAAGTACAAGAACCATGGGTTGCTGGTAAAAAAGATTCAAGAAAAAATTTTTTAAATAATAATTATGTATTTCATAAAATTTTTGAACTTTTAGAAGAGGATATTTTTCTACAATATTTCCCATATTTAAAATCAAGAGAAAAATTACAAGAACATGATGATGAATGGAAAAAAATATGTGAACATAATAAATGGCAATTTATTTCATCACTTTAGTATTAATTATCACTAATACAATATGAAGGTGCGCATTGATCAAGTATTGCACAAGTTGTTGTTCCAATTAAACTAATTAATATAGATTCAATATTACTTATTTTTGATTTAGTTATAAAAATAATTGATGAAAATATAACCAATAATAAAATAATATATTTAATTATTTTTTTTATAATATTCATATTAATATTTAAATAGAAAATAATTAAATATACTTAAAAATACTTTTATTATATTATTGTAATGACTGGAAGTCTTTTACAGATAGTATCTACTGATTTACAAGACACATTTTTAACAATCGATCCACAAATTACATTTTTTAAAATAGTATACTTAAAACATACTATATTTGCAATAGATATTATAGAAGAAACATTTAATACTGTTCCAAATTTTGGAGAAGAAGGATTTTGTGAATTATCAAAATATGGTGATTTAGTTTCAAATATTTTTTTAAAAGTTGAAATACCAAGTGTTTTAATTAAAAAAAATCCTGATATAGATTATATCAAACGTTATGATCAAAATGAATTAATAGATAAATATAGTAATAATACAATGACTTCATCAAATTTGTTAAATTATTATAATAATTTAATAACACAATTTGAAAATTTTTCAAAATCTGCAATGTTTTATTGGAGTAATTTAAAAATAATTATAAATACATCTACATCAAATTATTTAACAGTAATAAATTATATTACTAATATAATTAATTCACAAAATGATTTAATAAATGTTTATAATTCAAATTTAATTACAACTAAAAAAATTAATAATAGTAACTTAATTTTTAATTTTGATTTATTAAATTATTTATTAAATAATTTTAGTTCATATAGAAATTCAATATATATTTCTGCACAAAATATAGAATATAAACAAA
>Ga0209550_10002252_pt1 | contig 18552 bp, 20 predicted proteins | sample LauGreSuBDMM15SN_2_FD_187567 | JGI IMG/M metagenome (GOLD analysis project Ga0209550, IMG submission 187567) | Freshwater lake microbial communities from Lake Michigan, USA - Su13.BD.MM15.SN (SPAdes) (version 5) | ecosystem: Environmental > Aquatic > Freshwater > Lake | place: Lake Michigan...
GGTTTTCCAAACATGCGCGGTGGCATCACGCCTCGCGCCGCAACGATGGCAGAAGTGTTGCGACAGCAGGGGTATGCAACTCTTGCTGCGGGTAAATGGCACCTGGCGCCGATGGAAGAGTGCTCGGCTGCAGGCCCTCACACCAACTGGCCTCTGCAAAAAGGCTTTGATCGCTTCTACGGGTTTCTCAATGGTGAGACCGATCAGTTTTACCCCGAACTAACGCAAGACAATCAACATATTCTCCCGCCGCGCACGCCGGAGGAGGGCTATCACCTCACCGAAGATTTGATTGATCAATCAACGACGTGGATTCGTGATTTGGTTTCTGTTCGGCCCGACAGGCCGTTCTTTTTGTATCTTGCATTTGGCGCTCAACATGCGCCGCATCATGCGCCCGATAGTTATCTCGCTAAATGGCGCGGCCGATTTGATGAGGGCTGGGATGTGCATCGCGCGCAGTGGTTTGCGCGTCAGATTGAGATGGGCATCGTTCCTCCCAACACCGTATTGTCGCCACGTAATCCGGGCGTTCGTCCATGGGACGAACTGACAGTTAACGAAAAGCTGTTTGCTTGTCGTTTGCAAGAAGCATTTGCGGCAATGTTGGACCACACAGATGCCCAAATCGGCCGACTGTTGGAATTCATGGACGAACGCAACCTCACCGACAACACCATGATCATGTTGCTCTCCGACAATGGTGCAAGCCGCGAAGGCGGACCACAGGGAGTAATGGACGAATGGAGCTTTTTTAACTCCGAATGGGAAAATGTGGACGACATCGTTGCCAATCGCTTGGATGACATTGGAACGAAGAATGCACATTCCAACTACCCATGGGGCTGGTCGCAAGTGGGCAACACGCCAAGCCGTTGGTACAAGTCGCAAACATACGGCGGCGGCATTCGTGATTCCTTGGTCATTCAATGGCCAAAAGGTATTCAGCAGCCTGGCGGAATTCGGCCACAGTTTTGCCACATCACCGACTTGGCGCCAACGGTGTACGACGCGCTTGGCATTACAACGCCTTCTGTAGTCAATGGCCACGAGCAGATGCCCATGCACGGTCAGAGCCTTGCGTACACGTTTGGCGATGCAGGTCGCTCAACCCAGCGCGGCCCGCAGTACTTCGAGATGATGGGCCACCGTGCAATCTGGGCCGATGGATTTAAGGCGGTTACCTTCCACGATCAGGGAGTGCCATACGACAAAGATTTGTGGAGTTTGTACAAACTCGATGAAGATTTTTCGGAAATGCACGACTTGTCATCAACCCATCCCGAAAAACTGCAGGAAATGATTGCTTTGTGGTGGAGCGAAGCCGAACGATTTGGCGTCTTGCCACTTGACGACCGCGGCATTGAAATCTTCGGCACAAAGTCCAGGCCGGGTTCGCCGCACTACGGAAACACCTACACGTACTACCCACCAATCGCGCACATCCCTTCCGACGCTTGCCCAATGCTCAGCGGTCGTGCCTGGACACTGACAGTGGATGTTGTTATCGGTGATGCACCAGCTGAGGGCGTCATCTACGCGCGCGGCGGCCACAACATCGGGCACTCATTCTTTATTAAAGATTCGGTGCTGTATTTTTATTACAACGCGCTTGGCAAACATCAGCGTGCAAGTGCCCCAATTTCACTGACGAAGGGCGTGCATCAATTGTCGGCACGTTTCGACCGCGAAGGTGAGACGGGAACGATGGTGCTATTGGTGGATGGAAAAGAAGTTGGATCCGTGCACATTCCCAAGATCATGCGCATTCTTGGCTCAATGGGAATGGACCTTGGTTGCGACCGGTTGTCGCCGGTTGCGCCCGACTATGCAGCACCATTTCCATTCACTGGTGCAATTACCAAGGCACATTTTGAACTAAGAAGTAAACCAACCAAAGCCGACGTCGACGCAATTTTGCGCGCCGAGGCAGCGAAGGAGTAGCCATGTCAAACGAACTGATTTTGGATTCATTGCAACGGAGAATGAAGGCATTGCATTCGTTGTACGACCAAGCGCTCGACACGATGACGATTGATCACGTCAATCATTTCGAGCGCGAAGGAGTGCTTCCCATCGCATTCAGTCTGTTTCACATCACCAACATGATCGATGCGTCCTTCATGTTGATCACTGGTGTCACGCCTGTTTGGAACGACGAATGGAACTCGCGAGTTCAGCCTTCAATCGCCGACCATGGAAAACATAAAACGGTGGAAGAAATGATTGGCCAGCGAATTGGCAACTACGAAGCATTCCAGGAGTATTTGCAAACAGTATTTGGGCGAGTGCACGAATGGCTTGCGACGCTCGACCCGAACGAACTTACCCGCGTGGTTATTGCACGGCCATTCGGCCCTCAGATTGCCAGCACATACAGCGCGCGTGTTGCCGGCGAGGTTGGCATCACCGTGCTTGATGCAGTGGAGTGCTGGATTTACCAACACGGCTTGCGCCACATGGGCGAGATCGAACTTGCCCGCGGCCTTGTTGGCCTTGGCGGTATGACTTCGTAATTATTTGCGGGGGCCGCGAATAAGCGCGCCCGGAAGTTGCCCAGTGAACACGTCGTTCTCCACTGTTTGCACACCGCTCACAAACGTTTTTTCGTATCCGTGTGCAGTTTGAACAAGCCTTCGGCCCTGCGCTGGCAGGTCGTAAGCCATGTATGGCATGTCGAAACCAAGCTGCTCGAAATTGATGAGGTTGATGTCGGCTTTCTTGCCAGGCGCAATAACGCCGCGGTCTAGTAGGCCATGTAGTTGCGCAGTGTGTTGCGTCTGGCGATACACGATGTGCTCGAGGGACAGCTTCGGCCCGCGCGTGCGGTCGCGAACCCAGTGCGTGAGCATGAATGTGGGCATGCCGCCGTCGCAAATTGCGCCGCAATGGGCGCCTGCATCGCTGAGGCCGTTTCGTGTTTGCGGGTGCTGCATCATTTCGTACGTCATTGATAAGTCGCCATACATGTAGTTGAAGAATGGCGAGTAGATCATGCCCTTGCCATCGTTGGAGAGCAGGTGGTCCACGATCAACTGCATTGGGGGAACACCAAGTTTCTTGGCCTGTTCGCCAATGCAAGTGGACGGGTGCGGCTCGTAGTCGATGTTGGCTGTGGTCACTATGTACATGCGCTTGAGCGCGTTTGTTACCAGTGCCTTGTAAAAGTTGTCGTCTGGTACTTCAGTAATAAAGCGTGAACGCCGTGTTGGCTCGTTGAGCGCGGCAATGCGTTGAGTAAACGGGAGATGCGCAACTTCGTGATACGCGGGGTGGGCAAGCAACGGATGCACGCTGCCCTCAAGGCACATCAAGATGCCGATGGAACGCCCTGCGGTTTGTGCAACGATTTTCTCGCCAGACTCGTGCGCTTTCGTTAACAATGCAAGAGTTTTTCGCCATACTTCGCTGCCGTCATCTAATTGGTTGACATTGACGCTTACTGTTGTGCCCGATCGTCGAGCAAGCTCCTGCATCCATGGCCACTCGTCAACTGGCACGCGTGAATGCTCGGGAGAAAATTGGAAAATGCCGTGGCCCACGCGCCGCATTGCGTCGGCAATGCCATACAGTTCGTCTGGCTGCGCAGAAGTGCCCGGCACCAACTCGCCGGTCTTGCTGCGGTGAAGCGAAGTGCGCGAAGTGGAAAAACCAAGCGCACCCGCACGCAGGGCCTGTTCGGTCAGCTGGCTCATCTGGGCAATGTCGTCGGCGGTTGCGTCCTCGTTGTTTGCGCCGCGGTCGCCCATGACAAAGGCTCGCAATGCGCCATGCGCAATCTGGGTTCCGAAGTCGATGACATGAGGGCTTCGCTCTAGTGCGTCCAAGTATTCGGGGAATGAAGTCCACTCCCAGGTAATTCCCTCGACCATTGCAGACCCGGGAATATCTTCAACGCCTTCCATGAGGTCGATCAACCATTGGTGGCGATCGGGGTTGGCAGGTGCGAAGCCAACACCGCAGTTGCCCATAACCGCTGTCGTTACGCCGTGCCAGCTACTTGGTGTAAGCCATGGGTCCCACGTTGCTTGCGCGTCGTAGTGCGTGTGCACGTCTACCCACCCGGGTGTGAGCAACAGGCCATCCGCGCGCACATGTTGATGTGCATGAGCGGTGGAAATAGTGCCGGGTTCGCCCACTTCGGTAATGATGCCGTTTTCAAATGCAACGTCGGCAAGTCGGGAAGGTGCGCCCGTACCGTCGACCAAGGTTGCGCCAGTGATGACGGTTTTTGGTTGATCGACCATATTTAGAGAATCTAATCGGCTTTAGACACCGCTCGAATCAGACGAAACGATTGCGAATAGTTCCAACGCCCTCAAGGGTTGTTTCAACGACGTCACCAGGCTTCATGTAGCGGGGTGGTTTGTGGCCGTGCCCCACACCAAAAGGTGAGCCGGTGTAGATCACGTCGCCGGGGAAGAGTTCGACAACTGTCGAGAGATACGAAACGATATGTGCAATGTTGAAGATCATGTCGTTGGTGTGCGTGTCTTGACGCTTTTCGCCGTTGACGGTGCATCCCAAATGCAAGTTGTCACGATTGGGGTTGTCGGTCATGTCGGTGACCCACGGCCCGATCGGCGAAAAACCGCAACGGCTCTTGCCCATGTTGAACTGTGCAGGGCTACCCATGTATTGCAGCCCGCGGTCGGAGACGTCTTGACCTACACAGAGGCCAGCGATGTGTTGCCATGCATTTGCCTCGACAATGTCGCGGCCGCCCTTGCCAACGATGATCACCAGTTCCGATTCGTAGTCCACCGTTTCGCCAACCACTTTTACGTCGCCTGCAGGCGAGTTCAGCGAGCTTTGAAATTTGCTGAACACCAGCGGCAGGGGAGGCAATGGGCTTCCCATTTCAGCAGCATGCTTTTTGTAGTTCAAGCCGATGGCAAACATTTGTCGTGGCCGAGGAACTGGGCAATCCAGTTCTTCAAGCGTTACGGCAACAGCGCTCGATGTATCGAGCGTCTGTGCGAATGCTTGCAGTTCCGACCATCGCGCAAGGCATTCCATCGGGTCGGATGGAAGTGCGTTGTTGCTTACCTTTGCAACGTCGACGATGCGTGGATCTGAATTATCACCAATTACAAAGTGCGCGCGATTGCGCACTGTTGCGAGACGGAGTGTCATGTTGTAAACCTCGAGTAGCTAGATGCGACCCCGCGCTGCGCGGCGCTGTAGATCGGCTTTGGAGCGGGCTTCTTTATCTTTTTGCTTGCGCTCTGCGCGTTGTTTGCGCTTAGCTTCTTGCGCGGCCGCATCGACACTCGATGTTTGCGAGGACGATGTTGCAGAAGTGGTTGCCTGCGTAGCAGGAATGGCGAATCGCGAGTCGGTTGAAACCAACTTGCGGAAACCGCCTAGTGAAGTTGAGTATTGCACGGCCATCAGGCGCACTGCATCGAGACCATACAGTTCGATCAAAGAGGGGATGACGGTTTGAAGATCTTCAAGGCTTGGGTCGTCGGACTTGTCGCCCAACAAATCGATTGCTTTATCGGTGGCACCCTCGGCAAAGAGCACGCCAGTGTCGAGATAGGCCTTGCGGCTCTTCATTGATTCACGAACTTTTTGCGCGAGGGTTGCGCTTTCGGCAAATGCCCCGGCTGGGAGAGCAAGAACCTTTGCCAGCGCATCGCGCAGCTTCTCTTCAACTCCTGCAGCGAGCGCCACGATTGATTCGTCGGTTACGGTGCCGAAAACGGCGGCGTAACGACGTTCAATCAAAATGGTGTCGCGGGAATTGCTGACGGGCATGGGTTTCCTTTGCTTCGGTGACACACCCCAAAGAGGCGCTTGTTCAGTGTGTCAGCACGAAGCCCCGCTTGCTACTTGGAAACCAACAGAGTTGGGGTTTCGGGGTAATTTTGCCTGATGAAATCGGCCACTCCGGCACTCGTCACTCTCGAGCAACACGGCATTTCATTCGTAGCCCACACGTTTGATCAGACCTCATTCGAGGGAACCGATGTGGGTTATGGCAGGGCTGCCGCTGCAGCCCTAGGTGTTGAGGAAACGCGAGTGTTCAAGACTCTGCTCGCAAGCGTCGAGCCACCGTTATCTGGGGTTGCGCACATTGTCGCAATCGTTCCCGTTAATGCGCAAGTCTCACTTAAATCCTTGGCCGAGGCCATTGGTGCAAAACGCTGCGAGATGGCGGCCGCACTGGTGGCACAGCGCATTACCGGTTATGTCGTGGGCGGTATCAGCCCATTTGGACAGAGAAAAAAGCTAACAACTGTTGTTGATCAGTCTGCAGAATCGTTAACTACCATGTTTGTAAGTGGTGGCAAACGTGGCCTCGATGTTGAACTATCACCGAGCGATCTCATTCGCGTGTTGGATGCTCGCATTGCCGCAATCGCAGTGCTTAACGACTAACCAACGCCTGAACTTCGCGAATCAGCATTTGGTGCGACGAATCCAACGTGAGATCGCCGATGGTGCCATGTGCGCCAACATTGGATTTCCATGTGATGTGCCACTGCACCGAAAACGTTGCAGGGAACAGACCGCTTGGATGCATCGACGATGTGTGCGTGTATTTGTACATGCATGTTGAAGGCAAGTAGTCGCCAAATTGCGACAGCCACACCAACCCTGGTCCATCGCATTCGACCGGGCCTGTGCCCAGCTTGCCGTCACCTGGGTCAAACAAAATCTTTTTTGGTGTCGCGGTGGTGGTAACAGAGATGTATCCCGCGGGGGTAGGGACACCGGCAGTAACGCTGATGGGAATCCATAACAAGGGGTTCACCCACAGCCACATGTTGAGGTTGACAACGCCGCGGCGTGCGGGAGGTGCAAAGTTTCCCCATGGAGCAGGAACGTTGTCGTAAACAAGCGACGCAGCTTGCCTGCCTAACTGCGCAGTGGACACTTCGGGAATCCAGTGAAATGTGGTTGACGCAACGGGCACAGTGCACGAGTAGTCGTACAACCGATATGTAACAGAGCCAACAGTCTTCGTTACTTCGGAACCCTCTCTGAGTTTCGCGTCGCGGGGGATTGAAACCGACCACTCGCAATCATCGTCTGCACCACCGCGCACACCGGGCGGCGCACCAAATTGCACACCCGCCATGATTTGGTCTCCGCGCGACCCCGCGTCCAAACTGACGCTTTCGTTGTCGGTTGCTAAAGCGACGTTTGGTATCAACAGCGCAGCGAGGCCTACGCCAATGACGAAGCCGCAACGTTTGGTGCGCATTAGAAACCGCATATGTCTCCTCCAAAAAATGATTCCAGGACTTCGCCGCTTACCCATTTCCAATGCCCTGCGTGCATCTCGAGAGACCATGCCGTGCGGTTGGATGCCGTGTGATTGTTGAACACGATGTCGTCGGCAGTGCTGTCGAGCTGACCAGAATCAAACAACACCACCGAGTCATAGGAACATGTGTGCACGAGCGCATGCGAAGTGTCGTTTATCAGCAAACTTTCTATTCGAAATCGGTATGTTCCCGCTCCGGCACGAGAGCGGATATTGCCGGCAGTTCGTTCTCGCATCAATTTGGTGGTGCCTGTATGGAGTGCGCTGCCAGGAACTGCGAAACTGTCGATGTCGCATTGGTCTGGTTGTCGGCCGCATTGCTTGCGAAGCGTAAGCACTCGAACAAAGTCAGAACGAAGCGCCGCTATGTCGGGCGGCTCCGATTTCACGGGTTGGGCATCAACTGCATTGACCACGGTGTCGGGTACAACGATGGTTGTGGAGGGTGGCGGCGGCGGTTGAAAAACACCGAGTTCATTTGGTGTCGAGGAACAGGCGCACACCGACAGCGCAAGCAACACAGACCATAAATATTTGCTGGACATATCTGCCTCCGCCGATAGCGAGATTCACCAGTTGTTGAATTGGGATCTTGACAGCAAGGGATGAACAGGGCCCTATCGAGCACAAAAGAACTGACGGTAGGATTGTCAGATCCCAAAATGAGCCAGAACCACCCCGACCTCGCCGCCGAACAGGCCCATATCGACCATGCTTACGCGTGCCTTGAAAAGAGTAAGTCCGACGCCTGGCGCATCCGCGATCTCAATGAGGCCAGCACCGGCGGCACCTTCCAAGCTCGTTACGAACGCAACTTGTTCGATGAACAATTGTTGCAGCGCCTCACCCATCTGGATTTGGGCGATGCCGCACTTGTATTCGGGCGAATCGATCGACAAGTGGACGACACCGACGAGATCGAGAGCTTCCATATTGGTCGTCTAGCCGTCGCCGATGTTTCGCGCGAGCCCGTTGTTGTCGACTGGCGTGCCCCAGTAGCCGAACCGTTTTACCGAGCAACCGGTCGCGAGCCAATGGGTCTTGCGCGCCGCCGGCACTTTGCCGTTCAGGGGCAACAGTTGCTCGGCATTGAAGACGAACTGTTTGGCGCCGGCCACTTGGGCGTTGGTCAAGACGAGGGTTTGGGTGGCGAACCGCTCACCAGTGTGCAACAGGCCGCAACAGGTTTGCGCGGCTACAGCACCTTGCTTACCGCGCTCGCTCGCGGCCGCACCGGGCAACTTGGCGACATCGTGGCAACCATTCAGTCCGAGCAAGACCAAATCATTCGCGCCCCGCAAAGCGGAGTACTGGTCGTGCAGGGCGGCCCTGGCACTGGCAAAACGGTGGTTGCGTTGCATCGTGCCGCATACCTTCTATATACGTATCGATTTCCCCTCGAGGATCAGGGCGTCTTGGTCATTGGGCCCAATCGCGTATTCCTGCGGTACATCGAGCAGGTATTGCCGTCGTTGGGCGAAGCGGGCGTCGAACAGGTGGTGCTTGCCGACCTTGTGCAGGGGCACCGATTTGGTTTAGCCGAAACCGAATTGGCGAAGCGCGTTAAGGGCGATGTGCGGATGGTGGAGTTTGTTTCGCAAGCCGTGCGCGACCGTGAACGGCCGCTGCGAGAAGATTTGGTTATTCCGTTTGGTGCCGGGTTTTTGCGGCTTCGCCAAAAAGAGTCTGCGCGGATTATTCGCGAAGCTCGACGAAGGTATCGCCGACACAATGCTGCACATCGCTGGGTAGAAACAGAAATGGTGACAGCACTTGCCGCCACGGGACGCGACGAAGACCCAAATATTGAAGCGCTTCGCGACTCGCTGCGCGATATCGCCGAGTTCCGTGCAGCACTCAATCGCATGTGGCCCGTACTTACGCCGGCCGAGTTGTTGCATGATTTGTATGGTTCGAAGGCGTTGGTTCGTTCTGCCGGTAATCAATTGTTTACGGAAGAAGAGTGCGCTTCGCTAGTCCGCGCGCGCAGCGAAACATATGCCGATGTTCAGTGGGCAGACAGCGATGCCGCGCTTCTCGATGAAGTGCTCGCCGTCATTGGGCCGCGTCCACGCAGAAACGGTCGTATCGATGAGACCGACGAAGTGCGTTTATACGGGCACATCATCATTGATGAAGTGCAGGATCTCACTCCTATGCAATTGCGCATGGCAACGCGCCGCTCCCTTGGCGGGGCAATGACTGTTGTTGGCGACTTGGCCCAGGCAACAGGTGCGTTTGCACCGAACGATTGGTCGGACTTGTTGCAGTATTTGCCAAACAAGAAAGAGCCGCAAGTGATTGGGCTTTCTGTCGGCTATCGCATCCCCGCACAAATTATGGAAATTGCAGACAGAGTGATGGCCGTTGCCGCCCCGTCGTTGCGTGCGCCGCAGTCTGTTCGCGAAGGCGAATTTGGGCCAGACATTGTGCAGTCTGCAACTGCTGCAGCACTGTTCAACGATGTAGTTTCGCAAGCGCAGGTATTGCTAACGAACGTTGGTGAAGGAAACGTAGCCGTGGTTTGCCCAGATGAGATGACAGACGATGTGTGTGCTGCACTCACCGCCGCAAATGTAAAGCACGGCCGTGCCAACACCACTGCACTCGACAGTCGTTTAACGGTTGTTCCTGTGAGCGTTGTAAAAGGCCTTGAGCTAGACGGCGTTTTGGTTGTCGAGCCAGCCGTCATTGTTGCGGCGCAGACATATGGTTTGCGAGCGTTATATGTTGCGCTCACTCGCTCGACGCAGCGTTTGACAATTGTGCATCATCAGCCGCTACCTGCGGCGATGCTTGCGAAATAGTTTTTGCCGTTACGTCAACGATTCGATAACGATTTGCATAAATCGAAGTGCCTTGTCGGCGTCCGCAGGGCGGTTACGCGTCACTGCGCTGTCTGCCAAGTCAATCAATCGCTGTAAGTCCTGCGTTAACTGTTCGCCCTTATCGGCAATCTGGGGTTGTAGAACTTCCCATGCCAATTGCAGGTTGGCCAATAGTGATTTTGCTTTGGTCTTGTCGCTCGCGCTCATGGCGGTCGAAATATCGCTGATCGTCAGTCGCATTTGTTCCAACAATTGGTCGTTCGTGCCGGAGGGAATTGTTGTGGTCGGCGCAACGGCAGTGGTTGTTGGCGCAGTGTCGATAATGGTGGTAGCGCAACCAGTGAGTAATACGGCCGTTGCCAATACTGAGAGAACCAAAGGCTTTTTCATGGCGTGATCAGGCGTTGACGAGTACGCGATTGCTGATGAACGAATCGATCGTGACTTCATCGTCGTTAATGCGCACCGTGGTATTTCCATCTTCACCACGTGCAGTAACCGTGGCGGTTGTGCCAACAACAAGATTGACGCTTTCCAAAAACTCAAGCACGCCGCTTTTGTGTTCAAGTTCTTCAGTGATGCGGCCAACGATGTAGGGGAGACCGATTTGGATATCGGCGAGCGACGTCATGTGCACGTCTCGGTGGGCCGATCCAGGAATGGAGTTTCCGTGTGGGCAGGTGGTTGGGTTGTTCAGCACGCGGTTCATTGCTTCTTCAACTTCTGCGCTGAGCACGTGTTCCCACTTGCCCGCCTCATGGTGGGCAGTGGCCCATGAAAGCCCAAGGATGTCGGTGAGGAAACGCTCGGCAATGCGGTGGCGCCGCACAACTTTTGTCGCGAGCACGTTGCCCTCATCGGTCAGCACGATCTTTGTGCCACGCAGACGAATTAAACCTTCGGCTTCCATCCGCTTGATCATTTCCGATACCGACGGGCGTGAGACGCTCAGCCGATCGGCAACGCGTGCCTGAATAACATCAAGATTGTCTTCGTGCAGTTCGAAAATGCATTCGCAATATTCCTCGAACGCTGGATGGTGTTCGCCGGGGTTTGCCATGCAGGTAAGGCTACTCCTCTTATGCCAAAGGCTTAATCGGTACCGACTCCACGCAGACCAGCCCACAACAAATCGGCGACCTGTTTACCTACTAGGTCAGGGTTAAACGAGGGGTTGGTGGCAAGCAGGTGTCGTGCGACACCCTCGGATGCGCCGACGACTCCATGCGCAAGCGTGCGTAAGTGAGCGGCATCGAGTTCGATCGCGATAAGTGGCGCGATTGCATCTGCACTACTTTTCGTTACTTGTTTAACAGCTTCCGCAAACTCTGGATCGTTTCGTGTTCCGCTGTCGTACAAAAACTTAAATGAATTGGAGTCGTTTGCAACCCATCGAAAGAAGGCAATAGTTCCTTGTTCGGCTTTTGATTTGCCATCCGGAGCTTGGCTGGTGGCTTGCGTAATCTCGCTGATCATCTTTTTTCCAACGTTGTCGATAATGGCAAGAAACAATGCTCGCTTCGATTCAAAATGTTGATAGACCACGGGCTTGGTGACGCCCGCCAACTCGGCAATGTCGGTCATCGACGTTTCGTGATATCCCTTCGTTGCAAAAACTTGTAGGGCCAGATCGAGGAGCTGTTCTTTCCGTTCTATGGCGGGCAACCGAGTAGACATCAACAGATACAGTACCTGTCCGTCACAAAAATCAAACGCCGTTCAGTATGTCTTCTTTTTCTGCGGCTTTGATTGCGTAGCCCAGCACGATTGCCGGTGCGAGCAGGATGGACCCGACAATCAGCCCACCAGTTGCGATGCGCCCGACGAGAGGTGTGAACGATCCCAACAGTCCTATGGCCACGGAAATAATGGATGCCCCAAAACACGAGTAGCCCAATCTGCTGGCCACCGAAGTCCACAGTGCAATGCGCTTACGGCGCTGGCGCACGGGGTCTGGCGAGGTCGGATCAATTGGTTGGGGCGAAGAAGTCATAACCTCAAACCCATGGTAGACGCAGTCAAGGTTGAGTGGTCGGACTTGACCGCCGTAGTCACGCTTGATCGCCCCGCAAAGCGGAACGCTGTAGACCTGCAAATGCTGATCGAACTTCGACAGATTCAACAAGATGCCGAGCAACGCCGCATTCGCGCATTGGTGTTAACGGGTTCGCCGCCCGCATTCTGCGCCGGTGCCGATCTTGCTGGCGTTCGCGAGGAAGATTTTCATTCTCAATTGAACGAGGTGCTGCGCGGCTTCACAAAGTTGTCGTGTGTCACGCTCGCGTCAATAGACGGCCCTGCACTTGGGGCTGGTGCGCAACTTGCCGCAGTATGCGATCTGCGGGTTGCCACGCCCGACAGCATTTTTGGTGTCCCCGCAGCAAAACTTGGGCTTGTGGTGAATCACTGGACAATCGAGCGTTTCACTCGAGAGATGTCTTGGCCTGTTGCTCGAGCAATGTTGCTCGCCGCAAAGACGTATACAGCGAAGGAATTGTTTGCCATTGGTGCAGTGCATCGCATCGGGCAGCTTGGTGATGCCGTCGAATGGGCAAATGAAATTTCGCAACTTGCACCACTCACTATTGCGGGGCACAAGATAGCTCTCGAATCCTCTGCAGGGGAACCCGAACTTGATGCCCTCGTCGCTCAAGCTCGCGAACGCGCAGTAGCAAGCGATGACGCGCGCGAGGGGCGAGAAGCATTTTTGCAAAAGCGAACACCTCGCTTTACTGGAAACTGACAGCAAGATGGATGCGCTCAGTACATCGATCATCGACCTTCGCGATGTTGTAGCCGTTTATAACGGTTACCCCGCGCTTGCCGGCGCCAACTTAAACGTATCGAAGGGCGAGATTGTGTTGTTGCAGGGGCCAAACGGTGCAGGCAAATCCACACTTCTTCGCCTCTGTGCTGGGCTGCTTCCGGTGGAACGCGGCAGTGCTTTCATCTTGGGCTGCAATGTGCATGACGAGCGCGAACGAGTTCGTTCACGGGTGGGCTTGCTTGGTCACAACAACGGCTTGTACGCCGATCTCAGCATTGCCGACAACATTTCGTTCTGGGCAAGCATGGTTGGTGCATCGCAAAGCGAGATTGATGCCGCAATGTCTCGAATGGGGATTGACGGTTCGCTTGCAGATCGTGCGGTTGGCAATTTGTCGGCAGGTCAGAAACGCCGTTGCGCATTGGCGTGCCTCATCGTGCGCAGGGCTGAGCTGTGGTTGCTAGACGAGCCACATGCAGGGCTCGATGCGAAGGGCCGAGATGAGATTGATGCAATTTTGCGAGAGGCTTCGCAGCTAGGGGCCACGATCGTTGTTGCCTCGCACGAAATTGAGCGAGCGCAACATTTAGCAACGCGAAACGTTGCAGTGGTTGCTGGTCGTGTACAGGAACAATCATGAGTACTTCACCCAACATTGCACGCGTAGCACGAGTGGTTGCCGCGAAAGACTTACGCATCGAAATGCGCAGTCGTATTGTTGTCCAGCAGGTACTTCCGTTTGCTGGGCTCGTGATGGTGATGTTTGCATTTGCATTGGACAACGACGACGTATTACAACGCGTAGCGGGCGGGTTGGTGTGGTTGGCCACGTTGTTCAGCCTGTTCATCGTCGTGCAGCGCTCGTATGCAATCGAAACAACCGACGGCGCCCTTGACGCGCTTCGCGTCGCAGGTGTCGACTCGCAAGGAATCTTTCTTGGTAAGTCGGCAGCATTGTTTGTGCAGTTGATCACACTCGAGTTACTGCTTTTTGTCCTTGCCGTTGTGCTGTATCAAGTGCAACTTTCACTTGCGGGCCTAGTGCTGTTGGTCACTTGCGTGCTTTGCGCAACGGCTGGTTTGGCCTTCGTGGGTACTCTTTATGGTGGCTTAACCGCCGGTACTCGAGGCAGGGAAACATTGCTTCCGCTGCTCTTGTTGCCGGTTGTTGCGCCAGTAGTCCTGAGCGCAACCCGCGCAACGGAATCGGCCTTTTCAAGTGGAGGAGCAGTGCTTGCGGATGGTTGGCCCTGGGTCGGAGTGCTGGCAGTTTTCGCCGCACTCTTCGGCATTGGCGGCCTGCTTTCCTTTGGCGCACTCATCGAGGAATGATTAATCAGTCATGAACAGCACCGCAGTTCGAAGCGTCGGCACGTCAAGCACGCGTCTGTTCGGAGCGCTTGCAATTGCATGTATGACTTGGGTGGTGGTCGGTGGCTTGTTTTTTACTCCGGCCGACCTTAATCAGGGCGAGAGCGTACGAATTATGTATGTGCATGTGCCAAGCGCATGGGTCGCATACTTGGCTTTCATCGTCACAGGAATTGCGTCGGCAATGTTCATGTTCGGCAAGAAGCATTCGCTTGGCTTCGATCGTGTCGCTGGCGCATCGGCCGAGGTCGGTCTCATGTTTATGGCGATCACGCTGATCAGCGGAAGCCTCTGGGGTCGGCTTACTTGGGGCACATTTTGGGAGTGGGACCCGCGCCTTACGACTACGGCTTTCCTCTTTGTCACGTATCTCGGATACATGGCTGTACGTGGCCTCGGAGGCTCACCGCAACAACGCGCGCGTAGGTCTGCTGTTGTTGCAATGCTTGCTGTTCTTGAAATTCCTCTTGTTCATTTCAGTGTGGTGATGTGGCGATCGTTGCATCAACGAGCCAGCGTGCTGAGTACCGATGGCGATATCAAAATGGATGGATTGATGTTGACAACACTGTTCGTTGGTGTCATCGGTTTCACGTGCACTTTTGCTTGGCTCGTTTCCCACCGGCAGCGCGTGATGGCGATGCGCGACATTTTGCTTGCAACGCAACTGGATTCGGCATTAGACGAGCGCATTGCCGAAGGCGGTCGAGCATGAAAGATGTCGGGTTCATTTCACTTGTGTACATCATTACGTTTGGTTCGATCATCGGCCTCGTTGCATTTACGTTGACACAAGGACGAAGACTGTCGCGTCAAGTGCCCGACAAGGACAAGCCTTGGACTTAACGCCACGAACTTCTGCCGACAACGCTCCGCTCGCGCCGCGCAAGCGAAAAACTAAGTGGGGTTATGTAGCGGTCTTGGTGCTTATCGTGACTGGTGGCGGAGTGATTGTCAGTCGTTTCCTCACATCTGCAATCGACTACTACTGCAACGTGGATGAAATCGGAGTGCGGGAAGGTTGCGAAGCAGATCGCCGCATCAGAGTGCAGGGCACAGTTGAAGAGGGTTCGCTTGCCGCAGATAGTGGAACTACCAATTTCATCATGATTTACAACAACAAAGAATTGGCCGTTACGTACGCAGGCGATCCTGGCGGCATCTTTCAAGAGTGCATTCCAGTCGTTGTGCATGGCCGGCTAACGGGCAATGTGTTTGAAGCAAATCGCATCGAAGTAAAGCATTCAAATGAGTACGTTGCCGATAATGAGCAACGCATTGATGATGCCGAAAGTCAAGCGTGTTCACCGATAGCGGGGTAGCCGGAACGGTTGGTCGGGCGCTGCTGCTCGTTGGCATCGTGGGTTCGCTATTCGGCGCTATCGCCGCCATTTCTAGTGCACGTACGCGCGAGGCTGCCGTTACCAAACTGATTTCACGCTTCGCGATACTAAATGCCGTTGCTGCTGTTGGTGCATTTGCAGCAATGGAGTACGCAATGATCACCCGCGACTTTTCACTTGCGTACGTACAAAAAGTGGGCAGCACCGCAACACCAGCTTTGTACAACTTCGCCGCAGTATGGAGTGCTCTTGAGGGCTCGCTTCTGATGTGGGTGCTCATCCTTGCCGGCTACACCGTTGCGGTCAGTTTCTGGCTGCGAAAAAAAATGGACGACGTGCTGACGAATTGGGCAATGGGCGTGATGTTCATTGTCTCTTTGTTTTTCTTTTTGCTTTCCTTCGGCCCAGCAAATCCATTTGTTGTAGGAGCTGCCGGTGTTGTCGACGGCCCGGGCCCGAACCCGCTTCTGCAAAATCACTTGCTCGTCATGTTTCATCCGCCGCTGTTGTATTTGGGATACGTGGGCATGACGGTTCCATTCGCGTTTGCAATTGCAGCTCTGGTTACGGGCAGGGTTGGCGAAGGGTGGTTGCTTGCAACACGACGTTGGACATTGTTTGCCTGGGGGTTTCTCACTATCGGCATCATTCTTGGTGGATGGTGGAGTTACGAAGTGCTTGGCTGGAGTGGAGTGTGGGCGTGGGACCCAGTAGAAAACGCGTCGCTCCTGCCGTGGATCACTGCAACCGCGTACATCCATTCGGTGCTCGTGCAAGAACGTCGCGGCATGCTTCGCGTCTGGAACCTGTCGCTTTTGGTATCCACATTTAGTCTCACCATTCTCGGCACATTCCTCACTCGGTCTGGCGTACTCAACAGTGTCCATGCATTTAGCGAGAGCGCAATTGGGCCGTGGCTGCTTTCATTTTTTGCGATCATCGTTGTTGTTTCGGTTGGCCTCATTGGTTGGCGCGGCGATCGGTTGCATTCGCCCGGCAGTATCGACTCGGCACTTTCACGTGAAGGTGCATTCCTCGCCAACAATGTGCTCTTCGCAGTTTTTGCTTTTGTCGTTTTGTTGGGCACGGTCTTCCCGCTTGTTGTCGAGGCCCTACAGTCGCGAACGATCGTTGTTGGCGAACCATTTTTTGATCAATTAGTGATCCCCATCGGAATAGCAATGCTCACATTGATGGCAATTGCTCCGGTGCTGCCGTGGCGCAAGGCGTCGGGCGAGTTGTTGTCGCAACGTTTGTTCTGGCCCGCATGGTGTGGCATTGGTGCACTCGCATTCAGCGTGTTTGTGGGCGCTACCGGCTTTGCGCCATTGCTTGCATTTGGCCTTGGTGGCTTTGCAACAGGTTCGGCACTTCGTCAGGTGGTGCTAGCCACGCGGCGCCAAGGCTGGCGGGGCCTTGTGGGCCGCGCCAATGGAGGCATGATCGTGCACGTCGGCGTCATCATGATCTCGGTGGCGCTCGCGGCGTCCAATAGCTTCACACATAGCCAAGAGTTGTCGCTGGTGGTTGGCAAACCCGCAATGTTTAGCGGCCACACATTCGAGTTGATTGATGTTGTTCAGATCACTACCGATCGCGACATCAGCGTGAAAGCCCTCGTCAGTGTCGACGGTGGCAAACCGTACGCGCCGTCAATTACAAAGTTCACAAAAATTGGAATGAATGTGGGAACGCCATCCGTTCGAACTGGTTTCGGTTCCGACATTTACTTGACGCTGGAACCACCTGTTCGTCAAGATTCCAACGAGGCACGGATCAAGGTATTTATCAAGCCGCTCATCTTGTGGCTATGGATCGGATCGGGTTTGATGGCTGTTGGCACTGTGCTTGCCGCATTTCCTGGCAAGCGACGAAAGCCGACCGACCCGACGTCGGCACTCATCGATTCCCATGAGGTTTCGAAATGACCACCACTCAATCGCGACAGCGTCGCGTTGCGCCGTTTGTGGCATCAATTGTTGGCGCAGTGCTTTTCGCGCTGCTCATTGTTTTGGTAACAGCCGACCCAAACCCCAGCAATAACGCAGAATCTCCATTGTTGGGAAATCCAGCACCAGCAGTTGTCAGTACAACGCTTGAAGATAAGACGTTCGAGCTTGCACGGCGCAAAGGTTCTTGGGTCATCTTCAATTTTTTCAACTCCACCTGTGTGCCGTGCATCAACGAGCATCCCGACTTAGTCGCGTTTGCTGAAGCAGAAGCGAAGTCGGCTAACCCCGCCGAGCTGTACACCATCATTAACGATGACAGCGACGATGCGGTGCAAAACTTTTTTGACACAAATGGTGGCGACTGGACAAAGATTCGCGACAACGATGCTGCAATTTCCGTTGCGTTTGGCGTAGCAAAAGTTCCCGAAACTTGGGTCATCGACCCAAATGGTTATGTTCGGTTGCGAATTGCTGGGCAACTTACCGAAACGTTGCTTGCAGAGCAGTTGAACTTATTGAAAGAGCAGTTCGGTTCGTGAGCACGGTATTGAATGTGAAAAGCCGTTGGTCGTGGCTTGTCATGCTGCTCATCGCAACTGGCTTGTTGCTTGTTGGAGGCATGCGCGACACCGGGCCACTAACCCAACAAGATCGCATCGATCTCATTACAAAGCATTTAGCGTGCCCAACCTGCCAGGGCGAGAGCGTGTACGTCTCGCGCGCTCCATCGGCCGAAGCAATTCGGTCGGAAGTTGCCCGCCAAGTGGCGGCATCCGTTCGCACTAACGATGAAATCATTGGGTACATCGAGCAACGGTTTGGCGGTCAAGTACTGCTGGTGCCGCGATCTACCGGCCTAGAGGTGTTGGTGTGGGCGCTTCCAGTTGTGGCGCTTGTGTGTGCCGTTGCCGCATTGGCGTTTTCGTTCCGCCGTTGGCGCACAGTGTCTGGTGACGAAATTTCGCAAGAAGATGCACGGATTGTTGCCGACGCTTTACACAATGAAGACGAT
>Ga0209550_10002253_pt1 | contig 18550 bp, 17 predicted proteins | sample LauGreSuBDMM15SN_2_FD_187567 | JGI IMG/M metagenome (GOLD analysis project Ga0209550, IMG submission 187567) | Freshwater lake microbial communities from Lake Michigan, USA - Su13.BD.MM15.SN (SPAdes) (version 5) | ecosystem: Environmental > Aquatic > Freshwater > Lake | place: Lake Michigan...
CACGCGACACAACGTCAATTTGTCTATCAACATCATTGGCAAGTGGGTGACCTGGTGATGTGGGACAACACCGCCACAGTGCATCGGGGCCGTTGGTTTGACTTCACCGAAAAGCGTGAGCTCAGGCGTGCAACCACCGAAGAAGTGTCCGCTTGAAATCCAGGGGGCTTAGCCAAGCGCAAACCCCTGGACAATGGCTTGATGGGGTGGTCGGCGCAGTGACTATTTGGCGTCACCTGTGGGCAATGCAATGGCAAGGATGGCAGCAATGACTTTGGCAATGACCTGGCAAGAGTGGGTAGAGCACGACGCGGTGGGGTTGGCTGAATGCGTGCGGCGTGGTGATGTGTCACCGGCTGAGTTGGCGACGCAGGCCGCGGCCGGGGTGGCCAAAATCAACCCGGCGGTGCACGCCGTGGTAGAGGTGTTTGATGACGTGGTGGCCAACCCGCTGCAGGACGGCATGAACCCGGACGGGGCCTTTGCAGGCGTGCCGTTTTTCATGAAAGACTTGGGGCCCACGCTCAAAGGGCGTTTGCAGGAAATGGGGTCCTTGATGATGCGCGGCAACCGCGCCACGGCAGATACATTCCTCACCTCACAAATACGGCGCTCTGGCCTGAACGTCATCGGCCGCACCACCACACCCGAGTTTGGCGTGTGCAGCTCGGCCGAAAACCCGGCCGTCTATGTCACGCGCAACCCCTGGAACCCCGACTACACCAGCTACGGTTCTTCGGCCGGCACGGCAGTGGCTTTGGCGGCGGGCGTGCTGCCTTTGTCGCACGCCACCGACGGGGGCGGCTCCATCCGCATCCCGGCGGGGGCCAATGGCAATATTGGTCTGAAGCCCTCACGCGGGGTGTTTTCGATCGCACCTGCAGCCTCAGACCTGACTGGCCTGGTTTCCACCCAAGGCTGCCAAAGCCGCACGGTGCGTGACACAGCCGCGTTTGTTGACCATTGCCGGGGTGGTGCGCCGGGCGAGTTCATGCCGTACTGGATGCCACCCGAGCCCTACAGCACGTTGATCCAGCGTGACCCGTCGCGACTGCGCATTGCGCTGTCGCATGAGTGGGGCGACTTTCGGGCGGTGCCGCATTTTGTGGCTGAACTGGAGCGGGTAGGGCGCTTTTTAGAGGGGTTGGGCCACCAGGTGGATTGGGCCTTGCCTGAAGTGGACTTTCGCGCCGCGTTCGATGCGCAGACGACGTGCTACATCAGCAACTTTGCGCAAACCATCTCCAACTTGCTGGCCCCTCGGGGCTTGGCGCGTCCACCTGCGGATCTGGTCGAGCCGATCAACATCAAGATTTGGGAAATGGGCCTGAACACCAGCTTCACCGAGCGGGCCCGCATGCAGGCGGTGTTCAACACCACCTCGCGGGCGTTTGGTCAGTTCTTTGAAGACTGGGACATCATCCTGACGCCCATCACCGCTTTGCCGACGCCCAAAATAGGCACGGTGGAATATTTGACCACCAGCGACAACCCTTCGGTGCTCGATTGGTTCAATCACCTGTGGTGCAATTTCGCCTACACACCCTTGACCAATTTGTGCGGCATGCCGGGTATCTCCATGCCCATGGCCTGGCAAGAAAACGGCTTGCCCTTGGGCATCCATGCGCAGGCCAAACAGGCCAACGACGGCATGTTGCTGCAACTGGCCGCGCAGATCGAACGCGCCTTGGGCGGACAGTGGCACGCGGGGCGTGTGCCTCAGGTGCATGTGACCAAGGGTTCACAGGCGTAAAAAAACCGCTCAACAGGTGTTGAGCGGTCGGGTACCAAAAAAGGGTGGTTTACAGGCCTGCAGCCGCCTTCAGTGCAGCGGCGCGGTCAGTACGCTCCCAGGTGAAGTCAGGCTCGTCGCGGCCAAAGTGGCCATAGGCGGCGGTCTTGCTGTAGATCGGGCGCAGCAGGTCCAACATCTGGATGATGCCTTTGGGGCGCAGGTCAAAGTGCTCGGCGACCAAAGCGGCCAGCCTGTCGTCTGAGATCACGCCTGTGCCTTCTGTGTTCACCGTGATGTTCATGGGGCGTGCCACGCCGATGGCGTAAGCCACTTGAATTTGGCACTTGGTTGCCAAGCCTGCAGCCACGATGTTTTTGGCCACGTAACGTGCAGCGTAGGCCGCTGAACGGTCCACTTTGGATGGGTCTTTGCCTGAGAACGCGCCGCCACCGTGGGGGCATGCGCCGCCGTAGGTGTCCACAATGATCTTGCGACCTGTCAGGCCACAATCACCCTGGGGGCCGCCAATGACGAAACGGCCTGTGGGGTTGATCAGGTACTTGGTGTCCAGCAGCCACTCTTTGGGCAACACGGGCTTGATGAGCTCTTCGATGATGGCCTCGGTGAAGCTGGCTTTCATCTTCGTGGCAGTTTCCGACTGGTCGGGGCTGTGCTGGGTCGACAGCACCACGGTGTCGATGCTGTGCGGCTTGCCGTCCACATAGCGCATGGTCACTTGGCTCTTGGCGTCGGGGCGCAAGAAAGGCAAACGGCCATCTTTGCGCAACTGGGCTTGACGCTCGACCAAACGGTGGGCGTAATAAATGGGGGCGGGCATCAGCTCGGGCGTTTCGCTGCAGGCGTAGCCGAACATCAGGCCTTGGTCGCCCGCGCCGATGTTGAGGTGGTCGTCCGATGCGTGGTTCACGCCCTGGGCGATGTCGTTGGATTGCTTGTCGTAACAAACCATCACGGCGCAGCCCTTGTAGTCGATGCCGTAGTCGGTGTTGTCGTAGCCGATGCGCTTGATGGTGTCGCGTGCGACTTGGATGTAGTCGACGTGTGCGTTGGTGGTGATCTCACCAGCCAACACGACCAGACCCGTGTTGGTCAGGGTTTCGGCGGCCACGCGGCTGCGGGGGTCTTGCTCAAAGATGGCATCAAGAATAGCGTCCGATATTTGGTCGGCGACTTTGTCGGGATGGCCTTCAGAGACGGATTCTGAGGTGAAGAGGAAATTGCTGGACATGAAAAAAGCTCCTAAAGTTTCAGGGGTTTGTCGGCGTTGCCGACCCTGAAAACCCGGAGCCTGGCGAACGCTTTAGCAGAATTTATGAATCGCCCTGCAAGTAGTTCAGATAACTCAGCGATGATCAGATTATAAAACAAGGCCCGCATGCATGGCATTTCCATGTCGAAATCATGTCCAATACAGGTCATGGACATTCCCACCCCGATTGAAAACCGCCTGGTTGACTTGGAAATCAAGGCCGGTTTCACCGAAGACCTGCTGGACCAGCTCAATGCGCAGGTGTATAGCCAGCAGCAGCAAATCGACGCGCTTGTCCAGGAGCTGCGCCAAATGCGCGATCGCTTGCCCGAATCGGGAGGTGGTGCGGAGATGCGCAACTTGCGCGATGAAATCCCGCCGCATTACTGAAGCGAGGGCCTGATGCACAGCGTTCAGGACATCCGCGACCACTTGCGCGCACGGGGTGCGAATGGCCTGCATGAGCAGCGCGTTCTGCGCCTGTGGGCGCAGGCCAAGCCCCAAGACAGTGGACGCAGGCCGCTGCAAAGCTTCATGCCCACCGCCGTGCGCGAGGCCTTGCCCGCTCTGAGCGCCACGCTCGCAGGCCTGGCCACCCTGCGTGAGCAGCACCTGGGGCAAGACGGCTCGGCACGCTTGCTGGTGGGCTTGCAAGACGGCCTGACGGTGGAAAGCGTGCTGCTGCCGCGCGATGGCCTGTGCGTTTCATCCCAGGTGGGCTGCGCGGTAGGCTGCGTGTTTTGCATGACCGGGCGTGAGGGCCTGATACGGCAGGTGGGCAGCGCCGAAATCGTGGCCCAAGTGGCTTTGGCGCGCACGCTCAGGCCCGTCAAAAAAGTGGTGTTCATGGGCATGGGTGAGCCCGCGCACAACCTGGACGCGGTGATAGAGGCCATTGAGCTGCTGGGCACGGTGGGCAATATTGGGCACAAAAATTTGGTGTTTTCCACCGTGGGCGATGCGCGGGTTTTTGAGCGCCTGCCGCAAGGCCGCGTCAAGCCTGCTTTGGCCCTGTCACTGCACAGCACGCGGGCCGATCTGCGGGCGCAGTTGCTGCCCCGAGCCCCGCGCTTTGACCCGCAAGACTTGGTGGACGCGGGCGAGGCCTATGCCCGCGCCACCGGCTACCCGATCCAGTACCAATGGACCTTGATCGAAGGTGTGAACGACAGCGATGAAGAGATCGACGGCATCGTGCGCTTGCTGAAAGGCAAATACGCGCTGATGAACATGATCCCGTACAACGCCGTGCCTGACTTGCCTTATGCCCGCCCGAGCTGGGACAAGGCGGCGGCGATTGCCCGCTCGCTGCACCAGCGCGGGGTGCTGACCAAGTTGCGCCAGTCAGCGGGGCAGGATGTGAATGGGGGCTGTGGCCAACTCAGGGCGCGCGATGTGCAGCGCGAAAAAACCATGACCTTTCACCGGCCCATCAACGCCCCGGCAGCTTGATCAAGCCGCTGGACAAAGAAGTCCCCAGCAAAATCACCGCGCCGCACAGTAGCATCCAGGCCGTCACGCTCTCGCCCAAAAACAACACGCCGTAAGCGATGGCAAACACCGGCACCAAAAAGGTGACGGTGAGGGCCCGTGCAGGCCCCGAGTTGTCGATCAACTTGAAGTACAGGATGTAGGCCACCCCGGTGCACAACACCCCCACCACCAGCAAGGACCACCAGACCGAGGCGCTGGGCATGTGATCAGGGCGATACCACAGCGCGGGCAATGCCAGCACCAAAGTTGCCCCGATCTGGCTGCCGGTGGCGGTGACCAGTGGCGGCAGGCTAGGAATGTGTTTTTTGGTGAAACTCGCTGCGAGCGCATAACAAGTGGTCGCGGCCAGGCAAGCGGCTACCGCCCATGCAGGGGCGATGCCCGAGTCGTTGGGTTTGAAGCTGGCTTGTCCCCCAGCCAGCAGCAGCACGCCCCCAAAGCCGATGGCCAGGCCCACGATCCGCGAGAGGGTTGGTTTGTCCCCCAGCCAAATCCAGGCGACGACCGCGCCAAACAAGGGCACCGTCGCGTTCAGAATGGAGGAAAACCCCGTGGTGATATGCAGGACTGCAAAGGCAAACAAGGCAAAGGGGACGCCGCTGTTGAGCGCCCCGACAAAGAGCACCGGCTTCCAGTGCTGGCGCAATTGCGCCCAGTGGCCTTTGGCCAGCATGATCGGCAGCAAAAAAATCGCGGCAATGGCCACCCGGATGGCGGCCGTGGGCAGGGGGCCCAATTCGACGGCCGATATGCGCATGAACAAAAAGGACGAGCCCCAGATGGCGGCCAGGATCAGAAAGTCGGCCAGCCAGCCTTTGGCGTGAGGTGGATTCATGTCAGTTGTCAGATGCCGGGGTGGCCCTCTAGCCGAAGCAGTGCTTCTTTGCGCCACAGCCCGCCTGCGTAACCCGTGAGTTGGCCACCGGCGCCCAGGACGCGGTGGCAAGGCACGATGATACTCACCGGGTTGCGCCCCACGGCAGCCCCCACGGCACGAACGGCCTGGGGCCGGGCCAGCAGCCGGGCCAGATCGCCGTAACTTTGACTTTGACCTGAGTGGATGCGCAGCAGGGCTTGCCAGACCGATTGCTGAAACGGGGTGCCCGCCGACAAATCTATGGGGCCCTCCCATTGCAGGGTTTGCCCACTCAGATAGGCCAGCACCTGGGCTGCGGCGCTTTGCAGCCAAGGGTGGGACGCATCGCTTGGCCATTGCTGGCGTTGGGCCTGGGTCGGGCCGTGTTTTTGGTCGTCAAACCACAGGCCACACAGGCCTTGGGCGCTGGCCGCCAGCGTGATCGGACCCAAGGGGCTGTCGATGCGAAGGGCGCTCAGAGTGGGCATGCTTGACCTTTGAAAATCATGGTGGACAGAGTGGATGGTAGCGCGGCCCGCCTACAATCTCTTTTTAAGAATTAACCAGGCCCCTGAGGCTTTTGGACAGGTACGGCGCATGCAAATCACCCCCTCCATATTTAAAGCCTACGACATCCGCGGCGTGGTGCCGTCGACCTTGAATGAGCAATTGGCCGAGGGCCTGGGCAAGGCCTTTGGCACGCATGCTCTGGCCCAAGGCCAAAGCACGGTGGCTGTGGGGCGCGACGGCCGCCTGAGTGGCCCCGCATTGTCTGCCGCGCTGATCCGTGGTTTGGTGGCTGCTGGCGTGCAGGTGATCGACATCGGTCTTGCCACCACGCCCATGCTGTACTTTGCGGCCAGTACTGCTTGCCAAAGTGGCATTCAGGTGACGGGGAGCCACAACCCCAAGGACTACAACGGCTTCAAGATGGTGCTGGGCGGCCGCGCCATTTATGGCGACGAAATCCAGGGTCTGCGCCAGATGATGGAAGCCGAAACCTGGCAGCTGCAGGGCGGCGGCAGCGTGACGCATTTGGACGTGCTGGCCGACTACACGCAGCGCATCGTGGGCGACGTGAAGTTGTCGCGCCCGATGAAGATCGTGATCGACTCGGGCAACGGCATTGCTGGCGCCTCGGCCCCCGGCATCTTCCGCGCTTTGGGCTGCGAAGTGATCGAGCTGTTCAGCGAGGTGGACGGCAACTTCCCTAACCACCACCCCGACCCCAGCAAGCCGGAAAACCTACAAGACCTGATCGTGGCCCTAAAAACCAGCGGGGCCGAATTGGGCCTGGCCTTTGACGGCGACGGCGACCGGTTGGGCATCGTGACCCAAGACGGCAACAACATTTACCCCGACCGCCAGATGCAGTTGTTTGCGCAAGACGTGCTCAGCCGCGTGCCGGGCGGCACCATTTTGTTTGATGTGAAGTGCTCCCAGCGATTGGCCCCGGCCATTGAGGCCGCAGGCGGCCAACCCTTGATGTACAAGACGGGTCATTCCCTGATCAAAGCCCAGATGCGAGCCATTGAAGCCGAAGGTGGGCAGGCCCCCTTGGGAGGCGAGATGAGCGGGCATATTTTCTTCAAGGAGCGCTGGTACGGTTTTGACGACGGCACCTACGCCGGTTGCCGCTTGCTTGAAATTGTCAGCCGATCCCCCGATGCCAACGCTGTGCTCAACGCCTTGCCCACCAGCTTCAGCACGCCCGAGCTGAACGTGGCCTGCGCCGAAGGTGAGCCACACAGCGTGACCCGCAGCTTGCAGGGGCTGGCCGGAGATGCCTTCAAGGCACCTGCCAAAGTCTTTACCATCGATGGCCTGCGTGTGGACTGGCCCGATGGCTTTGGGCTGATCCGCGCCTCCAACACCACGCCGGTGCTGGTGCTGCGTTTTGAAGGCCAGACCGAAGACGCGCTGCACCGCATCGAGGTCGAGATGCTGGCGCTGCTGCACTCGGTCAAGCCCGATGCGCAAATTCAGGCCGCGGCGCATTGAGCATGCCCATGTTTGGTCTGGAACAATTGACGGTGGTGGTGGTGACCCACCACAGTGCGCATTGCCTGGCAGGCTTGAACGCCCTGTTGCAACACTGCCCGCACGTCATCATTTCGGACAATGCCAGCAACGATGGGACGCCCGAGCAGTCCCGCGCCCTGTGGCCGCAGGCCCAAGTGTTGGCGCACCCCTTGAACCTGGGATTTGGCGCAGCCAACAACCGCGCTTTGGCCAGGGTCAGCACGCCGTTTGCGTTTTTGCTCAACCCCGACTGTGAAATCACAGCAGAGGCCTTGCTGGCGCTGACGCACGTGGCGCAGGCGATGCCTGAAGCTGCTTTGATGGCACCCCAACTGGTGGGAGCCAAGGGACAAGCCGAAGTGAATTACCGCTGGCCGAATACCCTGTGGGTATCTCGGGGGCCAGCTGTGGAGGGGCCAGCTTGTGTCGGTTTTGTGTGCGGTGCGGCCATGTTGTTTCGGATGGATCGGTTTGCCACTGTCGGATTTTTTGACGAAAACTTCTTCCTCTATTACGAAGACGATGACCTCTGCTGGCGGCTTTTTAAGGCCCGCTTGCCCATGGTGGTGGTGCCCTCCATCCAAGCCTTGCACCGCTCGCGGGGTTCTGTGAAGGGACGTGCACCCTGGAAAAGTGAGTACGTGCGCGGATTCCACCATGCCCAATCCAAGCTCATTTTTGAACAAAAACACGGCACGCTTTCGCAAGCCCTGAAGCAGCGACGCCGTTTGTTGTGGAGCACCGGTTTGACATTGCCGCTAAGGGCGTTGTTGTTTTCACCCAAACGCCTGTGCCGCATGTGGGGACGGTGGATGGGTTTGATGCTCTGGACACCTCATGGAACGCATTGACATGGCTTCCTTGAAGCTGCATGAGCGCATTCAAAACGGCTTGGTTTTTGCATGCCTGTCTCTGATGTTGGTCATGCCGGGTGGGCCCATGTTGTTGGCCCTTTGTTTGGCTGGCATGGGTTTGTGGTCGTTCAAAGACTTACGCAACGATCTGGCCAAGGTTTGGGACATTTCTGCGGTTCGCATCATGACCATGGGCTTTGCCATTTTTGTGGGGGTGGGCATCTTTCTGGGGATTTGGTACGACTACAGGCCTGGCCATTACGAAGCCTACATCCCTTTCTTGTTGGCACCCTTGATGTTGCATGGTGTGCTCAAAGCCCGCTTGCAGCCTGTTGTTTTGTGGATGGGCGCGGCGACCGCTGCGGTGCTGGCTGGTCTTTACGCCAGTTATGAAAGTCTGGTGCTGTTGATGGGGCGTGCCATGGGGTCCATGAGCCACCCGATCATTTTTGGGGATCTGTCGGTGGTTCTGGCTTGCATTGCCTTGTTTGGGGTGTTGTATTTCGAGCAAGCCAAAAACCAGCGCTGGATGCGGGTTTATTTGTCATGCGGCGCTGCCTTGGGCGTGTGGGGCTCTTTGCTCAGTGGCTCCAAGGGGGGCTGGTTGTCGATCATCATGGTCTTGTTGGTGTTTGTTTGGAGAGTCACGGCCGGTAAGCCAATCATTTGGCGATGCCTGGGTGTTGTTTTGATCTCGGTATTGGTAGCCAAGGGCGTATGGCTTGCCCCTGAAGACCTGGTTCGGGGGCGGCTTGAAGGCGTCTGGGGCAAGATTCATCACTGGATTGACACAGGTCAGGTGACCGATTGGTCGGTCAGCATTCGCCTGGAGTTGTGGTCGTATGCCCTACAGTTGTTTGCTCAGCGTCCCATTCTTGGCTGGTCTGGGGGGGGCGCTTTGGCCATGCTCGCAGAACATTTAAAACCATTCAATGTGCCGGTCGGTATTGCGCCAGTTTTTGAAAACGACCTCCTGCACTATGCGGCAGTGTCCGGCATGGTCGGCGTTTTGTCTGTGTTGGCTTTGTATGGGTCTGTGTTCGCGGGTTTTTGGCTTTATCAAAAGCAGGGGGCACAGACCTTCGCCTATGCCTTGCTGGGCATGCTGCTGGTGGCGCTGTATTTTGAATTCGGCCTGACGGTGAATGCTTTGGGGCGCAATGCTTTTCGTTACTTCTTTTGTGCCATGACGGTGATGCTGTTGGGGCTGATCATATTGACCACCAAAGAAAAGAAGGTCCCAACATGGAACTGATCTTTTTGTGCCCTGCCATTAAAAAAGCCATCGGCGGGGTCAAAGTCATTTACAGACAAGCTGAATTGATTCATAAATTAGGTCAATCGCGTGGGTTTTCCGCTGCTGTGATGCACCCCAATACCTGGTTTTTCCGTGTCCGGTGGTTTGATTCTCAGGTGCCTTTGAAGAGGGCATTTTTCAAACTCAGATGGATGGGCAAACCTTCTTTTTCCAATGTGACGGGGGTATTTGATGCCCAGAGGCACATGGTGGTGATTCCCGAGCTTTGGGCGCGCAAGTACGGCACGCAATTGGCGAACATGGGCGTGAGCTATGCCATCTATGTGCAAAACGGTTACTACATCACCAAAGGACAACCTGCAGATCTCGATCGGGCTTACCAATCGGCGCGGTGCATATTGACCATTTCAGACGATGCCAGTCGCTGCGTGGCGCTGGCGTTTCCTGGGGTCGAAAACAAAATACTGCGCGTCCATTACTCAGTAGACGCGCAGCGCTTTTGGCCTGACCAGACCAAGGAAAACATCATCACTTACATGCCGCGCAAGCTGGCTGACCATTCGTCCAAAGTCTTGTTTTTTCTGCGCCACCATTTGCCCACGCATTGGAAAATAGTGCCCATCGATGGCATGAATGAGGAGGGGGTCGCGGCTTTGCTCAAGCGGTCAAAAATCTTCATGGCCTTCAGCTATTTTGAAGGCTGTCCCTTGCCCCCTCTGGAAGCCGCACTCAGCGGCAACCATGTGATCGGTTACACAGGCCAAGGTGCCAAGGAATACTGGAGGCCGGAAATTTTTGAGGAAGTGGCCTCCGGCGACGTTGCGGGATTCGCCCAACGTGTGCTCGACAAAGTGCAGGCCATCGACCAAGCCGGGCAGTTTGACCTGCCAATGACGACCATTCGTACGTTGGCCGACACTTACTCTGATGCGCAAGAGCGCAAAGACATGCTTGCATTACTGAATGCCATGGGCTTGAACACGAACGGTTTGCCGACATGACCTCGCCCCGCTTGGACGTTGCCATTTTTTCTTACAACCGGGGTGCTTACCTGAAAAATTGCGTGGACTCTTTGCAGCGCAACATGCCCGGGATCGGCTGGACGGTCTACGACGACGGGAGCGATGAACCAGACACCGTGGCGGTTTTGCAAAGCCTGGGTGAGCACGTGCTGCACATGAAGTCAGTGGGCGAGGATCGCCATGGTGGCTATTACAACAACATGCAAACCGCTTTGGACGCGACACAAGCCGATTACCTGCTCATGTTGCAAGACGACCTGCAGGTGGTTAGGCCTTTTGATCGAGAAGATCTGTCAAGGATTTACGAGGTCTTCGATCAAAGTCCGTCAACGGTGTTCATCAGCCCCTTGTTCTTGAAGGGCAGCAAAAGAGCCTATTTTCAGCAGCGCTACCAACCCGATGCCGGGTTGCGCTGTTATCGATGGTCTGCCGACCCCGAAGAGACGGGCAAAGTGCCTCAGAAGTATGCGGACATCGCAGTGCTCCATGTCGCCCGTTTGCGCCAAAGTGGATGGCAGTTTGCGGGATCGGAGGAGGCCAATGGGGCATTGGCAGACCGCTTGTTTGGCGACATGGTTCAGGCGGCTGAACCTTGGGTTTTTTACATCCCCGAGGAGCCCGCTTACCGCGGCCGCGTGCTCACTTTTGGGGCCAAACTCGCCGTAAAGATGTCGGGCAACACGGTCAAGTCCTTCAAGGACATGACTGCGCAGGCTTCGTGGGCATTCGCGCAAAGGGATTTGGGCGTGTACCCCTTTGCCGAGGACTTTGTGGACACGGTCGATCCAACGGTGCGCAAGCCCTACAAGTTCAACGCCTACCGCACCCGCTGGTTGCCATTGATCCTGAACAAGCTGGAACTGTGGGGTCGGCGTCTTTGGCATCGCTGATTCAGAACTGCTGTGGGTCAATGCCGACCTCTTGACGGCGGCCCCGCCAAAAACAACTCAAATACCGAATGGCCAGGCGCAGTTGAGCGCCCAGTCTGCGCCATTTGAATTGCAGGTCGTGCCAACCGCTCCGGGTGAGCGGGCTGGGCACTTTCTCGCGGGCAATCAGGGAGTGGGGTGCGATGGGGCAAAAAACACCATACGCCGAGGCCATGTCGGCTTGAATGGCAAAGGCCGGCACGGTTTGCCACGTTTTGAGCTGGTAGGTGCTGGAGATGAACGCATCGGCCAGACCCATGCCCTGCTGCTCGAATTTAGCCAAAAGCACGCGTGCACCAGCAGGCCAAAGCACATAGGCAGCGGCTCCCGTGCGGTCTTGCAGCAAGGGGTGCAAGCGGGCATCCAGCCCCTCCATGGGCTTGAAGCGCCGACCCAGCAGTTTTTGGCGTTGCCGGGTTTCCAGTGAAACGTGGTCCACGCCCTCCAGTTGACTCAAGACCCTCAGCAGCTCGGGTGTGTTGCGCCCCAGGATGGCGTCGTCTTCCAGCACCATGGCGGGTTCGTGGCTGTCGGCAATCTGTTGCCACACTTGTTGGTGGCTCATGAAACAGGCCACTTCGGTGATTTTGATGGGGCGCTCCCAAGAGAACGCATGGGCCTGAAAAAACGCATCGGGAATGTCGGCTGGGGTTTTGGCATCGGTGAACAGCGCATCCAGACCCAGCCTTTCAGCCTGTAGGGCCTGAAAGTTCCGGCGTTCCAGCGCTGAGGGCAAATTCAAAATGTAGGTTTTCATCCGTGGCGTCTTTCAGTCTTGGACCAAATATACCTGCAGGGGTTGCGCCTTGGCACGTCGCTGCCTGTGCCCGATGGCGCTCCCTATAATTTACCGATACCCACTCCGCCTCGGACCCCGTGCTCCATCCCAACCCCGACGTCATTGTCCTCAACATCAAACAGCGTTACACGGGTGTGTCCGCCACCATCAACGCTTTGGTGCCTTTGCAAATTCACCAATGGCGTCTGGGCTATTGCGGCACCACCCTGTCCAATGGGGTCGAGGGCATGACCGCCAAGCAGGCCCTGGCCTTGTCGCGCCAGCCGCCGCCGGGGCGGGCTTTCCGCATCTGGCATGTGCGGCGTGACCCTGAAATGATGCTGGGCATTTTTGCCCGCGATGTGTTGCGCTTGCCGATCAAACTGGTCTTCACCTCGGCTGCGCAGCATTTGCATGGGCGGTTTCCCCGCTGGCTGATTTCCAAAATGGACGCGGTCATCTCGACCACGCCGTTGGCGGCCTCTTTTGTGCCCAACACCACGGCCGTGGTGCCCCACGGCATTGACCTGTCGCGCTTTGCGCCGTCGCCCGACAAGCTCAAGGCCTGGGCCGATTCAGGGCTGCCCGGGCAGTACGGCATTGGTGTGTTTGGCCGTGTCCGACCCGACAAAGGCAGCGATGTGTTTGTGGACGCCATGATCGAAGCGCTGCCGCATCTGCCGGGTGCCACTGCGGTGATTGCCGGGCTGGCGCAGCCTCAGCACCAGGCCTATCAACAAGCCCTGATCGACAAGATTGCTCAGGCGGGTTTGTCTGAGCGCATCGTGTTTCTGGGCGAAGTGCCCGCGGGCGAGGTGCATCGGTGGTACCAACGTTGCTTGCTGTGCGTGGCTTGCCCGCGTTACGAACCCTTTGGCCTGACCCCTTTTGAGGCGGCAGCCACCGGCTGTGCGCTGGTGTGTTCGCGCACCGGGGCATTTGACCAGCTGGTGCTGCCCGGCGTCACGGGCGAGCTGGTCGATACCGGCGATGCGCCCGGTCTGGCCCAAGCCGTGCGACAAGTGTTGGCCGATTTGCCCACTGCCGTGCAGATGGGCCATGCCGCACGCGAGCGGGTGTCGCAGGTGTTCTCGTTGGCCAGAGAGGCCGAGGGCATTGGCCGGGTCTACCAGCAGTTGATTGACCAGGCCCCCCGGCCTTGATGGGGATGTACTTGTCCTGGACAGAACGCCTGGTGCTGTGGGCCTACGGCGTCATGATGCGCGCCTTGCAGCCCATGCTGCGCCGCAAACTTCGCCGCCGGGGCCTGCAAGAGCCTGGTTATCTGATGCACATGCCGGAGCGCTTTGGCTTTTACGATGGCCTGGCGCCTGAGCCCGGGCGCATCTGGGTGCATGCCGTCTCCTTGGGGGAGACGCGGGCTGCAGCCATCCTGATCGAGGCCTTGCGCGGTGTTTGGCCCGACATGCGCTTTCTGCTGACCCACAGCACGGCCACAGGCTGGGCGCAGGGTCAGTCTTTGTTGCGTGCAGGCGATGCACAAGCTTGGCTGCCCTGGGACACACCCGAGGCCACTCGGGGCTTTTTGCTGCACCATCGGCCCCGGCTGGGCATCCTGATGGAGACCGAGGTCTGGCCTGAGCTGGTGCAAGCTTGTGTGCAGGCGCGGGTGCCCTTGGCGCTGGCCAATGCCCGGCTCAACGACAAGTCGCTGCGCTCAGGTTTGCGCTGGTCGCTGCTGTCGTGTCCGGCTTACCGGGGCTTGAGCGCGGTCTGGGCACAAAGCCCGGAAGACGCTGCCCGCCTTGGGCAATTGGGTGCCAAGGTGCAGGCGGTGCTGGGCAACCTCAAGTTTGATGTGCAGCCCCAGCCCGATGCGTTGGCATTGGCCCAAGTTTGGCGCCAGCAATGGCATCGCCAAGGCGCACCTTGCCCGGTGGTCATGCTGGCCAGCACCCGCGAGGGTGAAGAAACCATGTGGCTGCAGGCCTTGATGGCCAAGGCGGATCGCTTGGCCGCGTTCCGGGCGGCGGGCGTGGTCTGGTTGTTGGTGCCCAGGCACCCGCAGCGCTTTGACGAAGTCCACGATCTGTTGGCGGCGCAGGGTCTGAGCGTTGTGCGTCGCTCGAACTCGGACGAAGCTCAGCCGTTGCCTGTTGGTGCAGACAAGGTGCCCGTTTGGCTGGGCGACAGCTTGGGCGAGATGCCTGTTTATTTTCAGAGCGCCGACATGGCCTTGCTGGGCGGCAGTTTCATGCCCTTGGGTGGACAGAACCTGATTGAGGCCGCCGCCTTTGGTTGCCCGGTGATCATGGGGCCTCACGCCTTCAACTTTGCAGAGGCCGCCCAAAACGCCCAGCAAGCGGGGGCGGCGATTCGTGTCAGCGACATGGATGGGGCGTTGGACCAGGTGCTGGCTTGGCTACGGCAGCCCACTGAACTGTCAATCGCCCGCCAAAAAGGGCTGGATTTGGTGGCCCAAAGCCGGGGCGCTGCCAAGCGCTATGCCCAGGCCATCGCCGGTCTGCTCTGAATTGCTACCGACCTAGGAAGCCAAGAACTTTGTCTCCCCCGGCGGCAGGGCAAAACCGCTTATTTTTGCAGCAAGCCGCTGACCGCCTGCAAATCGGCGTCTTGCAAAGTGCCGCTGGACTGGCGCAGCCGCAACTGGCCCATCAGCACATCGTGGCGGGCTTTGGCCAGGTCGCGTTTGGTCTGGAACAGCTGGCTTTGGCTGTTGAGCACATCGATGTTGATGCGCACGCCCACCTGGTAGCCCAGTTTGTTGGCGTCCAGGGCGCTTTGGCTGGAGGCTTCGGCCGCTTGCAAGGCCTTGATCTGGCTCAGGCCTGATTGCACGCCATAAAAGGCGGTGCGGGTGGCTTGGGCCACGTTGCGCTGGGCTGCTTCCAGTTCGTTGCGAGCCTTGTCTTGCAGGGCCACGGTTTCCAGGATGCGGTTTTGACTGGCTTGGCCGGTGTACAAAGGCATGTTGAAGGCCACCCCAATGGTGGCGACATTGGTGTTGGGCTGAGTGATTGCACCGTTGCGGTAGCGTGTCATGCCGAAGCTGGCGTTCAGGTCTGCGGTGGGTTTGAGGGCGGCTTTGGCTTTGTCGATTTCCAGTTGAGCCACTTCCAGCGCAATGCGGGCCTGTGCCAGGCTGGTGTTGCTGGCTTCGGATTGGGCCACCCATGAATCGACCGTTCCACTGTGCAGACGGGCGATGTCGGCTTCAGCTTGCAATCCCAGGGGCTTGATCTGAGCGGTGCCCACGGTTTGGTCGAGTGCCAGCCGTTTGACCTGCAGGTCGTTTTCAGCGGCAATTTCTTGCGCTATGACCAAGTCAAAACGGGCCTGGGCTTCACGGGTGTCGGTGATGGTGGCGGTGCCGACCTCAAAGTTGCGCTTGGCGGCGGCCAGCTGTTCAGACACGGCTGACTTTTGCGCTTGGACGAAGTTCAGGCTTTCTTGCGCCGTCAGCACGTCAAAGTAGGTTTGGCTGGTTCGCACCATCAGTTCCTGCTCTGCTGCGTTGAGCTGGGCCTGGGCCAAGTCCTCCTGTTTGAGGCCTTGTTGGAAGGTGATTTGATTGGCCGGCCGATAAAGGGGGTGGCTGGCATTGAGGGACAAGCTACCCGTACCAAACTCCCCACTGCCCACCGCATTCGACAGGTTGCTCAAGGAGGATTCCGACAAATTGCCGCCCAGGCCTGCTGAGGGGCGCAGCAACGCCCTGGCTTGGTCGGCCTTGGCTTGTGCAGCCTTGTATTGCGACTGGGCCGACTTGTAAGTGGCATCGTGTTTTTTGGCCGCCTCGTAAAGTGTGGCCAGGCTTTGGGCTTGTGCGGAGCCTGCAAAGGCGGTCATCAAGGCCAAAGTCAGGGGCAGGGTGCGCAGTTTCATGGCGTGTCTTTGTAAAAAATATCGGTCCCACAGGGGCCAAAAGCGGATTCAATAAACGGGGATGCTGGGGTCCACTTGCGCCGACCAAGCGTGAATACCGCCGGCCACATTGACCACCTCAAAGCCGTGCTGCATCAAGAAGCTGGCCACTTGCATGCTGCGCGAGCCGTGGTGACACAGACAGGCAATTGGGCGGGTTTTGTCGAGTTCGTGCAAGCGTGCCGGAATGGTTTGCATGGGGATGTGCAGCAGGTCCATGCCTTCAGGCTGGGCGCTGGCGGTTTGCACTTCCCAGCCCTCGCGCACATCGAGCAAGACGGGGCGTTGGTCCTGTTGGTTGGCCCATTCAGCGATTTGGGCTGGATAGATTTGCTGCATGGAGCGTCTCAGAATTTAAAGCGCGAAGGCTCGACAAAGCCGGACAGGCGTGGCGCGTTGCAGTCCCATGGCTCGGTGGTGGTCCAGCTGTTGTCGTGGGTGCGGCTAATCAGGGTGGCGCGCATCATCGGTTCGTCGCCCACGATGGCGGCGAGGCGCCCCCCCACAGAGAGTTGCTGCAACAAGGCGGCGGGCACTTCGGCCACGGAACCACTGATCAAGATCACGTCAAACGGACCATCAGCGGCAGCGCCTTGGCTGCCATCGGCAGTGCGCACCACCACGTTGGTCACACCGGCCCTTTGCAAGTTGGCTTGGGCCTGCGTGGCCAAAACCGGGTCGATCTCCAGGCTCAGCACACTGGCCGCCTGGTGGGCCAACAAGGCGGCCATGAAGCCCGAGCCGGTGCCGATGTCCAGCACCTTGTCGGTTTTTTGCACAGCCAGGTCTTGCAGCAACCGCGCCTGCACGCGCGGGGCGAGCATGACCTGGTGGGGCAGGGTGCCCAGCGGTATCTCCATGTCGACAAAAGCCAGGGCCTTGTGCGCCAGGGGCACAAAGTCTTCGCGGCGAACGGTGGACAGCAGCGCCAGCACTTGTGGGTCCAGCACTTCCCAGGGGCGGATTTGCTGCTCAATCATGTTGAAGCGGGCCTGGTTCAGATCCATTTTTCTTACTCCTGCGGGGGTCTTGGTCAAATATCCGATGATTTTAAGGGGCGCTCGTGTCCCGAGCCTGACGGGCCGGAGCAAGGCCTGCCTTGGCACGCAGCCATTGGGCCAGATCGTCCATGTAGCAGTACACCACCGGCACCACCACAAGCGTCAGCAGCGATGAGGTGATCACCCCGCCAATGACGGCCTGCCCCATGGGCGCGCGTTGCTCTGCACCTTCGCTCAGCGCAAAGGCCAGCGGCACCATGCCAAAGATCATGGCCAAGGTGGTCATCAAAATCGGGCGCAGCCGCACCTTGGCCGCCAGCAGCAGCGCTTCGCTGCGGGCCAAACCGTCCTCGCGGGCGCGGATGGCAAAGTCCACGAGCAAGATGGCGTTTTTGGTGACCAGGCCCATGAGCATGATCACACCGATGAGGGAGAACATCGACAAGGTCGAGCGAAAAGCCATCAAGGCCAGCACCACGCCAATCAAGGTCAGTGGCAGGGAGGTCATCAACGCCAGGGGCTGCAGGAAGCTTTTGAATTGGCTGGCCAAGATCATATAGATGAAGATCACCGCCATGACCAGGGCCGACAAAGCGTAGCTGAAAGACTCGCCCATGTTTTTGGTCGAGCCACCAAAGCTGTAGCGGTAGCCGGGTGGCAGGTTCAGGCTGTCCATGGCTTTGCGCACATCGGCCGAGACCTCGCCTGCCGAGCGCCCGAACACGTTGGCGTTGATGGCCACTTCGCGCATCATGTCGCGGCGGTTAATTTGGTTGGAACCAGTGGTTTCGCTGACCTTGGCCACCTGGCCCAGGCGCACGGTGCGTGGGCTGCCATCGGTGGCAGGTGCCACCATGAAGGGCAATCGTTCCAGATCTTGCGGGCTGTTGCGGGCCTCGGGTGCCAGACGCACGTTCACGTCGTAGGTCTGGTCGTCCGGGGCGCGCCAGTTGCCCACGGTTTGCCCCGCTACCAAGATGCGCAGTGGCCCTGCCAGCTGCGCTGTGCCCAGGCCCAAGTCCGATGCAGCATCGCGCAGCACCTCGATGCCGATGACGGGTTTGTTGGGTTTCACGCTCGAATCCAAGTCCACCAAGCCGGGAATGTCGCGCACCTTGGCCAGCGCCAGCAGCGCCAGGCGCTCCAGCTCTTTTTGGTCGGGGCCTTGCAGCGAGAACTCCACTTGCTTGTTGCCGCCAATCGCGTCGAGCAAACCGGCGTGCGTGACCGCGATGCCGGGCACTTGTTTAAGGCGTTCGCGCAGCACGGCCGACATCTGGTCGGCGTTGCGGTTGCGGTTTTTGCGGTCCACCAGACGGATGTACAGGTTGACGTTGTTTTTGCCTTGTGCATTGGCGGTGTTGATGGTGCTGACGGTGTAGCGCACCTCCGGAAAGTCGCGCAGGATGGCCTCGACCTGGCGGG
>Ga0209550_10002254_pt1 | contig 18540 bp, 17 predicted proteins | sample LauGreSuBDMM15SN_2_FD_187567 | JGI IMG/M metagenome (GOLD analysis project Ga0209550, IMG submission 187567) | Freshwater lake microbial communities from Lake Michigan, USA - Su13.BD.MM15.SN (SPAdes) (version 5) | ecosystem: Environmental > Aquatic > Freshwater > Lake | place: Lake Michigan...
AGAAAGGAAATTCAATCCCATGGAAGCGAACTCGCCTTTGGTTTGACCTGCAACGATGGCAGATAGATTCAAACTACCCGACACCATTAAGATGATGACTAAGACAAAACCCATTGCAATTTCATATGACACCATTTGTGCGGAAGCACGCATAGCACCAAGAAACGCATATTTAGAATTTGAAGCCCAACCTGCAATGATGACGCCATAGACTTCTAATGAAGTAATCGCCATCACAAACAATAAACCTGCATTCACATTGGCAATCGCTTGTTCAGGACCAAATGGCACTACAGCCCAAGCCACTAAGGCGGGCATGATGGTCATGACAGGAGCTAATACAAACAAGGCTTTGTTAGCTTTTGCAGGTACCACGATCTCTTTAAGTAATAACTTCAGTGCATCAGCGATAGGCTGCAATAAACCAGCAGGGCCAACTCGGTTAGGACCCATACGCACATGCATCCAACCTATCATTTTGCGTTCCCATAAAGTCAGGTAAGCAACGCATCCCATCACAGGCAATACAACACAGATAATTTTTATCAAGCTCCACACGACTGGCCATAGTGGGCCCAGTAGTTGACTGCCTTGACTCACAAATTGAGCGAGAAAATCTGACATCAAATTTTCTCCACCGAGATGGCACCAAACATACCGCCTAATACTGATGTTGATGCGTGAGCAGCAGCTAGACGCACAACATTGGCTGGCAAACTTGAGACTATCTCTGCCGTTAACTTCACTTGCACTGCACCTTGTGACACTCTAACTGCATCACCATGATGCAAACCTAACTTGGTAGCGAGATCTGGCGAGATCATGACATTTGGTGCTTGTGCATCGGTGGTTTTCTGCAATGAAGCAGAACGACGCACGATGGCATCACTAAAATAAATCGGTACATCTGCAACACGTTGTAGCGCTGTGCTTGCTGCAGTTGGCGCAGTTGGCGCTGTGAGTTTTAAGTCTTTGATGAGATTGTTGAGTTTTGCACTGAAGTTAGCATCAGCAACATTGTTAGTGCCTATGACTTCATTACGTATCGCTTCAGAGCTTTCATAATCAAAACCAGCTAACTGAAGTAGGTTGCCTAATACGCGTAGCACTTTCCAAGCCGGACGTGTTTCACCTAGTGGTTTAACACTGCCATTAAAACTTTGTGCACGACCTTCAGCATTCACAAAGGTGCCAGAGGTTTCAGCGTAAGGTGCAATCGGCAAAATCACATCGGCATATTCCAAACCATGCGCATACGGTGACAATGCAACTACCATGTCAGCTTGATCGAGTGCAGTGCGTGCTAAGCGAGGATCGTAACAATCTAACTCTGGCTCTGCATGCAATAACACGTAGGCTTTGCGTGGATTGTTAAAAAACTCGAGCGCATTTTTGCCATTGCTTGGTGTTGCTTGCGCTAGATAACCACCGACAGTATTAGCTGCTTCGGTGAGATAACCAAACTGTGCTTGTGTTTGTTGTGCAATCCACTGCGCAGCCGCATGTAAAGCAGCTGCTTGTGGATGCTGTGCGACCGCATTACCCAAGAAGATAGCGCGTGGCTCACCAGAGATTAAACTTGCAGCGATTTGTTTAGCAGTGGCAGATGGTTGACATGCTGCGAATTCAGCAGGTGCAGTCACACCTTTGTTTTGTGCGACAGCGACAGCAATTTCACCTAACAATGACAACCACTCTTGTGGTGCGGCGATACATTTGTTTGCAACTGGCATCAGCAAATCATCATCACTTGCATGCACTATGCTTAAGCTTGCACCGTGACGCACTGCTTGACGTAATTTTGCTGACAACAAAGGATGATCTTTGCGTAAGAAGGAGCCAATTACTAGTACACGTTTTAATTGACTGACTTCTTGGATAGGCATGCCTAACCACGGCAGGATTTTTCCATCTAATGCGAAGTCTGATTGACGCAAACGAAAATCAACATTCTCTGAACCTATTCCACGTATGAGTTTTTGTAACAAACTCATTTCTTCTAATGTTGAATATGGTGCAGCGAGTGCAGCGATGGCATCAGCACCATGTTGTTTGCTGATGTTTTGTAAACCACGTGCTACATACTCCAATGCAGTTTGCCAATCTGTGGTTTGCCATTTACCACCTTGCTTCAACATAGGTGCAGTTAAACGCTCGGAACTGTTCAAACCTTCATAAGAGAAGCGATCGCGGTCAGATAACCAACATTCATTGACGGCTTCGTTTTCTAAAGGCACCACACGCATAACGGTGGAACCTTTTACTTGTACGACTAAGTTCGCACCCAAACTGTCATGTGGACTAACTGATTTACGACGTGAGAGTTCCCATGTACGTGCGCTAAAGCGGAATGGTTTGGAAGTGAGTGCACCAACTGGGCAAATGTCTATCATGTTGCCCGACAATTCAGAATCAACAGTGCTACCCACAAAAGCGGTGATTTCAGAATGTTCACCACGACCTAGCATGCCGAATTCCATCACGCCTGCCACTTCTTGACCAAAGCGTACACAACGCGTGCAATGTATGCAGCGTGTCATCTCTTTCATGGAAATCAAAGGACCGACATCTTTCGGTGCAACGACACGCTTCTCTTCTTCGTAGTGAGAAGAGGAAGGTCCGTAACCAACGGTGAGATCTTGTAATTGACATTCACCACCTTGATCGCAAATTGGGCAATCGAGTGGATGATTAATCAATAAAAACTGCATCACATCTTTTTGCGCTTTAATCGCTTTTTCACTATGTGTGCGCACGATCATGCCGGGCGTGACTGGTGTAGCGCAAGCAGGCAATGCCTTGGGTGCTTTTTCTACATCGACTAAACACATACGGCAGTTAGCCGCTATCGATAATTTTTTGTGATAGCAGAAATGCGGAATGTAAGTGCCTAAACGATTGGCAGCTTCCATCACCATACTGCCCTCAGGCACTTCGACTTTTTTGCCGTCTATTTCAATTTCAACCATGGCTTCGCTTTATTCCGTCAGAGTGTGGTCATGGGTACCAAACACCGCTTATGCTCGATGTGATACGCAAATTCATCAGTGAAATTTTTAATCATGGCGCGCACTGGCATTGCAGCGGCATCGCCGAGTGCGCAGATAGTACGACCTTGAATACCATCTGCCACTTTATTCAACAAATCGAGATCGCCAGGTCTGCCCTGACCATGCTCAATTCTATGCACCATGCGATACAACCAACCTGTGCCTTCACGACAAGGCGTGCACTGACCGCAGGATTCTTCATAATAAAAATAAGAAAGACGCAATAAGGATTTCACCATGCAACGTGTTTCGTTCATGACGATGACTGCACCTGAACCCAACATAGAACCTGCTTTGGCGATGGAGTCGTAATCCATGTCGGTTGCCATCATGACGTCAGCGGTTAACACTGGCATGGATGATCCACCAGGAATCACTGCTTTGAGTTTTACGCCTTCACGCATACCGCCTGCTAACTCTAATAACTTAGCAAAGGGTGTACCCAACGGCACTTCATAGTTACCTGGCTTAGCAACATCGCCTGAGACTGAAAAGATTTTTGTGCCACCGTTATTTGGTTTACCTAAACCTGCATAGGCTTCACCACCTAAGTTCATGACGAACGGAACAGCAGCAAATGTTTCTGTGTTGTTGATGGTGGTTGGTTTGCCATACAAACCAAAGCTCGCAGGGAAAGGTGGTTTAAAACGTGGCTGACCTTTTTTACCTTCTAAGGATTCCAACAAAGCTGTTTCTTCACCGCAGATGTAAGCACCATAACCATGATGCGCATGTAATTGAAATGAGAAATCAGTGCCTTGAATACGATCACCTAACCAACCTGCTGCACGTGCTTCTTCTAAGGCATCTTCGAAACGTGCATAGGTATCCCAGATTTCACCATGGATGTAGTTATAACCCACGGTGATGCCCATGGCGTAAGCGCCTATAGCCATTCCTTCAATTAAAGCATGCGGGTTGTAACGCAGGATGTCACGGTCTTTGAATGTACCTGGTTCGCCTTCATCCGAATTACAAATTAAGTATTTTTGTCCAGGGAATTGACGTGGCATGAAGCTCCACTTCAAACCAGTCGGAAAGCCTGCACCACCTCGACCACGTAATGACGATGCTTTTAATTCTGCAATGACTTGTTCAGGTGTGATGTTTTCAGACAGGATGCGTTTTAACGCGCTGTAACCACCACGCTTCACATAGTCAGCTAAATGCCAATTCTCACCGTTTAAACCAGCGAGTATGAGTGGATTGATATGACGATCATGCAAGCAAGTCATTTTTTCAATTCCTCTACTAATGCGTCAATTTTTTCATTGCTCATGTGGCTGCACATACGTTTGTTATTCACTAGTAGTACAGGAGAATCACCACAGGCACCCATGCACTCACCTTCTTGCAGTGTGAAAGCACCATCGCTGGTTGTGTCTAGAAAATCTATACCTAACTTTTGTTTTAAATAATTTGCTGCTACTTCTCCACCTGACAATGCACAAGGCAAGTTGGTGCAGATAGTGATTTTATGTTTACCAGTTGGCTTTAAGTTGTACATGCCATAAAACGTAGCCACTTCTTGTACTGCGATTGCAGTCATACCAAGATAGTTGGCTACATCTTTCATTACTTCTGGCGTAAGCCATCCTGTTTCATCCTGCGCTATTGCAAGCGCTGCCATCACAGCGGATTGTTTTTGATCAACTGGATATTTCGCGATTTCGCGATCAATTTTTTTCACTGCTTGTTCTGATAACTGCATACTCTATGCCTTCTGCAACGCACCGACTTAACGGTCGATTTCACCAAAAACAATATCTTGCGTACCAATAATCGTGACTGCATCTGCAATCATGTGGCCGCGCGCCATTTCATTCAATCCTTCAAGATGTGCATAACCGGGTGCACGTATCTTTAAGCGATAAGGTTTATTCGCACCATCGGATACGAGATAAATACCGAACTCACCTTTAGGATGTTCAACCGCTGCATATGCTTCACCAGCTGGCACATGAAATCCTTCGGTAAAGAGTTTGAAGTGATGAATCAACTCTTCCATGTTGGATTTCATATCTACGCGATGTGGCGGTGCGACTTTATGATTGTCCGACATGACTGGACCTTGATTGTTACGCAACCACTCTACGCATTGTTTAATGATGTTGTTTGACTGACGCATTTCTTCTATGCGCACTAAATAACGATCATAACAATCGCCATTCACACCAACAGGCACATCAAATTTCAATAAGTCATAGACTTCATAAGGCTGCTTCTTACGTAAATCCCATTCAATTCCTGAACCACGCAACATAGGACCAGTGAAACCCATGGCTAAGGCACGTTCAGGTGAGACCACACCTATGCCCACTAAACGTTGCTTCCAGATACGGTTATCTGTTAACAAGGTTTCGTATTCATCGACATAGGTAGGAAAACGATTGGTGAAGTCTTCAATGAAATCAAGCAATGAGCCCTGACGATTTTCATTTAAGCGAGAGATAGCGCGGCCATTACGAATCACTGAAGCTTGATACTGCGGCATGGTGTCGGGTAAATCACGATACACACCACCGGGACGATAGTAAGCTGCATGCAAACGCGCACCAGAGACAGCTTCATAGCAATCCATTAAATCTTCACGTTCACGGAATGCATACAAGAACACGCCCATTGCACCCACGTCGAGTGCATGCGCACCTAACCATAAGAGATGGTTGAGTATGCGTGTGATTTCATCAAACATGACACGTATGTATTGCGCACGCATAGGCACTTCTACGCCTAGCAATTTTTCAATTGCCATCACATAGGCATGCTCATTACACATCATGGAGACATAATCCAATCTGTCCATGTAAGGCACAGATTGCAGGAAGGTTTTTTCTTCCGCTAATTTTTCTGTGGCGCGATGTAATAAGCCTATGTGTGGATCAGCACGTTGTATGACTTCGCCATCTAACTCTAATACCAAACGCAACACACCATGCGCTGCAGGATGTTGAGGGCCAAAGTTGAGTGTGTAGTTTTTAATCTCAGCCATGATTATTTGATTCCATAATTTTCTTCACGTATGACACGCGGTACATTTTCGCGCGGTTCAATTGTGACGGGCTGATAGATGACGCGTTTTTGTTCAGGGTCGTAACGCATTTCTACATAACCTGAAACTGGGAAATCTTTGCGGAATGGATGACCGATAAAACCATAGTCAGTCAAGATGCGACGTAAATCATTATGACCATCAAACAAGATGCCAAATAAATCGAAGGCTTCGCGTTCATACCAATTCGCAGAAGACCACAGTTCAGCAATGGAAGGAATGATGGGCATGGCGTCATCCGGTGCAAAGCTACGTACTCGCACACGCCAATTTTTATGGATAGAGAGTAGATGCACAACGGCTGCAAAACGTGCACCACTCCATGCTCCATCACCATAGGTGGAATAATCCATGCCACATAAATCGGTCAGCTGCGAGAATTGCAAACGCTGATCATCACGCAAAATTTGCATCGCAGATAAATAATCTGATGACTTTACAACGATGGTGATTTCACCAAATGCGCGATCTATGCTCTGCAACTTATCTGCCAAAGCTTCTTTTAACGCGCCTTCAAGCAACTCTAGTTTGGTGCTCATGATTAACGCGCAATCGTGTTGGTACGACGAATTTTATTTTGCAACTGCATGAAGCCGTATAACAATGCTTCTGCAGTAGGAGGACATCCTGGTACATAGATATCAACCGGCACGATACGATCGCATCCACGTACAACTGAGTAGGAGTAATGATAGTAACCACCACCGTTAGCACAAGAACCCATAGAGATAACCCAACGTGGTTCTGCCATCTGGTCATACACTTTTCGTAAAGCAGGTGCCATCTTGTTACACAAGGTACCGGCCACAATCATCACATCAGATTGACGTGGTGAGGGACGAAACACCACACCAAAACGATCAAGGTCATAACGTGATGCGCCTGCATGCATCATCTCCACTGCACAGCAAGCCAATCCAAACGTCATAGGCCACATGGATCCAGTACGGGTCCAGTTAATCAGTTTGTCAGCCGTCGTAGTGACAAAGCCTTCGTTTAATAGTCCTTCAATTGCCATGACTTATTCCCAATCCAGAGCGCCTTTTTTCCATTCGAAAATGAGACCTATCGTTAACACACCAAGAAAGATCATCATTGCCCAGAAACCCAGCATACCTACATCACGCATAGCAACCGCCCATGGCACTAAAAAGGCCACTTCGAGATCAAATAAGATAAATAAAATTGCGACCAAGTAGTAGCGTACATCGAATTTCATACGCGCATCTTCAAAGGCTTCGAATCCGCATTCGTAAGCAGAAGTTTTTGCTGAATCTGGTCTATAAGGTGCCAGCAATCGTCCTAAAACTTGAGGTGCGACGCCGACTAAGATGCCCACAAAAATGAACAGCAGGATAGGAAGATAATTTTCGAGATTCACGATAGTTCGCAATACAAAAAAAATTTGATTTTGCGCGGAAAAAAAATCAAATATGGAGTCAAAAAGACAACTCTGCCATTTCAACAAAAAGCCAGCAAAGATTTCCTATGCTGGCCTGCTTATTCTCATATTCCCTAAATGGTGCCGACGGCGAGACTCGAACTCGCACAGCTTTCGCCACTACCCCCTCAAGATAGCGTGTCTACCAATTTCACCACGTCGGCCATAACCATGCATTTTAACTCGGCTCACCCCTCAATTCAACGCGGATTTACTGAGTCATGCTACGTAGTGATTTACTTCGGTATTTCTCCAGCTTGTCCAACTGGTTTAGCAGGTAAAGATGTCGGTGCTGTGACAGATCCAGACTGGCTCTGAGGACTATTTACCGGTGCTTGTTCCATCACTCCACCACTTGATACAGCAGGACGGCTACCAAAGAATGACAAAGCTAAAGTAGAGATGAAAAAAACCGCTGCAGCGATTCCAGTCAATTTAGAGAGGAAATTCGATGAGCCACTCGCACCAAATAAACTGCCAGAAGCGCCAGAACCAAATGCAGCTCCCATATCGGCACCCTTACCATGCTGGAGTAAAACCAAACCAATAATGAGCAGGGCTGACAGCACCTGGATAGCAATTGCGATAGCAAGTAAGGAATTCATGTTTCAGCTTTCAGATGTTTTGATTAAGTCTGTCCGACTTGTTTTCAATCGTTAAAAAAATTATTCATTCGGGTTGGCTTGCTTGCGCAATCGCCAGAAAATCCGCTGCCTTTAACGCAGCACCACCAATTAGTCCGCCATCAATATCTGGCATGGCGAGTAAATCCACTGCATTGTCTGGCTTCATGCTGCCACCATACAAAATTCTTACAACGTTGGCAGCTGCACTATCAGCCGCTGCAAGTTGTTGTCTTATCAGAGCATGTACTTCTTGCGCCATCTCAGGCGTTGCGGTTTTACCGGTTCCTATTGCCCATACAGGCTCATACGCAATCACAATCTGCTTAAGCTGATCATGCACTTCTGAAAGAACAGGTTGCAACTGCTCTTGCACGATGTGAGCGGTTGAACCAGCTTCACGTTCGGCTAAGGTTTCGCCCACACAGACTATAGGCGTTAATCCATGCGCCAGTGCCTGTTTGGTTTTCTTTGCTACATCTGCACTTGATTCACCATGCATGCTACGTCGTTCAGAGTGTCCTAGGATCACATAACGACAAGCAAAATCTTTTAGCATGCGCCCTGCTACTTCACCCGTATAAGCACCTGCTTCATGTGCTGACATATCTTGTGCACCCCAAGCTACCGATGAACCTTCTAAAGCTGCTTGTGTTTGCGCTAGATAAGGAGCAGGCACACATACTACCAACTCAGCTGAATGCGCTTGCGCTCCTGCGCGAACAGCCTGCAACAAAGCTAAATTGGTGACTAAATCACCATTCATCTTCCAGTTGCCCGCTATAAGTGTTCGACGCATTGCACTCACCTTGTTCTGATTGCCACTATGGCGCAATACTATTTCGACAACCTACACGTTCAGCTTAAACAAGTTGACTCATCAAAGCCCACTATTTTAGCCCTTCGCGAGAATCATGGTCAAACCACGCTCTCGCTCATGTGTAGAAAATTAATTAATTGTTAACATGATTTTACCGACATGCGTACTGGTTTCCATTAATGCATGCGCTTGGTCGGCTTGCTCAAGCGAGAAGGTCTTGAAAATCACAGGTTTGATTTTTCCTGTTTCAATCAAAGGCCATACTTTTTGATGCAATTTATCGGCAATCATTTGTTTAAATGCGACCGGACGTGGACGTAAGGTCGAACCAGTAATAGTCAAACGACGACGCAAGATTTGACCAAAGTCGACTTTGCCACTAGCCCCACCTAACAAAGCGATGATGACTAGTCGACCGTCATCCGCTAAACAACTAATTTCACGTCCGACATAATCGCCTGCCACCATATCAATGATGACATCTACACCTTTGCCATTGGTCGCTGCTTTCACAACTTCGACAAAATCTTCAGATTTGTAATTAATGCCACGTTCAGCACCCAGCGCTTCACATGCACGACATTTATCATCTGAACCTGCAGTTGCCCACACTTTATGTCCAAAAGCCTGTGCCATTTGAATTGCAGTCACACCAATGCCAGAAGTCCCACCTTGCACCAACAAGGTTTCATCACCACTCAGTTTGGCTCGTTCAAATAAATTACTGTACACAGTAAAAAATGTTTCAGGCAAGGATGCGGCTTCTATTGCGCTTAAGCCTTTAGGTATGGGTAAACATTGCGCAACAGGTGCAGCACAGTATTCGGCATAGCCACCACCCTGCACTAACGCACAAACCATGTCACCTTTTTTGAATGCACTGCCTGCAAAATCACCATCTACAATTTCACCGGCGACTTCTAAGCCAGGAATATCAGATGCACCAGGTGGCACTGGATAGTTACCAGTACGCTGCAATACATCAGGACGATTCACACCCGCCGCATGAACTTTAATCAATACCTCACCTGCTTTGAGTACAGGCATAGGACGTTCACACAGCTTAAGTACTTCAGGTCCACCAGGATGAATGATTTCTATAGCGCGCATTTTTCTCTCCGAAAAATTTTAGTATTCTTGAATTTGATGAAAAAACCGCCGGGCTAACTAGCCAGGCGGTTTTAGCTTTGCAGAACAAAACTAAACAGTGTCTTACTGCTGTTCAGCCTGTGGTGCCTCACCAGCTTCACCAGCTGCTTCTTCTGCAGCGACTGCTTTCATGGACAATTTTAAGCGACCACGATCATCTGTCTCTAACACTTTAACGCGCACTTGCTGACCTTCTTTCAAATAATCAGCAACAGCATTCACACGTTCATTAGCAATTTGACTGATGTGCAGCAAACCATCTTTACCTGGAATGACTTGAACGATAGCGCCGAAGTCTAATAACTTCAGAACGACACCTTCATAGATCTTACCGACTTCAACTGAAGCAGTCAGTTCTTCGATGCGACGCTTCGCTTCTTGACCTGCAGCTGCATCAACTGAAGCAATGGTTACTACGCCTTCGTCGGTGATATCAATCTGCGTACCTGTTTCTTCGGTCAGTGCACGAATCACTGCGCCACCCTTACCAATCACATCACGGATTTTTTCAGGATTAATCTTGACAGTGATGAGACGTGGAGCGAAGTTAGACAATTCAGTACGGCCATGTGGCATCGCTTCTTGCATCTTGCTCAGAATATGCAAGCGACCTTCTTTAGCTTGTGCCAATGCGACTTGCATGATTTCTCTGGTGATACCTTGAATCTTGATATCCATCTGCAATGCAGTAATACCATTCGCGGAACCAGCTACTTTAAAGTCCATGTCACCGAGATGATCTTCATCACCCAAGATGTCAGACAAGACAGCAAACTTATTGCCATCTTTGATCAAGCCCATCGCAATACCTGCTACATGCGCTTTCATCGGTACACCAGCATCCATCAATGCTAAGCAACCACCGCAAACTGAAGCCATAGATGAAGAACCATTTGATTCGGTGATTTCAGAAACCAAACGCACTGAGTAACTAAATTCATCCGCTGCAGGTAAGACAGCAACCAATGCACGTTTTGCTAAACGACCATGACCAATTTCACGACGCTTAGGTGTACCTACACGACCGGTCTCACCTGTTGCAAACGGAGGCATGTTGTAGTGAAGCATAAATCTGTCACTGTATTCACCTGTTAGGGCATCAATTTTTTGTTCGTCACGTGCGGTACCCAATGTAGCGACGACTAAAGCTTGGGTTTCACCACGTGTGAACAATGCTGAACCATGGGTACGTGGCAAAACGCTGCTACGAATAGAAATTGGACGCACGGTACGTGTGTCGCGACCATCAATACGTGGCTCACCTTCTAAAATTTGTGAACGTACGATCTTGGCTTCTAAATCAAACATGATGTTGCCTAGCTCAGATGAATCCGGTGCATCCGCATCATCTGCAAATGCAGCGTTAACTGCAGCACTAACTTCTTTGAGTTGATTGGTGCGAGCTTGCTTTTCTTTGATTTGATACGCTTCACGCAATTTAGCTTCGGCAATTCCCGAAACTTTCGCGATCAGTGCTTCATTTTTAGGCGCTGGGCTCCATTGCACTTCTGGCTTACCACCATCACGCACTAAATCATGAATCGCATCAATCACTACTTTCATTTGGGTGTGACCAAACACTACTGCACCCAACATAATTTCTTCTGATAACTCGAGCGCTTCTGATTCAACCATTAACACTGCAGTTTCAGTACCAGCTACCACTAAATCCATTTGTGATTTCGGTAATTGTGAAACTACAGGATTCAATACATATTGACCATCAATGTAACCAACACGGGCTGCACCTAAAGGACCATTGAATGGAATGCCTGCAATGCATAACGCAGCAGAAGCACCAATCATGGCGGGAATATCTGGATCGATTTCTGGATTGACTGAAACTACGTGAATGATGACTTGCACTTCATTCAAATAACCTTCAGGGAAAAGCGGACGTATAGGACGATCAATTAAACGCGAGGTCAGCGTTTCTTTTTCTGATGGACGTCCTTCACGCTTGAAGAAGCCACCAGGTATACGACCGGCAGCATAGGTTTTTTCTACATAATCAACTGTCAGTGGGAAAAAATCCTGACCTGGCTTGGCATCTTTACGAGCTACAACGGTCGCTAAGATAACGGTATCTTCAACTGAAACTAAAACTGCACCGGATGCCTGACGAGCAATCTCGCCGGTCTCCATGGTCACTGTGTGTTGACCATATTGGAAGGTTTTCGTAACTTTATTAAACATTAGGTATTTCCTTTCTATTTTGCCGACAGATTTTCAGGCGCTGTCGTTCACCTCACCACGTGTGACAAATCTTCCGTCACCTTACTGCTCACCACACTACACTGCTAACTCTACAAACTCATGACAACTGCCAGAAATGCAAAATGCCCGCATCAGAAAACTGATACAGGCATCTCAGCGATGAAACGAAAAGATTGCAATGGTAATTACTTACGCAGACCAAGCTTTTCGATCAATGCGCGGTAACGATCTGCATCTTTACGCTTTAAATAAGCAAGCAGACTTTTACGACGATTCACCATCATTATCAAACCACGACGTGAATGATGATCTTTGGTATGCGCTTTGAAATGGCTATTTAATTCATTGATACGAGCGGTCAGAAGAGCAACTTGCACTTCAGGAGAACCTGTATCGTTTTGCGCGCGGGCGTTAGACGCGATGACCGCGGCTTTACTTTCTTTAGTTACTGACATGTTTACTATCCTTCACAAGCGGCAAAACGAGTTTTGATTGTCATCTCCACCCAAAGTGCCGTGATTAAATTGGTCAAATCCGACCAACCCAAGAGTATAGCCGAAAGCCTCTCCTCTTACAAATTTAACAGCAAACCAAATTTTATCGTCACATTATTTTTAATTTGACAATTTATTTTGATTTTCAACTATCACTCCTTAAACCTGAGGATTGAGTTTCTCAGTCTTGGAATGCAGTTTATTCAGTGCAGATAAATACGCCTTAGCGGATGCCACAACAATATCTAAGTCAGCGCCGACACCATTCACAATACGACCGGCTTTAGATAAACGCATGGTGACTTCACCTTGCGATTCCGTACCAGTGGTAATGGCATTCACAGAAAAGAGTAACAACTCTGCGCCACTTTTTGTGGTGGATTCAATTGCATTCACAATCGCATCAACCGGACCATTACCCTGACCTTCGCACGTTGTCTCTTTACCCGCTATCGTAAAGGCGATTTTTGCACTCGGTTTTGCACCCGTTTCTGAATGCTGATTCAGCGAAACAAACGCATAGTGTTCTTGTTCATGTGAGTTTTGTTCATCTGATACTAAAGCCATAATATCTTCATCAAAGATTTCTGACTTACGATCAGCTAACTCTTTAAAACGTGTAAAGGCAGCATTCATTTCTGCTTCAGAATCTAAACTAATGCCTAATTCTTCTATGCGCTGCTTGAATGCATTGCGACCAGAGAGTTTACCCAAGACGATTTTATTGGCAGACCAACCCACATCTTCTGCGCGCATAATTTCATAGGTATCACGTGCTTTTAAAATACCATCTTGATGTATGCCTGATGCATGGGCAAATGCATTTGCACCCACCACTGCTTTGTTAGGTTGCACCGCAAAGCCTGTGATTTGCGACACCAACTTTGAAGTCGGCACAATCTGCGTGGCATCGATTCCGATTTGTAAGTTGAAATGATCTTTACGGGTACGCACAGCCATCACAATTTCTTCTAAAGCGGTGTTACCTGCTCTCTCGCCTAAACCATTAATGGTGCATTCCACTTGTCTTGCACCACCTATCATCACACCCGCTAATGAATTTGCTACTGCCATACCTAAGTCATTGTGACAATGCACAGACCAAACCGCTTTATCAGAATTAGGAATGCGTTCACGCAAAGTACGCAACATGGTGCCGTACAATTCTGGCACTGCATAACCAACGGTGTCAGCAAAATTAATTGTGGTAGCACCTTCATCAATCACGGCTTCTAAAACGCGACACAGAAAATCCATTTCTGAACGACTACCATCTTCAGGACTGAACTCCACATCATCGGTAAATTGTCTTGCAAAGCGTACTGCTTGACGCGCTTGCTCTAACACTTGATCCGGTGACATGCGCAACTTTTTTTCCATATGCAAAGGAGAAGTCGCGATAAAGGTATGAATACGTTTTCTGGAAGCAGGTGCTAAAGCTTCTGCTGCACGTGCGATGTCTTTGTCATTCGCACGCGAGAGCGAACACACGGTGGAGTCTTTAATCATGGCAGCAATCGCTTTGATCGCCTCAAAATCACCCTGTGAAGAAGCAGCAAAGCCGGCTTCGATCACATCAACTTTTAGACGTTCCAGTTGACGCGCAATACGAATTTTTTCTTCTTTGGTCATGGACGCGCCGGGCGACTGCTCACCATCACGCAATGTGGTATCGAAAATAATCAGCTTGTTTGAATCAGCCATGCTGGGCTCCTGATGGAATAACTATGGGTTTGCATGCAATTTCACCTGTTCTTGTCTTAGCATGAACGAGGTAAAACACGAATTGTAGGGGAAAGGGAGTCTGCGCGTTAGCGCAGTAGATGCAGAAGTAGCAGACCAAGCAGGCCGCTACGTAAAATAATCGACGAGCAAAATGATGAACGTATCATAGTTTAAGCATAAGCGGATTCAGATAAAAGTGCAACCGCAAGCCCGCTGTTTAAAAATTCTTAGTGATCGTCTGGTGAGTCAGGCTCGGTCTGCACTATGCTCACAGGATTGCCTTGCATCCAACGCCAAATAAAGACGGCATAGCCAGACAAGCCATAGATCACAAATAAACCGAATAAGACTTTAGGTGGATCACTCGAGACCGCAACGAAAATTAACACGATCAAGAAAACTGCAATAAACGGTACCGATTTACGGAAATTGACATCCTTGAAGCTATAAAAAGGCGCGTTAGTCACCATGGTCAAACCGGCATACAAGGTAATCGTCCATGAAAGCCAATTGAAATCCTTACCTGCAATCCGCAGATCATCCATCAACCAAATAAAGCCCGCCACTAAGGCTGCTGCTGCAGGACTAGGCAAGCCCTGAAAAAAACGTTTATCAACAACAGTAATGTTGGTATTAAAACGCGCCAGTCTTAAAGCAGCGCCGGCGCAATAAACAAAGGCAGCCAACCATCCCAACTTACCCATGCCGCGCAATGCCCATTCATACATAATCAAAGCAGGTGCAGCACCGAAGGACACCATGTCGGACAAACTATCGTATTGCGCGCCAAATTCACTGGTGGTATTGGTTAATCGAGCAACGCGACCATCCACAGCATCCAACACCATCGCCGCAAAAATCGCCACAGCCGCATTCGAAAACTGCCCATTCATCGCCATCACAATTGCATAAAACCCGCAAAACAAAGCAGCAGTCGTAAACGCGTTGGGTAAGAGATAAATCCCACGATTACGCTCAGGTGGTGCAAATGGATCTGCATCTTCTGTTTTACGCAGTCGTCGGATAGGCAATCGTGGCAGCCTCAAACCTCTAGCATGACTAGATTTGACTTTTGATTTACGGTTATTAAAGAGTGACATGGCGTTATGGTATCCAAGTAACGAGGAGAGTTGAATCAGAATTCAGCAAGAATCGTTTCCGTCGCCGAGACTTTATCACCAACCACCACCAAAGGACGTGCTGTCAAAGGCAAATACACATCAACGCGCGAACCAAACCGAATAAAGCCGTAACGCTGACCGCGCGCTAAGACATCAGACGCATTGACATAGCAAAGTATGCGACGTGCAATCAAGCCTGCTACTTGCACACAAGTCACCGTTTCACCATTAGAAGCCTTAATGACTAAGGCATTGCGTTCGTTTTCTATCGAAGCCTTGTCAAGATCAGCATTCACAAATTTGCCAGGGAAATATTCGACTTTTTCAATCTTGCCGTCTACCGGTGCGCGATTCGAATGCACATTAAATACATTCATAAACACACTAATTTTCAAGGCCTCGCGATTGGCATATGGATCATGCGCCTTCGCCACCACCACGATACGACCATCAGCTGGTGACAGCACCGCCTTAGGATCAAGTGGAATCAATCGACCAGGATCACGGAAAAACTGCAAAACAAACAGTGCGATCAGCCAAAAAGGCAGTGACCAAGCACCTAAGGTAACAGATGCGATAAGAGCAACAATGACAGCAATCGCAAGGAACGGCCAGCCTTCGCGGGCAATGATGGGGTGGGGATAAGAATTCAAACCTGCTCCAATAAACTAGAAATTTTCTTTTATGAAAGATTAACTCAAGGAAAAATCTTCTGGATAACAAGTGTCGAATCATATCAGCTCAACGCATCAAACAGCCTACAACCACCCGAATTCAAGCCAGATTCAATAAAGAACTTATCCCTGTTCCTTGCCACCAATTTTTTCGAGCCAGAACGAAACGAAGAATCGGCATCCCAAAAAGAACTTAAATAATCAATCTTGATTGAATAAAGGTGAATTCCATGACCAGTATCGCTAAGCAAAATACCATCGATGCCTTATATGTGATGCATCAACCAGAAGCAAAAAAATGGGGAGTACGCGTGATTGACGGCAATGTACGTATCGCTACCTGGACTGATCGCTTAGGTTCATTCATCAACAACTTTCGCAACCCTAATCGTACGCGCACAGACTGGAATGAAAAAGCAAAGGAAGCGATCTCAAGTAAGTTATGCAATGAAATCACTTCATTTCAAAAAGAAACGAATGAAGATAGTATAAAAAAAAGAGTCGATCTCCTTTTAACAAATATTAATGCAATTAAGAAAGAAGAAATTTTAAATTCAGCAAAAAAAATTATTTTTGAATCAAAAGATCTTGCTCCGAAACCTAAAGATGAGGCTGGATTTGAAGAGATCTCATTAAATGATGCATTTGACAATGAAACTATATGCGATTCAAAAACTAAACAATATATTGAAAAGCTTTGGAAAATAAAAGATAAAAAAACATATAACTCGTTGATAGAGGAATTAACTGAATCTAATGAAATGAAGTTAAAAGACGCTTTAGATATAGCGGAAACAACAATATATTTAATGAAGAATCATTCACTACCCCGATCAGTTGCTTTAAATGATGCAAAGGATCTATCAAAATTTTCGAAGACTCTTCTTATAGCTAAAAAAATAGAAGAATCGCCAGACCAAATCGAAATAGCTTATTACACAAAAAAATTCATGGAGAATAAAGGCCTAAGTACTAGTGATGCAGTTTTATGCGCCAAATCATTAAAAGGGATAAAAGCAGAGAAAAAAATAAAAACTCCTGCTGCCATAGAAATTGCAGTGACTAGACTAAATAAAATGAAAGAATTTCAAAAAGTCACTCCTCACGGACTTCCTTTAAATATTGATGGCTCAGCTACAGAGTTCATTTTAGATTTCTCTACTGCAGGCAAAAAAGGAATTGTAAATTATTTAAATAATCTTACATTACATTCTATTGATAAATATGGAGCAAATGAACAATTAACAAAAGATAGTAGTAGACAACATTTCAAATTAGAAATCGGCAAAACTACTATTGAATATAATGATTTTTTACATAAAGTAACAAGAGAAAATCAAGCGATTATGAATGAAGCAGAGGCATCATTAAAAATCGCACACGAAAAAGCCATGATAGATGGACTTAAAACTTTTACAAATGATGATGCCGATCTTACTTATGGACTTTCTTTTATTTTTCATCAATCAGTTGGCAATGCTTTTTTAGAACAACTATCAATGGATTTTTCCCCAACCAAACCGTCAATTCAAAACTTCGTGTTACATCCAGATTATAAATTTGAAAGAAACAATCTTGAGGATAAAAAAATTAGCTCCATAAAATACACTGAAAATAATACAATTCAAATATCGTATGATTACAAGCGAAAAATAAACTGTATAAAAGAATCCTCAAGTACTACCATGCTAATTAAAAATGTAAATAATCAATATGAAATTGAAGGAAAATATTCTGCCGAGTACAGCATAGACAAAGTTAAAGCAATGGCTGTAAATATAAGAAAGCGATTTGATACAAATACCTCTCCTGAGGAAATAAAAAAACTCGACCTTAATCCAGATGCAAAATTAATTTCTTCAAGTGTTATCATGCGACTCAATCCTGATTGGGATACTGAAATAGAAATACTATAATTCTTTAATACATATCCGTAAAAAATAAAGCGAAGTTAAAAGTCAAAAAGGCTGCACAGATGTGTAGCCTTTTTTATTTTCAATACAAGCTTCGCTTACCAGCGCATCCCGTATGATGCCGAATAAAACAAAAATTAGTTTTTCGATTGATCAACCGTTTTGTTTTTAGCTATCCAATCGAAGAATACAAAAATTAGTTCTTAGACTGATCTACCATTTTGTTTTTAGCGATCCAATCGAAGAATACAAAAATTAGTT
>Ga0209550_10002256_pt1 | contig 18527 bp, 8 predicted proteins | sample LauGreSuBDMM15SN_2_FD_187567 | JGI IMG/M metagenome (GOLD analysis project Ga0209550, IMG submission 187567) | Freshwater lake microbial communities from Lake Michigan, USA - Su13.BD.MM15.SN (SPAdes) (version 5) | ecosystem: Environmental > Aquatic > Freshwater > Lake | place: Lake Michigan, USA...
CCGCATTGTAATATGGATGGCCGCTTGGAAGAGATGCTGCTATCCCCCATTTGACTGCTAGATATCCTTGGATTTTATAGATATCAGGAGTTGAAAGAGTAGTACTATATTGAATGAGTTCGGAGATCGATCCTTGTAATATCGTACCACCTCCAATATTTTGAGCTCCAATTATTATAGGTGCATTACCACTTACAGATGTAGGGGTCCCACTCGTAGGTGAGATCTCTTTAGTTGATATACCATTTCCGTTCAAAACTAAAGAGACAGTAGTGGTATCTATAACAAGAGTTATGAGCAAAGGTTGTGGAGTACTCATTTGAGAAAGTGAGGTGAAGCTGCCTACGTATCCGACATTCGGAATTCCATTCGATGAACCTTGAACAAATGGTGCATTTGGTAGTTGGGTTGTACTTCTGATAAACATAACAGGATAATCAAACGACCAGCCTGAGTTAGGAGTAGCTTGCCCCCAAAAAAATCCAGCCCCCCCTATATCCAGCATGGTCGATGGCGTATAGACAATAAATAGAGTGAGATATTGAGACCTTGAAAGTGCTGTAGTCTTAAATCCAGATCCTAAGTTGGTTCCTGCATTGTTTGTGAAACTAACGCCTGGCATATTATTCGTGACAGTTGGATTGTACTTCCCACCAGTACCAGAAAGCGCAGTTGCATTGTATCCATTTCCAGATTTATCTTTCCAAGTTGTAAGATTGCTTGTAGATGTAGATGGAGTGGCGCCATCGGCGTTAATATCCTTTGCATCAAACCAGGCGAAAGGTGTTGCTCCAGAGTCTAAAGTGACAGGTGCAGCACCACCAGTTTGGAATACCTGTGTAATACGTTTAGATCTACGACGAGCTTCTCGAGCATGCTTTTTCGAATGCCTTCGCTTGTCCATTCTAATCTAACAGCAGTTTTTGAACACATGAAAAATCCGCCGTTACAATGATGTCAAATAACTGCCTTACCGGAATGTCACTTATTATCGTATTCTTAAAGAATATCATAATAACTGCCTATAGATGCTTATCGCCGAGACTTGCGTGTCTTTGCCTTCAACTTCTTCTTCATCATCTTCTTCTTCATAGTCTTCTTCTTCATCATGGCCTTCTTCTTCATCATCTTCTTCTTCATCATGGCCTTCTTCTTCATCATTGTCATCTTCTTCATCATACGCTTCGTCATCCTACCGCCCTGTCCAAAGAAACCCTTCACGCTGTTATATAACTTTCCCACGACACCCCTCTCTGGCCCACTAGGGAGAGGAGCATTCTGAGTCACGGGAGGAGGTGTAGGAGGAGTCATATCATTAGGTGGAGGAGCAGACATTCTACTTTAATCCTACAAAATATACGGTCTAAACCTGGAAGTCTTGAATGAATAGATGGAAATCGTCCTACTCTATAACAAGTCGAACCCCTTCGGAATCGCCAGAGATGTTGAAGGCCTTGAAGAAGCTCTCGGGCCTGTCCGCAAGGCAGATCCTCTAGAGCCCCCCGTTCCATGTGACATTGCAATCCATCTCGAGGTCCCAGTATACGCATGGATGCCCTGGGCTTCTACCAATATCCTCGTCGTGAATCCAGAGTGGTTCGAGGCCGCGTGGATCCCCTACATGCCCCGTTTCCAGTATGTAGTCTACAAGGATCACATCTCAGCCGGTGAGGCTCTAAACGCCGGCCACGTTTCTCAGGAACAAATCAAAGTGATTCCGTGGGGGGCCTCGGAACCTTCTCCAACGAAGGATGTACCCAAGGGCACTGTAAACAACGGCTTCGTCTGGTTCCTCGGAGGGTCGCGAAACAAGCGCGCCTACGTCCCCAAACTCGTCGCAGCCTGGCGCCCTGAATATCCTCCTCTCCGTATCTATTGTATCGAGCCGCTGGATGTAGTGTGTCCAGAGAATGTCCGTATAGAAGTGAAGGATCTCGACCAGGCTACCCGAACCGCTCTCGCCAAGTTCTTTCGGGGACATATCGCCTGCTCCGAGGCGGAAGGGTTCTCCTACGCCGCAGCCGAATCCGAGTGGCAAGGTGCTTTCACGATCATGAATGATCTCAACTGCTTCGTTTGTGACTACGATAGTCAAGAGGGCGTGAAGATCTTGAAAACACTGGATGATCTCCCTGCCGCCATCAAGACCTTTGAGGCCATCGATTTCGATGCTGTCGCCGCCATTAGAAAGAGCCGCGCTGCAGAGCGTTACAAGGCCTTTAAAACCTCTATTGCTACCGCAATACAGCCCACCGTTACCATCACCGTCGCGCCACGCACACAACTCCCTCCCGTGATAAAGTTCGATGCCTGCCCACCCATATCGATTGTCACTCTCATGCACAATCGCCGCCGCTTCTTTGATCTCGCCTGTCACAATATTATGACATCTGACTATCCCCAGGATAAGATCGAGTGGATCATTGTCGAGGATTCCGATGATCCTATGGAGGATGCCTCTGATCTCATCACAGCAACGGCGAACAGATCAAAGACAGTGAAGATTGTATACGTGCCGATGAAAAAGGCGTCGGTGGCGGCCAAGAGGAACGTTGGCGTTGCAAAGGCAACGGCCGAGATCATCCTCATGATGGACGACGACGACCATTATCCTGTCACGAGTTTCCGCCGGCGTGTGTCATGGCTCCAGCATCCGTGGAGGCCCAAGGCCGTCGCGGCCACTACGATTGCCTGTTATGATCTCGTGAAGGGGATCAGTGCAGTCAACTCGCCACCTATGAATATTCCTCTCGGCCAGAGGATTTCAGAGGCTTCGCTTGCCTTTTATAAGAGTTGGTGGGTCGAGCGCGGATTTCCCGAGGCGGTACAAGTGGGGGAGGGAGAGGAGTTCGTCGCAGGGCGAGAGAGCGATCTTCTCGAGATCCCGCCCCAGCAGATTATTGTCGCCTTCAGTCACGGGAAGAATACGAGTAGCCGGCGCATTCCTTCGGGTGATCCTAATGGATGTTTCTGGGGGTTTCCCAAGGAGTATCTCGTGTTTGTGCACAAGTTGGCGGGGATTAGTGTCGTGGATCAGGTCTAAACGACCTCACTTCAACCCCCAGGCACTACCTGGTATACCCTGTCCAGAACCACATCTAAAACTCACACCAAGGACTTTTTGATTTGTTGCCACACTGTTAGGGATCCATTTAGCAACTTCTTGCTGACACTTGGTTAACTCAGCCACACTTGTAAGAGTTGAAACCATTGCCCCCATCACCTGATCCCAGGTATTCTCTGCATCTTTATATGCTTTTACTAGAGCTTTAGTAAACGCCTCATCATCAAATGTACCACCCAACTTGTAAAAATCACTTTTATCCACACCTAATCTAGAAAGTTTCTGGTAGTTATTCAGATCATGTATATCAAATATACATCCATATGAAGGGGGCTTTCCCTCTCCACCCTTTGTATCTCTTACAAGCCCAGGGGGGCACTCATTGCTACATCCCAGCCCACCTATAATACATACAGGACCAAGACCATCGTCGCAATCCCTTCTATAGAAGTTTTTAGGGCAATCCTGGCGCGTATATGCACCCGTATCATTCCACACATCAGTGCCTTTATAATCACTAAAGGGCAGTGGTCTTGGATACTTTGAGACTTCAATGCGAAGACCTTTCATAATAGGTGGTGCGCCATTGGGTCCCTTCGTGGAAGTGTTCCCATAAATAGTAATACTCCCTATGTCTATATTATCCCCTAGGTCGATCTGGAAGAAAGTGTCAAGCTCGCCGTCGAAATACACTTGAGAAAGCCATCCGTTTGTTGCATCCAATGTGTCGAGAACACGTTCAGTATCGTTTACTAGATTTTCAGGTTTCGTCCCCTCCTCAGAACCTGGAAAAGCATAGACTGGCTTTCCTTTTGATATATTATTTCCAGCAGTATCTTTTATAACGACCTGGGATAAGGATAGCCATGATTCGTACACACATCCTCTGTCACTTGCTCTATATCCAGGCTCAGTGCATTGCTGGCTTACGCATATATAGGTGGGATTCTTATTATTAATATTTGATACGGCGACGGGCTTGAAACCAGGTTTACAAGTGATACTAGAGGGAACGGTGGGTGCTGCACTCGCTGTATTTGTAGCTGTCGTGACCTGTCGTGCATCTGTGTCAAGACCTACTTGAAAGCGTTCAATATAGGATATAGAAGTATTAGGTTTCGTTGCTGGCCATATACGCACATAACGCCCCTTTTTATTCATCTGGTAGGTCTGTGTCAAATCAGAGTTAGGCAGAGCCACTGTTGTCGCTATTTGAGAGGGCTTCGGTCCAAAACAAACGGCCCCTACACCACCTGTCGTGGAACTTTTATCTACAACCTCGCGCACATTTCCACATTGTGCATAATATGCCTGGACACATTGCCCTGAAGCATCTTCTACATAACCTTTCTCACATGTATCTTTCACACAGTATTTGGTACTTAGTGTACCTGTTATCATCTTGAATGGAGAGTATCCTGGATCACATGGGCCATCTTTGCGACATTTATCCTGGGGGATTTCAGCCTCAGTATTATAGATAGTTGTTGAAGACATTGGTGGATTCATTTCAGAGACGTATCCTGCAGGACAGGCACAGTTAGTGTATACTGTGATCGGGGATATTGGTTCTCCCACAACTTCATTTATTGTAGTCATTTTCCCACCTACAAACCCTAATTTCGATGATGTACACATATTATTCTGCAAAGTGACGACCGCATTTTCCCTCAAAGGACAGCAATTTGTGATCTGATCTCCACTTGTTGACGCCGCATTAGAGTTACTAGGACACACTTTTTTCTGCACACATTGAAAGGCAGTCAGCCCCCTCGGTTTCGTCAACTTTGGATCTGTATCAGGGATCTGTGCAGGGAACTGTTTTAAAGTCAAGCCGGCCTGTGCGTTACCAATGATCTTCAAATCATCTTCCATTTCTTTCCTATTTGTATACCCCTTCAGATCAAACTCTGGCGTTGGCTTACGAACCTTTAACTCCACATATTTGTACTCAGAACCAGGATGTGGATCAGAAGGAAAAAACCCTTTAAATCTTGAATCATCTATAGTAAGACCATCGGTTAAGGTGATGATTTCATCCTCTGTAAAAATGTGTGATATCCACCCAGGTTCATAGCCATATCGTAATTCAATATTCCTGAGCCAAGGATAGTTTAGCTTCAGGTATGTAAGCTTGAACTTAGCATTATTAGAGGATGAAGCATAATATGTAGTAGCCAATGGGACCCAAACTCCTTCTCCAGATTCGTCGTAAAAGATACTGAGATCTTTCGGGTTATAGATTCCTGTGTCGTATGAACTACTTGGATTAGCAGCGGTTGACAACATCCCTGGACCATACTTCCTCTTTTTAGCTTTAACAGTATTATATATTTCAATATTCAGCTTGTAACTAGAAGAATCCCACTCCGCTATAAGGGCATCAATGACCGTCTTCGCCTCGGTTGCTTGTGCAGGACTCATCGAGACCCATCCTGGCTCACACCATTGTGCCCCGCGTCTCCAAGCAGCTCTCAGCTGCACGGGAGTCGCCAAGACCGCATTCATATCTGTACAGATTTTCTCAGCCACTTCCTTCGATGCAAACTTACCACCCACAAAGAATACTTGTTTATCCACCTTTCTGCTAGATGCCTCCCCAGGAGTTAATGGAACATACGAGGACGTCGTATTTCCTGCCGCGTTATCCATATCACTTTGTGGAACTGTCATCCTATCGATAGAGAACTCGGCCGCAACCTGGTTGATTTGATCATCTGTAGGAGGGGGAGGGGGTGGAGGCATCACACTGAGATTTGTAAGAGCATCAAGGGCCCAGTCGTCTGTCGTGGGTGTGTTCGCATCAGGGTCCGTGAGACTCTGTGAATATGTCGCACTCGGGTCGCGTCTAGTTGGTAACAAAAACTCCACAAAAATATCGGTTGCCGCTTTGGAACCATCATCTGCTATAGAAGATGGCTTCAGCTCGAGGATAGATCCAGAACCTGACGCAACAAGTGGCGTAGGAGTCGTATCTATATCCGTCGCATTGTTCTTCTTGAATTTTGTCATACACTCAGCAGTATTAAAATTCAGATCGGTCTTAGTCTTCAGACCCTTTAAGTTAGCTATTTCTGTCGCAAACCTTGCATTATCCATGGTAGGCTTCATCTTGAAAGTTACATTTCCTAATGTTCCTGAGCCCGTGGCTGGTCCAACATCAGCACGGCTATTCGTGTCAGTCGTTTCCCTGTCTATAGTAATCGTGTCACCATTTACAGCCGTAACAGTTGCCCCAGAAATAGACCAAAGTACAGAACGATTGGATGTACGAGTATTTGCGATTGTCATCCCAACGGAGGGCATTTTACCACCGGTTATTGTGATGGTTCTGCTACCAGACAACCATGATCCAGAAGTTGTGAAGCCAGTATTTTCAAGCTGGAGATTCTTATATCTCATTTTCGCAAAGCCTTGTACCACCTGTAACTCAGTGAGGCCGCATTCCATCAAGTTATCGGGCGTAGCATTATTTTTGATCTTATTGAATATGCATCTTGCCATAGTCAGATCGATACCCTTTAAAATATATGGCTCGAGAATAATCTTTTCCTCAGGCGTGGTACCCGTTGGATAGGGGACTATACTTGTTAGATCTGGTAGCTTGTCACACGTGCCTTTCGTAGCAGCTTCTGTCTTAGATCGCAAGACCCTGATGCGAACTCCCACATTGCGACGCGGCCCTGGTAGAGAGTTCTGTGCTCTATCATTCATATCATCTCCTGAATCTGCACGACCAATGTATCGAACGGATGTGATGAACTTGGATTCACCCAGATCGACCTCCCAGACAGGAGCTGTCCTAGTACCATCACCTAGCATACAGACTTTGGATGGATCCACGCGGGGTTTCAGTGCGCCATCTACTGTCTTCTCCAGTGTTCCATCGACAGTCAGACTGTTAGGTACAACACTTGTACCGCCATTCCGTAGAGAATACATACTAAGTTCAAACCTAAGTCCCATAATCCTATTGTTGGTATCACCCGTTGGGCCGATATATTCTATGCTGCTTATCGGGCGATCACCGTTTCCAAGATCTATTTCGACATATTCTGTGTTATAGGTGGTATCTTTATTAGAAGTCCAACACTCTGCGTAGGGCTTAGGAGTATTAGAAGTCCCGTCAATAATGCTACTGATCGCTTTCCCTGTAGTAGTTGTAGCGTGTACAGTAGCCGTCGATGCGCTTGCAAAGTTGTCACCCGATTTATTCATAATCCTGATCTGCCGAATATTCATCACACCATCAGATGTGCTAGAAGGCCGTATCCTCACATACCGTGCATAGGTGCGTGGGACTTGCACGAGCTGTACGGAATCCGCTTTAGGCAGACCAATCAACACGTTAGGCTGTGTACAAGAGGCAGTCACTGGCTTATTCAGAGCTATATTCGTCCTTGTCCTATTAGATCCTACAACCGTCCACGTAGAATCATGAACAAGTACTTGGCTGAGTTGCACGACACCGTCTCCGCCTGTTTCAGGAGGAAGTATTTGGACATATCGCCCCACAGTGTTAAAAATGAGAGTCTGATCGATCGTATTATCGGGAAGAGCCCTCTCTGTCACGAGACAATAGGGGGTTTCACCCGAGCAGATTGTTCCGCCACAGGATCCTCCAATCCCGTTAAATGGTTCAACCTTTCTCATCGCCAGATAAATCCCGTAGAGGCCGATGCAAAAAATGAGGATGGCCGCTAGAATGGTAAAAATAAGATGTTTCTTTGGTATCTTTATTGGGAGCATGAGACATCCCCCCAAATATAAGAACGTAAATATGAGACTTTCCTCCCACATATCTACTTATGAGCCGATATTACGTTATATGTAATCCGCACGAATCATATATATCAGCTAAAAGATGATATATATAATGTGTTTAGTTTGGGAGGTATTTACATATTCCTTGTAGCGTTCCACACGGACTGGTAAGTCAGGTAGTAGACGATGGCAAACACCACACCGTGAGTGGCGGCCACCACCAGCTTGGATCCACCGGAGGGAAGAGACAGTAGCACACCAGGGGTCAAGACAATAAAAAGAAGACTGAGATAAAGGCTCATATAGACGTTCATTTCTATATCATCGGCGAGAAATTTATCGAATCTCACACTAAACATGCAGGTCCGCCTTACATCAAAGGAGAAACGCAGAGAAAGATGTAAGGCGAAAGGCCTATATTTCTGCCAAGACGCCTAACCCCTACGAAGAACAATGTAAGCATCCCTCACCCGCGTCAGCCGCCGCCTTTGCTCTCGCGACTTCCTCCTCATACTCCCGCACTAGCCGATCCATCTTCTCCTGCCTCGTCTCTGGGATGGGTTCATCCACGGAATCGACATCGGAATCCACCTCAGCCTCACTCACACCCGCTCCGCTAATATCCACCTTCTGGAGCGCATGCATGAGACGAGGATCCACGGTGAACTTCTGCGCCGCCACAGGTGCCTTTGAACGCAGATAGTAACATCCCGTCTTCAGCCCCTTCTTCCACGCGTAGAAGTGCATCGAAGTCAGCTTGGCGTAGTTGGGGTCAGCCATGAAGAGATTCAGCGACTGGGACTGGCAGATGAACGCACCACGGGCAGCCGCCATATCGATCAGAATCTTCTGTGGGAGCTCCCAGGACGTCTTGTAGCGCGCCTGAATCTCCTCGGGAATCTCTGCAATGCCCTGGACGGAACCATTCCGCGCAATCATTGCCTGTTTCAGATCGTCATTCCACAGACCCAGCGTCATCAGCTCCTGCGTCAAATGCTTATTGATCACCGTGAACTCTCCCGCCAGAACGCGCCGTGTGTACATGTTCGTCGTGAAGGGCTCGAAGCACTCATTGTAGCCGAGAATCTGCGACGTGGATGCCGTTGGCATGGGCGCGACCAGGAGAGAGTTGCGCATACCTTCAGCGGCCCTTACACGAAGCGTCTCCCAGTCAAGAGTTTTCTCCGTCAGAGGAGTCACGCCCCACATGTCGGGCTGTAGCTTGCCCTTGGAGGCAGGAGAGCCGGCAAACGTACTATAGGGGCCCTCGACTCGTGCCAGCTCTGTTGACTCTTCTACCGCTGCATAGTACATGTGCTCGAAGATGAGCTGATTGAGTTCAGCAGCTTCCGTCGATTCCCAAGAAAGCTTCAACATGGCGAACACATCCGCCAGCCCCTGTATGCCAAGACCAATAGGTCTGTGGCGCATATTGGACCGCTCCGTCTCCACCGTGGGGTAGTAGTTCACATCAATCACCCTATTGAGATTGCGCACGACGGTACGGACACACTTGCGCAGACCCTCGAAATCGTACACGTATCCCACGGAGGGTTTCTTGATCACGAATGCCGGAAGAGCAATAGAGGCCAAGTTACACACTGCCGTCTCATCGGGAGAAGAGTACTCGATGATCTCCGTACAGAGGTTGGAGGACTTGATGGTCCCCAGATTCTGCTGGTTGGACTTTGCATTCGCGGGATCCTTGTAGAGGAGATAGGGCGTCCCAGTCTCCATCTGCGTATCGAGGATCTGGAACCAGAGCTTCCTCGCCTGGACCTTCTTGCGCGCCAGCCCTCTGGCCTCATAGTCCAGATATTTGGCGTCAAAGGCGGCACCCCAGACATCCGCGAGCCCTGGGGCCTCGGAAGGACAGAAGAGAGACCACTCAGCATCCTCCTCCACCCGCTTCATGAAGAGATCCGGCATCCACATGGCGTAGAAGAGATCACGGGCACGCTCCTCCTCAGAACCCGTGTTCAGCTTCAGCTTCAGGAAATCCTCCACATCGGCGTGCCAGGGCTCCAAATAGATGGCGAAGGAGCCATTTCGTTTACCACCCCCTTGATCAACGTAGCGTGCAGTGGAGTTGAAGTTCCGCAACATTGGCACCAGTCCGTTACTCTGGCCGTTTGTCCCCCGAATGAGACTCCCGCGCGCCCGAATATTGTGTACGTGGAGCCCAATGCCGCCTGCATGCTTGCTGATGGCCGCACAGTTCTTCAGAGTGTCATAGATGCCGTCAATGCTGTCGTCCTTCATCGCCAAGAGGAAACAGGACGAAAGTTGCTGGCGAGGCGTTCCCGCGTTGAAGAGTGTGGGCGTCGCGTGAGTGAAGAGTTTCATCGAGAGCATGTCATAGGTCTCGAAGGCTCTTGGTAGGTCGGCGGACCATAGACACAGAGCCACACGCATCCACATGTGTTGGGGCCTCTCGACGACTTTCATGGCGGCATTCTTGAGGAGATACGACTTCTCCAGAGTCTTGAAGCCGAAGTAGTCGAAATCATAGTCGCGATCATAGTTGATGTAGGCATCAATCTCTGCCCCATGCTTCTCGATGCACTCCATGAGTTCCTTGCTCACATAGGAGACTGGCTCCCCCGTCTTAGGCATCACCTGCGTAGAAAGAGTTTTAACAACGTCGCTAAAACTCTTACACGTGTTCTTGTGATGGTTGCTGATGGCGACACGGGACGCGAGCGTCCCCCAATCAGGATGGGTCGTGGAAAGAGGAGCGGCCATCTGGGCCGTCAGCTCATCCAGCTCCGTGGTTGTGATACCGTCAATGATACGCGCCAGAACCTGTTGGGCTAGGACATCGGCCTTCACCAAGAGACCGCGAGAGGCCTTTCGGATACGTTGAAGGACTTTGTCGAAGCTGACGTTCTCGTGTGTGCCATTACGCTTGACTACTTGCATACTATAGGACATCTTAGGATTTGGTATGCCGGGCTGTGCCGCGACCCCAACCTCAATTTTTGGCCCAACGCCACACACCATTATGTATACGACCCGTTTTTACTCCGTTTCGTTTGACGCCATAGCAGAGTTAAACTAATCGGCCTTGTTTTTCTTTTTCCTTGTACTGGCTGACAACTTCGGCCCTGTATTCGATAACATTTTCGATCCTATATTGGCAGCTATAAAGGGTAGAATCTCCCGCTGGTAGGAAATAATCTTCCTTTCTGCTGACCGCTCCTCCGTGAGATGCCTTGACCAGTCAATCACACCAACAAAATCCATCAAGGTCAAGGCGAGAGCATATCTATCCGTGGCAATGTTATAGAACCCTTTCGCCTTTCGTGTCTGTGTTTTCACAAAAATCGTCTTGTTAACCGCCCTCTTACGTGGCGAACACCCTACCAGTTTCTTCACCCGATTCAACATCGTATTCCTATTGCGGATTACAGGAAACACGCGTTTCTTTGTCCTGTTCTTTAAAGGAAGCAAATCATCGGCCAAATAGAAGGTGGTGCCTTCGGGTGAATCATTCGGATCATCGGAACACATAGCATGTTCTATCTCACACGGAATCTTACACACCATACCAAAATCAATAATCAGCGGCATGAGCGGCATCGCATTCGGACCAACTCTTACAAGAATATTCAATGCCTTTATATCACGATGAACGTAACCATATTTATGGATTATTTCAAATCCCTTGATTATATTCTGAAAAATGCCATAGCCCAAGTTAAAATCCATACGTGTCTTACGATTCACAGCATCTTCTATGATGTCCCATAGTTGTGCTACTTTTTCGTATTTTTGAACGATATATCCAAAATCCTCGCCATCTACCATATATCCGTAGTATTCTGGAATGAAGGGTTTGATCTCTTCATTCGAGCTAAACTCTTCCCAGATATCAACTTCTTTCTTGAAATCCTTTACATCTATAGATGAATACAACTCTACCATTTTGACAACATAGGGGCCCACCCTATGGACGGAGCCAAACCCTCCTTCACCGAGTTTTTCTGTATCAGTTTCTGTAGGATCCAGAAGCCGGTCTACAATGTCTGAAATCTCATCTTTACTGAGCATCTCCCACTAACTAGTGGAGGCTTTTTCGTGTATGATGCCTTATCTTTCGGCGTTTCACCCTACTTTTACGCTTGCCGCCAGCTTGCGCACGTTTTGTAAAAATGATGAGTTCCTTCTTTATCGAATATACACCTTCAGTCTTCGACTTATGTACAAAGTTTATAGGAAACTCGGTCGCTTTTTTAATCCGAACCTTCCAATGGGGCTTTATTCTGGGATATTTCTTTAAAGCCTTTACATGTTCCATATTGAAATCCTCATCTCCAAAGACGACACATCCACCTGGTTTCAAGATTCGATGGCTTTCTCTAAGAATGTCGAGTAGAGCTTCGTCTCCTATAGGGCGATTAAGTCTTGATGTTCCAAACATGAAGCTGCCATACACGGGGCAGTTTTCACCCCAGACATACGCTTTGCTCTCAGCCTCGATCCTTTCCCATGTCAGTTCGGGGCATTCCGATGATTTATCTACATAGGTAATATCTGGGCCCAACTCATGTCCTACTGAACCGTCGTGATTTACCTTATGCATTTTTCCATATTTTTCTTCACAGTGACAGGCTATGACGACTTCGGAATCGGGTACCGAGTCCATGTTAAAAAATGATTAGATATAAATCGAATACGATCTCTACGTCGCGTCCTTCTTGTCCTTCAACGCGTAGCGCAGCAACTTCTTCTGCGTCACAATCCTGGAAGAGATACACATGGTCTCCAACTCCTGTAGCAGAAGCTTGTAGGCGTAGGGGATCTCAATGGCCGAGAATTTCGTGGTGTTCCCACAGCCCTTACAGTTCCAGATACCCTCCTTTGGATTCACCACTGCAATCAGTCCGCAATCCTGGCAACTCCAGCATCGGAAGAGGTCGGAACATTCCATGAAGCGCTCCTTGGTGAATTCCGTAATGCCGTGCGCGGCCACACAATCACGCTCCATCTCTCCAAAACGCAAGCCACCCTCACGCGCTCTGCCCTCCGCCGGCTGTCTCGTGAGCATCACTAAAGGCCCTGAAGATCTGGAATGCATCTTGTCCGCCGAACAGTGCCTCAGGCGCTGGTAGAAGCACGGCCCCATGAAGATACTCGTCTCCATCTGCCGTCCCGTGAAACCATTGTAGAGAACCTCGTTCCCTGCAGGCTCCAAGCCCAGATCATCCCGCATGATCTTCGTCAGCCCCTCAAGCGTCACATTGTTGAAAGGGGATCCGTCGCCCAAGCAGCCCATTTCACGCCCCATCTTTCCCAACAGCGTCTCCAAGAGTTGTGCTATCGTCATGCGGCTGGGGATGCAGTGTGGGTTGATGATGATATCAGGTACGAGACCCGAGGCCGTGGTAGGCATGTCCTCAGGGTCCAGGATCATCCCGCAAGTCCCCTTCTGACCATGGCGCGACGAGAACTTGTCACCAATCTCAGGAATCCTGTCCTGCCGCACACGAACTTTGGCGAACGAGTACCCCTCCCCATTCCTGTTCTTAAAGATGCGATCCACCCAACCCGTCTCATTATTCCGCATTGTGCGCGACACGTCACGGTAGCGCTTCGCACCCGCAGGAATCACCATCCCTGTTGGAACACGCAGAGGCACATGCTTCCCAATAAGAATGTCATCCGTGTCGACATAGCTGTTCTCGGGCACGAACCCTGTCTCGTCCAGCTTATCGTAGTTAGCGTTCTTCATCTGCTTCGTCATACTGGGGTCGGGACGCACGAAGCGCTCCTCCTCACCCGATGACTGATTCTTGCGCTCCTCGTCCTTGTACGTCCTGTAGAAGATGGAACGGAAGAGACCGCGGTCCAGGGATCCGCGATTAATCATGATAGAATCCTCCTGGTTGTAGCCAGTGTAGGTCAGGATTGCGACTACAATATTCTGGCCGGAAGGCATTGCCTGTGCCCCATAGAAGCGGCTCATGAACGGTGACACGAAAGGGACCTGGGGATAGCAGAGCAGATGCGCCAATGCGTCATAGCGGTCACGGAAGTTGAGAGCGTACATCCCCATGGCCTGTTTCCCCATAGCAGCCTGGTAGGAGTTTCTGGGAGACTGGTTGTGATCCGGGAAGGGAATGTTGCTCGCCAGAGTCCCGAGAGCCGTACTGGGATGGATCTCGGCGTGGGTGAAGGCATCCCCAGGTTTGTTCACCACATCGTCCGGGAACATGGCAATGTAGGAAGACTCGGTTTCCCCGGGATCAATGTATTCGATCAGGGTGTTCCCACCGGGGCTCTCCCAAAGGAGAAGACGCTCCCAACTCTTGATTGCATTCACCTCCTCCAGAAGCCGGCCGGTCGTGTCCGCTGCAATCTCCCTGAGTGCCCCCGCGTAGAAGAGGGGTCGAAGCATCCTCCCCGCCTCCGTGGTAATCCAGATCTCTCGGAGGGAGGCCTTCCAGATGATGCCGGTCTGAATATGGATCCGGCCACATCTCTTGGCCTTTCGGAGAAGTTCCAAAGTGTGGAGAGTGTCCTCCGAGGCCAGTGTCCCCAGCCACGCCCCGTTCAAGAAGAGGCGAGTGGAAGAATGCTTCTCCGCCACGGAAGTGGAATGGAGAGGCTTCAAAGTTCCGGCCGCCTGGATGAACTCCTTAATCGTCTTTGCATTGCTGTAGATACTGACAATGGCCGTGGAGGACATGTTCTTCACAACTCCTACAGAGTGTCCCTCTGGCGTCTCCGACGGACAGATGTAACCCCATTGCGTGTTGTGGAGTTTGCGGGGTGCAATGAGCTTCCCCGTTTTCTCAATAGGCGTGGAGATGCGGCGGAGGTGTGAGATCCCCGAAATGTAGTTCAGGCGATTCAGAACCTGCGACACTCCGATCTTGCTGGGGCCGCCAATCTTGGCCGAACCGAAGTTCCCCGTGGCGAGAGACGTCTTCAGGCCGACCTCCAGGATCACGGACTTCACCACCTTGTTGATATTCGAAACGTTGACGATCTCTTCAAAGTTCCCGGATGCCCGCCAGCCGCCCGAATGGATCTCCTTGGCCAGCGAGGAGCGGATGTCCTTGATCATCTTCGTGGTGAAGTAGGTCCGGAACAGATTCGCCAGAAGGAAGCCCGGCAGATCAACCAGCTTGTTGGGATAGGCGTCCCGGTCGTCATTGGGCATTCGAGCGGAAGCCACCCACATTACTTTGCGGGCCATATGAGCGAGGAAGCATGCCTTGTCGTAGTTGAGGGCGGGGGTCAGACCGATGAACCAGCCGTCGGTGTGGTTTTGCGTGGTGCCAGTCTTGCCGGCCATCGGGATGCGGATCCCGTCGTAGCCTCGTTCCGCCCAGTCGCCCCGCAGGCGCATCGCCGTTCCGCTGCGCTTTCCCGTCTCCAAGTTCACTGCACCGTCCACCACGCCTTTCATCATTTCCACCACGACCGCCGCCGTGCGCGGGTCGATGCCTTGCCGAATCTCAGGATCAGGGGTGTAGATGGCATTGCCGAATTTGTCTTCAATGCGCACGATGAACCGCGGAGCGACATACACCCCTTCGTTCGCGAAAGCCGCCAACGCCGCCGTCATTTCCTTGAGGGTCAGCTCCGCCGAGCCCAAGGCGATCGAAGGAGCACGCGGTATATCGCTCTCAATCCCGAGGTCGCGCGCCACTTGAATGACCGCATCGGGGCCGTAATCCTTGATCAGCTTGGCAGAAATCGTGTTCATCGAGTTCGCCAAGGCGTACTCCAGGGTGACCATGTTTCCGTAGGAGAAATCGGCGTTGTCCGGACACCAATCGGGGTAGCCGTCGCCCATCGGAATGCAGATTTTCTGGTTCGGGAGCTCCGTGCACCGGGTAAGCCCGCGCTGCAAAGCCGCCGCGTATACGAACGGCTTGAAGACGGAGCCCACCTGGCGGCGGCTTTGGCCCACATTGTCGTACTTGAAACTCCGGTAATCGATGCCGCCCACCCAGGCCTTGATGTGCCCCGTCACCGGCTCGATGGAAATCAGGCCCGCATGCAAGATGGCCTTGTGGTACTTGATGGAGTCCAACGGGGACATCACCGTATCGAGGGGTCCGTCGTGGGTGAAGACCCGCATGGCCACCGGGGTGTCGAATTCGCGGTCAATCCCTGCCTCGGTCAACCGTGGCCACATGTGGCTGCACCCGCCGGCATCCTCGTTGCAATGCCATTGCGGTGTCCCGTCCTCTTCCGCCTCCTCGATGTAGTGGTCCGGGCGGTGGCATTCTGGGCACATCTTGCCCGAAGCGAATTGGTAGCGGTTGCTCTCCTTGATGGCGCGGCGCAGGTTCGCTTCCCGCTGGTTCGGGTCGATTCCCTTGAAAAAGGGATAGTCCTCCTTCGGCCGTCGGTTCACGTCCTTCGTGAATGCCGCTTGCAGTTCCGTGGCCAAATGGGTCTTTACCGCCAACTCGGCTGACTCCTGCATCCGGCTGTCGATGGTCGTGAAGATGTTGAGTCCATCCCGGTAGAGGTCGTAGGGCGACCCGTCTGCCTTCGCGATCTTGTAGGTTCCGTCGTCGTTCTTTTCCTCCAGCAACCGGGTCACTTCTGCGCGAAGAATTTCCCGGAAGTACGGGGCACGTCCTTCGTCGTGGCTGACGATTTGGAAATCCAACCCCAACGGCGTGGTGCGCAAACTGTCATACGCTTCCTCGGTGAGTTTGCCGTTGCGCTCCATTTGGTTCAGCACAACTTCCCTGCGCTCCATGACGCGCTCCGGTCGGCGCATCGGGTTGTAGAGTGAGCTGTTTTTCAGCATCCCCACGAGCATGGCTGATTCTTGGACGTTCAAGTCCTTCACGTCCTTGTCGAAATACACGTTCGCCGCAGATCGGATGCCCACCGCTTGGTTGAGGAAGTCGTACCGGTTCAGATACATCGCAAGGATTTCTCCCTTCGTATAGTAGCGTTCGAGTCGGGAAGCAATTATCCACTCCCGAGGCTTTTGCAAGAGCGCACGCTCGATGAAGTTGGACGACTCGTACTCTTCGGTGAACAGCAACTTCGCAAGTTGCTGGGTGATGGTACTCCCGCCCCCGCGCGTTCCCAGGAACATCACCGCCCGCGCAAGGGAACGGAAGTCGATGCCGCTGTGGGTGCTGAACCGCACATCCTCCGTGCAAATCAACGCGTCTACGAGATGCTGCGGCAACTCGTCAAAGCGCACATCCGAGCGGTTCTCGGAATAGTACCTGCCGATGATGCGCCCGTCCACAGCATAGATGCGCGTGGCCAAATCCGTCTTAGGATTTGTCAATGCATCCGTATCCGGGAGAGGCCCGATGAGGGCAATCAACGTGAGCAGTGCGAAGCCGATGAGGGGGGAAAGCCCGATCCACCAAAACCACTTCTTGAACTTCTCTTTCGGAGGGAGCTGCCTGTGGGAGCCCTGCCGCTTTGCGAATGCGCTGCGCATTGTCATGAATCGGGGGCAAGATACCCACAAAAAGCCGAGTACCTTTGGCGCTTCCCGCCTCTTCCTCTATGGTTGCTCTTATCAAAGCCACACAGCTCCTTCTGAGCCTTTCGATCCTCGTCGTACTGCACGAACTGGGTCACTATTTCGCCGCCCGCAAGTTCGGAGCACGCGTGGAGAAGTTTTACCTCTTCATGAACCCGTGGTTCAGCCTGTACAAGCGAAAAATCGGGGAAACCGAATGGGGCATCGGATGGCTTCCGTTGGGCGGATACGTGAAAATCTCCGGGATGGTGGATGAGTCGATGGACACCGAACAACTCAAGCAACCGGCGCAGCCGTGGGAGTTCCGGTCGAAACCCGCTTGGCAACGGCTCATCATCATGCTGGGGGGCATCATCGTGAATTTGATCACGGGCTTCGCGATTTATGCGATGGTCCTGTTCGTGTGGGGGCGCGATTTCCTGCCTGCAGACCAAGTGCCCTATGGCATCGAGGTGGATGAGCGTGTCGAATCGTTGGGATTCCAGGACGGGGACCACATCCTTCGTGTCAACGGTGAAACCCCAGAGTCGTTCGAAGCCATCCGGCGCACGCTGTTCTTCGACCACGTAGAAGAAGTGGTCGTTCGCCGAGGAGCGGAAGAGGTGACCCTCACCTTTGAACAGGACCTCGGTCAGTTCTTCGTGGACAGCGCCATCCGCATGCCTTTCGGCTTGCGTGTGCCCTGCGTGGTGGACACCGTGCTTCCAGGTTCCCAAGCAGATGCCGCCGGTTTGCGAGCGGGCGATCGCTTTGTGGGAATTGACAGCTTGCCGCTCATCTTTTTCGGTGATGTTTCGGCCTACCTCCGGGCACATCCGAGTGATTCTGTGCTTCTGATGGTGGCCGACGAGGCTGGGGTGCAGCGGGTTCTTCATGCTGCCACCGACTCGACCGGGGCCTTGGGTTTCTTGACCCAAGACCCATCAAAGATGGCTGAATTCCAGTCGGAACACCGAGAATTCAGCGCCGGAGAAGCCGTCGTAAGCGGCTTCGGACTGGCAGCGAGCACTTTGCAGGAGTACGTGCTGTCCTTGCGGTTCTTGTTCTCTTCCGCAGGGGCCACGCAAGTCGGAAGCTTGGTCACCTTCGGAAGCATCTTCGCCCCTACGTGGGACTGGGAGCTTTTTTGGCGAAACACGGCCTTTTTCTCCTTGATTCTGGCTTTCATGAACTTGCTCCCCATTCCGGCACTGGATGGTGGCCACGTCGCATTCCTTT
>Ga0209550_10002258_pt1 | contig 18520 bp, 6 predicted proteins | sample LauGreSuBDMM15SN_2_FD_187567 | JGI IMG/M metagenome (GOLD analysis project Ga0209550, IMG submission 187567) | Freshwater lake microbial communities from Lake Michigan, USA - Su13.BD.MM15.SN (SPAdes) (version 5) | ecosystem: Environmental > Aquatic > Freshwater > Lake | place: Lake Michigan, USA...
GCCTTTCAATCTGCCGAACCCTGAATCTGCGGGAAAAATCAGTTACCGTTCCTCGCTGCTTCCAGTGGTGAGTTGAGGCTTCGAGCGGAAGGATCTGTTCCTTTGCCCCCATCCCGTGCCCCAAGGGTTTCGCGCAGCAATCGCTCTCGTTCCTCGTAATCGAAATCGAAATCGAAATCGTCACAAACGTGGGGGCGGCGCCAGCCAGATTTCAAACTATGAGCTCGCCTCGGTAAGAATTTTTCGGAAAAGATTTTGAATGTCCTGCATGAATAAAATCAACCCCCGAGGACGCGCGTTGGTCTTCTCGGTGTTTGCTGACTCACTTTTCTGCTGGCGGCGGTCCGCCACGCTACTCGCGCTGGGTGCCGCGCTGAGCCTGACGGCGGTCGCGACGGCGCAAACCAGTGCGGTGCCCTCAGGCCTGAGCTACCAAGGGAAAGTCTCGAACGCCAATGGCACCCTCGTCGGCGCCGGCACGCCTGTGAATCGCCTCGTGATCTTTCGGGTCTGGAGCCACGCCACCAATTCGACGTTGACCGACCTCGTCTTCTCCGAGCAGCAAACGGTGACGATCTCCGAAGGGGAATTCAGCGTCATCCTCGGGCAGGGCGTCGCGGTCTCCGGCACCCCCCTCGGCTACAGCGAAAGCGCCAAAGGCACCCCGACCGTCTTGATCTCCTCCCCGACCACGTTTGGCGGCGCCACGCGTTATCTCGGCGTCACGGTGGACGACGGCTCGACCGCCGCGGACCCCGAAGCGTCTCCCCGCCAACAGCTGGTGACCTCCGCGTATGCGTTTCGCGCGAAGTACGCCGAAACCGTCGGGGCCAATGGCGCCAACTCCCTCACGGCGCTCGACAACGGCAACGTCGGCATCGGCAACACGACGCCCTCCGAGAAACTCCACGTCACCGGCAACGCCTTGGTTTCGGGCACGGGGTCCTTCACCGGCGCCCTGTCTACCGGCAGTAACCTCAGTGTCACCGGGACGGCCGCCGTGACCGGGACCAGCACGTTTACCGGCGCCAGCACCTTCAACGGCTCCGTGAGAATCGCCTCGTCGGGTACGACGCCGATGAGCTTTGGTTCCTGGCTCGGAACAAAAATCTCCCTGTGGGATAACCTCGGAAGCAGCATTTATGGCTTTGGTATTCAGGCAAGTTTGCTCCAAGTTTTCACCCCTGGGGCCGGCGACGACATTGCCTTCGGTTATGGCCCCAGCGCGACCATGACGGAGACGATGCGGGTCAAAGGCAACGGCAACGTCGGCATCGGCACCTCCAGCCCGGCCCAAAAACTCTCGGTCAACGGCGACACCTTGACCACCGGTACGGCCTATTTGTTAGACACGAATCACTCGATACGCGCGATCAGCGGCTCGGGAGTGGCCATTAGCACCTACGCGGTAACCGATGGGATCATCCTCAAACAAGATACCGGCAACGTCGGCATTGGCACAACCAGCCCCTCGCAGAAGCTCGAGGTGAATGGCACCGTGAAAGCGACGACCTTTTCGGGCAATGGTACGATCCCCATCGGCGGGATCATCATGTGGAACGGTGCGACCACCGACATCCCCGCCGGTTGGACCCTGTGCAATGGTGTAGCCTCCAACGGTCTGACCCCACCCGACCTGCGCGACCGCTTCATCGTGGGCGCCGGCTCCGCTTATAGCCCCAAGACCACCGGCGGCGCGACGACCCACAGCCTCGCCGCGACCAACCTACCCACCCATACCATCCCCTACAGTGACATTTATTACTCGGAAAATGCCGGCTCAGTCTCTGTCTCCTCAGCGGGGCTAAACAAAGGTAAGGGCAGCGGCAACTCCGACAGCGACAATAGTGGGTGGGAAATTTCCCGTACCGCCACTTACACCGGCAGCGCGACGGCGATCGACCATCGCCCTCCCTACATGGCGCTCTGCTATATCATGCGCGTCCAATGATGCGCCCTGTGCCCACTCCTTATTTTTCACCTCACCGGCTCCCCATGTTGCGCGCCGCAGTCCTGATGCTGGTCGGCTGGGTGTTCGGAGGAACGGGTCTGAAGGCCTACCCGCCCGCGCCCTATTATACCCTCTTTGGGGTCGTCCGCGATCAGGTGGGCGCCACGCTGCGGGTCGATGGCGCGGAAATTGTCCTCTTGCGCGACGGCAAGGAAATCGGCCGCACTCCTGTTTACCCCGACCTGCGCGTGGATTCGAACTATGAGCTCAAGATTCGCATCGACCAAGGGCACACCGGCACCCGGGTTTATTCGACGAGCGCCCTCCAGCCGCAGGGCGTCTATTCGCTGCTGGTGGTGATCAACGGCCAAAATCTGTACCCGATCGAAGTCAGCGGCACGCTCCGCGCCGGGACCGGCGGCGAGCGGGTGCGGCTCGACCTGAACCTCGGCGGCGATGCGAACCGCGATGGGCTGCCCGACGCGTGGCAGGAGTGGGTGCTTTACCAAGCCGGTCGTCGCCCGGGGACACCCGAATGGGATATCAACCTCATCACGAAAGACGGCGATTTCGACGGCGATGGGATCAGTAACTTCCTCGAATACGTCGCCGGTACCTTTGCCGGAGACCCCTCTGAGCGCCTCGAACTCAGGCTCACCAACAAGACGCCCGCCGCGGTCTTCCTCGAATTCTATACGATCACCGGAAAGGTCTACGGCATCGAGGAGAGCGCGGATTTGAAGACCTGGCAGGGTATTCCGTTCACCGTCCGGTCCGGGAGCCCGCCCGCGATCCTCCATCGTGCCCAGGACATTGGGGTCACGACCGCGCAGGTGGCAGTGCCGGCGACCGCCTCCCGATACTACCGACTCACCGTGCGATGAAAACCCTCAACGAACACATCCGCCTCGTTGTAGGAGCGCGCTTGCGCGCGATGCTGCGCTTGCCCGCGATGCTGCGCTTGCCCGCGATGCTGCGCTTGCGCGCGATGCTGCGCGGAAAATCGCCCGCCAGCGGGCTCCTCCCTTGCGCCGCGCCCCTCTCCTTCTCCCCCTCTCTCCTTCTCCCCGTCTTCCTATTGCTCGTCCCCGCCGCCCACGCCCAGTGGCAGACCATCAGCTACAAACTGAAGGGCGGCTGGAATTCCATTTACCTTCACGGCGACGCCACGTGGGGACCGATCGAGACGGTGCTGCCTGCTCTGAACACCGCCGCCTCGCCCGCCCAGATCACGTCCGTGTGGCGCTGGAACCCCAATCCGACGCAGATCCAGTTCACCTCCTCGGCCTATACCCCGGCCCCCGGCACTCCTGAGTGGAGCACCTGGACGCGTAGCGGCACCGCCAACACCCTGACCGCCCTCACCGGTCAGACGGCCTACTTGATCGAATGTCCCGGTACGGCCACCGACAGCTACACGATTGCGATCACCCAAAAGCTGCTGCCGCCCCGGAGCACCTGGGTGAGAAACGGGGCCAATTTTCTGGGGTTTCCGTCCTTCGATGCGGGGGTCTCACCCGCCACCGCGTACCCCACGATGACGGCCTATTTTTCCTCGTTCACCACGGCGACGGCCTCCATCAGCGTCCCCGGCGTCGAAATCTTCAAATACGTCGGCGGCCCTCTCGGGGCGGCCAATCCCGCCCGGATCTACGCAACCGCGTCGGAGCAGCTCGACCGCACGCAAGCGTACTGGTTCGAGGCTGCCGTCACCGCAAATTTCTACGCGCCGCTGGAAATCACCGCCTCGAACCCCGACGGGTTGATCTTCGGGCGCACCGGTTCGCTAATCACGGTGCTGCTGCGCAACCGGACGGGGGCCGCCATCAACCTGACGGTGGCGCCCGTCAACTCCGCCAGCGCGCCCACGGGCCAGGATCAGGTGAACGGACCCGTTCCCCTGAAGTACGGCACGCTGAATGCGACCACCGGTGCCTACGATTATACGGCGGTCACCACCGGCATCGGCGTCGTGGTCCCCGCCAAGGGCTCCCTCGAAATGAGTTTCACGGTGAATCGCGCCACTGTGACCGGAGCCACCAATGCCCTGTATGCCTCCCTGTTGCGATTCACCGATGGGGGCAAGCTGATGGACGCGTACCTGCCGGTGAGTGCGCGGGTGACCTCCCTGGCGGGCCTCTGGCACGGGGATGCGATCGTTTCCGGGGTCTCCAACCTGATGCTGGCACGGTACCACACCTGCCTCGTGAAGCGGACGGTCGGAACCGTGGTGACTGAGATCAAGACGCGGGCTACGCCGAGTGGTACCGCCGTGCTCACACCCGAACGGTTGCCGGCGGGTACGGGCGGAACGCTGAAGTACCAATGGTACAAGGTTGACTCGAGTACGAACGTGGAGGTCGAGGTGAGCTCCGCTGCGGGGGGCACGGGCGCCACCCTCACGCTGAGTGCGACGGAGGTCTTGGAATCGGATGCGTTTGGGGGGAATACCACGCCGAAAGCTTTCCCCCTCCGGATCATTCTTCATTCCGACAACAGCGGAACCGTCAGACTGTTGTCGCAGGTGTTCCAAGGTACGCTCGCGTCCTCACCTTACCCGATCGGCATCTGCACCAAGGAGAGTGGGCTCAAGGCCGATGCGAAAAGTTCGGCCCAGCTCCTCGTCGCGGCCCACCTGCCCCCCGAGACCGCGATCAGCGGCACCGGCAGCCTGCTCCTCGGCCAGACGGTCACCCACACGGCAACCTTGGCCTACAACGCGCCCACCAACCCCTATGTTCACACGTACCATCCGGACCACGACAACCGGAACGCGCGGTTCGATGGGAGCGTAGACGCAGGCGTGGAGAGCCCTGCCATCACCCGGGTTTTCAGTTTCACCTTCACCACGACTGCCCCCGACAGCACGAGTGCCATCGGCTGGGGCAGCAGTGTGATTGGCGGCACGTACTCGGAAACGGTCACGGGCCTGCAGCGCAAGCCGATCACGGCCACCGGAACCTTCCTGCTTCGCCGCGTCAGCGAAGACGGCAACATCACTTTGAATTGAACTTTATGCGCGTGCCCATGACCCCGCGTCCCCCTGCCGTTAGCCGCTGGTGGGCGTTCGTGCTTTTCCTGGTGGCCGCCGTCGGCGCGGCGCACGCGCAGATCGCGATCTCGAGCTCCACGCTCGTTCGCATTTACCTCTCGACCACGATCAAGGACCTCACGCTCACGAACGCAGGCAGTGGCTACACCGCTGCGCCGACCGTTGCGATCACCGGTGGAGGCGGCAGCGGAGCGACGGCCACCGCGACCGTCGCCAACGGCAAGGTGACGGGTTTCACGATCACCAACGCAGGCTCGGGGTACACGTCGCTGCCCACGGTCACGCTCAGCGGGGGCGGCGGCACCTTGGCGGCGGCCCGCGTGGTTTTCCGGAGCATTCCGTCGGCCGTCAGCCCGGGAACCTCCACCCCCCAATTTGCCGGGGCCTTTGCCCACTCGGGCGGTGCCGTGGTCAAAAATACCGGCCTCAGCACCCCGAGCGCCACGTTCTCCGAACGTTACCCCGCCCAGAAGTATTTCCTGTCCGGAACCACCCAGCCCTCGGGGGTCGTGGTCGTGTTTATGCGCTCGACGATCGGATCGTCGTTCGCCGCCGGTGTGCCGCGCTATAATTTCGGCGACGTCATCAGCCCGCCGGCCACCGACGCGGGAGGCATTATCACTGCCGCCGCCGGCTATTGGCGCCCCCAGCCCGTCGGCGTGGGAGAAACCTTTACCCAAACGAGCAACCCCACCAACTACACGCCGATCCCTCTCGTGGTCGCCGCGGTAAAAGTAACGGCCGGTGGCAACAGCTACACCTCCGCTCCCACGGTCGTGTTCTCCGGCGGAGGAGGCTCCGGCGCCGCGGCGACCGCCGTGCTCACCCAGGGCATCGTCACGGGCGTGACGATGACCAGCGCCGGCTCCGGCTATTCGTCCCTCCCGGGTATCGCATTTAGCGGCGGCGGCGGTTCCGGCGCCATGGCCGTGGCCGAGTCCCAAGTGGTGCCGTTTTATTACAGCCCCCATGCCCAGAAGGTGTTCGCCTCGAATGCCGGTCGGGTGACGATGACTTGGGTCACGGGCGTGCCGGTCGCAACTCCGACCGATTCAGCACTGCTCTACCGCTACAAGGAGGAGATTTTCTCGGTCTCCAGCGGCAGCTCCCTGCCCATCCGGAAAATATTCTGGTCGGAGCGCAGCTTCACCGGCCCGCCCGTCGCCGTGCCCAGTGGCAAGATCGAGACGATCAATCCCGTGTACAGTGCGAATTTTCCCGCCACCGTCGCCCAGGAGTACCAAGCGGTCGGCGTCACTGCACCCGTGGTGGAAAGCGCTGCGCTCCCTTCCGAGCGACGCACCTTCTGGTTCGATAAGATCGCCGGCATCGGCCAGCTCCATGCCTACAATCTCGAGGGGCGCATTCTGATCGAGTACCTCGGAGCGCTCAAGACGGACGGAGGCGGCGTGCATGAGTTCCTGGGCGCCGACATTGTCGATGTCGTCCGCGTCCCCGAACCGATCACCACGACGGTCGTCCTCGGGGAGCAACTCACGCCCCGGGACGAAGCCAACCAGCTGCTCCCCCTGGACCTTTCCTCCGAATGGATCCCCTCGCCAGTCCAGTCCGCGTCGAGCGATGCCCAAGCCTACTACGGGACGATCACGAGGAAAGATTCGAAGCGGGTTTATTATGCCGAACGCGAGAACCTGAACGCCGAACGCGTCGCGTTCTACTGGCTCGAGCAAAACGACGCCGCCATTCATTTTCTCACCTCGCCGGCCAAGCCGGAGCTCGGGATTCTCTGGCCAAAGATCAAGAGCCACTACCTGCAGGTTTGGCCGAGTGACCTCGCAAGTTTTGCCCACAATACCACCCCCGCCGGCGGCAGTACGGCGGCGGCCGGAGTGCGTTTCCCCGGAGGCCAGGTCCCGCAAATCATCTTCCAGGACGACCTCGCGCAAACCGAAGCCACGGTCGACACCTCCACCCAGAGCTTGCTGGTCACCAGTCCGTGGGACGGCTTGAGCCGCACGCTGCTGAAGTTCACGGCCGCCAACGAAGTGTGGTATGTCCGGCTGTACACCCAAAACGCGGCCCGGCCGGGCTTCCAGGAGGGCGACAGCCTGAGTGCGATCAACGTCGCGGCGACGGTCGGCACCCGCATCGACGCTCCCGTCGGTCACGAAGTGGGCGGCTATATTGCGAGCGGCACAGGGTACCTGCCTTCCGCCTACCGCGACCCGTTCGGTGTGGGCATGGACACGGCAGCCAAGGGGGCCATCATCCCGGTCAACGCGGTTCCTGGTAACAACACCCTTCAGGTCTGGTGGTTCAAGAAGGTGGTGCCCGCCAGCGCGTCGTTTCAGCCGTTCTACGTCCCGGCCAAGGTGGGCAACTACACGCTCTCCTATCCCGCGGTTCCCTCCACGCTCGTCCTCGCTTCCAATGCGGGAACCGGGGACCTCAGCTCCGCCGAGATCGCCGGGAGTCTCTATGTGCAGAACGAGCGTTCGCTTCCCGGGTTCAATCCCAATGAAGAGCACGCGGTCGTGCTCGGCGGCCGCGCCTATGCGCTGCGCGACGACCTCAATAACACGACGGCGGTGGCCACGGCCTACACCTCCCAGCCCTTCGTCCTGCTGGCGTACACCTCTGCGATCGACGGACGCCCAGCGATGCGCGCCTGGAAAGTGCTGCGCGAGGTCGATGAAGCTGGGGATGCCGACGACATCCTCTTCAAGTACCCCGTCACCGCCGGTACGATCCTGCAGGCACCGATGCCGCTGCCCCTGCTCCCCCTGCCGATCGACCCTGCCACCAATAAAGTGAAAAATAAGGAGGTCGCCGGCATCGCCGATTCCACCCCGAGCGGCACCGCCCCGGCCCACTATGCCAGCTTCACCTTCAAGGATCGCAAAGGCTACGACTGGGTTTATCGCGGTCCGCACGGCGGGATGCCGTTAAACGCGATCTCCCTCGTCTCACGCGGCGCGGGCTACACCTCCGTTCCGACCGTCTCACTGAGCGGCGGCGGCGGCACCGGTGCGGCGGCCACCGCGACACTCTCCGGCGGAAGGATCACTGCGATCACCCTCACCCAAAATGGTTCGGGCTACACCTCGGCCCCGACCGTCACCTTGACCGCGAGCGGGGCGACCTCCTCGGCCAAGGCGAGCGCTGCCGTCGGGCCGACTTTGGGGATGCAGTATTATTATGCCCTGCAGGCAGGATTCTATCTTCCCGACCGCAGCACGCAACCGGCCGTCGGCACGATCGTGCCCTACCTGCGCCCCCTTACGGCCGGAGTGCCTCAGGGAGACGCGGTCACCGGCACGCCGCTCACGATCGTTTACACGCCCGTCTGGCCGACCACCGCCGCCGAACTGCGCATTGCCGAAACCTTGACGCTGCCGAAGTACGGCCTGCCCGCCGTCATGGATCAACGCAGCGCCCACGTGCTCTACGAACAGTCCGTGGCCCTGCAGGGAACCACCAAGGCCAGCGTGTCGCTTTTTGATCCCTTGCGGGAAAAGACCTTTGCCTTAGGAGCGGCCGGCAAATTGGCGTCCCTGCCGACTTCGATCCTCAGTTCCACCTCACAGGGCAAGACGTACTTCCAAGGGCTTCCGCCCCATCTGCAATCCCGGTTCTACTACGATCCCACTTACGGCACCACGGGCGCCCTGGTACTCAAGGGAACCTTCGTCGACGAAGTCGCGGGGGAAGATTTCCTCCACCTCAACGTCCTCTCAGCCGATGACGTGACCGCGCTGAACGCCCTGCCGTCCTCGACGGATGCCAACCGCCAGCTGTGGCTATCGGCCATCAGTGAGTTGTCCACCAAGGTGGAAACCTTTGTGCAGGACCCGAACAAGGCGGGCAGTTTCATCGCCAACACCACGCCGGTCACGGTGAGCGGCACGGCGCTGGCGACCGTCACCAATGCGGACACCGCGGTGGTGAATTATGCGCTGACGGCCACCGGACTCGCCAGTGGCTGGGTCACGATGATTTTTGGGAACGGGCTGGCGTTCACCCCCACGGGGGAGCCGGTTTCGGTGCAGGTGATTAAGGTCGCGCCGACCCTCAACACGGGCGAACTCAAGCAGCTGTATTCGAGCAACCCGCTCGACGAACAAGTCTCGCTGCGGCACAGCGCCGACTTTGCCGGCAATCCCGGTGCCTACGACTTCGAATGGCGCTACGCCCCCCCGCAAAACGGCGTCGCCCCCAGCACCTACACCTACACGTACACCTCCCGTTTCGGCAGCAGCTGGAATGTCGCCCAGAATCCCGCCGCCGCCCTGCCCACGTCCACGGAATACCTCGCCGCCACCACGGCCACGCTGCCCCGGAATGTCACGATCAAGAACGCGACCTACTCCGGCGATCCCGCTCGCCCCGGGCTGGTCGTGCGCTCCGCCGCCGGGGTGGATTTCACGACGGGCGTGCCGGTCAGCATCATCTTCAGTGCGGACCTCAGTGATACCTACGCCGGCTTTGTGCTCTACATCAACGGCGCCGCTGCGTTGGCCTACAACGCCCCAGCCGCTTTCAGCTCTACCCTCGCCAGTTCAGGTCTGGTACCGGCAGGAGTGAGCCCCGCCGGTCTTGCCCGCCAATTCGCCATCGAGGGCAACTACTTCAAGGCCGCGGTCAACACCATCGAAGTCGCCGTGTTCTCCACCGGGGATGCCCTGCTCAGTTCCAACCTCAACTTCAGTCTCCATGCCTCGGCCGAGACTGATATGGTCGCGGCAGTCGGGTCCCCGTGGCAGACCCCCAACGGAACCCTCTCGAATCAAGTGGTCGTCGGCGGCTCCGCCACCAGCCCCCTCGGCAGCCCCCTGCTCGTGATGTCGGACAACTACTTCACGATGCGCTACCGGCCCAAGATCAATACGGGTAACATCCTGGCGACGGGAACCAGCCAAACAACGGTGGCCTGGTCGCGCTGGATGCCGCCGAAGCTGGTCGAAGGATGGATCAAGCGGGTGCTGGCCGGGATCAACCCCTTCAACCAACGCGTCACCGACCTGTACAACAATTCGGTGAACACCGATGTGTCCCTGCTGACCCAGGCCGGAAAACGCTGGGAGGGCAACGTCCCCCTCAGCCTCGCCAATATCGACAGCTTCGGACTGATCGAAATCTACGAGACGGTGCTCAACCGCGGAAAGACCATCAGCGTCGATGCCGGGTACGACTACGGCCCGGCCAACGACGCCCTCCTGCTCGCGGCCGGTTACCTGAACGACCTCTACACCCTCCTCGGCAATGAGGCCTACGCCGACGCGGCCAACCCCACCATCTCGGTCGATGGCGGCACCACCAGCACGGAGGTCAACACCTCGCGCTTCGCCTTCGAAAGCCAAGTGAAGAGTGTGCTCGACGAGGAGCTCGCCCTCTTGCGCGGTCGCGACGATTTTCTCGCGCCCGGCATTACGGTCACGCCCGCCTACAACCGCCTCTACTGGAACTTCACCCGCGGCATCAACTCCGGCGAAGCGCTCTACGCCGCCAATTACAACATCCGCGAAAAATCGGGCAGCCCCACCAGCGACGGCAAAATCGATGCGGCCGACGCCCAGCGCATGTTCCCCCAAGGCCACGGCGACGCCTACGGCCACTACCTCACCGCGCTCAAGGGCTACACCCGCCTGCTGCAAAGCTCGAACTTCACGTGGACGCCCCGCTCGGAGGCCGTGACCGTCCTCGGCCAAACCGTCCAGGTCGACTACTTCGACGAGCGCAAGTTCGCCACTGCCGCCGTCAATATTGCCCGCACCGCCCAGCAAGTCATCGCGCTGACCCACCGGCAGAGTTACACCGACGATACCGCCGCGGGCTGGACGCACCTGAGCGATGGCAAGTACAACGCCTCCACCGGCGTGACCCGCCACTGGGGGACCGTCGAGTGGAGCGCACGCGCCACGCAGGGCACCTATTTCAACTGGCTGATCGGCAATTCCATTCTGCCCGACAAGGATCTGAACCCGCAGAACAACGGCGTGCAGGTCGTGGATCGGACGACCGTGCCGGAGCTGCCGGAGCTCACCACGCTCGGCGAGGCGCTGCAGAGCAAGGTCGACAGCATCAACGCGCGGCTCAACCCCCTCTCGCTCAGCCCGAACGCCGTGGCCTTCGACATTTCGCCGACGGAATTGAAGGCGGGAAAATCGCATTTCGACCAAATCTACGAGCGATCGCTGCAGGCGGTGACGAACGCCAAGGGAGCGTTTGACCAGGCGGCCCGGATGACTCGCCTCCTGCGCAACCAGGAGAACCAGGTGAGCGACACCACCTCAGCCATCGTCGATCAGGAGAACGCCTACGCCCGGCGGCTGATCGACGTGTATGGCACGCCCTACCCCTTCGAGATCGGGGCAGGAAAAGTCTACGCCCAAGATTACGCCGGGCCCGATCTTCTGGAGTGGTTCATCATCGATCGACCCCACGATAGCTCCGGCGGCCTGATCAATTCGGCCTCTACCCTGACGTTGTCGCTCAAAGTGCCGACCGAAGTCGCGACCTTCACTGGCTTCGCGCTGGAGGACATCACGAAGCACTACGAGGAGAAGTACACGACGCGCTCGATCACGATCGATCCGGCCAAGTCGGTTCAGTATTCCGACGTGTGGGCGGGTGGGGCGGCGATGGGGCAGCGCTCGGTCACGGGGCGGCTGCAACAGGCCCTGGCGGATGCCGATCAGGCGCGGATGGCTCTCCAGTTGGCCGCCGACCGAGTGCAGAACAGCTACGAATCGTTCAAGCGGCGGCGCGAGTTGGCCTTGGCGATGGTCCAGGCCCACACGGATTCCGTGGCGGAGTCGGACGCCAGCGGCGAAAAAATCGGGAAATTGCGCCAGACGCAGGTGGCCTTGGAACTCAGCGCCGAAGCACTCCGCCTCTTGGGGGATAGCATTTTCGACTTGGGCACGAGCTTCGCGGAGATACCCCCGAGCATCGTGGGAGTGGCTGTCGATGCGACCTCGGTCATCCGAGGATCCATCATAATGGGTGCTGCCATTGGCAAATCCCTCTCTAACTTGTCGGCCTTCGCCTTCGATGTGCCCGCCAAGCTCCTCGAGATCGAGCAGGAGAACCTGGAAGGCGCCATGCAGGATGCCATCGCCGAGTTTGCTTTCAGCTACGAGCAGGCCCAGGTCGTCTACGAGTACGAGCTGGCCATGCGGGAGCTTTCGACGGGCTTTTACCAGGTGGCGATGCACGCGAATACCTTGCAGCGGGCCAACGAAAACGCCCGCAATCTCCAGGCGGAGGGGCTGGCGCTCCAGGCGGAACGGGAAACCTTCCGGCAACGGGCCGCGGCCAAGATTCAGGGCTACCGCACCAACGACATCACCTTCCGTACCTTCCGCAATGAGGCCCTCGAGCAATACCGCTCGCTGTACGATCTGGCCTCTCGCTACACCTACCTGGCGGCTAAAGCCTACGACTACGAGACGGGTCTCCTCGGTTCGACCGCCGGCAAGAGCGTGATCAACGCTATCGTCGCCTCCCGCTCCCTCGGTGATCTCACCGGCGGAATTCCGCAGGCGACCGTGAGCACCTTCGGCGACTCCGGTCTGGCCGGCACGATGGCCCGGCTGCAGGCAGACTGGGCCGTGGCCAAACCCCGGCTCGGGATCAACAGCCCCGATCAAAACGGCACGCTCTTCTCGCTCCGCCGCGAACTCTACCGGCTGGTCGATGGCACCGGCGGCGATCCCGCGTGGCAGCAGACCCTCGAGCAGAACATCATGAGCAACATCATGGCCGACGCCGACGTCGCCGCCGCCTGCCGTAACCTGCGCAATGCCGACGGCAGCGCCGTCCCCGGCATCGTCATCGCCTTCAGTACGGTCGTGCAGGACACACTGAACTTCTTCGGGCGCCCCCTCACGGCCAGCGATCACACCTTCAGTCCATCGAATTTTGCCACCAAGATTTATTCCGTCGGCATCGTCTTCCCGGGCTACGTCGGCATGGACCCCTATCGCGTGGGTGTCGTCAACGCGGGTTCCCCCTCCTACAGCGCGGCCAACGCGCTCAGCGCGACTCCCTATGTCTACCTGATCCCCACGGGCGCGGATTACATGCTCGCCCCGCCCTTGGGCGATGTCGGGACGGTGCGGGAGTTCAAGGTGAGCGACCAGGCCTTGCCGCTGCCCTTCAATCTGGGCGCGACGGCCTTCTCCTCGGTGCAATACTTCGATGCCAATGGCACGCTGAGCGAGCAGCCGTGGGTGCTGCGGAAGCACCAGGCGTTTCGCCCCGTCAACGATGCGGCTTTCTTCTACAGTTCGGTCCCGGCAGAGTTCACCAACAACCGCCTGGTGGGCCGCAGTGTTTGGAACAGTGGCTGGAAAATTGTGATCCCGGCCAAGACCCTGAGCAGCTCAACCGATGCCCTGAACCGTTTCGTCGCGAGCGTGAAGGATATCGAGCTCTTTCTGCGCACCTACTCCCATGCCGGGAATTGACCGCGCTTCGTAATCGTTCCTCGTAATCCTTCTCGTAATCGCCCCTCTTTCCGCCTGTCCTATTTGTCGCTCAAGCTTCGCACCCGAGATAACCAGAACGATTAAGCTAACGAGAACAATTCGACCTTCCCACACCATGCGCCTCCTCTGCCTCCTGTCTCCTGTCCTCGGTCTCCTGTCTGTCCCCGCCTACGCCCAAGTCGCCACCTCGCGCCCCGTCGGCTATCTCGTGCAGACGATCCCCGCCGGCCAGACGCGCTCGTTCTCCGTGCCCTTCGACGCCGATCTCTCCAGCCAGTCCGGGGCTGTTGGCCGGCTCACCGCCGTCGGCGCGACCACCATTGAAAACTCTGCCGCCGGGTGGACGCCCGGTGCGTTCTCCACCGCCGCCGCGCCGTATTTCCTGCGTCTCACGAGCGGTGCCCATGCGGGGCGCTCCTTCCGTATCGTCACTCCTGAGAACACCGCCACGCGACTCACGCTCGCCAACGACGGGGTCGATCTCACCTCGCTGGGCCTCACCGTCGGCACCACTACCGGCACCACGTTTGAAATCGTCCCCGGTGACACCCTCGCCACGTTTTTCGGCACCACCGCCACCGGCGACACCCTCGTCGTCCAAGGGGCCGGTGATCCCCTCAGCGCGGATCTGATCCAGGTCTGGGGCGGTGCCGGGTGGTTGAATTTCTACTACAACACGGTGTGGGCCCGCTGGGCTCGCGACACCGACGTGAGCACTGACCCGACGCGCAACCACTTCCTCCTCCGCTCCGACCGCGGGCTCATGCTCACGCGCCGCGGCGCGACGCCGCTCACCCTCGCCGTCGTCGGTCGGGTGCTCGCCACGCCGCAACGCGCCGTACACACCCGCTCCGAAAACGCGCTGACGTTTCTCGCCACCATGCAGCCCGGCGACGTCACCCTCGGCGCGCTCGCGCTCCAAACCTCCGACCGCACCGCTGGCTGGCGCTCCTCCGCCGACCCAGCCGACGCCGACATCCTCCTCGTCTGGAGCGGCGCCACGTGGTTCAGCTTTTTCTTCAACAGTTCCGTTGGCCACTGGCAACGCGTCGGCGATGCGACGCCCAACCGCGATTCCTTCGTGATCGCATCCGGGACCCCCGTCTTCGTGCAGCGCCGCACCGCCGGCACCTCGACCGCGGACCAGACGATTAGCTTCCCGACTCCGGGTAGTTGACCTGTTCGCGGCCTCTGGGCTTTTTCACCGCATGTGGAAATGTGTCCTCGCCGCCTTCGTTTGCGCGGCGTCCGGTGGTGCGCAAACCGTCTTGCTAGATACGTTCAACGCCGGCGCGAGCGCCGGAGCGGTTCGTGCACGCACGAGCTGGGTAGGTAATACCACGCAGAATGCGACCACGCTGACGGTCGGCGGGAATGCGCGCGACGACAACGGTTGGGGCGCCACGGGACTTTCCCTCAACGCCACGGGGATGAACTTTCTCACCGTCACCGCGCAGCGCGACGCCGGTAACTCCGCCGCGACGTTCGCCATCCAGTTCGAGGACCGCGATCTCAACACGCAGATTTTCTCCGTCAGTATGTCCGCGTTCGCGATCGGCTCGCTCACGTCGGTGCATATCCCGATTACCGCTTGGACCGGCGGTTTTTCTCTGACGAACATTTCCGGCTGGAGCATCGGCGGCGGTGGGGTGGGGACGACCCCGTTGCGCATGACGTTTGACCACCTCGCGCTCAATGCGACCGCGACCACCGGCACCGTCGCACCCGGGGCGACCGGGGATTTTGGCCCCAAGACTAAAGCCACCGGCGAGAGTATCACCTTTTCGGTCACAGCTACCGGCACCGGCCCGCTGACCTACCAGTGGTTCAAGAATTCCACGACGGCCCTCTCGGCCAATCCCACGGCGACCACCGCCGCGCTCACGCTTTCTGCCCTCGTCCCCACCGACGCCGGTACTTACACGTGCACCGTCACCAATGCCGCGGGCAGCATTGTCAGCCTCGGTTTTATCCTCTCCGTGACGGCCCAGCCCGCGACGATCACGCTCGGTGCCCTCGCCGCGACCTACACCGGTACGGCGAAAGTCGTTACCGCGACCACGTCCCCGGGAGGCCTCGCCGTGGAGATTACTTACGCCGGCAATTCTGCCGCGCCCAGCAAAGCCGGCACCTACCCGGTGGTCGCGACTATCAACGATCCCCTCTACGCCGGCACTGCGACTGGCACGCTGGTGATCGCAAAAGCATCGCAACTTATCGCGCTCGGCGCGCTGCCCGCCGACCTCGTGATCGGCACGCCGGTCACGCTCAACGCCACCGCGACCTCGGGAGGTGCCGTCACGTTTGCCGTCCTCTCGGGTAGCGCCACGCTCAGCGGACCCGCCTTCACGCCGACCGGCCCGGCGCTCATCACCCTCCGCGCCACCCAAGCCGGCTCAGCGGACTACCTGCCGGCGACGGCTGATTTTTCTTTCACCACGACGAAGCGGAACCAAAGCATCGATTTTCCAGCGGTCGCCGATCAGCCGCCTACGGTGACCTCGCTCCCTCTCGTGGCGACGGCTAGCTCCGGGGCCCCCGTCTCGTTTGCCGTCGTCAGCGGCCCTGCCACCGTCACCGGCACCACCCTCCTCATCACCGGGACCGGCGTCGTGAGTGTGCGCGGATCGCAGTCCGGAAGCGACGCCTTCAACGCCGCCCCCGATGTCACGCGCACGTTTTCCGTCTCCGGGGCCGTCGTCGTGGTCGCGCCTCCCGTCATCGCCCAATCCCCGCCGAGCCGCGCGATCATTTCGGGTGGCCCGCTCACGCTCTCCGTTATCGCCGCCGGCTCCGGTCCGCTCGCCTACCAGTGGTTCAAGGAAAACCTCCCGCTTGCCGGGGCCACGGGCGACGTTTTCACGCTCGCGCGCGTCACTGCGACCGACGTCGGCAACTACCACGTCGTCGTCAGTAACTCCGCCGGCAGCGCCCGCTCCGCCACTGCCGCCGTCACCTTCGGCTCCATCGAGGTGCCGGCCGCACCGGTGATCATCCGCCAGCCCGGCCCGCAGGTTGCGATCATCGGCGGCAGTGCCGCGTTCACCGTGAACGCGCGTGGCACCCCATCGCCGTCCTACCAGTGGCGGAAAAATGGCGTCGTCATTCCCAGTGCGAGCAACGCCACGCTCACCCTCTTGCCAGTGCTCCCCACCGACGTCGGTGCCTTCGAGGTCGTCGTGACCAATGCGTCCGGGAGTGTCACCAGTTCCCTCGCTTCGTTGACGCTCGTCGCCGCGCCCACCGGTCCCGTCATCACGCGCCAACCAGCCGACGCCACCGCGATCGTCGGGCGCACCGCCACGCTGGTCGTGGCTGCCAGCGCCACGCCCGCCCCGACGTATCAGTGGATCAAGGACGGCGCGCCGCTGCCGGGTGCCACCGCCGATACGCTCACGCTGGCCTCCGTCCAGCCCGCGCAGGCCGGCCAATACGCCGTCGTCCTCACCAACGCGGCTGGCCGCGTCACCTCCCGGCCGGCGCTGCTTCGCGTGCCGCCGCGCAGCTACGCCGGCACCTATGTTGGGACGCTCGGCCCGACGGGCTCGTTTGCCCTGCATATCCGCGAAGATCATACGGGGGTGTTTCTCGGTTTCACCCCGCTGCCCCGCGCCGTCGTCATCGGCCTGGCGCTCACCCTCGACGACAGTGGTAATTTTGAAATCCGCACCACGGACAGCTTCAATTTTTCCGCCGGTCCGACCTTCAGTGGTGCGATCACCGCCGCCGGCTCCCTCACCGGCACGGCCGGCGGGCCTGAGCCTCGCGCGCTCCGGGCGAGCCGCTCCGCGGGTACCGGCCCGACGCTCACCCAAGCCGGTTACTACGATGCCGCCGTCGTCAACGCCTCCGGTCGCGTTTACGCCATCGCCGACCCCACGGGTCAGTTCCTTGCGGTCACCCAAACCGCGGACGCTTTGGACGCCGGCCTCGGCACCATCGACGCCAGCGGAACCGTGCGGGTGACAACGCTCACGCAGAGCGCCCTCACCGGGTCGGTCGCCCCCAGCACCGCGCGGCTCATGCTCACCCTTTCCGGCGGGAGCGGTACGACGAATTTTGTCGGCAGCAGCGAAACGGCGCCCACTGCTCCCGATCAGCGCCTCGTCAATAATTCCACGCGCGCCCGCGCCGGCAGCGGCGATCAAGTCGCGATCGCCGGCTTCGTCATCACCGGCGAAGAGTCGAAGCCCGTGCTCATCCGCGCGGTCGGTCCTTCGCTCGCCGGCTTCGGCGTCCCCGGTGCCGTGGCTGCGCCCGTGCTCGAACTTTTTCAGAGTGGCCAGCCGACTGCCCTCGCGCGCAACACCGGTTGGTCCATCGGTGGTTCCGCCCCGACCCTCGCGGCCGCCGCCGCCCGCGTGGGTGCCTTTCCGCTCGACACCGGCACGGCCGACGCCGCGCTCCTCACCACCCTCGCCCCCGGGGCCTACTCGGCGGTCATCAGTTCGGCCGATGCCCGCGCCGGCGTCGGGCTCGTGGAAGTCTACGACTTGTCCGGTGCCGTGCTCGGCCAACGGATCAGTAATCTCTCGGTGCGTGCCTTCGCCGGTGCGGATGCCGACACGCTGATCGTCGGCGTCGTCGTACAAGGCACCGTGCCGAAACGTCTGCTCATCCGAGCGGTGGGCCCCGGCCTCACGCCGTTTGGTGTCACCGGTGTAGTGGAAAAACCACGACTCGCGGTGTTTTCCGGGGCGGTCGAAGTTGCGCGCAACCTTGGCTGGTCCACCTCGCCAGATGCTGCGGGCATTACCCAAGCGGGGCTCGCCGCCGGCGCGTTTCCACTCGCGAGCAGCAGCGCTGATTCCGCGTTGCTGATCAATCTCGCCCCGGGTGCCTACACCGCGCAGGTCTCCGGAGTCGCCGGCACTACCGGCGTCGCGCTCGTTGAAGTCTACGAAGTACGTTGACGCCTCCCTGCTTCGTTTCGTCCAGCCCCCCCGAAACCCTATCCAGGGTCCCCGCTGTTTCCGATGGGTGAACAAACCAAGCCGATTCTAAGTTTCGGAGGAATCGACCGCTCATGGGCTTCATCAAGGGATGAATCCTTGAGAGAGCGGC
>Ga0209550_10002259_pt1 | contig 18515 bp, 15 predicted proteins | sample LauGreSuBDMM15SN_2_FD_187567 | JGI IMG/M metagenome (GOLD analysis project Ga0209550, IMG submission 187567) | Freshwater lake microbial communities from Lake Michigan, USA - Su13.BD.MM15.SN (SPAdes) (version 5) | ecosystem: Environmental > Aquatic > Freshwater > Lake | place: Lake Michigan...
CGTTTCCCGATTTATTAAAATGAATCTTAAATCAGCACCCGCGCCAGCCCCTGCCGCAGTTGTTCCGAAGAAAGAAATAAAAGCCACGGATCCGATCAAGGTTTTAGTCATCGACGAGTTTGCGTCGATTGTTGATTCGATAAAAAATACGGTTTCATCTCTCGGGTGGTCAGTCGCTGGAGCGAATAGTCCAGAGGATGCCATGGTGAGCTATTTGAAGTGCAGCACGGATGCCCATGTCGCCCGCGGCCTCCTTGATATGGCCGAGACGAAACGTATGGGGGGACACTTTTCGGAAGCGCTCGTTGTTCCGACTGTGGCAGACGACAATGCGCCAGATATCATTTTGATGAGTTTGGCCTTCAACAATAACGCGGCATTAAGCTTCGCTCAATTGCTGAAATCCATCCCAGTTCTTAAAAACGTGCCCATTGTTGCTCTGTCTCTCAAGACGGCAACAACCGAGCAGAATGATGGCAAGAAAGTCGGGATTACCGATTTTATCACCAAGCCTATCAATTTCGGAGAGTTGCCGGATAGCGTGATGGCAGCGCTGGGTGTCGACATTACACCGCTTTATTTTTCTGCAGAAGGGATCGTTCAGGTCGCCGTTCTGCCGCAGGCTCTTTCCGAAAGTGGCTCCCGTCTCTTTGCTCGGCAGGCGAAGAAAAAGATAGCGGGCCTTGTGAATGCCGGCTTCCATCAAATCCTCATTGATATGACAGAGGTGACCAATGTTGGAGTTCCCATTCTCCGTGCGCTTACGACTATCATCAATGAAGGGGTGGCGCTCCAAATGGAATGGCGCATCGTAGGGGCTGCGTCTGTTCTTGCGACACTTCCAGCCATTGTGGTTACCAATATGAAATTGCCCGCTTTGAAAGATATTTCGAATCCTTTTCAGGGTATTGAGACTGTTCCAGTATATGAGACACGCGATGCGGCTATAATTTCTTTTTAGGGATACTGACTGCATGTCTTCGCCTTTAGTAATAAGTCAGGAGCAGGGTTTGAATCTTCAACTTCTTGAGTTCATTTCGGAGGGGAAGAGTTACGCTTGCGATCTGCTCTGGGTCAAAGAAGTGCTGCGCGCTCCCGCCGTAACGCCAGTACACTTAGCGCCATCGTATGTGCGCGGCGTTGTTCATCTCCGTGGACAGATACTCACTGCGATTGATCTTGAGTTTCGTCTAGGATTAAAGGGTGGCGTAGCCCGACCGTCAAACCGGTGTATTGTTTTTAAGACTGCATCGGATCTCTCGCGTTTGCCCGTCCCTCCAGTTGATGCCTATATGGTAGATAGCGATCGTACGGGTCTCTTGGTGGATTCTATTGGGGATATTCTTCCTTCCGGGTTTCGCATTCTGGCTTCTCCACCGGATATTTTGAGTGGGCTAGATACACGTTTTATTTTAGGCGTAATTAGCGGTTCACAAGGTTTAACGACCGTTCTCAATGTTGGTGAATTTATCTCCCAGTTAGAACCCATGAAAAGCCATTCGTGATGACCGGTACTATCAAAAAAGGCGTTCTTAAAATAAACGCAAATGAGACTTTTGGAGGAAGTCATGTGGTTGATATTTCAGCACAAATTTCGGAATTCCTTAAAAAAAGTTTTACGCAAATCGTTCTCGATTTATCGAAAACCCATACTCCTGATGCGGGGACAATAACTCTCATTCATGCACTGGCTAATGAGTCAATGAGCCGTGGTATGCGGTTGCAAATCGATGCGGCCTCACTCGAGTGCTCCTATCTTTTAAACGTCATGCGCCTAAGTCGACAGGTCGACCTCACTTTAACCCAAAGCGAATCATGAGCGTGGGGGATCGAGAAATGCTCGACCTGTTTTTTCAGGAATCAAGCGAGCACTTACAGACATTGGAGAGCGATCTTATTGCCTTGGAGGCCAGCCCAGAGGATACATCGCGACTGAATAGTATTTTTCGTGCTGTGCACAGCATCAAGGGTGCTGCTGGATTCTTTGGTTTCGCTCCCATCGTCGGATTAGCCCACGTCATGGAGAGCGTGATGTCGCTATTGAGAGACGGCAGCATGCAGGTGGATGCTGCGATCGTGAGTCTCCTCATTTCGACTACGGACAAACTCAACGTCATGCTGGCCGATCCAGATCGTGCCGGCGAGGTCGCTTGTGCGAATGAAACTAACGGATTGAAGTCACTGATCTCGGGTGAGAATCCTGCGAAATCCGCCCAACCCGAAGTTAAATCCAATAACCTCCCTGAGCCTATCGATTTTGATGTTCAAGGAATATTGTCTTCTTTTGAGATTCGTGAACAGGACCTGATTCCAGCTCTCAAGCATGGTCGGAATTTTTATGTGATTCAATTTGCTGTTTCTGCTGATCTCGAATCCCAGCAGCAAAATCTGGGAACTTATTTCCGCGAGTTAGAATCCTTAGGGCAGATCATTGATATTCATACATCCGTTCCTGACGGCACTAGTATTTCCAATTGTTCTGAGGTTGACCCTCGGGTCATGATTTTTTTCGCAACGGCTCTGGATGCTCTTCTTTTAAGCGATGCTTTGAAGTTGGATGAGAGTCGTTTTCATGTTGTTCCTGCTGATGCTCTGGGCAGTTGGGTAAAAAAGAAACCTGTCGCAGGCAATTTGCCGCAGGCCAGTTTTCCGGTGACATCACCTGATGTGGCTTTGGGCTTAGGCGGTCAGCATGACGCCGCGGCACTCGTTTCAATCAAGCCTTCAGCTATCGCGGTCAAAAATGAGGGAACTCCATCAGAAGCGATCGATCCCAAGCCAATTCCTAATACTCGCCGCAAAGCGGAGGAAACGATCCGCATCAATGTGGGACTACTTGACACGCTGATGAATCTGGCTGGAGAAATGGTTCTTGGCCGCAACCGACTTATGCGATTAGCCGTTCGGGCAGATGAGAACGAGGGCGTTGAAGGGCTTCAATCGATCGTTCAGGAAATCAGCTCGGTCACATCCAGCTTGCAGGATACGATTATGCGGGCCCGTCTCCAGCCGGTCGGAAGTCTTTTTGGCAAGTTCACCCGCATCGTTCGTGATCTGAGTCACAAGCTGGATAAAGAAATCCAGTTGGAAATCTTTGGTGATGATGTGGAGCTTGATCGCACTCTTCTCGAAGGTCTCTCGGATCCGCTCACGCACCTTGTTCGCAATAGCGTGGATCACGGTATTGAGATGCCAGCGGCTCGCGTAGCTGCAGGTAAATCGTCATGTGGGCTGATACGTCTTTCTGCAGCGCACTTGGCTGGACGTGTTCAAATTGAGGTTCTCGATGACGGCGGGGGTATGGATCCCCAAAAGCTCAAAACGAAGGCGATTGAAAAAGGTATCATTACACCCGAACAGGCGAGCCGCATGTCGGACGAGGATGCTCTACAACTCATCTTTGCGGCCGGATTTTCCACAGCCGCGGCGCTGAGTGATATTTCTGGTCGTGGCGTCGGAATGGACGTCGTGAAAACCAACATCGAAAAACTCGGTGGCCATGTCGAAATCGATTCCCGCAAGGGAGCAGGCACGCGTATTATCATCCGTCTCCCGCTCACGTTGGCGATTGTTCCGGCTTTGATTGTGGGTTGTCAGGGGACGCGTTATGCGATTCCGCAGATCAACGTAGAGGAGGTGGTCCATCCAGGTGGAGAATTTCCTCTTGAGATTCTCGGTGGCGCACAAGTTTTGCGGCTTCGTGGTGAAATTAAGCCGATTATCAATTTGGCTTCGATTCTTGGATTGCCGGAAAACACAGATCCGAATCGCTCGCAGTTTGTCATTATTCTTCAACTCGATCACATGGATTATGGCGTGCTTGTCGATGAGATCGTGAGCACGGAGGAAATTGTGGTCAAACCTCTTGGTCGCCATATTCGCACAGTGCCATTTTATTCCGGCGCCACATTGTTGGGGCAAGGCGAAATCGCTCTCATTCTCGATCCTACCGCATTGGCTCAAGGTCGCATTTCTGTTAACCAAAATACGCTCAATGCGGCAAAAACATCTCTCCCGAATGCCGGAGAGACTAGCGACGAGCGGGCTCTCGTTTTTCAGGATGGCGAAGGCGAGGTTTTTGCCATTCCCCTCAAGAGCGTTATGCGTGTGGAGCATGTTCAAACCAAAGATATCGAGCGGATCGGTAGCATCGATTGCCTCCGAAAAGATCACTCCAAGACACTACGCCTCGTTCGACTTGGAAACGTACTTCCGCTACCGACTCCTCCGGCCCTCGGGCAGGAAATGTTCGTCATCGTTCCTCGACCTCCCTATGACCAAATCGGCATCGTAGCCGGTCGAATTGTGGATTCCGTAGACTTCTCGAATCACGTCATTGACGCCAAAACATTTGCCGCCAAGGGAGTTCTTGGAACAGTGCAGTTATTGGGTCGCCTCACTCTTGTCATCGACTGCGAATCACTCGTTTCTATTTTGAACGATCAAGCCAATCCCTCCGAAGTCTTTGCTGACGCCCAGTTTCTTTTAACTCAACCCTAATGAGCCATTTTAATCGCCCTGCATCATCAATTCCATACACACCAAACCATGAAAATTAACCTCTCCACCCGTCTCATCATCAGCACGGCCATAAGCGGACTTATTCCCTTAATTGCACTGGCTCTCTACGGACTGAATTCCGCAGACAAAATTGCAAAAAACGCCCAGAAGGAACTTCTTTCGATTTCCGAATTTGCTATCGAATCCATCGAGCGCAACCTTTTTGAAAGGTATGGGGACGTTCAGGCATTTGCACTGAATAGTGTCTTGCAAGAATTTTTCAGCGCCTCACTTCAAAATGCCACTGACCTTACCGCGGCGATTGATAACTACATCAAGCTGTATGGAATGTATAAGCTGAGCATGGTTGTGGATGCTCAAGGGCGTGTGGTTGCGGTGAATAGTGTCGATGCCAAGGGTAAACCTATTGATTCCAGTTATTTGATTGGGAAGAACTTTTCAAATGAGCCTTGGTTTATCGATGCCCGAGAAGGTCGCTTCACTTCTTCCAAGTCCCTGTCCGGAACGGTAATCAGCGAGGCCATGCGTGATGAGGATGTGAAAAAGGCCGCTTCTCACAATGACTTGGTTGTTGGATATTCCGCTCCCATCTTTAGCAAAAAACAAGAGTTCATCGGCGTGTGGAGAAACCTCGCGGATTTTGGCCTTGTGGAAGAAATTCTCTCCAAAATATACGAGCGCCTGAAACTCAGAGGCCTGAACTCGACCGAAATCAATCTCATTGATCTTAAAGGCACGGTCCTTTCCCAATTTGATCCCAATGCCACAGGAGCTGAGGAGTTTGTCCACGATCCACGAGTCATTTTAACTCAAAATCTCGTCCAAGAAGGATATGAGTCCGCCAAAAAAGCAACCGCGGGTGAATCTAGCTTTGCGCGTGAATATGACCAGAAGCACAAAGAATGGGCGGCGGCTGGATTTGCTAAAACAAAAGGGGCACTCGGATATCCCGATTCCAAATGGGCGCTCATTATTCGTGTCGATGAGCAGGAATTGCTCCGTAATGTGGTGTTGAATACCTGGATCATCTCGGCTTGTGCTGTTTTGTTCATGTTCACTGCCGCCTTTATTATTGGGCGGTCAATCAGTAAACCGATCGTGGCCTGTGTTGAGGTCGTCAAACAGCTCGCGAAGGGCGATCTGACTGGCAGCATCAAATTGAAGCGTTCGGATGAGGTCGGTGTTCTTGCCTCTTCCGTTGACACCTGTATTCAAAACCTTCGAAAGATGGTTGAGGAGATCACCCACACGTCGCAGTCGCTCACGGAATCTTCCAAGGTTCTTACCGAAACCGCCAACTCTCAAGCTGCTGGTGCCGAACAAACCAACGTTCAAGCTCACACGGTTGCTGCCGCCGGTGAACAATTGGCGATTAATTCCAAGTCGATGACGCTTTCTGCCGGTGAGATCAATCAAGCTTCGACCTTGGTTGCTGCCGCATTGGAAGAAATGTCCTCGTCTATTCAAGAGGTGGCCCGTAACTGCACGCAGGAATCGGAAATTGCCCGCAAGGCCGATATTCAAGCCCGCCAGACTCGTGACCTCATGCTCAAACTGGATGACTCCGCGCGCCAAATTGGAAAAATCGTGGAGCTCATCAACCGTATCGCGGAGCAAACCAACTTGCTTGCACTCAATGCCACGATTGAAGCTGCGAGCGCCGGTGAAGCTGGTCGCGGGTTTGCGGTCGTCGCTAACGAAGTGAAAGAACTAGCCCGCCAGTCGGCTGCTGCCACGGAGGATATTCGTCGTCAGGTTAATCTCATTCAGGAAAATACAGCCAACTCGATGGGAGCCATTGATGATGTCGCGAAGGTCATCGAACAGGTCAGCCAGATTGCGGGAAGCATTGCTGCCGCTGTGGAGGAACAATCTGCCACAACATCGGAAATCGTGCGTTCGTTGCACAATGTGACTTCCTCAACAAAAACCCTCTCGGAAAATGTCAAAAATGCGGCCTCAGGAGCAGATGAAGTGTCTCGCAATATCAATGGCGTTTCCCAAGCGGCCAGCGAATCCGCAAAAGGGGCCTCCCGAATCAGTTCAAGTGCAGGGGAGCTGAGTCATCTGGCTGGATCTCTCGTTCAGCTTGTTAACCGCTTTAAATTGTAGCGGATTTTGATTCATGCGAGTTCTTGTTGTTGATGATTCCGCCCTCTATCGGAAGATCCTTTCGGAGGCAGTATCCTGCGTTTCGGGGACTGAGGTTGTGGCGGTATCCAGCGGCCCGCTCGCCCTAAAACGTCTCGATTCGGAGACGTTTGATCTCGTTCTGTTGGATGTTTTCATGGACGAAATGAACGGGCCCGAGGTGCTTGAAAAAATCAGGCGCTCGCACTCCCAAGTTTCTGTTGTGATGGTGAGTGGCGCCACCGGGCGCGATGCCGCCATCACCATTGGATGTCTTGCCAATGGCGCTATGGATTTTATTCCGAAACCAGCCAGTGGGTCTTTTGAAGCGGGATTGGAAGTGTTGAAGTCCGATATTCGCAAAGCGATCACCATGGCGCGTATTCATGGGCTGACGGCATTAGCAGAGTCCGCGAAAAATCCAACGCAAGTCGCCATATCTGCGCCTCCATTAAATCAGCCTCCAATGAAGCGACTTCAACCGCCTCCGTTTCTGGATTTGCTGTTGATTGGTGTGTCGACCGGCGGGCCGAGGGCTCTTGCCGATTTGATTCCCCTTCTTTCTGCCAAACTGCCCGTGCCAGTCTTGCTGGTGCAACATATGCCGCCAGTCTTCACAAAGTCCCTCGCGGAGCAGTTAAATAAATCTTCAGAGCTTTCTGTGAAAGAGGCTGAAGATGGTCATTTGCCAATACCAGGCGACGTTCTTATTGCTCCTGGCGGTTTCCATATGGAAGTCGTTCGAAATGATTCCGGAAAACTTCAGACCCGATTGTCCAGTGCGCCACCCGTGCAATCCTGTCGCCCTTCTGCGGATGTCCTTTTTCAATCCGCTGCTGCCTGCAAACTGCGCGGCGCTGTGGCCGTCATCCTTACGGGCATGGGATGTGATGGTGCAGATGGAGTAGCTAGTTTGAAGAACTCCTGCCCCGTATGGTGTATTGCTCAGAATCAGGCAACGTGTTCCGTCTATGGAATGCCGCAAGCCGTTGTGCTGAGAAATTTGGATGACGAGATTTTGCCCCTCAATGAGATCGCTCAGCGAATCAATAAGATCTTTCGAGTCTAAATCAACGGGTCATATGGAAAACAGGGCACATGTTTGATTTCTCCCAAAACGAATCCCACTTGGCCATCCTCTCGCAATACGTTGCACAGGCATGCTGCATCCATCTGGGTGAGGAGAAGCGCTATCTTTTTGAGGCACGACTGGGGACAATCATATCGGAGTCGGGTGCGCGGGACATCCCGGAATTTATTCAATTGGCAAAAGCGGATACCGCGGGTCGGCTCCGTGATAAAATCATTGATTCCATGACAACGCACGAGACCTATTGGTTTCGTGATACGCGTCCTTGGGAATCGCTGGAGAATTCGATTCTGCCACACTTGGGGAGTCTTTTGCGCACTGGGACAAAAGCCCGTATCCGAATCTTGTGTGCGGCTTGTTCTTCAGGACAGGAACCGTATTCCATCGCGCTTCTGCTCCATAAACTTCAAGCCGAAGGCCGCTTGCCAGGCGTTAATCTTTCCTCGTTTGAAATTGTCGCCTTTGACATTTCGCCGGGAACACTTTTTCTCGCAGCGGCAGGACGATACAGCCAGTTGGAGATTTCTCGTGGCCTACCTCAATACTGGAGGGACAGCTTTTTCGAGGCCACGCCCGGCAACACTTGGACGCTCAAGCCGAATGTTCGTTCAATGGTCTCCTTTAAGCGCCGCAATTTGCAGGATGATATGTCGTCACTCGGTCTTTTTGATTTGCTGCTCTGCCGAAATGTCGCCATTTATTTTCAAGAGGATTTTAAGAAGGATCTTTTTAACCGATTGGCTAAGATTATTTATCCGCACGGATATATGATGCTTGGCGGGACTGAGTCCCTGCTATCCCATCACGATGTTTTCGCAATGGAGCAAGTGGTTGGCTCCATTTTCTACAAACGTAAGCCATAAAATTTCGTCCCAATCGTCTGACCAATTCAACAAATATGGAAAACCAACAAATACAACCTGCAGGCTCTTCGAATACGGATTCTTTCGACAACTGGATTGAAAGTATCAGGCATCTATCCAAAAGCATCGCGAGCAAGATGAACAACTCGCTTCGTCAAATTGATGATATTAACATGCGTGTTCGTTTGCTGTCCTTTAACGCGCAAATACAAGCTGCCAAAGCGGGAGATGCGGGACGGACATTTGCCGTGGTCGCGAATGAAATTGGCAACCTCTCGACCAACACCGCTCGAGTAGCCGAGGGATTAGCTCAAGAGACAAAACAGGACATCACCCAGCTTTCGGACATCAGCAGTCGATTGGATTCCGTCGTTCGGGGGGCACGACTTGTGGATCTGGCCATGACCAATATTGATCTCATTGATCGCAATCTCTACGAGCGTTCCTGCGACGTGCGCTGGTGGGCTACGGATTCGAGTGCGGTGGAAGCCCTCACTAATCTAGGCCCTGATTCATCCCGCTTCGCCTGCGAGCGTTTGGGAGTGATCCTCAATGCCTACACTGTTTACTACGACATTGTGTTGTGCGATTTGAATGGCACCGTGATCGCCAATGGTCGCTCAGGTCGCTTCAAATCGATCGGAATGAACGTGGCGGCCAACGACTGGTTCCGTAAAGCCCGCACATCCGCGAGCGGGGATGATTTTGGGTTCGAGAGCGTTCACTCGTCGCCTTTAGTTCAAGGGCAGCACATTCTTGCCTATTCTTGCGGCGTTCGTCGCAACGGCCAATCCAATGGGGAATTGATCGGCGTGCTGGGTATCCTTTTTAACTGGGAAGCCCTCGCACAGACGATCGTTCACCGCACGCCACTCTCACCTTCGGAAAAAGATGTCTCCCGTGTTTGCATCATTGATTCAGCGGGACATGTCCTTGCTGACACAAAAAATGCGATTCTCAAAGAGCGCATCAATCTCCCTCAATTGGACGCTCTCATCCACCAAGGGAAAGGCTTTGTGATTGGCGATTATAACGGGACGCACACGCTCTTTGCCTTGGCGGTCGCTCCTGGTTATGAAACCTATTCGACCGGTTGGAACTCGCTGATCATTCAACAAATGGCCTCGTAGTTTCCAAGTGCCATTTTTTCAATCAACCCCGCACCCTATATTGTCTTATGAAAATCCTCGCCGTTGATGATTCTATGCTGATCCGTCGCCTTGTGGCCTCTGCAGCCTCCGTGCTGGGAGCGGAGTGTGTTACTGCTGAGGATGGCAAGATCGGGGTGGATCGCCTCGAAGCTGATCCTTCCGGTTTTTCACTCGTTTGTCTGGATTGGAATATGCCAAACATGAATGGCCTAGATTTTCTCAAGCATATCCGTGCAGATGGTCGTTGGAAGGATCTGCCCGTTCTCATGTTGACCACCGAAGGCAGTAAGGACGCCATTATCACTGCCATCAAAGCCGGCGCGACGGCTTACATGACGAAGCCTTTTTTCGAGAAGGATCTCCAAACGAAAATGCTCGACTGCCTTGGCATGGGCTTTGAGTAGAAAGCAACGCCACGAGGGCGCTTGCACGCTTCCTAGGAAAACAATTCTAAAGCGCCTGAGGTATTTGCGATTATTGATGTTTGCATCTTAATTTTCGTGTGGTTAGTATTTTGAATTCACCCCCCTTATATGAAGATTCTTTCCGTTGATGATTCTTGTCTCATTCACCGTATTGTTGAGTCTACTGCATCTGTTTTTGGTGCCCATTGCGTGCCAGTTTCCGATTGCCAACTGGCTTTGCGTACATTGCAGTCAGATCCACTTGGATTCTCCTTGGTTTGCATTGATTGCAATACGCCCAAGAGTCATGGGCTCCAATTTCTCGCTGAAATGCGCGCCGATGAACGGTGGATGGCTCTCCCAGTTCTGATATTCACCCCAACCGGGAGTCGTGATGCCATGCTGGAGGCGATCAAGGCCGGCGCGACAGCATTCATGTCCATGCCTTTTGTAAAAACAGATCTGCAGGCAAAAATGCTTGCGTGTTTAGGCCCTGAAACATTGATGGTCTGAGTTTTTTCGGTTTGTTTGCATTTACTCGGCAGGTGGAAGTAAATATCACGCTGGGATGTCTAATTCGCTCGTGAAGGTCGGGGTCGTCCAAAATGCTTGCACAATGGATGTGGAAGCCAATCTCGCTGCCGCATTGCGTGGCATCAAGGAAGCTGCGGCCAAGGGGGCGAATATCATCTGTCTTCAGGAGCTTTTCATGTCGGTTTACTTCTGTCAGATCGAGGATCACAAATATTTCAGTCTCGCGGAATCCATCCCCGGGCCGACGACGGACTTGTTTCAATCCCTCGCGCGTGAACACGAGGTGGTGATCATTGCTTCTCTCTTCGAACGTCGCGCTCCCGGGCTCTACCACAACACGGCGGCTATCATCGATGCGGATGGATCTTTTTTGGGAAAATACCGGAAGATGCACATTCCTGATGACCCGCTTTTTTACGAGAAGTTCTATTTTACTCCTGGCGATCTTGGGTTCCGTGCGTGGGATACGAAGTTCGGCCGCATCGGGGTCTGTATTTGTTGGGATCAATGGTATCCCGAAGCGGCTCGGCTCACGGCCCTCCAAGGGGCACAAATTTTATTCTATCCGACGGCCATCGGATGGCATCCCTCAGAGAAAGCGAAATACGGCGAGCGCCATCATTCCTCATGGGAAACCGTGCAGCGGGGGCATGCCATCGCGAATGGGTGCTACGTCGTCGCACCGAACCGCATCGGTCATGAAGCGCCGGATGGGGGTGATGGTATTGAGTTCTGGGGCCAAAGCTTTGTAGCCGATCCCTCGGGTCAGATCCTTGTACGGGGCTCGGTGGATCAACCAGAGGTGCTCGTGGTTGAGGTCGATCTGGAGGTCGTCGATACGCAACGCACCCATTGGCCATTCCTTCGCGATAGGCGCATCGATTTTTACGGCGATATCACGCGGCGTTTCATAGACTGAGCTTCATGCGAATCAATGAAGCTGTTTTTGAGCGAAGCCATCCGGATATTGACAACTGTCCCGTCGATGAGGTGCCGGAGTTCGCCTTCATTGGTCGATCCAATGTAGGGAAGTCGTCACTTCTCAATTTGCTTGTCGGTAAAGCCGGTCTGGCAAAGGTTTCGCAGACTCCTGGGCACACACGCCTGATCAATTTTTTTAAAATCAACGGCCAATGGCGTCTCGTCGATCTGCCCGGCTATGGCTACGCCAAAGTGGCGAGGGACAACCGCTCCAAGTTCGAACAATCGGTCGCAAATTTCCTAGGGTTGCGTCCGAATCTGGTACGCATCTTTGTCCTCATTGATTCCCGCTTGGAGCCCCAGGTGATCGACGTCGAGTTTGTGAGTTGGCTTTGCGAGTTGCAGCGGCCGTTCGCGCTAGTTTTCACGAAAGCCGACAAACTCAAGCCAGGACCACTCAAGAAGAATGCCGATCAGTTCCTTGCGGCCATAGCCGAGTGGTGTTCTGAGCCACCCGAGTGTTTCTTTACCTCCACCAAGACGAGGGATGGACGCTCGAGCATCTTGGGGTATATCGGCCAGCAACTCTGAGCTGAGCGACTACCCGACCACGAGGCTCAATCCGGGAGGCGGGTTCTCGCCGAGCAATCCGGTTTGGTCTGCGGTAACGACGGAGACAACCTCGTCGAGCACGCGGCGGCGGACCTCATTGAGGCCCCAGTGGCGTAGCTCAGATTGGATTTGGTTGCGGCAACTTTTGGGGACATCGATCGGTCGAAGACCCGTAAGCCTTGCCGCACGCAACCAAGCCGCGCCTGCTTCGGGACGGATCGACTCGGCAACTTCGGTATCCCTCAGCGATTCCCATATCTCGACGACGACCTCGGGCGGAAGAATCTGGTCGGCTCCCGCATGTAAGAGGACTCGCGTCAGCAGGCGACCAAGGGCTTTCCAAAGGGCGGTATTTTGGGGATTCGTTGCAATGGCGATGGCAAGACGTCGGGCAAGTACGGAGCGAGTTTCGACGGGTAGCGACTCGAGCGCGCCGGCAAGAAGAGCGATCTCCGCTGACGGCGTGCATCCATCGCGCCATTCCTTAGCGGCTACATTCCAGATAGTGGTGGCTTGTTCAGCATGGAATCCCGCTGCGACGCGCCTAGCGCAAATCCAACGTTGAATTTTGATCGCTCCTGAAGGGTGCATGGGAGTCTCGGTGAGGATTTTTGCAACAATATTAACCCGCTCTGAATCCCCTGGCATTCCGCATCCTGGTCGCAGGAGGTAGCCGGTCACTTGAAACCATGTTTCCTCGCTGTCAGTCGATGTGCTGCGCTGGGGAGCAAGATTCAACCAAGAATCGAAGAGGGCTCGGACAATCCCGCCGTTCCACTCCGCTTTTGGAGATCCCATGGCCTTCTCGGCAGCCGAAAAAACGGCATTGGCGGTGAGTTTTTGATTCGATTTGCGGGATCCATCGAGATACGCCGCCATCACATCCGCTGTTCGCTCGACAGCATCGCTGGGGATCGATGCGCTTTTTTTTGCCGTCACTGCTGTCGTAGTCACGATACCGCGAAGTGAGAATTCGAGGGGCCAAGGGCGTTCCCATCGCAATGCGGGATCATCGCACAGAAGCTCGACTCGGAGGAGGCCGGTGGATCGCAATGTCGTGCGGAGTTTCACTCGGACATTGGGATCCTTTGGGATTTTTGATCCCTCTGGCGGTTTGAGGAGCGTTTCTGCGGGTGGGAGATCGGTGAAACCAGAGTCATCTCGGCGGACGATGGTTCCGGTTTTGTCGCGGGGACGTCGCCCATGGCGGAGAAGTGCAAAGGTGGCTGCCTTGCCTATGAGTGCTTTTAAGCCCTTCTGACGGGCGATCTGTGGAGACTCCGGCTCTGAGCCTTGTGGGAGAACGCAGAGCAGGTTTCCACCGCCCACATCAATGTAGTAAGAGTGGGACGCTCCGGCCTCGATTTGGGAACGATCGCCGATGGCCTTGAGATGGAGGTATCGAGCGGCTCCGCAGGCCACAGCGAGATCGGGGTGAGGATTTTCCAAAACGCACGGCGAGCGACCGTCCTGCCAGCGGGTGAGGTGCTCCAAAATGATTTCGCGAATCGCCGGGGCTCGGGTGAGTCCGCCGTTGAAAAGCAAGAAATCCACGGGTTCACGTTCACGAAGGAAATCAGCCAGATGCCGAGTGATGGCGGCATCTTTGGCATAGGGGAGCCCCATTTCGCGGAGGCCACTCGTGGCTTTGAGTGGACGCTCACCGGCGCCGACTACAGGAAAGAAACCATCGAGAAGCACTGTTGCGATTTCGGCTTCGGTGATCTCGGTGCGGAGGGTTCCAGATAACAAAGAAGCGCCCGGTTTCGCAACGGCGACGGGCCATATATGCGTGGGGTCGGTTTTTTGTGAAAGGCTTTCCTCTTTGATCTCCCGACTGCGTGAGACCAATTGAGCGAACGTTCCTGCAGGAAGCTGACCATCAGGAACAAGCCGCTGCTCCAAAAAATGGGCCAATGCTAAATCGAGGTTATCACCGCCGAGTAAAAGATGGTCGCTGACAGCAATTCGCTGGAGGCCAGGAAGTCCATTTTCTTGAGCTGCATCGATGGCAAATAAACTGAAGTCTGTCGTGCCGCCCCCGATATCCACGACGAGAACGTGGGACTTGCGGCCAGCGTTCGCCAGAGAGCTTAATCCATCGCGGTTCTTCTCCATCCAAGCATAAAAGGCGGCCTGCGGTTCCTCGAGGAGAATAGTGGATTCAGGGAAGCCCGCTTCCTTCGCGGCTTCGAGAGTGAGTTGTTGGGCGGCGGGGTCAAAGGACGCCGGGACGGTGATGGCAAGATCCTGATGGGCGAGGGGAGCATCAGGATGCGCCGCGTTCCAAGCCTGAGCGAGATCTCGCAACAAGGTCGATAGGGCCATCACGGGGCTCAGTTGGTCTTCGGCAGAGATATCAGCAGTCCCCAATGGCAAAAAGCGCGCGCGGCGGTCAGCGGCATGATGGACGAGCCAAGACTTGGCAGAGCTTATGACGCGTCCAGGAACTTCGCCCGAGCGGGATCTCGCCCACTGACCAGTGATCCACGATTTTTTCGTCGCATCGGCGGGCAAATACAAAAAGGAAGGTAATGTCGAATGGGATGCAGACGAGTGAGCGGTCTCTTGCTGAGGGATTTCTAAAACGGTGGAAGGGACGTCGTGATCGGACGCCGGGATTGAGGCGAGTGCGCAGTTCGTCGTTCCGAGATCAATGCCAATGCGGTAGCGGACCATCGGGCTTATTGCATTCGCACGTTGAATTCCAGCTTCCACTTCTCGCCGGTGGGTGGATGAACAAAAAAGATCTCTAGGTTGCCCAGTTCACTCACGCGGCTTTCGATACGAACGGGGATTTCCTCACCAGCGGCGTGACCCGCAGGGGGAGGGATCGCCGCTTCGAGCTTGGCGGATTCCTCCAAAACTGACGCATCCGCAAGCACCTCTCCCGCCAGATCGATGGCACGAATATCCGAATGGAAGAAACGGAATTCGGATGTCTCGCCAGTATAGAGAAAAAATTCCTGGCCGGTGATTTCATGTTGAGAGCCTTCCTCCATGCCTTGCGGCGCGATGCAGAGGGCCTTTGTTGCCAGACGGCGCCCGGGTACGGCCATGCCGCTGGATTCCATGCCGATGTAGTAGGATCTTGCTGTACCGGACTTGATACGAAGTCCCTTGCCGGTGCGACGAAGGCGGGCATAAACGGCAGCCCCGATTGCGACAGCGTGGTCGGGTTGCGCTCCTGCCAGCTCCCGCGCTGGCTTGCCAGACCAAAGGGAGAGGACCTCAATGACGCGTTTTCTGAGCGGTGAGGCATTAAAAATACCTCCATTAAAAAGAACGGCATTGGGAACCAAAGTGCCGCTAGTTCCGCTGGTCGACAAATCCCTGTTCGCTTGGGCTCGGGTCAAAAAGCGAGCGAGGTGTTTCGAGATCGCGGCATCGGATGCATAGGGGAGCCCCGACTCACGGAGTCCACCCGGTCGGCGAGTGACGGGCATGTCGTTTTGACCGACAACGGGGAAAAATCCATCGACCACGATCTCTTGAACTTCAGATTGAGTGAGCGACGCGCTCACTGTTCCAGCAAGAAGTCTGCTGCTCCGCGAAGGGATAGCAAGTGAGACTTCGGCAAGGTTGGGATTCGAGAGGAGCGATTCTTTTCCTGCGCGAACGGCTTGAACAAGTGCAAGGAATTGCCATTCGTCCAGAGTGGTTCCTGCCGTAGTTAGTTTTTCAGAAATGGCATGGGCTAGGGCGAGGTCCATGTTGTCACCGCCAAGAAGGAGATGCTCACCCACAGCAACGCGCTCGAGCGAGAGGTCGCCTGCTTGGCTCGTCACCGATATCAAACTGAAGTCGGCCGTGCCGCCACCCACATCGCAAACAAGAATCAAATCCCCGTCGCTCACTTGCTTTCTCCACTCAAGACCGTGGCTTTCCAGCCAAGCGTAGAAAGCGGCCTGAGGTTCCTCGAGAAGTGTCACTTCGCCAAGGCCGGCCAATTTTGCGGCTTCCAGCGTGAGCCCACGCGCGGCTTCATCAAATGACGCAGGCACAGTGATCACCACATGGGCGGGATCCAAGCTGGCTGAAGGGTGGGTGGATTTGACGGATTCCAGCAGGTGAAGGAGAAGTTGGTGAGAGACCTCGAGCGGTGACCATTTTTCGGAAACAACAGCACTTCCCCAAGGAAGGATCGGGCCCCGCCTGTCTGCGTGCGGATGGCACAGCCAGCTCTTTGCGGAAACAATCAACCGGTCGGGTTGCAGTGCCCCACGATCCCGAGCAAAGATGCCGGCGAACCACTTTTGAGTTTCTTTTTTCCAAGGGAGTGGGGGACCACCATCAGGGAACTCGCCCTCTGTAGGAATGTAGATCGCGGAGGGAAGTAGAGATTTCTCTCCGATGCCATTGGCTGTGACAACTTGGGTGAGGGGAAGGATGTCAGGCAAGCCGACCTCACCGGCGCTCGCGATGGCACAGTTACTTGTGCCCAGATCGATTCCAAAAAAGGTATCCATTTTTAAATTGAGAATTTTATTTTCAAACGAGACGAGCGGTTTTTTAGGAGGCGCCGAGTTCGACTTCCGCTGGCGCCAAGACGGGCCATGGACGCTGGTCGTTGGTGCCAGTGACGCGGGGCAACTTCACCGAGCGGGCGACCCAACCGGGATGAAGGAGTTTTCCGGTGTAGGGAGGATTTTCCGGAACGGCTCCGAGCAAACGATGCGCGGCGGCATCGTACCCACTAGCAAGGACAACATTGTCACCCTCGTTGCCAGTGTGGATAGCAGCGATCTCAAAATACTCTTCCAGCACCTTGCGGCAGCCCGCGTGAACGACCCGTGCCGCCACGCCGAGTTGTTGATCACTGGCACCCGCCACGTCTTCTTTCACGAAATCCACCAAACGGCCCTGTTCCTGTAACAAAGCCAGAAAAGCGACGATCTCCGCTTCCGCTCGAGGTGGAGGCGGTGGGGGAGCGCATGGCGCCATCGGAGCTGACTCCACTGCGGGTGCGCCTTGTTGCGTTGAGGCTTTGGCTGCAAAAAAGAGCACAACCAATCCCAGTAGAGCCGAGCTGATTTCAATGCCTGCCTTCAGATTGGGATCAGGATAAAAAATGGCGCTGGCATTCAACGCCAAAACCAATCCTCCAGTACCCATTAGTAATTTCTTAACCATGACGGAAAGTGTGAGAGGGCGATTCGAGAAAGGCAATGGCCATTGCAGTCAAGGATTGTCCACCCACAAAAGAGTTTTGCGTTTGTTGTTTGATTTTTCCGATCACCTGTTTGACACTGCTATTCATTCAGCACCCGTAGCTCAATTGGATAGAGTGCCGGCCTCCGAAGCCGTAGGTTGTGGGTTCGACCCCCGCCGGGTGCAGTTTCCTCCCAACCGCGTAGCAAGCTGAATAAACCAGATTGTTCACACTGATCGATGTGGGGAGGAATATTTTTGATTCTCAGATCTCCGAGTTCGCCCAATCTTTTTATTCCTGTGAGTTGCGAATTTCAAAAATGATCTGTTGTTTAGGATTGCGGGCGAGGGGACGAGTATTATATATTACCTTCTTCAGTTGCCGGCGTGGCGGAATTGGCAGACGCGCGCGACTCAAAATCGCGTATTTTACGATGTGTCGGTTCGATCCCGACCGCCGGTAGTCCCACCTTATTTTCGAGGTGGGGGATCGTTTACTCGACTCTCACAGCGCTGAGTTTTTTGTTACTCTGGTTTTTCCCTTCGAGTGGAATGAGTGTCCGCTCACCGCTCTCAGAATGTAAGCGGGACTGACGTCTTTTTTGGCGTCATTTTCGTAGCGGCATCTTCAAAGCGGAAAAATAGAGTGGGGGTGTGGGATTTTCAAATCATTCAATCCACGATCCTTCGAAGGCGCAACTCCTCGGTCATCATTCGTTGATTTACGATTTTCACACCCGAAACGCTCTTTCCCATCCACATCCCGAAGTGCCTAGCATCTCTCGTGAGAAGGTGGGTGCAATTTCCGGAAATCGCGGCATCGAGAATTGGCCTGTCTTTTTCTGCAAGTTCCAACGGCGATGATGCTTGTCCTGTATCAGCCAAGATATTCACGCGGGCGAACCATTTTTCCAATCCATCAATCAAATCTTCAGAAAAAGCGGCCACACTCCTTCTGGCTTCCGGGCTGCAAATTCTGAAGTCACCAACTCCCCGTGCAGTTCCAAAACATCAAGCAAAAGACTCGTCAACCACTTCGGATTCGAAGCTGAAAACAAGATATTCGCGTCAAGAAAAACTCTCAGGGCTCGTCCTTTTTCGCCGCCTTGCGCAAGCCCAGCGCAAAATCTGCCAACTC
>Ga0209550_10002261_pt1 | contig 18513 bp, 16 predicted proteins | sample LauGreSuBDMM15SN_2_FD_187567 | JGI IMG/M metagenome (GOLD analysis project Ga0209550, IMG submission 187567) | Freshwater lake microbial communities from Lake Michigan, USA - Su13.BD.MM15.SN (SPAdes) (version 5) | ecosystem: Environmental > Aquatic > Freshwater > Lake | place: Lake Michigan...
TTTATTTTTTAAAAGATGACAACAAAGTGCATATTTTATTTATTTTTTAAAAGATGACAACAAAGTGCATATTTTATTTATTTTTTAAAAGATGACAACTTTCACATTCTGCCTCTGGTAAATACATACATTTATTTCGTAATTCTTTTTCCATATGATCAATCACGAAACTCAATGTATTTATTGTTTTTAAAATTTCTTTATTATATGATACTATTTTTGATTGTTCATAATTTTTTTTAACATAATCAATTAATATTTTTAAATCAGTTGAAACCATGTTATGAACATAATGATCTTGATGACAAAGGTTTTTAATTTTTAAATTATAATTATACGAACAACTATCTTGAAAAGAACAAAATTTATAAGAACATCTAGAAATTGTGTTATCAAATGAAGTTTGCATTTTTTCATGATTATATTCTTTTTGTCCTAATCTAATTCTTAATGTTTCACTTAGTTCAAATAATATATTCAAACAATTCATAATAAAATCATAATTAATATTTTTATTTTGCAATGTGTATTTTGTTATTAATCTAATAATATCTAGTTCTTTTTGTAAAATAGTTAAACTTGATCTTGATTTTAAAATTGTTATTTCATTGGATTTTTTACATAATTCTTCAATTTCTATTAATTTCTCTTGATAATCTTTTTCGATTTGAGTAATTTTTATTTCAATTGTTTTCTCTTCATTCTTATTACTTAATTTATTTATATAATCTTTCATTCTTGGATTTATTACTGTATCATTTTTTAAACTATAATCATTATACCAACATAATTTTTCAGTCATTTATATTAAAATAAAAATAATCTTTATATAAAAATATAATAATTTTAATAGTTTCTAATCTCATTTTTTATTTATATTTATAAATAAATTTCCTATTTTTAATTTAATTATAAATTAAATTAAAGATTATCTAACTATAATTAATAAATGATTCCTACAAAAAAAATAACTAGAACTGATTATCAAAGACCAGCTCAAACTTATCAACAAAACTTAACTAAACAACAAATTAAAGAACAACTTAAAAATTATAAAGAAGTTAATGATATAACAATGTTATCGATTGGTTGTCATGTTAGATATTTTTCAACAGATCCAAAAACAAAAAAAAAAGTATTTAGATTAGGTGGTACGGTAAATAAAATAGATCCAGAATATAGATTTATTATACTTACAAATGGGACTGTTTCATGGTCTGTTCAAATTGCAAATACAAATTTTTGGAAACAAATGACAGAATCAGAATATAAAGAAGAATTAAAAGAAGAAATAAGAAAAGAAATCATGACTGAAGATGGTGAAAATAATTCTCAAATGTTAGAAAAAGAAAATATGGAACTAAAAAAAGAACTTAAGGAATTATCAAAAAAAAATGATAAATTAATTGAACAATTAAAAAAAATAGAGACTGAAATAAAGAAAAAAAAAGAAAAAAATAAAAATAATTAATTATAATTTAATTTTATAAAAAATTTCTTAATAATATTATATATGGGAAAAGATAGTTTTAAAAAAAATAGTTTTACTGGAAAAAGATTTATTAAGAATAATAAAAAAAAATATTCTTCAGGATCAGACTCTACTGAAGATATGATTAATTTAATAAATTCTGATAATAATACTAATGTATCAAACATGATGGGACAACAAAACATGATGGGACATCAAAATATGATGCAACCAAATATGATGCAACAAAATATGATGCAACCAAATATGATGCAATCAAATATGATGGGACAACAAAATATGATGCAACCAAATATGATGGGACAACAAAATATGTTAGATATTGATAATTCATTAGTTAACATGATGGTTCCAATGAATAATAATAATAACATGTTTGACATGAATCAAATGTCAATGAATAATCAAATACAACAAATACAGCCAAGTAATCAAATGTTTTTAGGTAATCAAACACCTATGGCAATATCAAACCAATTGCCAATGTCGTCTCAAATAACAGATCAATTACAAAACCAAATGCCAATGACAACTCAAATACCTAGTCAACAGTTTTTAGGAAATCAAACAATAAATAATTATGAAGGTCTTAAAAATTTAGCAAAATTGTCTCTTTAATCATATAATTTAATTTTAGGGATATCAATAACATCATCAATAATATAAATATTATTTTCTAACATCATAAAATTACCATTAATATCTTTACCTATTTTACCAATAGGATAATCAAGTTCAAAATCATAGACTATACCTGTAGACTCATTAAACCAAACATTAATTTCTTTAGAATATGAACTATCGTCTATTTTTTTAACTGCTCTAATTTTAATAACTTTAATTTTAACACGATTAGAATCTTTCGAGTTCGATCCATTATCACTTTTTAAATCATAATCTAGTTTATTTTGAAATGCAGGACCTATTGGTTTTTCAAATAATGAATCTTCATTAAATTGAAAACATTTATATTTAGAACCCATCATATTATGTGCTTTAAATAATTCACAATCAACAGCACTTTCTTTAACAGCTTCAATAAATGATAATAGCAAGTTATTTTTCTTACGAGATATATCTTCCATTTTTTCATCTGTAGTAATTTTTCCATTTGTTCTAGTCATTTTGTATCTAAAAATATCTACTTTTCTTTCTTCTAATGGTAAATCCTTATGTTGACAATAACGTAAGGCTCGACCAATAACTTGTTCTATTCGAACCTCATTCCAATAAGGTTCTAAAATATGTACTTGTCTAACATTACTCAAGTTAATACCTTCCACTCCTGCTGGTGAAATCATCATTATTTTACAGTATTTACCATATTTATTATCAGATTTGTTAAATATATCTTTATTAAGTTTTCTAACATCTTTTTCAATACCACCATGAAATTCACACCATCTTAAACCATCTTTCTTTAATTTATTTTTTGTATCTAAACTATTTTTATCAAGTTCTGTATCTTGATCTATATCTATAAAACCAAAAAAACTTAAATATATTTTTAATAATTCAAGTCCTTCCATTTTAACATAATTTGAGTATATCATCACTGTTCCTTTTGTTTTAAGTATATTAAATATAATCCTCATAAATTTTGGACTACACATATACATTTTTTCAAATAATTTTGATTTCTTATCAGGACCTTCTATAAATTTAGTAAAAGACATATCATATTTACTATAACAATTCTTAACATCATCTTCAAGTGTATGTTTATTTTGTTCATCTTCTCTTAATATATTTTTTAAATAATTAATAAATCCATTAATATAAGATTGGATTGCTTCAATATATTTAAGAACTTCTGCTTGAGATTTAACTAATTCTTTCTTTTTTTTAATACTTGTACCTTCATCAATGATAACAGCATCAGATTCTTTAATTCTAAACATTCCTGGACGAGGACGTTTTTCACCATTTAAATTTTCTGAAATAATTGGGAAAACAAAATTACAAGACTGTCTAGTATAAGATGAATAAGTTGACATTGAAGCACCAACTTTTCCTCTGGACATTTTCATTAATTGTTTTTCTTTTAATTCTTCAACTTCTTCAAAATAATTATATACTTCTTCATGATATTTACCCATAGAAATATTTAAATAATGAATTGTTTTCTGAGCAAATTTATCTGGAGTTGCACCAATATAATATGATGTTAACCCTAATATTCTTCTTTGAAATATATTTTTTGTATTTTCATTTAATGATGCAAAATTAGATGAACTAATAAATAATTGCTCAAATATAGCTTCAGATGTTGGAAAAGAACCAGGACGTAATAAGTTATAAATCAAAGCAAATTCAAAAGGAACATTAACAACAGGTGTGGCTGACAATAACATTATTCGTGTATTTTGGTTCTCTTTCTTCTCTTGTTGAATATAATCATATATTATCTGAGCACGTTTACCTGTTTTACTAGAAATATTATTATAAACATTATTTATAAATCTATGTGCTTCTTCAATTATGAATATTGACATTTTACTAGAATCAGCACTTTTAACTTTTTCTAAAAAATCTCTATCTGCAAATGGCGAATCATAATGAATAAATATTATATTAGAAAATCGTTGTTCATAGTTATCTTTTTTCATCCATTGTTTTATATCTTTTAACCATGGATCATCATGTAAAGCTGCAGGAATTAATAAAAAAACATTCCATTTTGGTGTATAATTAAATAAAACATTATAAACATTAATGGCAGTATTTGTTTTACCTGCACCAACTCCATGATAAACTAGAATATCTTTGAAGGGTGATTGATAATTTAAATATTGTCCAATAAATTCTTGATAAGGAGTTAAACCTTCTAATCTTTTTTCATTACATGGATCATCTCCTTGTTTATGTATAATCTCAGGTAATATATACTTTTTAAAATTTTCCATAATCCAGATTGGGAAAATTCTACCATTTTGTTCTAGATTAATTGTAGATTTAGACATTATAATTAATCTAGAAATTAATCATATTAAATTTAAATTTAAAAAAATTAAATATCTTATTTAAGAGTTATGTATTTTCTTAAATAATAATCAATAAATTTTATTTATCTTAATCTAGGAGGTAAATATTCAATAAATTTTATTTATCTTAATCTAGGAGGTAAATATTCAATTTTCAAAATCTTAAATATATCATATTCAGATTCAATTGGTAATTTACTTCCATCTTCTTTTGTTAATCCATATTCTGATAATTTCAATCCCATTTTCTCAGCAATTTTCCTCATATTAACATTTAGAGTTGCTGATCCAGTAAAATATAATAAAGCTGAATAATATACATCATGTGGAACATATCTAATATCAATTCTTCGAAAAGGATTTTCTTTATATTTTGCAAACCCCATATATTTAGTTTCATAATGTTTATCAGTAATATCATCAACTAATAATGGTTCATTATCATTTAGTTTAATTGGGTCTTTTAATATTTTCACAAATCTTTCTAAATGATTAATATTATCCTTATCATTCATAGTTGTATCTAATTTACTGAATAATATATCAATATCTCCACTCGTTGGAGATTCACGACGATATGATCCACATATTTCAAAAATATATTTTTCATTTTCATCATATTTATATTTTTTATTCATTTTTTTTACAATTGATTCTATTAATTTATAAACTTTATCAATTTCTTTTCTTGGTATATTACCCTCAAATTTACCATAATATTTTATTCCTAATTTGATTTTATCATTCACTTCATATTTACCATTTTCTATTTTACTTTTCAGATCATCAATAGATGTAATACCATCTTCTATAAACTTTAATGCATTAGATCTCCCAACACCAACAATATTTTCAAATTCTTTAATTAAATTATCATTTTCATTTAATTCTTCACTAAAATTATCAAGTTCTTTTAATTTACCATTTTCTAATATTTCTTTTATTCTATCAAGAGTCCCTTTACCAATACCAGGTAACTCACCAAACATTTTTAGGTTATCTAATGTTAATTTATTTTGATATTTTTTAATTATAGCTAATATATTTTTAGTTTGTTTTAATCTAAATGTATTAGAAGTTATTGATTTAACATCTTTTTTTATTTTAGATTGATCTATTTCAAATTGTATGAATTTAACTAATTTTTCAAATTCATTTATAATAATTTGGTTAGATGACATTAATAAATAATATATAAATATTTTTTATATTATTTATTTTCATTTTTTTATTTAGAATATAAAGTAAATTAATTATGACGATAATAAAATAGTAAATAGGCATTATTATTTTGTAAATCTTCTTTCTTAGTAACAAATTCAGGTTCATTAGAATCATTATAAAAATACCAATAATTATTTAATCTATTTTTAACAATCGAAGTATAATGCCCAGCATTTATATTTTTACTATGACCTAATGTTTCATGTAGATTAATCCCAATCAAGTCATATTTACTTTCTGAAATAAATGGACTATTTGGATCAATATAATTACTCATATCTAAATCTTTTATTGGATATATAACATTATTTGTTATTTTTTGTGTTGAAATACCAAATCTTTTAATATGAATCACTAATATTTTTGGTGTTTTCCAAAGTAAAGTTTTTTTAAAAGCTCTATTTGAAAGACCACAAAAACCACAAACTAATTTATTATCAACATCTAATTGTTGTTCACTACATAGATTATCAAAACATTCATATAAATCATTATCATGTTTATTAATATCAATATCAATGGCTAAAGTTAAGAATGGTTCAAATTTTATATTTGATGTTTTACAACATACACACAATGATATATTTTTAGATAATCCATCAAATAATTCAGTTAATATAGAATATTCATGAGATTGATATGTTGTAAGTGCATTAGTTGCAATTATATTATTAATCGATTCATTAATATTTCTATTATGATTATAATTTGTTCTATGGGAAAAATCTGTTTTTAAACCTACTTCTTCTTTAATTTGGGAAATTAGGAAATTAAAAAATTCTTGAGAATCTTGATGATTATATTCATTCCACATATCATTTTTCATTCCAATCAAATTTTTAAAAGTTTTTGGACGTATTGTTGAATTATCATTGTCTATACTTATTTTAAATAGACGATATAATTCATAAATAACATATTCATGTATTGTGTATTCTGATTGTTCAATTTTATCTAATAATATTTGTTCAAATTCAAAATTATATATATATTTTACAAACAATGGTATATGTTGTAAAATATGAAGAATAGAATTCATATAACAAGTGATTCCCATTATATTCTTATATCTACTTGCACCAAACTTAATAGTTGGTTCAGTTATTTTATTATATATTATTTCATCACTACTAGATAAATCATAATTTTCATATGTATTTTCAATATCTGTATATTCCATATTAATTACTATATTAATAATATATAAATAATTAACTTATCAATTTTTTATTTATAATCTATTTTTCATGATAAGACATTATATATATTAAAAAATTGATAAAAAAATCTAATCTTTATTAAAAATGAAAATAGACTTTAAAAAAATTATTAATATTAATAATCAAAAAAAATTAAATGATTTTATTTTAAATAAACCTATTTATCAAAATAATTATTTATTTCATTATCTAATTGAATTAAATAATATTGATGGATTAAAATTAAAAGATTGGCCTATTTATATTCAAAATTATGATGGTTTGAATGGGTTTCATATTGCAGCTAAACAATCAAATATTAAAATATTGGAATATTTAATAGAAACCTATCCAGATTATGTTTACAATAGAAATAATAAAAGAGAAACTTTCACGATTTATTTAGAATCAGATCAATTTACAAATTTAATTAATAAATATCCAAAATTAATTTGGGATGATCTAATTATTAATGGTAGTAGTCGTAAAAATGAAATATTTGCTAATATTATTTTAACTTTAAATTACAAAGAGATTACAAATTTTTTGAAAGTTTATAAAATTAAACCTACTGATACAAATAATTATTTACATGGAATAGTTAAATCTAATTTTTTATCTTCGGATGAAAAAATTAGTATCTTATCAGAATATACAGATGAAGAAATTAATATTAAACCAAATAATGATGCGACTGGATTAATATTGATAGCATTAGATAATAATGATGAAAAAGTAGTTGATTATTTATTATCAAGAAATATTGATTTAAATTACTATACTTTTATTAAAAATAATAGTCCATTATCATTAGCTTTGTATTATGATATCATGAATAATGTAAATGTGTATTCAAACAAAATATTTAATAAAATAAAAAAAACAGATCCTAGTTTTTTAAAAACTTTTAATCATGATTTGAATAATATTATTCATTCTTGTTTAATACTTAGACATAACAGGAATCAATTAATGGATGTCATATCTAAACCAATATTTCCAGAATTAGAAATATTAAAATATTTTGATAGTGAAGATTGGAATCAATTAAATATAGATAAAATAACACCTTTAGAATTATTAATCGAATTAGATTTTAATGTTTATTCAAAAATCATTATTGAAAATAAAATTGCTATTAATCCAGAAATTATTGATAAATTAAAAGAAATAAATAAATCATATTCTGGTGAAGGAAACTATAAAAAATGGATTAAATTATTTGAACAACAACCAAAATATACTATAAATAATGATGATGTAATTATTGATGATAGTAAATATACTCATTATACTTTATTTCAATCAAAATTTAAAGACATTGGAATATTTGTATTATATTTGAATGATAAATACAAAGAATTATTAATTCCAAATATGCAAAATTATATGATAAAAAATTTAACTTTTCAAAATACATTTCCATTTTCAGATGATTTAATTACTAAGGAAACAATATTTCCATGGATTATTTCTTATTATTCAAATTCAGAATATTATATACATCCATATTTAAATAATTTAATAAATGCTGAAAGATATAATAAAAATAAAAGATTTGCAATTGTATTTTTATCTTTATGTTATGATAGTGTTTTGCATGCAAATGTTTTAATTTATGATTTTAAAAAATTAACAATTGAACGTTTTGAACCTTATGGTAATACAAGTTTAATTGATAATAATGTAGATGATCTTTTAGAAGAAGAATTAACCTGGTCAACTGGTCTTAAATATTTAAGACCAAAAGATTTTTTACCTTTTGCAGGATTCCAAACAATTTCAGATGAGACTAATTTAATAAATACAAAAGCAGGAGATTTTGGTGGTTTCTGTTTAGCATGGTGTTTATGGTATATTGAAACTAGAATTAAAAATCCAGATATCGATCCAAAAAATTTAATTTTAAAATTAATAAGTAAATTAAATAAGATGGAATATAAATTTAGCGAACATATCAGAAATTATTCTAATAAAATAAATGATAAAAGAATTAAATATATAAAAAAAATAGGGATTGATGAGAAAGAAATTTCAAATATATATTTGACTAATATAAATGATTCTATCTTAACAGAATTTTTAATTAAAAAAAATAATGGGATTATTTAATAAAAAAATGTTTAGTCCTCAAGAAAACCTAGATATCTGCGATATCAATTTCGACGATGTTTTCGACCTCTCTATCTAGAGCAGCCATTTCATCTTCGAAAACAATATTACTTGCATCACTTTTAGGTTTAAAAGTTACAAGTTCTCCCATTCTCGTCAGTTTCTTGATCTCTTCATCGGTATACTTATTAATGATATACGCCTTTTCACCCTCTTGAATTAAGACAGTATCACCAATCCTAATAAATGTCTTGTTAGGTCCTTTGCATAAAGAATTACGTAGTTTTGCCATAATAACTTTACCTGTCCGGATAATTTCGACTTCAAAAGTTGGAGGAGTTCCACCTTTATTTGCCTTAATAATACCATAAGATTCACCAGGTTCCGCAATTTCGAAATCATGTTTCTTATTATTTTTAGTATGCTTTTTAATATGAGTCGCCATACAAATTATGATAATACTATATTTAAGATTTATTTTTTTCAATTTTTATTATAATTATAATAAACTATTATTGCAATGAAATAAAAACCTTGTTTTTATTACATTTGCGAACAATTTTTTTAATTAAAAAACAACAAGCAATTTTTATTATATCCCTACTATTCAAATAAAATATAAGATTTTATTTAAATTGAACAATTTTTTAAACAAGTAATTTTTATTTAAAATTTCCTACTATAATATAATGAGCTATATCAAACCTAAATTAATAGAACCTAAAATATTTAGATTAATTACTAATAAAATTGAAGAGAAAAAGAATAAGTTTAATATTGAAAATGAAATAAAAGAACAACAAATAATTCAAGAAATCATTATTAACACTCCGCCTACACCATTTCATAAAAAAATATTAAATTTTTTATTAGATTTTTTTAAAAATAATATAGTATTGATGATAATATTAGGTTTAATATCAATATTATTATATGTTAGACATATTGAAATTAAAAAACGGAAAGAACAAATGAAAGAGTTACTTGAACAAATCAATAATTAAATATTATTTAATTTTATTAGTTATACTATATTTATTTCTATTCTATATTATATTAAATGAAAGAATTTTTTAATATTATTCTAATAATTATTATATTAGTTATGATTTATTATTGTATCCAATATAGTAAACAGGAAACAACTTGTAATAATCAAGATAAGTCATCAATAACAACAAGTCCTGATATTATTGAAAAATTTAATAATAATGATAGACAATATATTAATTTTGATTATGATCTAAGACCAATTGAAAAAGAATATATAAAAGAACAAGAACATGGTACATATTTAAATACATGGTATCCAAATACATGGATTGATCATATTGATGAAAATGGTAAACCAGTATATGATTCAAGAGAACATGTAACTGGAAAAGCAGAGACTATTATAGATGGACCAAAATCAAGTTTTAGTTATGAATTTAATAAAAATAAAACAGATAATATGTCAGGGATTTTAAAACCAGAAGATAGTCAAGGTAAAACCATAAAAGAAGTATATGATAACTCGATGGTTGATTATAAAAAACTTGGTCCAAAGAAAAATATGGTATCTGATGAAAATTCAGACGTAGTTATGCCAGGTGGATCAAATTTAAAATATTTTACAACAGATACATGGACTTATGAAAATGAAAATCCAGAAAATGGAGGTTTGATATATAATAATTTATATGCAGATGACCCAATGTCTAATACAGTTTCTGTTTTTTAATTAAATTAGGAAAAAAATTGATAATTTGATTTAAAAACTATAACACTATAAAGATTAATGAATAGAAAAATAGTTATAGGTAATTCTGAGGGTGTTTTAGTAGATTATGATACCAAACAAAAAGTAATAGATTGGTTATACTCAAAATTAGATCTTTCAAAATATAGATACATAATGTTAAATCATGTATCTAGATTAAAATTTCTTCAGGATAATGAACATAATGTTTCACCTAATTTTAAAGGTTATAATTATTTATTAATGATGTTAAAAATAAATGATAGAAATTTATGTTTAGCAATTGATAGGAAAAAGTTATCATATCATAAAATGCAATTAGATATGAAAACTATTCAAATAATTCAAATTAATATGAAAACAACAGAATCAATGTATAATGGAACAATTTTTGATGGAAAATTAATTAAAAATAATAATCAATATGTATTTTTAATTCAAGATAGTTTTTACTTGATGGGTAATAAGATGGTTGATCTAGAAATGAATGATAAAATGAATGAGTTGGATGATATTTTAAAAAATAATTTTAAAAAAGAAAAAGCAAGTTATTGTAATAATTTTGAATTTAAGTTAAATAAATTATATAATTATAAAGATTTAGAAGAATTGATTAAAAATTTATCAACATTATCAATTGAAACAAATGGATTACTTTTTTATCCAAAATATTCAGGTGTAAATATATTACATATTGATAAAAAAATAGAGAAAGTTGAGATTAATACTAAAAATTGTGAAATTATTGAACAAAAATCATATGATATCATACATAACTTTGTTGATTTCTTAAAATCTCGTAAATATTCTTATGAATATAATGGGAAAAATAAAATTTTTTGGTTATCTAGAACTATTGTTCCCGATGTATATGATCTAACTGAAAAAGAAGAAGGTGAAAAATTAGGAATAGCTTTGATTCCTAATCTTAAAATATCTCAATTATGTGATGATATAATTAAAGATAAACCAGTTAAATTTAATTGTATATTTTCTACAAAATTTAAAAAATGGATCCCATTAAATATTGAAAATTAAATATTTAAAAACATAATTTAATATTAGTTTATGGAGCAAACTAATATTAAATATAATTGTGATGAAGTATCTCAAACTTTTATTCAACATTTTTATAGTTCATGGATAAATAATCCTCAAGATTTACTATATACAGTTATTAGTCTAAGAAGTAAATTTAAATATAATAATATAGTTTATGAATATACAGATATTATTACTCTTTTGAATCAACTAAAATCACAAGGTCTTGAAGTTAATATTTTAAAACATGAAGTTCTGGATTCTAAATCAAGACAGATTTATATTTTGGTTAAAGGAATAATTAAAAATTCTAGTTCAACTAATAATTTTACTCAAACATTTGTTTTGATTCATACGGGAAAAGGAAGCAATCCATGGAATTTAATAAATAGTATTTTAATAATCGATTAATTTATACATTATATTTTTGTAATAAATCTTCTAATCCTTTTGTAATACCGATTGATTTTAATGTTGATAATAATAATTTTATTTTTTGTGTTGAATTATCATAATCAATAGAAAATTCATCCCAATTATTATGAATTAATAATAATCCTCTACTAAAATTAGATTTAAATAAAACACGTAATTTAACTAGTTGTTTTATTAATTGAATAAAATCTTCTGATTTTTCTTTATTAGCTATAAAAAATTTATTAATCAAATTCTCGCAAAATTTATTTTTATTAATGGTATCTGTACATCTAATATCAATAAAATATTTTAAATCATCCATAGATTTAAATAATAAATATTCATCTATAATATGATTACATTCTAAATTTATAGTATTTGTTTGATTATTTTTTTTATCTTTTTGCAAATCATTTATTTTATCTTTTTGATTAGTTGATATTACTTTTGTATTAATTACAGGTGTATTAATTACAGGTGTATTAATTACAGGTGTATTAATTACAGGTATATTATCTGTTGAAGTTTTATCATTATCTTGTAATATATTTTTAAGAAGAATCATGTCTCGAGGAGCAATTTCTTTTTTATTTAAAATTTCTTTTATTTTTATTACTTCTGATGTTAATAGTTTTCTATTTTTAGAATTAAACCAATAATATATATCTGATAAAAATAATTTTTGATCTAAAATTATTTCATCACAATAATTATTAATATTAATAGATAAAAAATTATATTTTACCATACTATTAATTATTATTAAATTATTAATTCTATTTGTTTCACCATTAATGTCAATAATAAAACTTAAATTATTATTTGGATCTATTTCAAAATTAGTATAATCAAAATTAAATTTAGTTTCAACAATATTATAAAAATAAGATAATGTATATCCTTGTACATTATTATATAGATATCCAATTATTTTTAAAAACTCTATGTATATATTAATAAAGTTTATTTCTGACATGATTTTTAAATAAATAGTTTTTTGAATTTCATTAAAAATGTCAGAACTAACTTGATTAATATTTTCAATAAATTCAATAACTAAATTATCAATATTTTTTTCAGAAAGTTTATTTAAAATAAGATTTACCTTATTACATATATTATCTTTTAGTGATTGTATTTTTTGATTTTTTAATATATTATTATTATTTTTCTTATTATTTTTATTTTTATTTTTATTATCAACATCTGGAAATAAAATATTTATTTTTGAAAGTATATCACCTTTTAGTTCTTGTGTATTATGATGTGTCTTAAATAATATGAATGTTTGAATATCTAAATTTTCCATTAATAATATTAACATATCCTTTTTTTAAATTAAAATATAAGGTTCTTTAATTTAAAAATTACTTTTTTAGGATATTTTATTTTTTATATTTGTTTATATTAAAAATAAAATCTAAAATATAATAATGAGTGATACAGTAATCAGTTTAAAAAATGATACATATTCAATACCAATAAAATATAAAAATAATAATCATGGATTTTCAGATTTTAATAATATATCTCAATATATTTTTTCATTAACTATAAATAGTAAAAATATTAATAACATGATTTTTAAAAATATAGAAAATAATAAATATTCACATTTAATTAAATTAGATAATCAAATTAAATTATCTGATATTGAATCATATAAAGTATCAGTTAAAGTTTTATCTAGTAATATTATTTTTGATTTTGAATTAGAAGGTGAAATATTGCATACTCAATCAAGTTCAACAGAACGTAATAGTGATTTATATATAGAATTCACACAAAATGAAAACGGTTATACTTTATGTACATGTTTTTACACTGGTTTAGATTATAATAAATTATTTGTTTCTCCACCAAACTAGAATAATAATATTTAGTTTAGTTTTTATAAAGAATTGATTATTCTTTATAAAAAAAATATCCAGTTATTATAAGATGAATTATAAAAACGAAGTTAATTATAATATTTCAAAATACAATTATGTAAAAACTGAACCCGACCAACAACTCTATATTTTTGAACTAATTCTAAAGACAACAACAGACGAAGATAAAATAGTCAGATGTATTAAAAAAGACAACCAAGGAATAATAGATATAAATGAAAATATTCTATTTGAAACAATTAATAAATTTAAATTAACTATATTAAATGTTAATTCTATTAATAATCCTATTATAATAAAAAAAATAATAGACCATTCTATAAATTCAAATACTTTTTTAACTAATAATCTTTATTTAGAAATAAATAGAACAAATAATAATTTAATAGTATTTAATTATAATATTATTAGTTAAAAAATTGAAATTTTTTTATGTTATAATATTATAATATAACATAAATTTATGGATCAACAATTACATCATAATAATAATTTCACAACTCAAGATTTTTTAATTGGGTTATCTATTAAATATAGTACTAACTCTGGTAAAATATATAAGAACGCTTTTGAATTAGCTGAACATAGATTAATAGGTAATCTATATTTAGATGGTTTGTCTAATGTTATAGATTATACAGGATATCCATATGGGATATATGAGAGAGCAATTAAGTTAGGAAGACGTAGTATGTCTCATTATAATAGTGAAAATTGGACACCTAGACTAATGTATTCATAAGAATTTAATAATTTATTTAATAATAGTGTATTCATAACAACAATTTCTTAATAATTTATTTTATATTTTAATATAAATTATTTCTATTTGATTATAATATGAAAGATCCAATTAAAATAATTCATAAATTTAAAAATAATAATAGGAGAATTCAATACAAAGTATATATATACATTGGTTATTTAGTTCCAAAAGAAGTTATGACTATTTTAAATTCATTTATTGACAAAGATTTTTTTTTAACCTTAAATACATTATCTAAAAAACAATATGATGAATTAGTAAATATGTATGGTGAATTCTGGTATCAATATTTTTTTATTAGTCATCATCTAAAAAGTCAATCTAATATGATAAATAATAATCAAACAAAAAAGAAAAATATTCAAGATAAATATGGTAAAGAATGGTATGATAAACATATTATAAATTCACCAGTTAAAAAATTATCTTATTCATTCTCATCAGCTTATTATAATAATTTAGTGTCACGTAATAAAATTAAAAGTGCAACACAAAAAGTAGAAATGGATTTTAGAACTTATGGTGATATTAAAAAAGAAAGTATTAAAACAGATGAAAATAACCAAATACGGCTATTACAAGGTGGTGGTGAAGATGAAGAAACTGAAGACGAAGAAACTGATGATGAAAATGATGACGATGATGATACTGTTGAAGAACAAATAACTAAAGAAGAACTAGAAGAAAATATAGAAGATGATATTGATATTGATGAAATAACAAAGTTATATGCAACCTCTAATATTGAAAATAATAAATCATTAATAGAAACATCAAAATTAATAAGTGAAGCAATAAATGATAAAAAGTGGGAGAAAAATGTTATAAATATTGATAAAAAATATGATACTAGTTTAGATAATTTAACATATGATACAAAGTTAGAAGATATTTATAATAAATGTTATATAACAGATCAATATATATTTAAAGATGAGACTATTAAAAGTATGAGACAAAAAATTTCAACATCATTACCAATTTCTGAAAAATTTGGGAAATCAGTAAAACTTTTACCAGAAACACAATATTATTGGTCAGAATATAATTTTAATAATTCAGAAGATTTAATAATGATTGGACAAAAATGGATTCGAAGAAATGAATTATTAAAAATAGATATTAAACCTAATGAAAATATAAAAACATATGAGAATTTACGAGAAAATTTATCTTATTTGAAAGATAGTTTTGGGTATAAAATTAAACGTGAAGATGATGAAACAAACATAATAAGATTGTATGATTCATTCATTACAATGAATGAAATATTTATGATTGATGTTTATAATGAACTAGGAACTAACTATAATCCAGAACCTGAAGAGAAAAGAAATGTATATGATGTTTATATAAATATATATTTTCCAATGATTTCATATGAAAGATTAGAACAAATAATTCAATTATTAAATGGTTTAAATAATAAAGAAACTCTATATATTGAAAATGCATTTATTTCTATTCGGAATGATGTTAAATTAGAAAGTGTGATTGAAGAAACTGTTGAGAAAGCAAAAACAGAGTTAGGTAACTTTAGTAATCTTTTTAGTGAAAATCATATTATTCAATCAATTATACATGTTAATATTCAAGATCCTAAAAATATTACAGGAACAACATCAGAATTTAAATTTAATTTATATAGAATTTTTGATAACTTTATTGTAAATGATAAATATCCATTTATTCAATATCAAACATCTGATTCTCAATTAAGATATAAATTTTATACACAATCAGAAAAAGTAGATAATTTAGATAATTTATCAAAATGGTTTGAAAATACACCTTATGGTATTAGTTTTAAAATTAAAATAGATAATGCTAAATTAAAAAATGATAATAAATATATATCGATTAATTTACATGAAACAGGAAGAATTGAGTATAAAATTACATGGAAAGAAGAAAATGAAATAACGGTTGATGATATAAATGAAACTTATAATTATGTTAGAGACATATTAAAGAAAGTTAATTCAGAAAATAAAAAGATAAAAATAATTTTACCTGTTGATGATAGATTTAAATATGCTTTTATAAATACTATCCAAAAATTTACAATCCCTGAAAAATTTAAAATTAATCATAATGATTTATCTGAATTTGCAATTTTCTTTTTCCCATATATTTCATTAGTGATAGAACCTAAAAAACGAAAATCTAAAAAACAAGATGTAGTGAATGAATCATCTAAATATGGTACATATTTACGTTATAAAAGAATAAGTAAATATGATAATCGTACTAAAATGCAACTTCGAATATTATATTTTTTAAGAAATTATGATTTAAATGATCGAGAATTAATTGATGAAATATCAAAACAATATAATATAACTTTAGATGTTGCTGCAAAAGAATTAGATTTTGTCAGAGAAAAATATCAAAAAATCATTAAAAAAAAATCATCAAATTTAGGTAATAAATTAAAATCAATGCCAAAATCTAAACCACCTGGAATTGGAATTGATATTCAAGGTCGTGATAGAGAAAAATATAAAATTAGAATTACAGGAGCAAGGAATAAAGAACAATTAAATGAAATAATTGATTTTATGAAAGTTTTAATTTATTTGTATGTTGAAATTTATTTATATAAAAAAAAAGAATATCAAAATCTTAAAGATACATTAAAAACTTTAACAAAAATTGCTAGAAGACGTAATAAAGTCAGTGAAATTGTTGAATATGATACAAGTATAAAAACTGTGAAATCTATTACTTCTTTAGATAAAGCTCGTTTAGGATTTAAACCTGAAAAAGGACAGAGTCAATGGACAAGATCTTGTCAAAATTCAGGAACTGATAAAAAAAGACGTCCAGATATCACACCAGCAGATCAACTTGAAAAATTAATCAAAGAAGGATATAAATTAAATAAACAAACTGGATATTATGAGAAACAAGTTTCTATGAAAATTAAGGGAAAACAATATAATACCATTATAAAAGCAATAAAATTATCAGGTGAAGATAATGTATTTAATTATTTTTCATGTGATCCATCACAAAATCAAGAACATATGTATATTGGATTTTTAGCACGTGGAAACAATCCACAAGATTTATGTATGCCTTGTTGTTTTAAGAAAGATCAATTATTATCAGCTAATAAAACAAAAAAAAATTATTATTTAAAATGTATGGGTGAAAAAGAAAAAGATGCACCTGATAAAAATGTATCACAAAATTTAGGTGATAAATTATATATATTACAAGACACAAATAAAATACAAGAAGGACGTTTTATTTATTTACCAAAATATTTAGATATTTTCTTTAATAAAATTTGGGATAATGATCAAAAAATTAAGAATCATTATTTATATGAATCAAAATCAGGATATTTTTTTAAATATACAGTGAAACATGAATATTTTTATTTTTTAATTGCATTATCAAATATTTATAATAAAACTGTTGAAGAGTTAATTAGTTCAATGATTAAATTTTTAGAGAAAGATAAAGACGATAAATATTTTACTTATTTAAATAATGGTAATATAAGTGAATCTTTCAAAGAAAAATCAAAATATATAGAGTATATTAAATCTTCAAATTATTTAGAATATGATATTATTGGTGAATTAACTGCAATTCCTGATGTTATTTCATCAAAAGGTATTAATTATTATATAT